>FKKE01000453.1_pt1 | contig 18448 bp, 23 predicted proteins | sample 1106331 | NCBI WGS metagenome assembly FKKE01 (sample SAMEA3931202, study PRJEB13176) | freshwater metagenome | biome: Drinking water system; feature: drinking water; material: freshwater | place: China | collected 2013-02-06 | reverse complement strand
CGCGCTCGAGCGCGCGGGTGACCTCGAGGCTCACACGGATCTCGCGCACCTCCTCGAGGGTGAGCCCGTCCCGCGCGACGTGGCCCGCGAGCAGGCGCTCGAGCGTCGGTACCGTGGTCGGCGCCAGGCGGAAGCGCTCCGGCGGAGGCGGCACGGTGGGCGAGCGCGCGAAGATCTCGTCCACCGCAGCGCGCGCGGCGCCGGCGGGCGGGAGCTGCGCGCGGCCGCGGGCGAGGAGGTCCTCGACGGTCTCGCCGCGGATGGCCTCGATCGCTTCCGGCGCGAGCTCGGCGAGGACGCGAAGGACCCCGACGGCGATCTGGACGCCGGCGTCGGCGCTCACGACGCACCGCCGGCGACCGCCGCGAGCAGTGTGCTCGCCCAGGGTGGCAACCCGGGGAGCTCGTGCCCGACGACGGCGCCGTAGGCCCGACCCAGGGCCGCCCAGCCTCGGGCCGCGAGGCTGAGGGCGACGAGGAGCTGGGGCAGGATCTCCGCGTCGCCGCCGGCGACCTGGGCGGCGACGATCACGCGGCCGTAGAGATCGACGGCGTCGCGCGCGGTGTCCTGCGCGACGGCGACGTCGGTGCACGAAGCTCGGCCGTGCTCGAGGCAGGCCGCGTCGCCGGCGCAGTCGTCGCGGATCGCCGTGCACGCGGTGACCATCGACGCGTGCGAGGCCTCGAGGGTGACCGAGGCGAACGCGAAGACGCGCGCGTGGAGCTGGAGCGTCGTCGGCGCGCAGCCGGTGAGCACGGGCAGGACGAGGGCCGCGAGGAGTAGCGCCGTCGGTGGGGGCGTCCGCATCCACGCGCCTCGCAACGTGGTGATCGCGCCGCCGATCAGCGCGATGAACGCGACGAAGCCAGCGGGCTCCTCGACGACGCGCTCGAAGAGCAGGCCGAGCTTCGTCCACCTGCTCTCGGGGACGAAGATGGCAGCGAAGAGCGCGAGCGCGCCGAAGCCGAGCGCGATGAGCGCGTGCCGCCAGTCCGAGATCCACCTCTTCATCGTCGTCCTCCGTCTTCGTTGCGTCGTTCATCGCCGCGCAGGTCCCGCACGTCCTGGCGCAGGTCCGCGACCGTCTGCTGGAGCTGCTCGAGCTGGGCGATGGTCCGCGTCTGCGCCTCGAGGAGCCGGTCGCCGCGGTCGGCCGCGGCGCGCTCCTGCGCCTCGAGGCGGTCCACACGTACGTGGTCCACGGCGGCCTGCTGGGCGAGCGCCAACGCCCAGCCCGCGATCGCGATCGCGATCGTCGCAGCAATCGAGCCGAGGCCGCGCCAGATCGCCGCGGCACGGTCGGCGGCCGCCAGCGTCGCCTTGATCGCCGCGAGGTCGAGAGCCTGCTCCGTGTCGGCCCGTGCGGCGAGGGCGCGCGTGCGGCCCGTGCCTCGGTCCTCGCGATCATCGGCGTCGTCCATCATCGGATGCCTCCACGCAGCGGCGCGATCGGCGCCGGCTCGAGCGGGGCGACCGGATCCGTCGCCAGCGCGATCGCCGTCTCCACGCGCACGACGTCGCGCGCGCCCGTCTTGTCGAGCTCGGGCGCCGTGAGCGCCTCGATCGGCACCGCGAACCCGCCGCCCACGGCCGCGATCGCCTCGGCAGAGCTCGTCGTCGTGATGCTCGCCGCGAAGATCCCGACTCCTCGACGAATGCCGGGCTCGGTGCGGGGAAGGCCGCGATGTGCATCCTCGAGCGCGATCGCGTCGCGCGCTTCCTTCTCCGTGGCGTAGACCTTCGCGCGGATCATCGCCATCATGCCCTCGCCAGGTAGGAGTCGAAGGTCGCGATCTGCGCCGCGGTCGGATCGGGGACGCCGATCACGATCACCGATGCGAAGAAGTCGCCGTCGAAGAACTGCGCCGGCGACGAGAACGCGCCGTCCGTCACCGGGTTCACCGAGGGGACGATCGCCGCAGGGATCGGGAGCGCTGGATACGAAGGCGACTGCTGCACGCCGTCCTGCCACTGACGGAGGCGGAGGGTGTTGCCGACTGCGTCGCCGTTGTAGACCCAGATCAGCCGTGTTCGCGCGCCGACCACGAGCGTGCCGCCCTCGCTCCACGAGAGACCGGGGGTGCCGACGAAGAAGCGAACGGCTGCGCCGTTCGTCTGCACGCTCCACTCGCCGACGCCAGTTGCGCTCTTCGCGATGATCGCGTGGTTGCCCGTCACGACGTCTGGCTTCACCGAGACGCCGACGATCAGCGATGTCGTCGCGTCGAGCGACGCCGCGGCTGGCGTGGAGAGGTACTGGAGCAGGCCGTCGAACGTGATCGGGTCACCCTCCGCCGGCTGGTGCGGTCGGTTCGGCTCGATCGCCTGGGCACCGTGGTTCGCGTAGATCGACTGGTCCGCCCAGCTCCCGACATCGGGTGGCGTGCCGATGCTCACGCCACGGCTCCGGTCCAGCCAGCGGCGCACCGCGACCGCGCCGAAGATCGACACCGGCGTCGGCAGGCCCCCACCTTCCTCGGCCTCCCATGGCAAGCGCTCGCCTCCGAGCGGCGATCTGGTCGCGCGCGCGAGGCAGGGCGGGACGATGCGGATGAGCGACACGTCAGACCGTCAGCGAGTAGCGGAGCCGCAGGTAGCCGGGGTTGGCCGTGACGCCGCGCTCGGCGACGGCGATCTGGAACCACCGGGCGGTATCCACGCGGAGGACCAGAGACTGGCGCACGCGGTCGCTCGTCCCGACGGCGGCCGCCATCGGCTTGAGCGCCACGCCGCGCACATCGACGAGACCCTTGCCCGGGTCCTGCGTCCAGTCAGCGCCCGTCGGGACGGTGCCGGTGAGGACCGTCGTCGTGACCACGCCGTCGGTGACCTGCATGTCCGTCCACACGTCGTCGCCGGCGGAGGGCTCTGTGTCGGCGATCGAGACCTGCGGGAGGAGGATCGGATAGCCCCCTGCCGCGCCGGCGCGGTAGAAGAGCTCGAGGTGGATGGAGCGAGCCATCCGCACGTCGACGATCGCATCGCCGTGCGTGTAGGCGCCGGACGCGGCGAGGATCTTCTCGGCACCGCTGGCGGTCCAGAGGTTCGAGGCCGGGCCGGGGATGGCGATCGGCGATCGGTCGGGCGGGTTCATCGACATGGAGCTCTCCTGTCAGGCGTTGCGCGGGCCGCCGTCGGTGAACGAGACGCGAACCGCGATGAGTTGGTCAGTGCTGCCGAGCGCGCCGGTGGGAGCGGTCACGACGATGTGCGCGGTGTACTCGGCGACGCGGATGAACGGCGTCAGCGAGCCCACGGTGATGACCGCGTACCCGGCCGACAGGCCGCCCTCCGTGGTGCTCCCTTGCTGGGTCGCCGTCGCGGCCGCGGGCGAGCTCCACGGCTCGCTCTGTTCGTACACCTTCACGACCCAGCCGTTGGGCGTGACGCGCAGGCCGCTCGACTGAACGAGCACCTCGACCGCCGTGATGGTGCACCCGCTCGGTAGGTCGATCGGGATGACCGCGAAGCCGGCGTTCACGCGCGGGACGAGGTACGCGACGCCGCTCGACAGGCTCAGGTACCAGTCGCTCGCGCCCGCGCCGTCGCCGCTCGGAAGCGCGAGGCATGCAGGGATGGTGAGCTTGCGCGACTTCGTCGCCGGATAGACGAACTCGTCTCCGGCGCCGCCGCTCATCCGCGCCTTCAGCGCAGTGGCGCGATCAGCGAGCTGCTCGAGCGGCGTGCGGAACGAGCTCCGATTCTGGAGGTCAGTGCCCGCCGGCATGGAGACGTTGACGTGGTAGGTGTTTGCACCCGGGTAGCTGTCGGGCATTCAGGCCTCCTCGTGCGTGATGACGATGGGCGCCTGTGCGTCCCACGCGGCCCAGGTGAGGCCGGTCTCCCAGTCGTCCCAGTCGCCCTCCGGCGGGGGGTAGTCCCACATGCGGCCGAAGCCCCAGACCAGGACGACGTGCTCGCGAAGGATGTGGGCGGCCGTCCACTCGCGCGGGATGAGGAGGAACTCCGCTTCCTGCTCCGGCGTGACCGCACCCGGGTCGGATGCGAGGAACATGAAGACCCAGAACTGCGCCCACTCGGCCGTGCCGTCTGCGCCCCAGGTGATCACGTCGCGGGTGAAGGCCTCATTCGTGTCCACTCGTGTCCGGCCGCCCGAGTGGTTGACGACGTCCATGGGCACGTCGTGGACGTCGAGCCAGTAGGCGCGCATCTGACGCAGGAGGGCGCGCGGCCCACCTCGCAGGCGATGATCGTCGAGCCAGCGCCGCAGCCGGCGGGCGTAGGTGCCTGAGGGCTCCGCGCGACCGCGCCGGATGCGGCGCTCGCGACCGATCAGCGAGAGCGCGTCGGGTGCGTTCCACTGGGGGAAGCGGGCACGGACGGCGGCCGCCATGAGCTCCTCGAGCGCGTCGAGGGGCGTGAGGAGCGCAGAGAGGAACTTCACGCCCCAGGTGCGCTGGAGCCATGGTGGTCCAATCCTCCACGCGAGGTCGGACCACCGCGGCCGCGCCGCGACGTCCGCGGTCGTGAGCGAGCCGAACGCGAAGGGCGCGCCTGTCGGGAAGCCGGTGACGGTCGAAGTCGGCATCAGAGCGTCCTCACGCGAGGGACCGGATGCGGAGCCGTGCGATATCGATATCCATGGCACCCGTCCCAAAGACCCCGATTCCGATGTTGCGGAGGGTCAGGCCGTTCAGCTGTGTCAGCGGATCGTCCACCGAGCCGTGTCCCCACTGGACGGGGCTGGTGGTCGCGCCCCCCGCCTGGGCCTCCGCCTGGATTGTCCACCTGGCGGGGGTCAGCGCGGGCTGGTGGCGGACGGCGAACCGGAGATAGGCGGGTTCCCGGTTGTAAACGGGCGGGGCCAGACCCGGCCAGTTGAAGGAAAGCCCCACCGCGGGACTGAGGACTCGAGCGTAGTTCGTCGTCACGAGGTCTACCGTCTCGCGGTCGATCTGCGAGAGAGCCGCGTACGCCAAGAAGGCATAGCCCCGGGCCGTGTTGAACGCCCCCCCCGCGTTGTAGAGCTGCGCCATCGGCATGATGAGGGCAGTCAATCCACCTGCCGCGGAGTCGAGGCCCGAAAGCCACACTTCGAGGATGTACGACTCCGGGAGATCCCCCAGACCGTGATTGATGGGCCAGACGAAGCCCCCGCCATCCATCCCGGAACACGATAGTCGAAGGGCGTTCTTGTTGGGGAACGAGTTCCAGGGGACGACGGTCTCCGAGGGCGTACCCGCTGGGACTGACGGGCCGTCTCCCGAGTCTCGGACCCGCGCGGGCGTCCCTACGGAGCCCGTGGCGATGGGCATGTCGTAGAGAACGTCGCCGCCTACCTCGAGACCGCTCACACGATTGACGAGCGAACCGGCCGTCGAGCCGTCGTTCTTACCGACCTCGGCGCACACGTCCACGAGCGCCGTCTTCAAGCGCTCGTATTCCTCCGCCGTGACGTAGTAGTCGAGGTCCGGAGAGCCCGCGGACCCGGGAAGCGTGACCTTCACGCGCCCGATGGAGCCGTCGGTCTTGGTCGGAAGCGTCGAGAGTCCCATGGTCAGCTCCCCACCACGTGGATGCCTGTGCAGGTGACGACGCCGAGCACCGGCGCGTTCGCGACGAGCAGCAGCAGGTCGGCCGCGGGCAGGGTCACCGAGACACGCACGGTGTCCGGGCGCACCGAGCCGATGACCGCAGCGATCGCCGACTGGTAGATCTTCCCGTCCGGCGGCGTGATCACGTCGCCACCGATCGGCATGCCGGCGAAGAACTCGGCCAGTGCCGTCGAAACGGCGGCCTGGATCTGAGCGTCGGTCATGCCGCCGTCGGTGCGGACCCAAAGCTCGTAGGTGACGGCGACCACGTACGCGGTGGCGCTCGAGACCGAGGCGGTGATTCCCAGCGGCTCGACCTGCGCCTGGATGGCGGCCGCGATCGCGCCCAGGGGCGTGCTCGGGTCCCCCTCGGTCCCCGTCACGGTGCCGGTCGCGGTGGCGAGGAAAACGTCGAGGCCGCCTAGGCCGTCGGGGATGGTGCGCACGCGCGTCACACCGATCGCCGACCCGTCGGCCGCCAGGGTCGAGCGGGCGATGTACTCGTACGCGTCGCGGGCGCCGTTCGGCGAGAGAGAGCCGAGCTTCGCCGAGCAGCGCGTCCGGAGCTCGGCGTCCGTCTCCGCGTCGAGGCCCACGAGGGCCGTGGGGTTCTCGCAGGTGACCCCCGGGAGCGTCGTGACGAGCTGGTCGATGTCGGTGGCGCCCGAGGTGCTATCTGCGCCCAGCTCCGTCGCCTGGAACGCGATGTCCACGTTCAGCGCAAGCGCCCCGATGCTGAACGCCTCCGTGTTCCGGTAGGTCTTGTTCGTCGTGGAGTTGCGCACGACGAGATCCCCGGCGGCCCCCGTGTAGACGCCTCCTCCGCTGTTGTCGAAGCGCACGATGCCGGAGGCGAAGGCGCCCGCGCTGCGCTCGACGCCGTAGACGTAGTAGGCAACGAGCGTGAGCCACTGCCCCGCCGCGAGCTCGAGGAAGCCCCCCGACGCGACGGTCGCCTGGAAGCGCGAGAACGCTGCGAGGACGATCGCGACGCAGGTCACGATGGTCCGCACCACGGCGCCGGGCTTCCAGCTCGTCGTGCGAACGCCCTTGGCAGCCATCGCGTCATAGATGGCGGTGCGGGCCTCATCGACCGTCATGGGGGTCGTGAGATCGGCGAGGGTCGTCATCGCCGCAGCTCCTCGACGTGGATGCCGCCGTCGGTGACCGCGAGGATGAGCTCGAAGGGCCCGCCGGCGACCGAGTCTCGCGGGGCGATCGACAGCGAGAGACGAAGCGCATCGCCGATGCTCGAGGGCGTGACGATCACGCGCACGGTATCGACGCGATCGTCCTTGGTGAGCTCCGAGCGGACCGTGCCGGCGAGGCTCCGGATCTCGTCGGTCGTGAGCCCACGGTTCAGGTACTCGCGGAGATCGATCCCGTAGTTGCGATCGTCCGCGAGCGCGCCACGAGGGCAGTCGAGGCGCCGCGCGAGCGCCTGCGCGAGGACCGTCTGCGGGTCATCGACCTCGGGCATGAGCTCGTCGAGGTCCTGCGTGCAGTGGAGATCGACGCCGAACCCGAAGGGCGCAACGGGCGTATCCACCTCGCGAGCCAGGAGGGCGAGCTCGGCCGCGATGGCGCCGGAGAGGATGGAGTTCACAGCGCCACCACCTTCGCTGCGCCCACGTCGGACGGTGCCGTGGGCGTCAGCACCCGCCCTGGCCACACGAGCTTGAGCGCAGTCTGGAGGGCTGCGCCACCGTCGTTGGGGACGGGAACCGTCGTGCACAGAGTGTCGAGCGCCTGGGCAACGTCGTCGTTGCGGTCGTTGGTGGGCGTGGCGAGCGCGACGGCGTCTGTCGCGGCGGCGCCGCCCAGGCGCAGCACCGTGCTCACGGAGAGCGTCTGCTCGTCGGGCACGTGGCCGTTCCCATCCTTGCCCGCGAACCCCGTCACCACCGGCATGGCGCGGGAGCCCTCGAGGAACTCGACGAGGACCTCGCCGCCGAGCGCGAGCTTGGCGTGAGATCCGGCGAGCCCGGGCCACATCGAGATCGGCAGGACGTCCGGCAGGCCCGCGTCGCGACGCACGGCCTGGAGCTCGAGACGGTCTCCGGAGAGCTGGACGACGCGGTAGCGCCAGCGGCCGAAGAGCCGGTCCCCGCTGACTCGCTCGACCGCCGAACGAAAGGCCCCCTCGAGCGCGCCGCGACGGGCCGGGTCTCCACACCGCGCGCGCAGGCGCACGGACGAGCTCTCGACGACGAGGGTGAGCTCCCGGACCGTCTGTTCCGAATCGAGGCGCTCGGAGAGCACCGAGCCGACCGAGACGGCCGTGAGGTCATCGAGGGCGAGGACGACGATGCGCTCGCGCGGGTCGTGCTCGAGCACTTCGTACGAGCCGGCGACGGCGGGCGAGCTCGGGCGCGAGCTCGCGACCTGGGTCACCCCGGCGAGGTCCACCCACCACGTTGCCGTGCCGAGGGCGTCCTCGAGCGCGCGTGACGCCGGGCCGGCCTGCCGGACGTAGTCGATCCCGAGGGAGCGCGACGCGACACTCGCCTCGATCTCGACGGTCTCACCTGCCTCCCGTGCCGCGTCCTCGATCACAGTCCTCGTTCGGACGCCCGCGTCGTTGTGGTAGTGCTTCGCGCCGAGCAGCGTGCCCCACGCTCCTGCCCCGCCCACGAGGCGCACCGTGCGGCGCTGGGCATGTGTGCCCGAGCGCGACGCGTCGATCGTCCCGCGCAGCTCGAGCGTGTCGATGCGAAGCGCGGCCGCGCCGGCGAGCGCGGGGGCCTGTTCACAGTCCACGTCGGCCCACCAGACGCCGGCGGCGGGCAGGAGCACCTCGGCGCGAGTGGCCGGCTCGCCGGCGAGGAGGAGGTACGCCGCGGCCGTCATGGCGTGGCCCCTCCAGCGACGATCTCGGACCGGAGCTGCCCCTCGAGCGCCGCGACGCGCGCCTCCTGCTGGATGACGTGGTTGCTCTCCACGCGGACCGCCGAGCCCTCCACCGGCGCCACGGTGACCTCGGGGCGGCCGCGGAATTCCTTCATCCGGATCTCGATCGTCCACTCCCCGTCCTCGCCCTGGGCGGGGGCGAGGAGGTCCTCGACGACCGCCGAGCGGATGCCCACCTCCTCGAGGATGGGATGGACGACGTCGAGCGCCGTCGCGCGCTCGCCGGTGGGCGGACGCTGGACCACCGGCGCGAACGCGTGCCAGTCGGTCCAGTCCTGCTCGGAGTAGAGGCGGATCCGGAGCGTGAACGATGCGAGGCCGATGCCGCGGAAGACGAGCGAGGCGCCCGAGAGCCCGTAGCCACGGCGCTCGTCCCACTGCCGTGGCGAGCCCGCGTTCTGAACGTCGCAGAGGCCGGGCGTGCGCTGCCCCGCCACGAGGACGTAGTCGATCGGCTGCGCGATCGGGTCCCACGCGCTCGTCATGCGGGCGCCCCTCCGGTCTCGGTCCCCAGGCCACGGAGGACGCGGACGAGCTCGTCACGGATCGACTCCGCGATCGAGCGTCCGTCGCCGCCGCCGGCGACGTGCACGTGGAGCTCGCCGACCACCGGAGCGCTCGAGCCACCGCGCGCGGGGCTCGGCACCTGGACGACGTCGGACACCGCGCCGGCAGCCGCGGAAGCCCCCGACTCGACGCCCTGGGCGAGACCCGCGGGGATCTGCGCGCCCAGCTCCGCGAAGACACGCGAGGGGCTGTGGATCTGCAAGGCCGCAGCGAGGGTGTCCACGGACTGGCCCGCCAGCATCTGGATCACCTGCCGGAGCGCCGGGCTGTTGATCGCGATCCCCTCGATGAAGCCGCGCAGGAGATCGATGCCCGCCCGCACCCACTCCGGGCGTGTCGCGCGCAGCGTGGCGGCGAGACCTGCCACCTCGGTCCGGAGCGAGCCCATGATGTTCCAGAGCCCGCGGGCTGCGACGTACACGAGGAGCATCGGCCCGAACGTGAGCGCGAGGGCCGCGGCCAAGCCGATGGCCGCGATCTCGCCGATGCGGAGCGCCGCGCTCATCGCCTCGACCTGCGTGACCGTCGGCGAGCCGAACGTCTGGACGAAGCGGTTTCGCAGACGCACGACGACGATCGCGAAGCGGAGCGCGGTCTCGGTGAGGCCGAAGAGGAAGTGCCGGAGGACCGGGCCCGCCTCGGACGCACCGTCGAGGAGCGGCTGGAAGAGCGCGCGGAAGATGAGGCCGAGAGAGCGCCCCACCGCGCTCTGCTGGGAGAAGAGCCGCGTCACCTCACGCAGGCCGCGGAGCGCGACGTCGAGCCGCAGGCCGTCGAAGAGATGCGCGAGATCCTCCTGTAGGTTCCGCATCTGCACGTCGAACGCGAGCGCCTGGCGCTGCGCGATCCCGCCGAGCCTCGAGCGGACCCCCTCGGCGAGGTCATGGACCGAGCCGCCCGCCGCGCGGACGGAGCGCGCCATCGCGAGGAAGCGCCGCGCCGCGGCATCGCCCTGGACGCTCGCGGTCATGCCCACCGCCTCGAGCGCCTCGCTCAGGTCCGCGCCGGCGAACCCCGACCGCGAGAGCTGCTCACCGAAGCCGGTGATCTCCGAGCGCCCGAGCGCCGAGCTCGACGCGACGCGATCGATGGCCGTGATGAGCTCGCGAGCGCCGGCAGCCGCGCCGAGCTGGTGCGAGCGCAGCGTCATGAGCCCCTCGAGGCGCAGAGCCTCCGAGCGGCGCGCGTTCGCGGACACGAGCGCAAACTCGACGAGGGCCGCCGTCATCCGTGCGACGGCGCTCGCGACCGCGACCGCGGCGACCACGACCGCCAGGAGCGCCGTCGCGAGCACCATGCCGCCGACCATGAGCGGCGCGGACGCGAACACCTTCTTGAGCTGCTCGAACCGCCCCGCCATCGCGCCGGCCGGCCCTCCCATCGCCTTGGTGCTCTCGACGAGGGCATCGACGCTAGACTTCGTCTTCGGGACCTCGCCGGCGGCCTCGGCAACCTTGTCGAAGGCACCACCGTACTGGAGCATCGCCTGCTGAACGCTCCGGACCTGCAGTTGCTGATTCCGGATCAGCCCGGAGAGGCGTTGCATCTCATCCGACGTGGGCTTGAGGCCGCCGGCCTTGAGGCGACGCTGGGCCTCCTGCATCGCGCGCAGACGATCGATCGCTCCGGTCATCCGCTCGCGCAGTCGCGCGAGCGCGCTCGCGGCGTCCTCGGCGGGAGCCGAGGTCTCGTCGCGGAGGGCGAGGACGAAGGTGCTGCGCTGCTCGCTCATGTGATCGGGGTCGTCTTCGTGAGAGCCATGCGGAGGAGGCGGAGGTCCTGAAGCCCCTCGGCCAGGAGGAGTGCGCCGGCGTGCGCGCGGGCGTGCTCGTCGTCGTCTTGGATGTCGGACCGGCCGAGCGCTGCGAGGAGGAGGGCGGCGGCCTGCCCGCGGTCTGTCCGCGCTCCTGCGCGCAGCGCGTCTATTTTCCCGAGAGGGCCTTGGCCCCCGCGCCGGCGAGCGTGAGCGCTTCGCTGGCGATGACCGCGAGCGCGGCGGGTTGCTCGTCGAGGATCCGCTGGAGCTCGGCCTTCGGCGGATGGATGACGCACGAGCGCACGAGTGCCTCCATCGCCGCGCTGCCCATCTTCTCGGAGTCGATGAACTTCGAGACGTTCGCTCGGTGCGGGCGCTTGACGATGATCGCGCCCTCGGCGGTGACCACCACGGCGACCTTCTTCCCGAGCTCGCCGTATTCCTTCTCGGCGGCCTCGAGGGCCTCGCGTGCCGGGGCGTCCAGGCTGTCGATGTCGAAGCTCACGACGCCACCGTCTGGTCGAACAGCGTCTTGCCGTTCCAGATGATGCGCATGCAGTCGATCTCGATGTCGAGCGTCAGCGCGTCGGCGCCCTCCTCGTTCGACGCGGAGTTGCCGGCCCAGACGCAGTCGACGAGCTCGTCAGTGATCGGGTTCTCGCCCTCGTCGATGTACTGCACCGTGATCTGGAAGACCACGTTGCCGTAGGACTTGCCGTCAGCCGCCTTGCTGGCGAGGAAGGTCCGGAGCGCCTCGACCGAGTCGCGGTGCGCCGTCACCGTGACCGGATCGACCTCGTACTTCCCGCGCGTGCGCCCGCGCGGCGCCTGCGCTCGCCCCATGCCGTAGCCCTTGGAGCGGGTGCGCTTGTCGGCGTAGGCGATCTTCGTGAAACCCGTGAAGACGTCGCCGCCCGCCTTGACCTCGATGGACCCCCACGAGAAGAGGTTGCCGTTGACTCGGACCGGATCGGCCATGGTGGTTCAGCCCTTCTGCGGCCTCAGGCCGCGACGACGGTGAGCGCCGGGTTCTCGAAGCCGATCTCGGTGACCAGCGTCTCGGCGTAGGCGAGCGGCACGATGCGGGCCTGGCCGTTGAGCGTGCGCGTGGAGAGGATGTTGTCGGTGCGGTTGAGGGCGTAGCTCGCGGCGCTCGCCTTCGGGCGCGCGAGGAGCACGCTCTCGAGGACGCGGCGGGCGCCGCTCTCGATCTCGAGCGCCTCCGCCTCGAGGATGAAGCCCGTCGTCGCATCGACGCGGATCGGGCGGTTGAGCCGGGCCTGGAGGTAGGGCCGCAGGGCCTCGCATCCGAGGTTCATCACTCGGCGGTGCGTGAAGAGCCGGAAGTCCGAGCCTGTGGCCGCGATGGTCCGCGGGATGTTCACGTAGGTGCCCTCGACGCCCTCCCAGGTCCGGAGGACGCAGAAGCGCGAGTCGTCGAGGCCTGGATTGATCGACTCGTCGTGCTCGTCGGCGTTGCCGTTCGCGTCCTTGATCGAGATGGACGAGATCGGCCCGAGGTTGATGTCGGCCTGGTTGATGTGCTCCTCGGAGTTCGCCTCGAGCGAGGCGTAGACGAAGGACCACGGACGCTTGTACTTGCGCCCCGAGACAGCGCTCGTGTGCTTGACCGCGCCGGCGCAGAGGGCGCCGTACTTCGACGCCTTGCTCGCGAAGATCGCGTCGAGCGCCGTCTTGTACGACGCCTCGCTCTCGCCGATGTTCGGAACGCGGGTGTTGCCCACCCACGCGCGGAACTTGCCGAGCGAACGCATGGCGGCGATGGCCGTGTCGATCGCGTCGAAGAGCGTGCCGTCGCACGGGAACGCGCAGAGCGCGATCCCCCAGCTCCCGATCCAGTTCTGGAGCGCGGTGAGCGCGGCGGTGACCTCCGAACCGTTCGGCGCGGCCGCGAGCGTGCGGAACGCGTAGGTGTCGCCGGCGACGAGGGTGCCCGCCGCGAGCGCGAGCGCGACGCCGCCCGCGCCGGCGATCGTGATCGACACGTCCGTTCCGAGCGCCGTGATCGCGCCGTAGTTCCGGCCGCCGTCGTGCGAGACCTGGTAGGTGATGCCGGGCGTGCCGCGCGTGCCGCCGTTCACGACCTTCACCACGACTTCGTAGTCGTCGTTGGCCGAGCTCGCGCTCGAGACCGTGCCGACGCTCGTGCCCGTCCCGACGAACACGACGGCCGTGGCGGAGGCGGCCGTCGTCGCGCCGGTCTTCACGACCACGACGGGCTTGCCCGTCGTGCGGATGTGGTGCGCAGCCGCCTCGACCAGCGGGCCCGCGCCGAACGCCGACACGAGGTCGGTCACGCGGGCATACGTCGCGGGCGCGTTCGCGGTGCCGGTGCTCGACACGCCCAGGACGGCGAGCAGCTTGCCGGACGAGGAGGGGAGGACGCCGAGCGAGCCATCGAGCTCGGTGAGAGTGACTGTGGGCTGGGTCATGGATCCTCGGTGGTGGTGACCGTCTCGGTGTCCGTGTCGGTGGGCGGCATCGTCAACGTCGTCGTCGAGCCGCCGGTGATCGTCGGGGCTTCGACGTCGGGCACCATCGCATCGACGTCGAGCACGACCCGCACCGCGGCGCCGGCGCGGCGGGCGTTCGCGGTCTCGGTGACCCATCGCATCGAGCGCACGCGGTAGGTGCCGTGCGCTGCCAGGTAGACCGCCTTGAGGAAGGCATCGAGGAGGAGCCGGACCGCGATGTACTGCGCCTTCTCGTTCTCGGGCGCCGTGACGTCGAAGGCCTCCACGTACACCGTGACGAGCTCGTGGATGGTGCCGAGCGAGCGCGGGTTGCGTCCCGGGTGTCGCGCGGGCGCGAGCTCGCCGAGGGCGCCATCATCACCCGGCACCCACACGATGCGCCGGCCTGCGAGCTTCTTGGCGGGCTCACGCCAGCCGAAAGGCTGCTCGGGAGGCGAGGCCTCCGCGGCGAAGCGGGCGACCACGGCCTGGTGGAGGACATCGAGGGCGAGGACAGCCGTCATGGCGAGCCCCCGGCGAGGGTCTTCGCGAGCTCGGCCTGCACCGCCGCATCGACCACCTCGAGGTAGGCGTCAGGGACCTGGTTGGTGTCGGGGAGCTGCTGGCGGCGGGTGCCCCCGCGGATACCGCCCCAGGAGTTGTGTCGCGCATGCACCGAGTCGAGCTGCATCACGACGGAGGCGCCTCGCGCCTCGAGCGTCACGGCGTTCGCCGCCTTCGCGAGCGCGCGACCTCCGGCCTTCCGCTCGGGCCACGGGGTTCCGTCGGGGGCCTGTCCGGCGGCGAGGTGACCACGGACCACGCCCGTCAGCGGCCCGAGGGCGGCGGCCGCGGCACGCTCGCCGACGCCGTCGAGGGCGCGGAGCCGGGCGATCTGCCGATCGACGTCGCGGACGGCGTCACTCATGGAGGGTGCCCTCCCCCGCGGCGTCCTCGTCCCGGCCGGCCGACGCCTGGCGGCTCGTCCACACGTACGGCGAGCGCTCGCTGTACGCGTAGGGTCCGCCCTTGCTGACCCCGATCACCGAAGTGTCCGAGCGCAGCGGGAGCTCGAAGAGACCCGTGTCACTGTTGGCCGCCTCGAGCAGTTCCACACGAGCGGCCTTGGCGTCCTCGTCGTAGCTCTGCCACTGCGGGTCGTCCGGATCGATCCCGCGCTTCAGATACGCCGTGCGCGTCACGATGCGCGAGAGCCACCCACGGACGGCGATCGGGTACGGCGAGGCGAACGGCACCGCGTACCGCTTCGCGAGACGCGAATCGATCTCCGCGCTCACGATCTCGAGTTGGAGCGCGATGAACCCCGGCACGCGCACATCGAGCTCGTCGACGTCGGTCGGCGGCATGAGCGTGAGCGTGCGGAACTCCGCGAGTGTGAGGTAGGAGGCCATGCGCGATAGCGACGGTGGGACTCGAACCCACGATCTCCGGCGTATGAAGCCGGCGAGGACTCCGCTCCTCTGCGTCGCGACGAGTGCCACCGGGCCGGCGGGCGGGCCGTCGCCACGCACGACGGCCCGGTGGGCTTGGGGTAGGTCGCTGGCTCAGGCGCTCAGGTCGCCTTCACCTTGAAGAGCAGGTAGGGGTGACCCGGCACGATCGCGTTGCGACCGTGCACGTGCCACTCGAGCTCCTGCCTGCGGCTCAGATCGGCGTCGGTCATGTCGCCGTACTTCGACATCTGGAACGGCTCCCGCTCGACGTAGATGACGCCGCCGAGCTCGTCGTTCGAGGCCTGCTCGGCCACGACGAAGTAGGACGTCTCCGACTCGAAGCCGGAGAGCTCGTCGGCGCACACGGGCTGCGCGAAGCCGAGCGCCTGGAGGAACGCGCGGAAGTCCGCGGACCCGCCGCCCGACGCCGCCGCCATCGCGATGAACTCGGCCGAGACGAGCTGCTTCGCGCGGGGGAAGAGCTTGGGCGGCACGAGCAGCGCCTTGGGTCGGAGCCCGCGCGGATCGCCCTCGCCGTTCGGCATGACGAGACTCTTGATGTGCGCCCACACCTTCGCGAGGTTCGTGGCCGCCACGTCCATGGTGACGCCCACGTCGATCGGCGCCGCGTCGCCTCCGGTGAGGAGGTTCTTGAAGGTGCCGAGGCTCGTGTCCGCCGGGTTCGTCGGGTGATCCGTCGCGAAGAAGGCCTTCGTGTCGTAGCCCGTGTAGCCGCCAGCCGTCGCGAGGCTGTGCGCGTTCTTGAGGAAGTGCGCGACCTTCTTCTGCGGCCAGTAGGCCATGTAGGCCGCGATGTCCTTGGCCCAGTGGCGCGCGAGCTCGAAGGCTTCGCCCCCCGGCTCGCCGTTGTAGACGTCCGTGAGCTGTGCGCGCGTGAGCTTGAGCCCGGTCCCGGAGTAGCGCGTCTCGATCTCCGTGTAGTGCGAGAGGAGATCGTCGAAGGCGATGTTGCCGCCCTCCTTGCCCTGGTCCCGGATCACCGCCGTGGAGATGAGCCAGGCGAGGATCTCCTTCTTCGTGGAGATCGTCCGGGTCTTCGCCACGCCCTGCCACCACGTGTCGGCGCTGAGGCGGGCGTAGTCGTTCGAGATGATGCCGGTGATCCGCTGCTCGAGCTCGCGGATCACGGTGGGGGTGAGACCGATGCGGTGCATGTCGTGTGCTCCTGTGGGCTGTCTGGGGCGCTGTCGGGGGGCTCAGGCCGTCACGTCACGGAGCGACGTGCGCGTTCGCGGTCCACTTCCCGTTGAGGAAGATCGCCGTGGTCTGGTGCCGCTTGCTCGCGGTGAGCGCGGCGGTGAGGTTCACGGGGCCCGTCGCGTCGCGGTATTGCACCGTGTGCCCGTTCTTCGTGCCGTCGGCGACGAAGTGGATGACGGTGCCCTCCTGCGCGGTCGCGGGGAGCGTGATGGTCGAGGCGGCCGCCGTGGTGGGGACGTCGTGCACCGCCGAGGGCGTCGGGTTGTCGCCGACGTTGATGTTGCCCGCCGCGAACGCCGGCAGCGCCACGGACGGCGAGGTGTCCGGCGCGATGTCGAGCTTCTCGACGAAGACGCCGCGGCTCCCCACTGCCCAGACGCGGCCCGCGATCGGCGCGCCCGTCGTCGGCGCTGCGGCGACCGTCTGGTCATCCTCCACGTAGCAGATCGAGCCGACGAGTGAGACGGCGCTCGTGCCGCTGTTGGCCCACCACCGGCCTGCGATCTCCCGATCGAAGTCGACGGTGACCGTCTTGTCGGCGGCCGACGCGTCCACGTTCTCGGTGAAGACGCCGATCACCATCCGGTTCCCCGTCTGGGTGGCCGGGACCACCTTGCCGGTGACGAGGTTGAGCGCGGCCTGCCCGTTCTTGTAGGCGACGGTGCCACTGGCGAGGGTGAACTCCCTGCGGCCCCAGATCTCCTGCTTGGGGCTTCGTGCGGCGGCGAGTGCGGTCATGGCGTGATCTCCTTGATCTCGATCCCGCGACCCTCACGGCGCCGCGGCGGTGGATGTTGGCGGTGACGAGAGCTCAGCGAGCCGTCGTGTCCTTCTTGGTGAGCTCCTGGGCCTTCTCGCGAGAGAGCACCCCGAAGACGACCGCATGGGGCTCGACGCGGATCGGCGAGCCCTGCGAGCCGCCGTTCATCACGCGGTCCATCGCCGCGACGAGCGGGTCGGCGGAGCTGGCCGGCGGCGCATCGGGCGCGCTCGACTTGTTCTCCTGGCCCTTGCCGCGCGTGACCGGCACCGACGCGGCGGCCGCGGGCTGCACGGCCGCGCGGGGGGTTGCCTCGACGATGGCCTTGGCCGTCGCGAACGGGAGCGCGCGCAGGTGCTTGACGACCGTCGCGCCGATGTCGGCGCGCGAGGCGAAGAGCTGCGTCTTGAGCTCCTCCTCGCGCGCCGCCTCGAGCGATGCCGACGATCTCGAGGTGGTGGCCGTACTCTGGCAGCGACAGGCCGGTGCCGACACCGACCTCGAGCAGCCGGCCCTTGCGCTTGTTGAGGAGCTCGACCGCGTGCTTGCGGCCCTCGGCGGCGATGCGGCCGAAGGTGTGGTCGTAGACCGGCGCCCAACGCTTGTAGGCGACCTTGACCGCGTCCTCGTCGATGCGCCCGATGCCGACGATACGCCCACCCTCGCGCTCGAGCTCGGGGGCCCGACGCTGCTCCGACCTGTTGAGGCCCGATGACATCACTCTCGATTGCTCCTCTGTGACACCGGCGCTCGCCGATCGACGCCCGCCCACGCATCCCGTTCGAACCGAACCCGGTCGCGCCCGGTCATTCCAAACCTCGCGCTGCGTCGAGCCCCCTTGCGGCGGGCACGACCGGCGCGGCTACCGCTCGCACCGTCCCACCCGCTGCGGCAGCCGACGGATGGTCTCTCCGCTCGGCAGGCGCGGCACGTCGACGGCGCGAATGCTGCTCACTGGCGAACCCCCTGCTGCGACGCGCCCGGCCGGGCGCACCGTATGGTCTCGGCGATGAATCCGCCGCCGAGGATCTGTGCCGTGGCGTCGCCGCCCGTGTAGAGCACGCACGCCTGTCCCGTCGCGATCCCGTCCTCGCCGCCCTCCAGCTCGACCCGCGCCAACCCCTGGTCCGTGAACGAGAGGTGAGCCGGCCGTGGCGGCTGCGACGAGCGGAGACGGACATGGACGTCCATGCCCGCATCCCGGACCGGCTCCAGGTCGCCGGACCCGAGCCAATTGAAATTCCTAACCACGAGCGCGGTCGTGCGCAAGAAGTCACGTGGTCCCACCACCACCACGTTGCGCTCGGCGTCGAGCGACAGCACGAACAGCGGCTCGCCGGCCGTGATGCCGAGGCCCTTGCGCTGGCCGACGGTGAAATTCGCGATGCCCTGATGGCGGCCGAGAACGCGGCCGTTCAGATCGACGATGTCGCCTGGCTCCATCGCGTTGGGGCGCAGGCGGCCGATGATGTCGGTGTAGCGGCCGGTCGGCACGAAGCAGATGTCCTGGCTGTCCTGCTTGTCGGCGACCTCGAGGCCGAAGCGCCGCGCGAGCTCGCGCACCTCGGGCTTGCTCATGTCGCCGAGCGGGAAGCGCAGGAAGTCGAGTTGCTCGCGCGTGGTCGCGAACAGGAAATAGCTCTGGTCGCGGGCGGCGTCGGCGGCGCGATGCAGTTCCGGCCCGGCCGGACCCGCGACGCGGCGGACATAGTGCCCGGTCGCCAGCGCGTCGGCGCCGAGATCGCGCGCGG
>FKKE01004911.1_pt1 | contig 18450 bp, 18 predicted proteins | sample 1106331 | NCBI WGS metagenome assembly FKKE01 (sample SAMEA3931202, study PRJEB13176) | freshwater metagenome | biome: Drinking water system; feature: drinking water; material: freshwater | place: China | collected 2013-02-06 | reverse complement strand
CGAAGAAGTCGTTCACGATATGATCCGCGCGTTGGGACAACTGAAACGGCACGGAGGGCCGGCTGTACTGCGCGGCCAGCCCCGTGCGAGGGAGGATAATCTGGCCGCGCTGAATCCAGATGTCCTGCGCGGAGGCGGCCCCCACGCGGCCGGCCCCGGTGAAGATCTGTCGAGTCACGAGAAACGGCAGCAGTTTGCCGAGACCGCGGCGGGAAAAGGGAAACCGCCGGGAGACCAGGTAGTTCTCATGGCACCCGAAGGTCGCATCAGTTTCATGGTCGATGTTGTTCTTGATCAGCGAGATGGAATCCGCCAATCCCAGATCTTCAATCGCCTGCTGCAGCACCCCATCGCCCGCGCGATCCGAGGCGATGACGTCGGCTAGGGTCCCGCATTCAGGAGAGGCGTACTCCAGATGCCCCATGTCGAGGTACATCCGGCCGGCATTGGTCAGAAAGCCGCCGTTTCCAGGAGGCTCGTCGTGGCCGCGGTGGTGCACGTCCAACACCCCGCGCTGCTGGTGATGAAAAATATAGTCGCGCAGTCGATGCGCGTACCACGTGGGGGAGTGCTCGGGCCGCTCGTGATTGACCAGCAGCCCATATTCTGTCTCGAGCCCGAAGATCTTGTTCAACATGGATGCGCCTGGATCAGGAGCGCGATGCGGTGGAGCCACACCGGCGAGGAGATTCGCTCCCTGCGAGGCCGTGGCGGCTCACCCTTTCACATCAGCCGGCAGAATGCGTGCGACCTCATCGGGCGCGAGCGTCCGATAGCGTGACGAGCCGGACACCCGCCGCTCGAGCACCGCGCATTCAACCGTTCGCTCCCGGAGAACGTCCCGGAGCTGGGCGGCCCACCCCCCGCGATCAGACCACTCGTTTGTCTGGGGGCCGGCCATGCCTTCACGCCCGTCACCGTCATCCGTACCGCTCTGCCCGAGAGACCCAACCGCCCAGGCCGATAGTGCCATCTCGAAGGCCTGCGCCAACGTGGCGGCCGGCAGTGCCTCGCGCGCCTCCGAGAGTACGCGGATCATCATCTGCTGAATGGCCGGCGTTGCGGCCAGGACGGCCATGCCGCCGCGCTCTTCGAAGGTGCCGTCATAGTTGACGGTCAGGAAGGCGTCCTTCTCCGGTTTGGTCCCCAGCTCGGCCAACAACACCTTGACGATATACGGCGCCTTGTAAATCTCCTCAAAGGCCTGCTTGATCACCGGAGCCAAGCCGTACTTCATCAGCCTGGCGCCCGTCACGTCCGACGGCGAACGATTGAATCCTTCCAGATGGGCCATTTCCAGGAGGGAAAAGCGAAGCTTCTCCAAATCAGCCGGATGCCCCATCCCACCCAGCCCAATGCGATCATAAATCTCGTAGAGCTTGGGCGTCCCCTTACTGACGGTCAGAAGCAAGACGCCGTCGGCGTATGACAGGGCCACGACAGGACTGCCTTGCTTGAATTGCTCATCGAGATACTGCCGCCGGTTCCCGACGGCCTCGACCCAGCGATAGGGCTCCTCATACATGGCGCACCACCTGCGATTCGAAGAGGTCCTTCAACCGCTGGTCGGGCACCGCACGGACCCCGCCACTCGTAATGAGCTTCACGACCGGATAGAGGTTCGCGTCCCGATTGACGCCCCCCGTGGCCGAGTCGAATTCGGCCGCACAGGTCAACAGCCGCAAGGCCTGCATCGTGGCCTGCTCCTCGGACAGCTCCCCCAACGGACGGTCTCCCCACGTATTCAGATAGTGCAGGATCCCGCGAATGGTCGGCGACCCTGAGCCCGAGACGGCATATTCCACCCCTTCGAACTCGGCGCCGAGAATATCGTAGAAATAGATCTTTGCGGTCCCAGCCTCATGATCGTAGCCGGCAAAGACCGGCGCCACCGCCCCGGTCCCGGACAAGGCCGCGGCCACGTTGTCCTTCAACAACTTCGACACGGCACGCAGCTTCCCTTCGAAACTGAGATCCTGCAATTGCGTCCGTCGGTAGTACTTGAAGGAATGTTCCAGCACGCGCACCATTTCGTAGGCCGTCGCCGGCACCCCCGCAATCGCCATCACACACGAGCGATCGATTTCGAGCACCTTGTCGGTACGGTCGTACATGACCATGTTGCCCGCCGTGGCCCGACGATCGCCGGCGACCAACACGCCGTCCCGATACCGCATGGCCAAGATCGTGGTGGCCTTGGGAATGTCCTGCTGCATCCGAACGTCAGCCGGCAGTCCCAACTGATAGCCCTGCGCTTTCAACAATTGAAAAAAATCGCCCTGCATCCCCATATGTCGCTCCGCTGAATCAACGGCTAGGCGTCAGGAGTGCGGCGTGCATGGGACCAACCCCGGCCTGCTCGCTCCACCTGTCACCGCATGCTATTGGCCGGTTCGTTGCCGATACCGCTCTGCCTGCTTCGGGTCCACCTTCCGCATCCGTTTGAGCAGGTTGTCCTTCTCGGACGACCCCGTATCCGGACGGGAGGGGCCGCCGCCGTCCTCGGACGGGCTGATCGGCTTGGGCATCGGATCGATCGGTCGTTCCCGACGCTCGGGCATGTGTATGATCGTCATGAGCGTGCTTCCTTTACAGTCGACCATTGCGCCAACACCGCGGCCGGCGACGCCGCCCGCGCCACGATTGCGCCCAACTCCCGCACGTCAGCAGGATCGAAGAGGCGCCCCATCTCCAAGCTTCCACCTTCGCGGCCACCCCGAAAGCGCACCCGCTCCCATTGCACCGATTCGATCTGATCGGGGAAGCGCCGGACACACAGCCCCCGAATACCCCCGCGCGTATCTCCGGGCCCTTCCTGCATGGCCGAACGAATGGCCTCGTCATCGACCAGGCGTGTGGTCTTCCCCTCCTGTTCGAGCCCCAAGAACAATCCCCGGGACGGATCCACATTGTGATACTCCAGGTCCAAACTGGCCACCCACGGATCGGTCCACGCCACCCGTTCCGCTTCCATAAACGTTTCCAACAACCACTGCTTCGTCACCCAGTCCAGTTTGCCGATCAACCGCGCGCGGTCATCCTGGAGCGCGCCCAGCGTCGCTCGCCACTCCCGAAGTACCCAGTCCGTCTCCTCGTCGTGTCCGGCGAATGCTCGCTCTGCCGCCTCGAGGTAACGTTCCTGCAACTCCAGGCCGGTCACGTCGCACCCTTGGTGACAGGCCACTCGCACCTTCAATTCCGGGTCCTGGGAAATCTGCTTCACCGCCAAGACCGGGTCGGTCAATACCACACGCGGCGCCTGCCCCGCCGCAATCAGATCCAACACCAGCCGGGTCGTCCCCACCTTGAGCGCCGTCGCGTACTCGCACATATTCGCGTCGCCGATGATCAGGTGGAGCCGGCGATACCGGGCGCGGTCGGCATGCGGCTCATCCCGCGTGTTCAGCAACGGCCGATTGTGCATGGTGTCGACGCTGAGCTCGATCTCCATGAAATCCGCCCGTTGTGACACTTGGTACTGCCCGGCCCGAAGCCCTCGCTCCTGCCCTTCGATCCCAACCTTGCCGGCCCCGGCCACCACCTGGCGGCTCACCAGAAACGGAATCAGCCCGCTGACCAGGTCCGTGAACGGGATCGAGCGAGACACCAAATAGTTGTCATGGCACCCGTAACTATGGCCGTGAAAATCCGTATTGTTCTTGTACAGCTGGACGGAGGCGGCCCCCAACTCCTGATTCCGGCGCGCGGCGGCGGCCTGGACGATGCGCTCCCCGGCCCGATCGTGGGCGATCAGGTCGCGGACCGACCGGCATTCCGGGGTGGAGTACTCCGGATGGGTATGGTCGTTGTAAAACCGGGCGCCGTTCGGCAAAACCAGGTCGCTTTTCATCTCATGGAAGGAGAACGGCCGGTGCGCATCCAGCGTGGCGAAGTCGTCCTCCTCCCGGTCCTGCTGCAGTCCGGACACGCGAAACCCCCGCGCGTCCTCGTGCGGATCTTCCCCAGCATAGTCCCATCGTCGCTCGAAGGAGGCGGTCAGGTGAGCCCGCACCAATTCCATCGATTCGACGACCGGGTCGACCGTCTCAAGGTCTTCGCGCGTGATTCCGTACTCAGTTTCAATGCCGAAGAGACGCATACACCCGCAGGAAGCAACCGGGACGGCGTTGCGCGGTCCCACAGGGTCAAATGATCTGGCCGACGGGCCGTTCCGCCTGCGCCCGCCCACCGCGATAGGACGACACGCCGATAACCTGTTCGGGATGGTGATCGAGCAACTTCAGCCACTCTTCCGCCGCATCGTCGGGAGGCAAGACTTCGCCTTCCAGGAATTCAGCCTCCAGGGCCGCCAGCAGATCCTCTTCCCTGATGCCGTCGCCGGCCCCGTCGCCGGCCGCCAGCGTCCGCTCGATCGCCTGCTCCTTGGCGCGCTGCACGATGGAGGCCAGAATCGCCCCGCTGACCAGGTCGCCGCGGTAGAGCGTTTTCGTGTGCCCATTGCGCAATCGAATGCCGAGCAGCTGATTCTCATCACTGCGACGGAACAAGGCCTCGCTCACACGCTCGACCAGCTGATCGCGCACGGCCGTCACCTCCTCGCCCCCTGCGCCGGTCCGGTGGTACGGCAAATCGGCCGCAAGATAGACCCTGAGAATGTCGGCCGCACCCGCGCGATCGGGGCGCTGCACTTTGATCTTGCGGTCGATCCGTCCGGGCCGCAGCACCGCCGGATCGATCAAGTCGGGCCGATTCGACGCCAGGATGATCACCACGTCGCGCAAGGACTCGATGCCATCCATCTCCGTGCAAAACATCGGCACAAGGGTATTGGTGATGTTGAACGAGCGCATGGCCCGACGAGTCCCCAAGATGGACTCCGCCTCATCGATAAAGATGAACGGCAAGGCCCCTTCCGCACGCCGAGCCCGGGCCTTGGCGAACAGATCCCGCACGATCCGCTCTGACTCCCCCAGCCACATGTTCAACACTTCCGGGCCCTTGACGTGCAGAAACGCGCCCGAGGTGATGGGGGGCTTGCCCGCGTCGGCCTGCGGCGCCTCGGCGACCAGCGCGGCCAGACTCGCGGCCGTCGCCTGCCCGATCATGGTCTTGCCGCAACCGGGAGGACCATACAACAGAAACCCTTTGGGCTGCGTGAAGCGGTATTTCGCGAACGTGTCCCCGTGCAACAGCGGATATTCGATCGCCTTGCGGATCGCCGCAATGGCGTCCACCTGCCCGCCGATCTGCGCCCAGGAAACGGCCGGCACCTCATCCAGCACATGGCGCCGATCCTGCCGGCGCTCCATTTTTTCAATGGCGAACCGATGGGACGGGTCGACACGCACCTCATCCCCCGGCTTCAAGTCCACATCCGCCACGTCGGCCGAACGCAACACGATCAGGGCCTGCCGCCCCGGTTCCGACTCAAAGCGCACCCGACCATCCGGCATGGCCTCCGCCACGCGCAGCACCGGCCCGTTGCGATCGAAGCCAATGGCCTGGATGACGGCAAACGCCTCGTTCACCAGAACCTGGGTCCCGAGCTTGAGATCGGACAGAGGAATCCGCGGGTCGACATTGGTGAAGTATTCGGCGCCACCCACGGACACGCGCGCAAGGCCCTCTTCCGGAAGCGCAATCAACGTGCCGATCCGATTGGCCGGGGCGGTCAATTTCTCCACCACCGATTGCAGTTTCCGGTAGTCGGCTTGTTGGGCCTCCAACCGAACGGTGCCCTGCAAGACGGCATGGCGGAGCTTGTAGAGAAGACGCCGGCGTGGATCGTCGTCTGCAAAGGACGCCACACATTCATCCAAGAGAGCCACCACGTCCGGTTCGTTGCCGGACGAATCGGACGAAGGGGTGCCTGAACGACGAGAGCCCTCGGACGGCTTTCGATGGTCACTCATCAGTATGATTCCTACCTCATCTTACCCGCCCGTCGGGGCGGATATCAATTCACCGCCTGGAGCGTGACGGTCACGGACTGCCGCCGGTTGCCGCGCAGAATGTCCACCGTGACGCGGTCGCCCACCTGGTAGCGCTCCAAGGTGCCCATGAAGTCGTCCAAGACCTGCACCGGCTTGCCCTCGATCGCCACCACGATGTCGCCCAGCTCCACCCGCCCCGTGATCGTTTCTTTGGTTCCCCGCAAGCCCGCCCGCTCCGCCGAGCTCCCCGGGCTCACCCGGCCGATGATGACGCCCGTGATCCCCCACCGCTGCGCAATTTGATCCGGCACCAGCGTGACGCCCAGCCCCGGCCTGATGACCTTGCCGTACTTGATGAGTTCCGGCACGATCCGGTTCACTGTATTGACCGGAACGGCAAACCCGATGCCGGCGTAGGCGCCGCTCGGGCTGACGATCTGCGTATTGATCCCGATGAGCCGCCCGGCACTGTCGAGCAACGGGCCGCCCGAATTCCCCGGATTGATCGCGGCGTCGGTCTGAACTACCCCTTCAATGGTTCGCTGCGTCATCGACTTGATCGTCCGCCCCAGTGCGCTCACCACCCCCGTGGTGAGCGTATGATCGAGTCCGAAGGGGTTGCCGATGGCCAGCACTTTCTGGCCCACCCGCAGATCGTTCGACGAGCCGATCGGCAACGGCACCAATTGGTCCTCCGGCGCCTGGATTTGCAGCACCGCCAGATCGTGGTCGGGATCCAAGCCCACGACCCGCGCGCGGTATTTCCCCTGCTCTGAGAGAATGACGTGGATCTGGTCGGCGCCGTACACCACATGAAAATTGGTGACGATGTGCCCTTCCTTGTTCCAGATGAACCCGCTGCCGGAGCCCTGCGGCACCTCGAATTCGTTGAACGACCAGGGGTCGCTCCGAATCGACGTATTCGTGATATAGACCACCGAACGCGCCGAGCGCTCGAAGACGCCGATGGTGCTTTTTTCATCCGCCCCCAATTCGGCGGCCGGAGCGACCGGCCGCGGGCGAATCTCCGGCCCCGGATGGGTGGCTCCGAGGGGATGCCCCCAATCATCCTTCGCCTGAGACTGGCCGATTCCAGCCAGCAACCCGAGCATGAGGAGACCGGCCCATCCCAGGTTGCGGCTCCCCCTTCCCCCACCTCGCGCCGGCATGTCGCTACTCCCCCATCACTTGGAGCACCAGCTCCCGCTGCCGTGCCCGTGTGTCGAAGTCGATCAGCACGACTTGTTGCCAGGTGCCGAGCAGCAGGACTCCCTCCGAAAACGGAATCGTCACCGATGGTCCCTGCAATTGCCCGCGCAGGTGGCTGTGCCCGTTGTCCTCGCCGGGGTTGCGCTGATTGTGTTGCCAGCGCGTATCCGGCGGGACGAGTCGTTCCCAAAAGCTCTTGGTGTCAGCACGAATGCCCGGCTCGTCTTCGATGATCGCGATGGAGGCCGTCGTGTGCTTCGTAAAGACCGTCACGATGCCGTGGCGCAGCCCCGATTCGGCGACCGCCCGTTCGACAGCCCCGGTGAGATTTTCAATCTGCGTCTGGCCCTCCATGCGCACCCGCATCGGCACGGTCTTCACCGCCATCATTGCCTCCCTCCCTGCCGCAGCCCCGCAGCCGCTCGTTCCCGTGCCGTGACCGGCCTCCCGCGCGCGTCGGCGACGACCGCATCGAAGGCACCTTCGGCCAGCAGTTCCCGGATCGCCGACACCACCACGGCACTCACGCGGCCCTGTCGGCGCAGGACCTCCAAGTAGTCCACGGCCTCCCGCAGGGACTCCTTCGTGCGCGCGTAGTAGTCTTGGCCACGCTGCCGATTGCTGCAGGCCTCAAACTGCTCGCAGGCCACCAGGATCTCGGCCAGTTGACGCACCCATCTCGGAGCCGTCGCCAATCGTTCCGGATAGTAGTAATACAACATGATGCGTGTCATCCACGGCGCCCAGCGCACGCCGAGCCGCGCGATCGCCGGGCGCAGGCGCCGCAGCTGTCTGGCCAAGCGGCGGGCATAGCCCAACCGCATTTCCACCTGCTCACAGGCCCACGCATCCATCGGCGTGACGTCCCGCTCCAAGTCCTGGCGGTAGCGCACCAAAAAGGCTTCGGTCTCGAACCCGTAGCGCGTGGCCGGGTGGACGGCTCGCCACTCCCCCGGTCTGGTGGGAATGTCCTGTTGACGGGCCCATGTCCAAATCGCCCCGAAGAGGTGTTGATCCAACCCCGCGCGCCCCAAATCGTGAAGGAGGCAGGCGGTCTGGAACCGAGCCACCTGGGCGGGAGCATAGCCAAGCCGGAGCGCCACGGCCGCACAGAGGCGCGCGGTGCGTAACGCATGGGGACGGTCGTACCCGCGGATCACCCGCCGGGGATGGCGCGGGTCGCGATAGTGATAGAGATCAAGCAGCTGGCGGGCAAGTCGAGGTGGCACCACCAGGGGAGCCGATTCAACCGACGAGATGGTCATAGATGATTGGGGACACAACGCCGGCCGGGGAGCGCCGCGGCGGCGGCAGGATATCGTTCGGAAAAACAGACTGTCAAGGCACGGTCAGCGTGAAACACTCGCCCGACGAGGCGTTCTCTGTTATGCTGCGCCCATCGTCGTCCTGCAACGCACATGCGCCGCGAGGTGCTCGCCTGTGAGCCACCACCGTCTTCGTGTCTGGGGATGTCCGCTCCTCCTTCTGATCGGGTATGGGCTCGCAAGCTGGTCACCCCTCCTTTACGCGGCCGTCGACCATCCCGTGGACCTGACGGGGAAGGTCGCAATCATCGTGACGTTCCAGTCACGGGACAACTTCGCCAACGAGTACCGCTATGACGTGACGGTCCGCAACCTGGGAATGGACCCGATTATCGGGGAGTCGCTGCTCCTCATCCTGGACCGCATCACCAACGTCGGAGGGGACGACCGGGAACCACTCAAGAACGAGCCCCTCCTCCGGCGGATGGAGGTGCTGGGCACGGATGGCGAAACTGAGGACGGGAAACCCTATTTCCGAGTCTCGCCGGACGGCCACCAGGATCTGCTTCCCCATGCGGACAGCCGGCCCGTCAGCGTCCGCCTACGAAATCGGGACTACGTCCAAGTGTTTACGCCGGTGTTTCGCGTGTTGGGAACCAAACGGCCGCCGCCCGCCCCGAAGGTCACGGAATCGGCCCCCGCCCCGGCTACCGTACCGGGCAAAACTCCGAACGGGAAGCCGGCCCTCGACAAGCTGATTCAATTGCTGATCAAGAAAGGTGTGTTGACCGAAGAGGAATGGCGCACCGCCAACGGCACGACGCCGTAGCACCGCCCTCTGCCATCCGACGCACCGGAGCACGACCGATGACCCCGCACGATACCTGTAAGGCCTGCCAAGGCCAGTGGCCGGCGGCGGCCGCCTTCATCGGAGACTGCGGGCAGAGCCGGGCCTATCTCTTCGACGACCAGTTCTTTCCTGGGTGGACTGTGCTCGTCCTGAAACGGCATGTGACAGAACTCTTCGGCTTGAGCCCGGCCGAGCGGCAGCGATTGATGGAAGAAGTCTCCGCCGTCTCACAGATCCTGGCGACGGCCTATGACGCCAAGAAGATGAACTACGAACTCCTTGGCAATCAGCTCCCGCACATGCACTGGCATCTGATCCCCCGCCGTCCCGACGACCCGGCCCCATTGGAGCCGGTCTGGCGGGTCCCCCATCATGAGGTTCGCTTGACCCCTGACGAACAACTCGCCACCATCCAGCGCCTGCGAACGCTGCTGGGATCCGCCCTGCCTGGCTTCCACACCACACCCGGCGACCCGGCTCCCGCTCCGCTGTAACCCCCATCGTCCGTGACAGGCCGTGCCCGTCGCGTCCACGGCCTCAACTCCCTGCTCGCTCAACAGGCTGAGCCCGTTCCCTTCACGCGAACGCCCCCGGAGCGGCCTCTCACTGCTGGCTGCCAACGCGAGCGGGACTCGTCCGGATCAACTCATCCGCGTCCGCAGGACATCCATGACCGAAAGGCTCCACCCCACGGGCCCCGAACCGTTGGCATAGGTGAGGCGGGGCGCGCGCACATCCTGGTCATAACTCCCGTCCGGACGTTGCACCAGAATCGGATAGTCCACCTGCTCGAGCATGGAGCGGTCGCTGAGACTGTCCCCGATGCCCACCGTCACCACCTCCGTGCCCTGCCCCATCCGACTCCACCGCTCCCGATACCACTGTGTCAGCAAGGCGATCGCCTTTCCCTTGTCATTCTGGCCCGTCAAGTGGTGGAAACGCCCGGCGCGCGTCCACTGGAGCGCGCACGCATCGATGGTCCGGCGGATCCGCGACTCCACCGAGGCGGGCCCGCACACCAAGAACGGCTCGTCGTACGCGCGCTGTTGCGCCAGGACCGCGGCGTGCCGCGACAACCCGGTCCGCTCACCCAGTTCCTCGGGCGTCATGTCTCCAAACCCACGAAGCTCCACGCCGGACGCCTCCGCAATTCGCCCCAACGCGGCGCGCAGATCGGCATAGGGCGTCCCGAATTCCACCACGTGGTATCCGGCGTTCGCCAGCGCGCCGCGCGGCGGGCGCCCGAAATATCCTTCGGGCACGAAGACAGCCCCTCCGTTCTCAACAACGAACGGGGCCGTACTCTCCATGGCCTGTCGGAGATGCTCGATTTCCGCCCGCGTCTTGCTGGAGACGAACACCACCGGAACCGCGAGCGTGCGCAAGAGATCGAGCGTGGCGCGCGCCGGCTCGTAGGAATGGGTCACGCTGTCGAGCAAACTCCCGTCCAGGTCGGTGAAAATCAGGAGACGGCGCATCACACACCTCCTTGTCCGGTTCTCGCCGGACGCCAGACCGATTAGAGATGCCGAAGATCGTCGGGAGGACGGGACTGGGGTCGACCGAAGAATTGAGCCTCAAGCCAGGCCTTGGCCAGATCCCGGGCCCCGAGCCCGAAGGCCAGCGTGGCGGCCAACACGACACCGCCGAACAGAATGCCGAACCCGACTACCACGACGTTCTCCGCGATCCCCAACTGCTCCAACGCCATGGCGGCCGCCACCATCAGCACCCCCCATCGGGTACAGGCGGCGAGCAAGCGCGCGGGCGGCAGCCCGGCATTCACCGCGGCGATCAAGACGGCTTGGGACACGAAGTTCGACAACAGGTATCCGGCCAACCCGATCAGGAAGGCCGTCAGCATGTGTGGCACATAGGCCAGAAACGACTGAGTGACCTGATTGATCGGCTGCAGTTGCAGGGCGCTCACCGCGGCCATCGCCGCAAACCCGAGTACCATCCAGTAGCCGACCCGCCCGACGATACGGGAGGGATCGGTCTTGACCCCGCCCCGCAGGAGCGCGGCCGTCAGTCCGACCCGGTCGCTCAACCGGTCGACCCCCACGACACGCAACGTGCGTTCGAGCATCGTGCCGACCGCCCACGCCACGACCATACCGGCCAGCAGCAGGAACGACATGGCCAACACGTTGGGCAGCACCGCCAGAACGCGATGGGCCACGATGTCCAGCGGCTCCAACAACGTCGCAATCCACTGGTCGCTCATGGTTCACTCCTTTCCGGCACGGCATCCGCGTGCCGCAGGGAGACCTCCAGCTCTTCCATGGTCTTCCGCCGCCACTTGGCCATCAGGTAGGGCTTGAGGCGCTCGAAGGTTTGACATAACGCATCGACTCGTTGTTCGGCTTCACGCGAGGTCAGCCCCTGGGTCTCCAGGACGAAGCTGGCCGTTCGCCCCAAATACAGCGGCGTCAGCGCCTTGAGCAAATGCTCGCGCGGCAACACCCGATAGTGATAGGCGGTCGCCACGTCGTAGACGACCCTCGCCCACAGGTCATCGGGGAGTCGAAACTCATGGATCGGATGCCGCTTCAGTCGCGACAACTCACCGAAGGTTTCGGGCGACAACATCTGCTGCCAGATCGATTCCAAATCCCGAATGCCCTGATCGAAGCTCGCCACCATTCGCTCGACGTTGACATTGACGGGTTCGACGCCGACCTCATAGTGGAACCCGAAGACGGTCACGGGGTCTGACCCCACGGCCTGCCACCAGATTTGCTCGTGCGCCTCCATCAGCGCGAACATCGCGCCCACCACCTGCACCAGCATGGCCGACAAGTCCGCCGCAGGATCCTTCGGATTGTGGATCTTCGCGCCCAGAAAGCTTTGGCACACTTTGGCGCCGGAGGCGATGGCCTCCGTCGTCATCCAAATATCCACCCCGAACCGGGCGACCTCCGACTCCCACACCTGCTGATCGGCGTAGTGTGCCGCCAGCCTCCCGGAAAACCCGAACTCCCCCCCGATCGGCTGTCGAATGCGATACCCGTACAGCGTCCGGGTCAACGGATACACAATGCTGTTCGTGATGGTCCCATCGTATTTGTGGCGCAGATAGTAGGGCGCCACATAGTCGTACCCTTCCTCGACGATCGGCTGCAACAGCAGGCCGATCCACTCGGGGGTAATACTGCGCAAGTCGGAATCCACCACCGCACAGGCCTTTGCATTCAACCCGCGGGCGATCTCGAAGATCGTCCGGAGGGCGCTGCCCTTGCCCGGCAACCCTTGGTAGGGCGTGATAATCTTGTGCAGCGCATCCCGCTGGTCACTGATGAACATCGTCCCCAGATCGACGACGGTTTTCGCCACCACATCCGGCGTGCCGTCCGTCGACCCCCCGTCGGAATTCACCAACACGGCCCGCTTGCCCGGGAAATACTTGGCCAGCCCGGCACTCACGGCCCGAACGACGTGCTCGATCGTATCGGCGTTGTTGTAACTCGGAATGCCGACGAGCAGATCCGTCTGCCCAATCGCCTGAACCGCCTCCTCCGTTTGAGGCGCCAGAAGCCCTTCGGGACGTCGCATGGTCACGCCGGTCGATGCTCCGCCGTGGGATCCCACTGGTGATCGTGCTCCACGACATCCAGCAAGCGGGCGAAAATATCCGGCACCGCAGCCGTCACGCGGCTCCAATTTGAGATCATCGGCACCCCCAAGGGATCCGTCAGGAAGGATTCTGCCGCAAGCTTCATACCATGCAGAAACACCTCGACTCCCTTGCGCTCTTCATGGCGATCGAAGCGTAAACTGTTGATCGCCGCGTCATGTTCATAGCGGCCGATGGCTTCCTGCGCGGCCTGCAAATAGGTGGCCTGTAGGGTTCTGAGGACACCTTCGGACAAAATGAGCCCTTCGCTCGCAAGGTTCCGGAACAGCGCCTTGGTAATGTCGACGCACATCTTGAGGAGCCCGGCATTGGGGTCTCCGGCCGACAAGTCCTGGTGTTTGTGGTCGTACGCATCGGCGATATCCACCTGGCAAATCCGCCGAAGGGCACAGTTCCGGTAGACTTCCGACAGCACCCCGACCTCCAACCCCCAATCCCCCGGCACGCGGTTGATCCACGCCAAATCGCGGACCATGGCAAACTCCCCCGCCAGGGGATACCGAAAACTGTCCAGAAACGTGAGCAGGGAATGGGGCCCAACGAGGCGCTGGAGGCTGCGGATCAACGGCGTAAAAAACAGGCGGGTCACCCGACCGTGCATCTGGTCGCTCACACGGCTGTAATATCCCTTACAGAATTCATATCCCAGGTTGGGGTTGGCGATGGGATAACACAGCCGGGCCAGATAGTCGCGGGTATACGTCAGAATGTCGCAGTCGTGCAGCGCCAACACGTTGCTCTGCCCGCGGGCGAGCACGTACCCGAACGCCATCCAACAGCCTCGCCCCTTGCCCGGGAGTCCGATGTCGATGGTTTGGGATTCGAGGGTCCGGAAAATCTCCTGCATGCCGGGACCGTCGTTCCAGATCAGCCGGACACGCTGCGGCAGCACGGAAAAGTAGTCCTTCGCGTACCGGAATTCCAGGGCGGAGGCGCGATCCAACGAGATGACGATCTCATTGAGATAGGGCACGTCCCGCAAAATCGTCACGATCTGCTTGAGGGCCGGGCGGGACAGCTCGGCATACAGACAGGGCAACACGAGAGCGATGGGATTGACGGTCGCATGGTGCCGCAGATCCGCTTCAAGTTGCGCGAGGTTGGGCGCCCCCAGTCGGTGCAACACCGAAACGACGCCGTTCTGGAAAAAATCCGACACGCGGATGGCTCCGTTCGTTGTGTATCATGCGGACCGGTTCGCCGGATGGCACCGGTGCCGTGCCGGGGACAGGCAGGACGATCTAGGTGTAGCAGAAACGCACCGTCCGAGTCTGCAAGAAAGTGCGGACCTCGGACGGCAGGCGTAGCGCCGATTATCGGGCGGGCAGGCGAGACCGGTTCGTAGCCACCGCCTTGACGATCTTCACGTCCTTCAGCCCTTCCATAAACCGATCGGCCGGTTGATGCGACGGGCGCGGCACCTCCACACTGTACCACCCGGAATCGGCCGCCCCCCGGCTGGCGTGCAGGTCCTTGAACCACCGATCGATACTCTCCTCCGTCGTTCCCTCTTGGAACGAGACGAAGAAAGTAAAGGGCGTGGTCTCCGTCCGCCCCTCGGCCACCTGGGTCGACGCCGCGGCGTTGCCCGACTCCGCAGCATCTTTCTCCTTGGCGACCAGCACCGGCGCCTCTGCCACGTCCTTCACCCGAGCCGACACTTCGATGCCGGCCGAACGCAGCCGGCTGGCCAATTCCTGATTCTTTCGCTCCATGGAGCTGACGTGCTTGGCGAGATGTTCGTTGGCCATGCTCAGGCTATGCAATTCATCGCGCAGTTGCACGCGCTCGCTCTGCACTTGCCCCATCAGCACCCTCGTCATACGCTCGACATCCATGGTGGCGCGCTGCGCAATCCGCTCCTGGTGCTCCTCCATCTGCTGCACGGATACCATTTGCGTGCCCAACTGCTTCTGGTGTTGCGCGAGGTCATCGAGCGCCTTCTGCACCGACTGAATGGTCTTCTGTTGGCCGGCCACGACTTGGGAGGCCGTCGACTGGGCCGTGAGCAAGGCATGGACCTGCTCCTCCAGACGACCGATCGCCTCCCGGGTCTGGGCCGCCGAAACGATTTCATGGCCCACGGCCGTGGCCACCGTCGTCGCCGCTTCCGGACGCTGCGTCCGCTCCAGCACTCGATCCACCGCCAGCCACCCGACAGCCAGCAGCAACCCGACTTGCGCTAAGGCCAGCCCTCGCACCGCCGCCGGCTGGAGCCCCACTTCCTCAGACGACGGCAACAGCTTCCCGACCGCATGGCCGATACTCGCCCACCAAGACGGCGCCGCCGGCGACGCCACCTGCAACGACCCGCCGTCTGCCCGATTATGGACGGTCAGTTCCAATCGTCGGCCCGCCCAGGCCACCGCCACGGAACGAATCCCCACTTCCGGAGCGGCCAACCCGCTGATCAGCGTGCCCGCTTCGCTCCGCAGTTCGACGATTTGAATGCTGCGATCCCGGCACGTGAAGGCGAACGCCGTGTTCGGATGCCCGGCATCCAGGATCCCGACACAATCGTGATTGACGAACACTTGCAGCCGTCGGGGCCGATCATCGCCCTGCCGCTCCGGCAAGGCTCCCAGCGACTCCAGCAATCGCTCACGATAGTGCTGCAGTGCGTCGTGTTGTGTGCCCCGTTCCATCCTGTGCCCCCCCTTTGGCTCCCAGCAGTACGGCCATGACGCCATGACTCTTCTGCAGGGGCCGGATCTGGAGATCCACCGCCACCCGCCCGACTCCTTCCAACACACTGGCCCGCGCCTGGACGACTTCACTGAAACAGTCGTAACAGAGCGCCAGGTGCCAGATTCGATAGTCGTATCCGTAATCCTGACGGAACAAATCCCCCCATTGCTCGCGTGCCAGACAGGGATAATGTTCGGGCTCGCTCTTGCGATAGTGCGCCTGGAGCATTTTCACCAGTCGGAGCACGTCATTGTGCAACACCTCCGGCTGCCGCTGTTTCTGTTCCTCCAGGCAGGCCAGATCATCGGCCGTCACGCCCATCTCTTCCATCGTGCGCTGCCAGCCGGCCTGCCGCCACCGCTCGAAATTTTTGTAGATACGCTGACTCTCGGCGGCGCCAAACCCCAGCAGCCGCACGACCTGCCCTTGCCGCAGTCCATACAAGTGATAGAACAACGCCATCAAGGCATCACGGCTGGTGACCGCCCGCGAGACCAACCCATCCAAATATCGACCCAAGGGGGACAGGAGATCCGGGTGGTAACACAAGGGCTGCGGCTGGCTATAGTACTTGGCGATCAAACTCTCCAGGAGAAACAGCGGCCGGCACGGGACCTCGCTACGCCCACAGACAAGGAACCGCTCGACGAGCTCATAGCCCCACCGGAGCGCCAGTTTTTCATGCGTGACGTCGGACTGCCATTGCCCCGTTTCCTTTAGGAATCGCTTCGTGTGAACCGTCGCCCGCTCCAGCAATTCCGGGAGGGCCGCACGGGTCACTTGATCAAACTCCTCCGCCGTTCCAATGAGGCTGCTCAACCGCGATTGAAGTTCAGAGGAACCACTCATCATGCAGACCTTCTTGTGCCCATGACGGGATTCGGCAAATCTTGAGTATTTTCCTGGTTTTACAAATCCGAAAGCAACTGATTTTTTGTAGGCCAAGAAACCAGGATTTGTCCAGAATCACGGCACGTATCGGGGGAGAGCACCCTGGCACAGGTGTGCCAGATCTGATCGGTGAGGCCGTTTTCAACAGAGAATCGACACGAGCGCACGGCTACCGCTCAGCACTACCGAGGATGGATTCGGAAGAAATCGCTGCTCCGGTGGTCGTACCGCCAGATTTCCTGAGCGGTCAGCAGAGTCCGTTTATGGGGTACGCGATAGGAAAGCGTGACGTGCATCAGGAGGTCATGTTGGGTTGCGTCGAACTGCTCCGCCGGCCACTTCACCTGTTCCATGGGCACGCTTCGTGTTTGCCCCGGCCCCACGCGGAGATTGACGATCCCCTCGTCTTCCTTGCCGTTGAGAATCACCCGGACTAACAGGTGGCACTCAGCCTCGAGGGGCCCGGCATTCTTCACCCAGACCGTGGGAATGCGCCTCCCTTCCACCATCGCCAAGGTCACATGGTCGATCCCAGGAAACGGCATTTCGACCGAGACGACCGCAACACGGCACGCGGGGTTCTGGACGACCGTCGGGATAACCTCCTGCCCCAAGTAGGCCTCCAATTCGGCAAGGTCCTTCGACGTGAGAGTTCTCCCTTTCGCCCTGGCCGTGCTGTTCGCCGCTGTGCGTCCCGCTTCGGTCAACGCCGGCGCGGTGGCATGGGGGTTCCTCGAGCGGAGTTCGGCCACCCGCTCGACGGCAGCTTTGACGGTGTCGAGGCCCACAGCCTGAACAAGCTCCGCACGTGTCGCAATGTCAATGGGCTCACTGAGACTGTGACAGGATGGACTCACTTTGGCTGGAGCAGGCGCCGCAGGGGGTGTGCCCGGAGCAGGAGTGATCGGAGGAGACGAACAACCGGGCAGCAGGCACCCGCCCATCGCGAGCACGATCCAGATTCGCCATCCACATCGAGAAATCGCCATGCCCACTGTCCCCGTTGACTGGTCCCCCCAGGCGGCACCTTAGGGTAGTTCAAGGAGACAGTCAATCGTGCGCCGGATACCCGGCCCACCCATTGGACCGCTCGCCACCTCACCAGCGCCTGTGTCGGCAGGGGCGCTCAGAATTAGATGAACGCTGGTACGCGGTGCGACTCCGAGGAGGTCACACCGCGCCCGCTGTGCCTACTGGCTCAAGGGAAGGGACTGTTGATGGTCGGCGGCGTCAACGGTCGCACCTGCTAGGTGATGCCGTCTTTCAGCCACACCTCACACACGCGGTCGTCAAGACCTCGAAACACGACGACCGGAACGCGATCTGCTCAGTGAGTGGCCCCCGGCAGCTGCGGAACATGCCAACCACCGATGAGCCGGCGGTTCACGTCAAGCAAGGGTGAGACGGGTTGAACGGAAACAACCTAGGGAAGGTCTGATTTATTCCCCTCGCCTGATGTGCTATGAGAAATCCAGCACGGAACGGGAGGCGCATCCCATGCATCAGCAGACCTTTGCAGCAGTCCCCTTCGAGCACTATCGCAAATCCACCCGCCGCGAGCAGTTCCTCGATGTCATGAATCGCGTGGTGCCGTGGGCCGAATTGGTGGCGGTGATCGAGCCGGTGTATCCCAAGGCCGACGGCCCCGGGCGGCCGCCGGTGGGCGTCGAGCGCATGTTGCGCCTCCATTGCCTGCAACAGTGGGTTAATCTGTCGGATCCCGCCGTCGAAGAAGCCCTGTATGACTCCCGCGCCATGCGGCAGCTCGTGGGCATTGATCTGGGCCGCGAGCCCGTACCCGACGAGACCCCGATCTGTAAGTTTCGGCATCTGCTAGAAGCCCCCCAGCTGGGGGAACAACTCTTTGAACGGATCGGCACATATAGGCGGCGTAGGGCTTGACCGTCAGCCGGGGGACCATCGTGGATGCCACGATCATCAGTGCGCCCGGTTCGACGGAGAATCGTCAGAAGGCGCGGGATCCGGAGCTGCATCAGACGAAGAAGGGGAACCAGT
>FKKE01001811.1_pt3 | contig 18451 bp, 17 predicted proteins | sample 1106331 | NCBI WGS metagenome assembly FKKE01 (sample SAMEA3931202, study PRJEB13176) | freshwater metagenome | biome: Drinking water system; feature: drinking water; material: freshwater | place: China | collected 2013-02-06 | reverse complement strand
CTTCGCCCGCAAACGCCGGGGCACTGAAGGTCACCGCAACCGCCACTGCCATGATCGCCATCAACATGCGCTTCATAATACGTCACCTCCCTTATTGTTGTGATGTGTGCCTCGACTCGGCACTACCAGACGGTTGAGCAAGCTTGGTGCCTGTTGGATCGATTCAACAAATCCATGGCTTTTCAGCATGTTAGAAGTCTCAACCAGCGGAGCCATGAAGGGTGGTTCCTTCGAATAGTTGTGGCGAATTAGCCTGGGTCTCACTAAACCGCCTCAGGGGGCGGCAGGAGGAGGAGAAGAAGGATGAAACCGCACAAGCCGGTGCTGGCGGACTTTCTGGCCCCCGAGCTGCTGGTCCTATTCGTCGGCATCAACCCTGGCCTACGGTCGGCCGCCGTCGGCCACCACTTTGCCGGCCCTTCGAATCGATTCTGGAAGCTTCTCTATGCATCAGGCTTCATACCAGAACCTTTGACCTATCTGGACGACTGGCGACTGCCCGAGTGGGGGATCGGATTGACGAATGTGATCGGGCGCGCGACCGCCGGAATAGACGGGCTTGCTACCGAAGAATATCGACGGGGGCGGATGGCCCTCGAACGGAAGGTCGCCCAGTCCCGGCCACGTATAGTGGCGCTGCTGGGTGTTACGATCTACCGGCTGCTTTTCCCGAGCGAGGCCGGCACATCTGATCGGGTGCCGCTGGGCCCGGTCGAGGTACGATTGGCCGAAACCCCGGTCTTCGTGCTCCCCAATCCGAGCGGGCGTAACGCCCACTATTCGTACGAGCAGATGCTGAGGGCCTTTCGCCGTCTCCGAGGCACGATCGCGCCCTAGCGTACTGCGCTGAACATCTCTGCTTCTCTTGCTTCTTTATTGGAAGATATCCCCTTGGCATCTTCCTGTCTATTCCGGTATATTCCCACCTCGATCTTCGGTGAGCCAGGTATGATCTTCGTCTTCTTGATCCTCGTCCTGTTCGCGGCATCTCCGGCAGATGGCGAGCAGATTCACCCGCATGCGACTCTTCAATCGCTGATTGACCGCGGCATGGAGGAGTGCCATCTCGGGCGCATAGCCCGCGATCGGGCGCAACGCCTCACGCATTTCGAGAGGGGGCAACAATTCGGCGAAGAGGCGGTAGCGTTGGACGGCGGATCTGCGGATGCCCATTTCGCGCTCTTCTGCAATTTGGGCGAACTGATGCGCATCGACGGCGAGCTGAGCGTGAGTTCCGTCATGGGATTCCGCCGCATGATGAAAGAGCTGGATCGAACCCTTGAGCTCGCCCCCGACCACTTAGATGCCCTCTCGGCGCGCGGTACGTTCCTGGTGCGGCTCCCATCCCTGTTGGGCGGAGATTCCGACCGCGGGGAAGAACTGCTGCGGCACGTCATTCGTCAAGAGCCCCAATCCGTCAATGCCCGCCTGAGCCTCGCCAAGAGTTATTGCAGCAGAGGGCGCCATCAGGAAGCCGTCACCCTCGCCACAGAAGCGCTGTCTCTCGCTAAATCCCAGCACCGCGACGACTTTATTCCTGAAGCCCTACGCGTCGTCGCCCAACTGCGCGCCACCGCCAACAAAGGCAACTAGTCCATCTCCAGCCTGAATCTGGAACCGTTTCTCGGATCGTGTTATCTTCAGCCGCGTTTTCCACCGGACCAGATCAAGGAGCGAGATCAATCATGCTACTCGAAGGGAAGAAGGGACTCATCGTCGGCGTCGCCAACAAGCACAGCATCGCCTGGGCCATCGCCCAATCTGCCGCCGGCCAGGGGGCGCAGTTGGTCTTCAACTATCAGAACGAACGTCTCAAAGAGAACGTGGAAGAACTCGTCGCCACGATGCCGGGCGCGAAGGCCTTCCCCTGCGATGTCGGAGACGATTCCCAAATCGCCGCTCTCATGCAACAGGTGCAAAAGGAAGTCGGGACGCTCGATTTTCTCGTCCACTCCGTCGCCTTCGCGCCCCGTGAGGAACTCACGGGGCAGTTCGTGAACACCACACGCCAGGGGTTCGCCACGGCTTTGGACGTCAGCGCCTACTCGTTGGTGGCGGTCACAAAAGCCGCTTTGCCGCTCATGACTAACGGCGGCTCAGTCGTGACCCTTACATACCTCGGCGCCGAGCGGGTAGTGCAACATTACAACGTCATGGGCGTGGCCAAAGCCGCACTGGAGGCAACCGTCCGCTATCTGGCTCATGATCTCGGGCCCAAGAACATCCGCGTAAATGCGATATCTGCCGGCCCGATCAAGACCCTCGCCGCACGCGGCGTCTCCGGCATCAGCAAGATGGTCGACCACCACAAGGAATTCGCTCCGCTCCGGCGGGCGACCGAGCAGGGAGAGGTCGGAGACACCGCGTTGTTTCTCGTCAGTTCACTGGGGCGGGGCATCACCGGCGAGGTGATTTACGTCGACGGTGGGTATCATATTCTGGGGTCGCTTGTCTCAATGGAATGAGACGAGAGAAGACACCGGCATGCTCCGAGCGCCTCAGCCGACCGTACTAGGCTTCGCATCTGTTCGGCTGTGCAACTCGTTCCGTTCCCCGAGTCGCGAGAACGGATCTTCACACAGTGCTCGCCGTCGTCTTTGACGACCGTATCCGCTCAGCAAGTACGGGAGCCGGCTTTGGCACAAGTCGAGTGGCGGTGTCCTCTCCCTCATGATGGAAAGTCGTTATTCAAGCGTTCGCCTGAGCGCTTTTAGCTTCCCTCGCCTTACCTTGCTTTCCAGCCGCCGTTGTTTGGAGGAGTGGGTGGGTTTCGTGGCTTTGCGCTTCTTGCGCGGGACCGCCACGCTCTGGATGAGAATTCGAAGCCGATCCAGCGCCTCCGCGCGATTCTGCTCCTGACTCCGGTGCTGCTGCGCCTTGATCGTGATCACGCCGTCGTCTGAAATACGGCTGTCCTGTAGCTTCATCAATTCTTCTTTGTAAAACGGCGGCAACGACGAGGCAGCGATATCGAACCTCAGATGGATCGCCGACGAGACCTTATTGACATGCTGCCCACCAGCCCCTTGCGACCGCATGGCGTGAATTTCGAGTTCAGAGTCGGGGATGATGACGTGGGATGAGATGTGCAGCATGGGCGAAGTGTACCCCATCGGCACAGGCTTCGCCATGTCGCGCGCTTCGGGATGTCTGTGTTTAGTGTTTACTGCAGTTCCGGCAGGCGGTCGATGATGCGGATCCGCACTTCGTTGCCGACCTGCATCTGCACCATCTTGGTCGCGAGGCTGGCTTTCACCTTTTGCGCGTCTTCAAGCCCGAACTGCACTTGGCCACCACACCGTTCGACCAGATGGAAGAGTAGCAGGGTGGTCAAACGTTGCAGTTCGTCATCGGTGGTATGTTCGCTTAGATTCAAGATCTGTGACATGGAGTCAGCCTCGCCTCGTGTCAGGATGAGAGTCTTTTATCGCCGAAGCGGAGACTGTTTCTCAATGCCCCAAAGGGAGGGGAGACAGCAAAGCGCAACGACGGGCGAAAAACGGAACGATGCTTTTCTCGCGTTGAATCAATGAGTTAGACCGTACCGTTACCGCAAGACTGAAGGAGGCTAGTTGGAATAGTCTTCCATCGGCGGGCAGGTGCAGACCAAGTTGCGGTCCCCGAACGCCTCATCAATCCGGCCCACATGCGGCCAGAATTTGTGGTCCTTGATCCAGTGGGCTGGGTAAGCGGCCTGTTCCCGGCTGTAAGGCCGGTCCCATTCCGTGGCTGTCACATCTCGCGACGTGTGCGGCGCGTTCTTGAGCAGGTTATTCGTCTTCGGCTGGCGGCCGTCGATGATGTCTTGAATCTCGGCGCGAATCCGAATCATCGCATCGCAGAAGCGATCCAACTCGGCTTTCGACTCGCTCTCTGTCGGCTCGATCATCAAGGTCCCGGCGACCGGGAACGACACGGTCGGCGCATGGAAGCCATAGTCCATGAGCCGCTTGGCCACATCCATTGCCTCCACCCCGGACGACTCCTTAAACGGCCGGAGATCCAGGATGAACTCGTGCGCAACCAATCCGGATGTTCCCGCATAGAGAATCGGGTAGTGTTTCTCCAATCGCTTCGCCATGTAGTTCGCATTCAAAATGGCGACCTGCGTTGCCTTGGTCAGCCCATCGTGGCCCATCAGCGCGATGTAGACCCAGGAGATTGTCAGGATACTCGGGCTGCCGTAGGGTGCCGCCGAGACCGGCCCGATCGACTCCGGTCCACCCAACTTCGTGACCGGATGGCCAGGAAGAAAGGGAGCCAAATGACGCGCGACGCCGATCGGGCCCATGCCAGGCCCACCGCCGCCGTGCGGAATACAGAAGGTCTTGTGTAGATTCAAATGACAGACGTCTGCCCCGATGTCTCCAGGCCGGCACAGGCCGACTTGCGCGTTCATATTGGCGCCGTCCATGTACACCTGTCCACCGTGAGTGTGGACGATCTGGCAGATGCGACGGACGCCTGGTTCGAACACGCCATGGGTAGAAGGGTAGGTCAACATCAGCGCAGCCAAGCGATCCCGGTGTTGAACGGCTTTCGATTCGAGATCCGACAAATCCACATTCCCCTGCTTGTCGCAGGCGACTGGGACGACTTTCATGCCCACCATGGCTGCACTGGCTGGATTGGTTCCATGCGCGGAGACGGGAATGAGGCAGACATCCCGACCAAATTCGCCCTGGCTGCGGTGGTACGCTCGAATCACCATGAGACCGGCATACTCTCCTTGAGACCCGGCATTCGGTTGCAAGGACACTGCGGCGAATCCCGTAATTTCCGCCAGAGAGGCTTCCAGTTGACGGAACAGTTCCTGATAGCCCTTTCCTTGCTCGACTGGCGCAAACGGATGGAGGCGGGCAAACTCCGGCCAGGTGACAGGCAGCATTTCCGCCGTGGCGTTGAGCTTCATCGTGCAGGAACCGAGGGGAATCATGGAATGAGTCAATGAGAGATCGCGTGATTGAAGGCGGTGCAGGTACCGCAGCATCTCATGTTCAGCGTGATACCGGTTGAAGACTTCGTGCGTCAGATAGGCGCTCGTCCTGGCCAGATTCGCCGGGAACGCCGTGGTCACGTTCTCGCTCAAGCCCTGCACCGTAAACGGCAACCGTTCGTGCCCGACGAACACCTCGAGCAAACGCCGAACCTCATCCTCATTGCTCACCTCGTCCAATGAGAGCCCGATCGAGTCGTCTTCATGCCGGCGGAGATTGATGCCGGCTTCATCCGCGCGGCTGATCACCTGGTCGGCCTGGGCCTTGGTCACACGGACCCGGACAGTATCGAAAAACGGCTCGTTTCCGATCTCAAATCCGAGGTGGCGCAGCCCCGCTGCCAGCGTCGCCGCCAGCCCGCGGACACGAAGGGCAATCCGTCGCAATCCTTCCGGTCCATGGTAAACGGCATACATGCCCGCCATGATCGCCAGCAACACTTGAGCCGTACAAATGTTGCTCGTCGCTTTTTCTCGTCGAATATGCTGTTCCCGTGTCTGCAACGACAGCCGATAGGCGGTGCGGCCGGTGCGATCTTTCGAGACGCCGACGATGCGTCCCGGCAGCAACCGTTTGTACTCGTCCTTGGTTGCCATGAAGGCTGCATGGGGACCGCCGAATCCAAGGGGAACGCCGAATCGTTGGCTGCAGCCGACGGCGATGTCCGCGCCGAATTCTCCTGGGGGCCGCAGGAGGGTCAACGCCAAGAGATCGGTCGCCACGACGACGAGGATCCCGGCTTCGTGGGCGCGGCCGATGATGGAACTGTAGTCGCCCACGTAGCCGTCCGTGGCCGGATACTGCAACAGGATACCGCTGAGTCTCGGATTGCCGAAGTCGATCGTATCGGTGCGGCCGGTATGGAGCGTGATCCCCAGCGGTTCAGCGCGTGTCTTCATCACCGCGATCGTCTGCGGATGACAATCGATCGACACGAAGAATTCGGTCCGTTCCTGTCCCCTGGTTCGCGCAATCGCAAGACACATGGCCATGGCTTCCGCCGCCGCCGTGGCTTCATCCAGGAGGGACGCATTGGCCAGTGGGAGGCCAGTGAGGTCTGCAACCATCGTTTGAAAGTTGACCAACGCCTCCAGCCGGCCTTGCGCAATTTCCGCCTGGTACGGCGTGTACTGGGTGTACCAGCCGGGGTTCTCGAGAATGTTCCGCTGGATCACGCCCGGCGTTACACACTCGTAGTACCCCATGCCGATCAACGAGCGGAAGACCCGATTCTCCCAGGCCATCCCTCGCAATTCCTGCAAGACGGTTTGCTCGCCACGATGCGGCGGGAGTTCCAGTACGCGGTGGAGCCGGATGTCGCCCGGTACGACGCTTTCGGTGAGGCTTTCCAACGATTGGAGACCCAGCAGCGCGAGCATCTCTCGCACATCGGCATCGGTGGGGCCAAGATGGCGATGGATAAACGTATCGGTCGGCTTCAGAAATTCCGGGACAGGCATGGGTGCGTGTCTTTCTTCGGTTTCGACCAAGAATGATTGTAACGGCCCGCAGCGGTGACTGAAGAGTACCATGCTTGCCGCCCCTCCTCCAAGCATCCTTTAGAGGGATCTCGTGCGCCGGTCGTGTCGGTTGTGGCACCGGAGGCCGGGGAGAGATTGACGCCTTCAGGTTTGTTATAATCCCCCATCAGCCATGCGTATCCTGGTCGTCGAAGACGAAACGAAAGTCGGCTGCTTCATCAAGCGGGCGCTCGAGGAGGAGAGTTACGCGGTCGATCTGTGCGAGGACGGGGCGAAAGGCTTGGAGATGGCCCTCGCCACCAACTACGACGCGATCGTCGTCGACCTGATGCTCCCGTCGCTGTCCGGCCTGGACATCGTCAAGGGCATCCGCCGAGAACGGATTCAGACGCCGATACTGATTCTGACCGCCCAGTCGCAGGTGGATCAGCGGGTGAAGGGGCTCGATGCGGGAGCCGACGACTACCTGACCAAACCGTTTGCCATCGATGAACTGCTGGCCCGGGTCCGCGCGCTGCTACGGCGAGGCGCGACCGACAGCCCCGGTGTCCTCCAGGTCGACGATCTGGTCCTGAGCCCCGCCACCCGGGAGGTCACTAGAGGAGGCCAACGGATCGATCTCACGCTGAAGGAATACGCGCTGCTCGAATACCTCATGCGCCACACCGGCCGAGTGCTCACACGCCCCATGATTTCCGAGCATGTCTGGAACCAGGACTTCGACACCTTCACCAACGTCATCGACGTCTATGTGAATTACCTTCGGAACAAGATCGATCGCGGACGGACGAAAAAGTTGATTCATACGATCCGCGGCAGCGGGTACATGCTGAAGGCTGATTAGATGCCGCTGCGGCTCCGACTCACCCTCTGGTACGGCAGCGCGCTCGCGCTGGTTCTGGTCACATTCTCAATCATCCTCTACTTCGTCACCGCGCGCAGTTTGCGGGACGCCATCGACCAATCGCTGGAGGAAACCGCGGCGGCCGCCGTCCGGTCGCTCGAAGAGCGCGGATTTCTGCCGCTGATCGACGAAGACGAACTCATGTCCCAATTTCCGGAACTGGCCCGCATCGACAAGTTCTTCCAAATCTTCAGCCCTTCCGGCACCATCACAATCCGGTCCCCGAACGTCAAGCAACACGAACTCCCGCTGAGCCGGCAGGCGCTGGAAGTGGCATTCACCGGCCGGACGATCTTCGAATCGGCGAAGTATCCGAAGGAGCCGCCGCTGCGGCTGATCTCGGTCCCGATCATCTACCGGGGAAACCTCCTCTATATCGTTCAGGTCGGCACCTCGATGGAATCGGTCGAACAGACGCTGAACCGCCTGCTCTTGGTGTTGCTGGTCACAATGCCCTTGGCCCTGGCCGTGTCGCTGGCCGGCGGCTGGTTCCTCGCGGGCCGGGCCTTACGGCCGGTCGACACTATTACCTTGGCTGCGCAGCGGATCGCCGGCGGCGATCTCACGCAACGATTGAACGTCCCGGTTTCCTCTGACGAAATCGGCCGGCTGGCCGGCACGTTTAACAATATGATCGCCCGCCTCGAAACGTCGTTCAGGCAGATTCGCCAGTTCAGCAGCGACGCCTCGCACGAGCTGCGAACCCCTCTGACCGTGATGAAAGGCGAAACCGAACTGGCGCTTCGCCGGCCGAGGGAAGCGGAAGACTACACCGTCGTCCTGGAGAGCAATCTGGAAGAGATCGACCGCATGACGCGGATCGTCGATGAACTACTCTTCTTGTCCCGCGCCGACATGGGCGAGGTGAAGATGGAGCACCTTCCGGTCAAGCTCGAAGCGCTGCTCGAAGACGTTCACCGGCAGGCGGCGCTTCTCGGCCAGGACCAGGGCGTGCAGGTCGTGCTGGGGTTGGTGACGCCGGCAGCCGTCCTGGGAGACGAGCTTCGATTGCGCGAGCTGTTTCTGAATCTCGTGGACAATGCGGTCAAGTATTCGCATCCAGGCGGCACGGTGGAGATCTCCCTGGCGGCCGAGGACGATCGAGCCCGCGTCTCGATTGTCGATCAGGGCATCGGGATCTCCCGTGAAGATCAGCAACGGATCTTCGACCGCTTCTACCGCACCGACGATGCGCGTGCCCATACTAAAAAAGGCACTGGTCTGGGACTGGCTATCTCCTCCTGGATCGCCGAATCCCATCTGGGACGAATAGATGTGCAGAGCGAAGTCGGCAAGGGCTCGACGTTTACGGTCACGCTGCCGCTCGCTCCGAAGGCCTCTTAACAACTTCTAATTCCCTCCTAATCGATCTCTCATCGCCTGTTGTTACGTTCTTCGCTGAGTAGCGCACACCCATACCAACCGGCTTCTTCAGCGCAAGGAGGGAATCATGTCGCAGTCATCAACGCGAAAGATAAATATCTTGACCGTCTCGGGTCTCGCCGTTCTTGGCGCGGCCCTCCTGTGGGGCAATCAGTCTCTCACCGCATCGCACGCGTCGAACGCCGCGCCGACCGCCACCGTCGCCCCGGCGCTGCCGGCCAACGGCTTCACCGAAGTTGCGAAGGCGGTCACGCCGGCGGTGGTCAATATCACGACCGTCACGGCGGAACGGATCTCCGAGGGCCGCAACGGCTCTGATGAACTGCGAGACCGGATGGAGGAATTCTTCGGCGGTCCCAACGGCCCGTTCGGCCCCCGGTTCCGCGGCCCGCAGCATCCCGATGAGCCTCGAGGCCATCGGGGTGGCGGGCAGGGTTCGGGCGTGATCGTTTCATCCGACGGCTACGTCCTCACAAACAATCACGTGATCGATCACGCCCGAGAGGTGACCGTGACGCTCCCCGACAAGCGCGAGTTCAAGGGTAAGATCGTGGGGACTGATCCGAAGAGCGACCTGGCCGTCGTCAAGATCGACGGGCAGAACCTGCCGACCGTCGCCTGGGGCGATGCGACGAAACTCCAGGTCGGCGAGTATGTCTTGGCCGTCGGCAATCCGTTCGGCCTCAACTCGACCGTGACGCTCGGCATCGTCAGCGCGCTGGGCCGGGGCCGCATGGGCATCACGCAGTATGAAGATTTCATCCAGACGGACGCGGCGATCAATCCGGGAAACTCTGGCGGTGCGCTTGTGAACACCAAGGGAGAACTCGTCGGAATCAACACCGCCATCTTCTCCCAGACCGGCGGGTACCAGGGCGTCGGCTTCGCGGTGCCGACCAGCATGAGCAGGCCGATCTACGAGAGCCTGATCAAGCACGGGAAAGTCGTTCGCGGCTACCTGGGAATCGGGATTCAGGACTTGAACCAGGATCTGGCCAAGTCGTTCGGCATCAAGGAAAGCAAGGGCGCCTTGGTCAGTGACGTGAAGGAAGACAGCCCGGCTGATCAGGCCGGCCTGAGGCAAGGGGACGTCATCACTGGCTACCAGGGATCGCCGGTTGAAGATGCCGTTGCCCTTCAACGCATGGTGACCCGTACCACGGTCGGTTCCAAAGTCGCCGTGAAGGTCATGCGCGAAGGGCATGAGAAGGAGCTCGCCGTCACGATCGCGGAACAGCCGGATACGACCAAGACCGCGAAAGCCGAAACCGGCGGAAACGACTACGCCTTCGCCGGAGTGACGGTTCAGGAGCTGGATCGCGAAACGGCGAAAGAACTGGGCCTCAAGGGAAAGACTCATGGTGTCGTCGTCACAGGTATCGAACCGGACAGCGGAGCAGAGAAAGCCGGGCTCATGCCGGGCGACGTGATCCGTGAACTGAATCGCCAGCCTGTCAAATCGGTGAAAGAGTTTGAGAAATTGGCGTCGGCGGTGAAGAAGGGAGAGAACGTGCTGATTCTCGTGAACCGTCGCGGCGCGTCGCTATTCTTGAGCGCGAAGGTTTAGGGACTGTCCAAGGGGACGGGACCAAGCCCCCGTCCCCGTTTCTTCCTCAATCAAACACCACCGTCTTCCTACCGTACACCAGCACCCGGTGTTCAATGTGCCGGCGGACCGCCCGTGCGAGCACGATCTCTTCCAGATCCCGGCCCTTCCTCACCAGATCGTCGACCGTATCCCGATGACCGACACGGATGACGTCCTGTTCGATGATCGGCCCTTCGTCTAAATCTTCCGTTGCGTAATGCGCCGTCGCGCCGATGATCTTGACGCCCCGGTCATAGGCCTGTCGGTACGGATTCGCGCCGATGAACGCCGGCAGGAACGAATGATGAATGTTGATGACCGGGCAGCCGACCTGCGCGAGGAAATTCGCGCTGAGAATCTGCATGTACCGGGCCATCACGACCAGTTCCACGCCGTGCCGTTTCAGGACAGTGAGCATCTGCTCCTCCTGCTGAGGTTTGGTTTCTTTCGTCACGGGTAGGATTACGAACGGAATCTTGAACAGATCAGCCCAGGCGGAACAGGTCTCGTGGTTGGAGACGATCACGGGCACGTCGATTCTTAGCTCGTCTCGACGGTGTCGTTGCAACAGGTCCGCCAGACAATGGTCCTGTTTCGAAACCAAAAGGGCGACCCTGGTCCGATGGCTCGAATGATGCACTTCGTACTGCATCTCGAAGACCTTGGCGATCGGGGCGAACGCGATGCCGATCTCCTGTGGGGGAATCTGCAGCCCTTCCGCGGCAAATTCCATCCGCATGAGGAACTCGTTGGATTCTTCGTCCGTATGGTGATCGGAGTCGAGGATGTTGCCGCCGACGTCATGGATGAACCCCGAAACGCGGGCAACAATCCCCTTCCGGTCCTTGCAGTGAATCAGGAGAACGACCGATTCCTTGCCTTGAGCGACCATCGCGTTCTCTCCGTAACGTTGTATTCGAGTAAGAGGGGCGAATCGTAGGGGGAACTGAAGATTACCCGATGACCCGCCCAACGAGGTCATAGGTCGCCGCGTCCGTCACGGCGACCTTCACCATCTCACCCGGAAGGCCGCGGCCCTGATTGATGTATACGACCCCGTCGATCTCCGGTGCCAGGCCTTGATGCCGGCCTTCGAGTAGATAGTCCGTTTCTTCCGACGGCCCGTCGATCATCACCTCGAGCGTCGAGCCCACCAGCTGGCGGCTCTTGGCCGTCGAGATGGCTTCCTGAATCGCAAGCAGGCGGTTTCTCCGATCCTCCATCACGGCCCGTTCGACCTTACCCTCAAGATCGGCCGCAGGCGTTTGTTCCTCGTCCGAATAGAGGAATACCGCGACCCGGTCGAATTCGGTCGTCTCGACGTAGTGCGTCAACTCCTCAAATTCCGCCTCGTTCTCGCCGGGATATCCGACGATGAACGCCGTCCGGAACGCCACGCCCCGAATTCGGTTTCTGATGCGCTCGATCAATCTGTCGATCGCCGCCCGATCGCCCAATCGGTGCATCCGGGCGAGCATCCGGTCATTGATATGCTGCAGCGGCATGTCGATGTATTTGGTGATCTTCTCCTCGCCGGCGTAGAGATCCAGCAATTCGTCCGTCACCTGCTGCGGATAAAGGTAGAAGGGCCTGACCCACCGCAGATCCTTCACCTTCACGAGCTCCCGCAATAACGTCGGGAGCCCGTGGCGGATTCCCAGATCGACACCATAATTGACCGTGTCTTGAGAAATCAGGTTGATCTCTTTTACGCCTTCCGAAGCCAGTTTTTCCGCTTCAGCCACGATCGATTCAATCGGCCTGCTTCGCTGTTTGCCCCTCATCAGAGGAATCGCACAGAAGGCACAGTTGCGGTTACAGCCTTCGGCGATCTTCACATAGGCGCTGTGCTGTTTCCCAAGACGGAGACGGGGAGCCATCTCGTCGTACAGATAGGGCGGCTTGCTGATCCACAGCCGCTGGTGGCGCTTCTTCGGGGCAAGCAAATCGCGGCAGATGCCGGCAATCTTGCCGAATTCGCCGGTGCCGACGACTCCGTCGAGTTCCGGCAGCTCTTTGAGGAGGTCGCCTTGATAGCGCTGTGCCAGACAGCCGGCGGCGATGAGCACCTGGCATGCCCCCCTCGTCTTCAGCTTGCCATGCTCGATGATCGTGTTGATCGACTCCTGCTTGGCCTCCTCGATGAAGCCGCAGGTATTGATGATGACGACTTCGGCTTTTTTCGGGTCGGCCGTCAATTCGAACCCGTCAGCCACAAGCGTCCCCAACATGACCTCGGAGTCCACTTGATTCTTGGAGCAGCCGAGGTTCACGAAGCCGATGGTCGTCTTCCGGGGACTGGCTTCGGGCGTAAGCCGATGCCTGTTCCCCTGATCTGCCATGGGAAGCCTTTTGCGCGCCATATCGGCCAGTCTACGGGACGCTGAAAAACCCTGTCAAATCGCCTCTTGCGAAGGAGCAGCCTGCTCGCCTATTGTGCCGCCATGATCCGGACGTTCCAAGGCATCAAGCCGACGATCCCCCCCTCCTGTTTTATCGAAGAGACCGGCGTCGTGATCGGCGACGTCGTTATGGGCGAGAACTGCAGCGTGTGGTTCCATGCCGTGATCCGGGGCGATGTGCACTACATTCGCATCGGGGATCGGACCAACATCCAGGACCTCTGCATGTTGCACGTGACCCATGATACCCATCCGCTGATCATCGGCAGCGAGGTGACGATCGGACACAGCGTCGTGCTCCATGGCTGCACGATCAAGGATCGGGTGTTGGTCGGCATGGGCGCCATCATCATGGACGGCGCCGTCATCGGTGAGGATTCGGTGGTGGGAGCCGGCGCGCTGGTCACGGAAGGCATGATCGTGCAGCCAAAGAGTCTGATCCTCGGCTCTCCAGCAGGGGTGAAACGCCCTGTAACGGACCAAGAACTCGCCTGGATCAAAGAATCCGCTGACAACTACGTGAAGTATGCCGGTCAGTACATGAGCGGCACTGGGAAGAATGCAGGCTTTAGAGTGTGAACGTTTGAAAGTTCCTAGTTATCAGCCGTCTCACTATCGCACTTCGGTGACGTGTCAACTTTTCCACTTACGTTTCCCAATTCGAACAAAACAAATCGGGTCGCCGACCAGCGCGGTCGGATAGGCTTTCCGTTCGACTAGATAGGGAATCCGATGGCGATGGCACCAGTCTGCGATCCAGACGACTTCCTCCGTCGAGGTGGTCACCAGCCCCGGCAGCGTCAGCTTGGGGAGACAGCGATTCACGATCGTCCGGACGATCCGTCGCTCCCGGTCGAATCGCGCAGGTTGAAACGACACCGGGTCGGCCCGTCCGTAAGACAGAGGTGATAGATGCGGAAACCGCTCCGGATCGTTCAGAACACTGACGATCCAGAGATGGTCGTACCTACCTGACGCCGCTGCGGCATCCTTCGCACGAAACCGGATCTTGCTTCCGGCGCAGCTACGATTGAGAGAGGCGACCTCAGCCCGGCGAAGATTATAGGGAGCCACCGATCGGTTGAGGTCCATTGCTTCGACGACCAGCGGGGGGATCTCCGCCACGCCCGCACCGACGTAGAGACTCCGGCCGCCCGGCGGCAGTCGGCGAAGCAAGGCTTTGGCCACCGCCTTGCCGAGGCGCATACAGGGCGCGCGTTTCGCCTTCCAGAAGGCGCCCCCTCCTTCATAACAGTAGATCGTGGCCAACTTCCTGTATTCGAGGCGGCGGAAAATCCGCGCGATGGCCCCGTTCGTGCCGGTTGAGATCCTCTTCCGTACGGTCATATCGGCTCCCTCACGGCAAGGGTATGGATTGTATCGACCACCACGTCGCTCACATGCTCGATAAATCCCAGGTCCAACGTCTCGATCTTGTCGGTCGGTTGATGGTAATGCGGGTTTCGGAAGTTCGCGGTGTCGGTGAGCATGACGGCGGGAACATCTTCATCCCAAAACGACGCATGGTCGCTTCGCCGGACGTCCGGAAGCGCTTCTCCGCGGGACGGAACGGCGATCGCGAATGACGGGAGCGACAGGCGACGGGCGCTCCGTTCGACGGCGTCAATGAGCGATCGAGACGCTTCATTGCCGACGATCCCGAGAAAATTTCCCACGGTCGGCGCCGATGCGGGAATCCCAGGCGGATGCCGTTGTGAACCCGGTTCATGACTCGTATATCCGACACACTCGAGGATCACGGCTCCCAACAGAGGTTGACCGGATTTCTTGAGGCGAGACAGGAAGGCCCGACTGCCGACGAGACCCTGCTCTTCCAAGGAAAAAGCTGCGAGCCAGACCGGACGGGCCAAGCCGGCGCCTTTCAGGCAGTGGGCCACCTCCAGCAGGACTGCCAGGGCGCTGCCGTTGTCGTCGGCTCCCGGAGAACCGGCGACCGTGTCGTAATGCGCACCGACGAGCAGGGGAGCGGCGCCGGCTTCGTGACGGGACCCGGAAGGTTCCACGACGGACAGGATATTTCTCTGCGTCTTTCCTCCCGCGCCGAAGGCCTGTCTGCTGGTCTTCCACCCTTGTTTGGTAAACTCGCCGGCGAGATAGCGTTCAGCCCTTCGAAGCGCGTCCTGCGCCCCGTCGGGATGACGCTCTCCGATCAACGCCTGAAGATGTCGGAGAATTCTGGTCCGTCGGCTGGACAAGTGTAAGAGGCCCGGGTCAGATTACGCCGTGATTTCGGTCCCGATGCCCTTGCGTGTGAAGACTTCGAGCAAGATTGCGTGGGGCATGCGTCCGTCGATGATGTGCGCCTTGCCGACGCCCTGCTCCAGCGCGTCCAGGCAGGCGTGGACTTTCGGCAGCATCCCCTCCGTGATGACTCCTTTCTTGACCATCCGCTGCACGTCCTTGCGTGAGACGGTCGACAGATGGCGTCCCTTCGCGTCCCGGATACCTTTGATGTCGGTCATCATCACGAGTTTCTCTGCCCTCAACGCGCCCGCTATCGCGCCGGCCACCAAATCGGCGTTGATATTGTAGGTATTCCCCTCACGGTCGGTCCCGATCGGCGCGATCACCGGAATGTAATGGTCGCCCTGCAGCTTGAACAACAGGCTGGGATCGACTTTCTCAATGTCGCCGACGAAACCGAAATCGCTTCCGGCGTCGTCTTCGTCGAGGTCGCGCTCCAGGCTTTCGGCCCAGGCCTTGGCCGTCAGAGGTTTGCTCAGAATCAGCCCGCCGTCCTTGCCGCTCAGCCCCACGGCACTGCCCCCATGGCGGTTGATCAAGTCCGTGATCTCCATGTTGATCTTTCCCGCGAGCACCATCTCGACGATTTCCATGGTCGCTTCGTTGGTCACCCGAACTCCGTGCAGGAACTTCGACTCGATGCCGAGACGGTCAAGCATCTTGTCGATCTGGGGTCCGCCTCCGTGGATGATCACCGGGTTGAGACCGACGTACTTCAACAGAACGACGTCCTGCGCGAACCGCTCTTTCAACGATGATTCGGTCATGGCGTTGCCGCCATACTTGATGACGATCGTCTTGCCTCGGAACGTACGGATGTAGGGCAAGGCTTCGATCAGCACGTTGGCTTTTTTGATGAGCTTGTTCATCGTCGACTCCTCGGGACGGACCCGGCTCACATCTGGCCCACGACCTTACCATGAGAGGACGCCCCGCGCACAGTGGGAAATCGCACGCGGTGCGTTCCGCTTATCGCTTCTCCTGTTTGGCAGCGCGGCCGGTTGTCTGACGCCCGGCCCGCGGGTGGGCCTTGTCGTAGACGGCGAGCAACTGATCGGCGGCCACGTGGGTGTATTTTTGCGTCGTCGCCAGCGAGGCATGCCCCAACATTTCCTGAATCGCGCGGAGATCGGCCCCTTCGTCGAGCAAATGTGTGGCGAAGGAGTGGCGCAGGGTGTGGGGACTCACGGAGCCGCCGGCCAAGCGCGTGGAATATCGCGCGACGACTCGGGCCACGCTTCTGGCGGTCAACCGGCCTCCGCGGTGGTTCAAGAACATCGGAGATGAACGGCGCGCCACAGCCGCCGGCTGTTCCAGCGAGCGGCGATAGGTTCGAATCGCGTCGATCGCCACGTCGCCGATCGGAACGATGCGCTCCTTTCTTCCCTTCCCTTGGAGACGAACGAGGCCTTCCTGTGCTCGAAGATCATCAACGTTCAGCGACACCAGTTCGCTGACACGGGCCCCGGTCGAGTAGAGGGCTTCGAGCAGGGCCCGGTCCCGCAGCGATCCCGGCGACCGTCCCTCCGGAAACGACATCAAGGCCTCTGCGTCCTCTTTCGTGAGGACGCGGGGAAGCTGCTTGGGGAGTTTGGGCGTCCGCAGGTCCTCGGCGGGGTTGTGGCGTACGCGGCGGCTACGGAGCAGGTATCGGAAAAAACTCTTGATGCAGGCAAGCTTTCTCGCCAGCGACGTCCGCTTTTCACCCTTCCGGTCCAGCCATCCCAGGTACTTACGAATCGCGTCGGGAGAGACAGCTGCCGGATCGATCGGCCGCTCCGCGAGACCCTGGGAGTGGAGAAATGATCCGAACTGGCGAAGGTCCGAGGCGTAATTGCGGAGCGTCTCCGGCGAGGCGCTCCGCTCCACCGTCAGAAACGAGAGGAAAGCCCGGACTGCGTCATCCATGCGGTAAAGTCCCCAAGGGCCCGCTGCGAGATCGTCCGCCGCTTTCGTTCCTTGTCACGCACCGGAGAGGCGAGCGGCGGAAACAGGCCGAAGTTGCTGTTCATCGGCTGGAAATGCCGGGCGTCGGCCGTTGTTATGTACGACGCGAGGCATCCGTGTGCCGTAGTCGGCGGAGGAACGACGGGCATCGATCCGGCGAGGAGGCGCGCGGCGTTGATGCCGGCTAATCCGCCCATCGCGGCGGAATCGGTATAGCCCTCCACCCCGACCAATTGTCCCGCGAAGAGGAGTGTGTCCCGCTCCTTGAACTGCAACGTGTTCTTCAACAGCATCGGCGAGTTAATGAAGGTGTTGCGGTGCAAGCTCCCATAGCGGAGAAACTCCGCCTGCTCGAGACCAGGAATCATGCGGAACACCCGCTTCTGTTCTCCATAGGTCAATTTCGTTTGAAACCCGACGAGGTTGTAGCAGGACCGGTGCGCATTCTCCGTCCGCAGTTGCACGACTGCATGAGGCCGCACCCCGGTTCTTGGATCTATCAGACCGACCGGCTTCAGCGGCCCGAACTGCATGGTCTGCTTGCCGCGCTCCGCCATGACTTCGATGGGGAGGCAAGCCTCGAAATACGGCGTCTTCTCGAACTCCTTGGGCTGAATCTTCTCGGCCGAGAGTAGTGCGTCAAAGAAAGCATTGTAGGTCGCCTCGTCCATCGGACAATTCAGGTAGTCGTCTCCGCCCTTTTCGTACCGAGAGGCACGGAAGGCGACGTTCATGTCAATCGACTCGGCATCGACGATCGGCGAGATCGCATCGTAAAAGTAGAGGTGATTCGAGTGGGTTATGCGGGCGATCGCCCGGGACAATGCGTCGGAGGTCAGCGGCCCCGTCGCGATGATACAGGCGCAATCGGCGGGGATCTCCCGAATTTCTTCGCGGAGGATCCGAATGTTCGGATGCCCTTCGAGCGCCTGCGTGATCTTGAACGAGAACTGCTCGCGATCGACTGCCAAGGCCGATCCTGCCGGCACCCGTACCTGGTCCGCTACCCGGATGATCAGCGAGTTCAACCGGCGCATCTCTTCTTTGAGAATACCGGGGGCGCTCAGCGGATCGACGGATCCGAGCGAGTTGGAGCAGACCAATTCCGCCAAGCCGTTTGTCTTATGGGCGGCCGTCATCTCCTTGGGGCGCATTTCATACAGCGTCACCCGGACACCCCGGTTGGCGGCTTGCCAAGCCGCTTCGGAACCGGCCAGACCGCCGCCGATCACGACGACATCGTCACGCATCTGAATGGAGCTCCTTGTGGGGCATGAGACGAGGGCAAGGCATTGTAGGAATCGGTTTTTGAGGATGTCAAGGCGGAGACTCTGGATTCGCATATGGTGACGAGCCTCTTCGGCAATGGATTGAGCGGCCGGCTGGTCTCGCGCGTCAATGGTTCATCGGCGCATGCAACCCGCGTTGATCCCTGCTCCAGGGCCGTGCTAGACTTCCGCCCCGTGGGCGATTAGCTCAGTGGC
>FKKE01003089.1_pt2 | contig 18511 bp, 18 predicted proteins | sample 1106331 | NCBI WGS metagenome assembly FKKE01 (sample SAMEA3931202, study PRJEB13176) | freshwater metagenome | biome: Drinking water system; feature: drinking water; material: freshwater | place: China | collected 2013-02-06 | reverse complement strand
TTTATTTGCGTACGAATAGTGAGTTTCTCCTTTAAAATCTAGCATTTATGGGGTTTTTTGCCAATCCGTGACCTTGTCTTCAACCAAGCCATCCTACCAAGAAACCCCCCTCCGGTCAATCAAATTGTCCACACGGGGTACGGCCGCATGCCTCGCTTCGAAACCCCAGAAAATGGGAATATTTGCCACTCCGAAAGCGACCATTTAGGATGAATGGATGCCTTCACGGGATTTTTTGACTGAATTGAATGATCGCCAGCGGGAAGCAGCCACCTCGACCGACGGACCGTTGCTGATTTTGGCGGGAGCCGGTTCCGGAAAGACCAAAACGCTTACCTATCGGGTCGCTCGTCTTATCGAGAAGGGAGTCCCGCCCGCCTCGATCCTCGCCATCACCTTCACCAACAAGGCAGCGGAGGAAATGAAGGCGCGGGTGCAGCGCCTGCTGCAAACGCTGGATCTCTCAGCCAGGAACTGGCACTCAGTCCCGTTCATCGGCACCTTCCACTCCTTCTGCAACCGCGTACTCCGCGCCGAGGCGCGAGCCGTGGGCTATACGCCCTACTTCACCATCTTCGACGAGGACGACGCGCTCTCGCTCATTAAGGAGATCCAGAAAGAGCTGAATATCAACCCCAAGCAGTTTCCCGCCGGCGTCATTTCAAATACCATCTCGCGCTTAAAGAGCGAACTCATCGGACCCGAGTCCTACAGCGAACAGGCGGGCGATGACTTCTTCCCGAAAAAAGTCTCAGCAGTATACACCGAGTACGCACGCCGCCTACTGCAGGCAAACGCCATGGACTTCGACGATCTCATCATGAACGTCGTGCATCTGTTTGAAAAAAACCCCGACATCCTCGAGCGTTACCAGGAGCGCTTCCGCTACATCCATATCGACGAGTACCAGGACACCAACGTCGCGCAGTACCGCCTCGTCCAGCTGCTCTCGAAAAAGCATGGCAACCTGGCGGTGGTAGGGGACGATGCGCAGAGCATCTATTCGTTCCGCCATGCCGACTACCGCAATATCCTGAATTTCGAGAAGGACTGGCCGAACGCGAAGACGGTCGTCCTCGATGAGAACTACCGCTCGACGCAGACCATCCTCGACGCCGCCTCCGACGTCATCGGCAAGAATACGCTCCAGAAAAAGAAGCGTTTATGGACCCAGAAGAAGGGCGGGGAGAAGATCATCGTGGCGCAGCTTTCGAACGAGCGGCGCGAAGCCGAATTTCTGGCCGACGAAATATCACGCCTCCAGGAAGAGCGCGATCTCCATTACAACGACGTGACGATCCTCTACCGTACAAACGCCCAGTCGCGCATCATCGAGGAGATTTTTCTAGAGCGCGAAATCCCGTACGTGATCATCGGCGGCGTGAAGTTCTATGCGCGCAAAGAAATCAAAGACCTGATCGCCTATTTCCGCTATGGGCTCAATGAAAAAGACTCCGTCAGTTTGAAGCGGATCGTGAACGTACCGCCGAGAAAGATAGGAAAACAGACGCTTTTGAAGTTTCTGATGGAAAAGCCTCTGCGCGACAGCGAGCGGGGATTCCTGGACTCGTTCCAGCAGATCATCGCCTGGCTGCGCGAGGAAATGAGCCAAGAAATCCCCTCCAAAATCATCGAGTTACTCGTGAAAAAATTGAAATACGAGGAGTATCTGGAGGATTCGACGCGCGATCCTGAAGCGCGCATGGAAAACATCAAGGAGTTCGAAAGTCTCGCAAAGCGCTACGACGACCTGCCGAAACCGGAAGGCATTACGACGATGCTCGAAGACATTGCGCTCTTTTCCGAGGCGGAGGATGCGGACGGGAAGAAGGAAGGCGTGCAGATGATGACGCTCCATTCCGCCAAGGGCCTCGAGTTTCCCGTGGTATTCATCGCGGGACTTGAGGAGGGAATATTTCCGCACTCAAAATCGACGCTTGATCCCGCGGCAGTGGAGGAAGAGCGGCGCCTCTGTTATGTCGGCATCACGCGCGCCAAGGAGCGTTGTTATCTTCTGTACACGAGCCGCCGCACGATCTTCGGCACCACGCAGGCCAATCTCCCGTCGCGCTTTCTCGGGGAAATCTCTCCCGACCTCTTGGAATTCAAAACAATCGACAACGATTGGGAGAGTGACTTGGACGATTTCTGATTCATATAAAAATAAAATCGGCAGGGAGCGCGTTGCTCATCCCTGCCGATTTGTTCTTCCCTTATCTCAGCCCCTGGCGACGCTGGCTGCCTTCTTCTTTGGAGGTCTGCCGAACTCTTTCACCACGAGCTGAGCCGCTTCCTTTCCAGTCACGAGCCGGTTGAACATGAGTGACCAGACACCGATCGTTTTGCCGTCGGATGCCCGATAGAGAATGAGCGACACCTGACTCATTTCCGTCCCGACTCCCTTGAGCTCGCAGAAGGAGACGGCATCGGCGTTCAAAGCTCGGGCCGCGTGCATAATTCTATCCCCATCTTTCTGCGCGCTGGCCGGCTCGGCCGGATGATCGGCGAGAAACTTCCGGATCTCCGTTTCGGAGACCGCCTCGTGACCCTTACTGCGGAGCTCCTCCACCATCAAGTCCGAGAACACAGTTCCCAACTCATTTCTGCTCCCAGAGGAAAGATCGCCCGTATAGCCGCACATGAAAGCATTCGACGCGATCTTCCTGAGATCGTTCTGGTTCATGCCGTCCGCGAACTTGAACTCCTTGGCCGCAACAGCCGGAGGACCATTCAACTCACGCTGAGCGAGCTTGTCAACGACTGGTTCAATGAACATACACCCGGTCAGCATGACTGAAGCCGCGATGAAGACCGAAATACCCCAAAAGCCCGTGATGGAGCGCATGGGAACCTCCTTCTTAAAAAGTGAGAAGTTATTCCTTTATTGCAGTTTTCAAAGAGATATATCTTTTATATTATACCATGAAAATTAATAATTAGTCAAATCGATACCGAAAAAAGCAAAAATCCCCGTAAATAGAGGAGTTATCCACATATCCTCAATACTCTTTGCACAGGAATTGAGCTATACTTATCGTGTGGGCAATATCAGTTGGTTTTCATGGCCGACATCTCGGAAAGCGAGAGTTCTTCTTGCTGTTTTGGGATTTTCGATTCTAGGTCTTCTTGTTCTTTTCATCACAGCGCCTACATCCCCCATTACTTCAAAGGAGGGGAATAGCGACCTGAAAAATTCCCTCGTTGCAGCGCTTGAGAAAGACGCTGATCAGGATGGTCTGAAAGACTGGGAAGAGTCAGTCTATACTACCGATCCACAAAATCCTGACACTGATGGAGACGGTATTTTCGATGGAGAGGAAGTGCGCCAGGGACGAGACCCGAAAAAGAAGGGGCCGGACGATATACTCGTACCTCCCGCAGAGCTTTTAGTCTCTACAGACGGCACATTCTCGTTCAGCGAATCGAACCTCACACAGAATATCTCCAAAAAAATCTTTGAAAGTAATATCCTAAATGATTATTTAAAAAATAAAAACAACGAGGTTTTTTCACAGGGAGTCGAAAATATTGTTTCCAAAGCCGAACTCTTTCCTTCCGCCCCGCAAACATACGCGCCCGATCAGTCCCGACTTCATATTATTAATGATCAGACGCCTCAAGCGGTAAAAGAATATCTTTCAGCATACGGAAAAATTTTTGCAGACGTAATTGAACGTAATCCAGAAAAATTAGATGACTCCAAAATCGTGGATAATTTTTTGAAAAACAATGTGAATGAGCTTCAGCGCCTTGATCCAGTCATCACCGGCTATAAGGAAATCGCCGAGCGATCATACAATATTTCTATACCTCAAAACATGACGTGGTTCCACCAGAACATGTTCACCTTCCTTTCTCGAACAATCCAAGAGTTGGAAGCATTTCGCGCTTTTGATACGGACCCCGTCAAAGCCACGCAACTCATTCCCCAATGGGTCCAGACAAAAATCATTTTTCTGACTAATGGAATGCTTCTTCAAGAATGGATGAAAAAGGAAAATATCATATTCAGTGAAACCGAGCCGAAACCGCTTTTTCTCATATCGCCTGATGGAAATAAGTAATTTATTGTGATGCACGAGCGAATAAAACAAACAATTCTTACGGTTCTCCTCATCTTGACGTGTGTCCAGATACTTGCCGTTCCTCGACAAGCCCAGGCGATCCCAGTCGCAATTATTGAAGAAGGTGTTGTCGCTATTGCCGGATGGGTCGCTACTATCGGAAAAGTTGCTAAAGAGTATGCGTGGGATCCGCTCGTCGAAGGATTTCCTGGCTCAAGTATTGTTTCCAAAACATCGTGCTCAATTTTTGTCACCACAAAAGGAACGATAGGAGCAATTCTTACGCCGCCCGGCTTGGATGCCGGCGCTACCCAAGAACTTCTCGGAAACGCCATTCAAAAAATTATTCAGCAGACAGGCGAGGAGGGGATAGCGCAAGCCGGAACAAATGCCGTGAGTTCGACTCCGGACAGTAATGCTCTTCTCGGCTGTATTAGCGCTCACACATCTATCATTGCCGAAAAAGCCGTAAAAAACGATGTGCGGAATAATCTCCTGAAAGTCATTTCCCGAGCAGTTATCCGTATGGTCATTCAGGAGATGAAGCGAAGTATTATCAATTACATCCTCACTGGGAATCTCGAGGGACCAACGTTCGTAACCAGCTTCATTGGCGATCCGGCGCTTGCCGCAGAAAACGCCGTGCGGGGGTACTTAAGCCAGGTATCGGGCATTAACTTCTGTTCCTTCTTCCCGCCAGTCATTCCATCCGTCTATTCATTCAGCTTTAACTTCCAACTTCAATGTATGCTCGGGCGTTCACCAAAAGAGTATGCAAAACAGAATCTCATAAATGCCTTCAAAGTCACACCGCTTGATCGGATCGCACTTGCACAGCCGCAGAACAATTATACGCAGGTCATGGCAAATCTTCTGCAAGGGAAGTCGCAAGCCGCTGCCGAATCGATCATCGCTTTGATGGCGGATGCGACCGTCGGCAGCGGATATCTTTCTATTAAGAGTCCGCGGTTTGGTTCTCAAACTCAAGTTGAAGTGAAAGAAGTAGTCACCGGAACGCAATCGCAACTCGATTGCGAAGAAGGAGCTGCTGATTGCGGCGTAACAGACGTACAAACAACCGAAAAAGTATACAACGTAACCCAAATTCCTGGGAAAACGCTCGGCGACATGGTTGAGGGAGCGCTGGACCAGACATTCCAAGGTTTGAATGTGGCACGCGAAATCGACGATGCGCTCGTTGAGATCGCAACCATTACGGTTGGAAAGCTCGTCAATGATGGCTTAAACGGGTTATTCGGAAGCAGAAGATGATCTCATGAGAAATCCCAAGAAAATTTTAAAATATCTTTCCGCTTTTCTCATACTCGTTGCGGTAGGAGGATTTGTCATTTCGGCGAATCAGGCACGCGCAGCAGAAGAGCCCACGGGAGCCAAAGTTAGCGATCCTGCAATTACTAACAGTCCCGAAGGACCGTGCATTGGTTTCGATATTGGATGCGAAATTTTGCGCATAGTCGACAGTGGACTCGATACCTTGGGCCATGTTCTTATCTATATCCCCGAACAGCTGTTCGTAAGCGCGGTTGGTTTGAACATGAATGTTGACTTTATGGAATCAAGCGCGCGAATCGGATGGACAATCATCCGGGATATAGCGAATTTATTTTTCATTTTTATCCTTCTTTGGATCGCGCTTTCTACGATATTCGACATCGACAAGTATTCTATTAAGAATCTCTTGCCCCGCCTTATTATCGCGGCACTTCTCATTAATTTCAGCCTCGTATTTGGCATGTTCGTAATCAGGGTCGCAAATAATGTAGCGGGCGTTTTCAATGACGCACTAACTCTCAATTACGGAGGAATGGGCGGGGTTATTAAGAATATCAGCCAGCCGCTTAATACGATTGGCGACCTCATAAACAACCCTGCAAGACGCCCCAAAAACAAAGAAGGGGTTATTCTCGACAGCCCTGAAAAAGTGAATAAAGCACGCCAAGAGGTTTTTGACGAAGTCACCGCGCAACTTCCACTGCATTTTCCTTTAACAAAAATCAAATTAACGGATAGAAAAATCACCGCAAGTCAATGCGAAAGCTGGTTTGATGGAACCTTTAAATGGGCTATTGGAATAGATGCGGGGACTTTAAATCAGGTCTGTTCAAATCTCGTATCACAGGCAGTACAGATAGCCGCAAAGCAGGATCTTCCATTAGGAAATTCTGATTTGGCAATTCATCGCTCTCTTATGAGCAATGTCATTCGAAAAATCATCCTGTATCCCGTTGTTATTTTTGTCCTTTTTGCAGGAGCCGCCTTCCTCGCCATCCGCTTCATTTCCCTGACATTCCTTCTTACGCTCGGACCCTTGGCATTCCTAGGCGCGATACTCCCTGAAACACAATCCCAATATAATAAGTGGTGGGAGAACCTCATCAAGTGGTCGATCTTTTTCCCTGCATTCGTCATTTTGATGTATATAAGCGCCGCGATCATACAGACGTTCAATGGCAACATTTCCGAAGTTATTATCGGCGGACAGAAGATGGTGGGTGAGGTTGACGCCTTTATGAGTCTATTCCTTGCTGTTGGTTTCCTCATCGGATCATTAATGATTGCTCAAGATCTTGGCATCAAAGGAGCGGAGACAATTAACAAGTACGGGTTGAAAGCAAAAGATTGGGCAAAGGATCGCGCCGTCGCGTATGGCAAGATGGGCGTCGGCGGCTTAAGCAGCACCGCGCTTTCTGCCGGATTGGGTCGTATTCCGCTTGCTCGCCAGCTCTTCGGACGGGGCGCTGCCTTGGGAGAGAAGGCTCGCAAGGACGAGGAGAAGCGTCGTCTTGGCTTTGCAAAGGATATGACGGACAAGGATCGCGCGAACTGGCTTGCCAATAAGAGCGCGTCGGACGCCACGGCATTTATGAATTCGCTCGATGACAAGACTCGCCGTTCAACGTTGCAGAGAATGTCGTACAATGATCAGGTTCGCCTCATGAACACGATGCGCAGCACCAATTCCGAACACCTGGTACGAGATTTCACCGGGGATCCTCGAGTGTTTGTAAGGGCAACACGACCAGAAATGGATGCGAATGAGACGAATCCTCAATTCAGAAATGCTGTTATGGCTACAACTGATGAACGATTCAAGGGAGGAGCTGCAAAAAATCTTTCCCCTGAATTTATCAGGAGCAACTTAGGGGCATCATGGATCGCGGGCAATGCCGATAAAGAACAGCTTCAGGCAATCGGTTCAACAATCGAAGGAGTACGCGCCTTAGGAGATGCTATCGTTTCTAATAATGAAGCGGGTATTCCGATCGGCAACTACTTGGGTGGTAGCGTTGGTCCAAATGGGCAAAACAATACTCGAGCGGCTGACTTTCTTGCAAGTACGACGGCGCGAGCGATATTCAGAGGCAGACAGCGCCGCGGACCTCTTCCAAACTTGCGCGCAGCTGTTCGTTTAGAAGATCGGGGACAAACCATACCGAAAGGGGGAAAATTTGAAACGGAACCAACTTTCACGCTCTCTCAAATTCAAGCGGCAATAAATCCGCCCCCAGCCGCAACACCGCCTCCAGCGCAGGGTCAACAGGGACAACAGGGAGCAACCCCTTAATAAAAAATTATGACCGAACCAAACACCATCTTCAATGACGAAAAACTCCTCGAGATGTACGCGGCGCTCCCGCAGAATCTTAAGGATGCAATGTTCAGCGTTGATGTAGCCGACAAAATCATGAAATCCGGAAAAAAATTCGGCTTGAACATCGAACAGACCGGGAAGCTCGCGGAAGCGGCCGGCATGGTCATGCTCGGCGCACTTCATCCTCGAAGTTTTATCCAGACCCTTGAAACCGACCTCTCAATCGACCGCGCGAAAGCAACCGATATCGCGAAAGAAATCAATCACGAAATCTTTTTCCCGATACGCGAAGCTCTAAAGCGCATTCATGGCATGGAAGATACGCAGGAGGTAACGGGAGAGAAAGAAATTGAAAAGGGAGATATTTTGAAAAAACTTGCTGAGATGCGGGAACGATCGTCAGGCGTGCAATCTTCCGTTCCTCAGCCGGCAAAACCGGAGATTATTCCGCCGCCAGCTTCTGCCGCGCCAAAAATATCAGAAACTATTGCTCCTCGAGAAAACGTCGCGGTCGCGGGTTCTGTGAAAACAACAACACAGAAGTCATTGGAAGAGCAATTCAAAAATCCAAACGCAAGTCTCCTTGAGAACGCTGCAACCCCCAATACGAAACCTGTAGAAAAAAATCCGATCCCAGCTCCTCCCGTTCCAGACCTTCAGCAGAAGAATAGGGAAGGACTTCTCCAAGAGCTTTCAAAAATACAGCTTCCTCCGCAAAAAACTCCACCGGCCCCGTCTTGGACAGAAAAAAATCCCGAACCGAAAAAAATCCCCGACTGGGCACAACCCAAGCAACCTGAAGCGCCCGCAACTTCTGCCCAGCAGCAAGCGATGAGCCGCCCGGCACCAGCCGAAATCCCGAAAACGAGCATGCAGGAGATCAAAGCAAAACCCACAACCCCGCAGCCAATCGAATTAAAAAAAGAATCTAGCACTGACCCGTATCGCGAACCGATAGAATAATACGCATGCAGCAATTCCAAGTTCCACAATTCATCGATGTCGAGGATAAAATTATCGGACCATTTACGCTCCGACAATTTCTGTATCTTCTCGGCGCGGGAGCAGTCGCGGTAATCGCACGAGCGCTTTTTGTTCCGGTCCTCTTCTATATCATAACGATTATCGCGGTTGGGTTTAGCCTGGCGCTCGCTTTCTATAAAGTTGACGGTGTTCCGTTCCCCAAAATCCTCATGAGCGCCTTCTCGTACTTCTCAAAGCCACATCTTTACATCTGGAAACAGGAAGAGATTAAAAAAGAATCTCCGCTCGATAAATTAAGCGAGCAGCCGGCTCAGTTTAAGGTACCAAAAACATCGGAATCCAAGCTCGAAGATCTGGCATGGAGCCTCGACATTAAGGAAAAAATGGAACGCTAAACCATGGCAAACACGAAATCAACGGCACTTTCATCACAGAAATTCCTCGCAATCGATTCGATCCGCGATGGCATTATTGTGATGAAGAATGGGAGCCTGCGTGCAGTTCTCATGGCCTCCTCTATCAATTTTGACCTCAAAGCCGCCGATGAGCAGGACGCCACGATCTTTCAATATCAGAATGCTTTGAATTCCTTAGATTTCTCGGTGCAGTTCGTCGTTCATTCAAGAAAGCTCAATATTCAGCCGTACCTCGATATCCTCAAGGAGCGTGAGAAACAGGAAACGAATGAGCTCGTAAAAATCCAAATCACCGAATATATGGAATTCATTAAATCGCTGGTTGAGCTTTCGAATATCGTCTCAAAAACATTTTATGTCGTTGTTCCGTTTACTTCCACGAGTATCGGAAAGTCAGCCGGGGGATTATTTTCCATATTCAGTTCGCAAAAATCAAAGAAAGAGCAGACGGAAAAGGATTTCCTCGAACAAAAAACTCAGCTTTTGCAGCGAGTCGATACCGTATCCTTGGGCCTTCAGCGCATCGGCGTCCGCACGGTACAGCTCAACACCGAGGAACTAATCGAACTTTACTACAACCTCTACAACCCGACTGAGGTAAACACGCAGTCGACTGCAGCGGCTGTAAAAGCGTAAATCTTATGGCATTATTCGACTTCAAATCAAAGAAAACGGACGAAGAGATTCTTGCCGTTTTCCCCGAAGAGATTTACAAAACCGGAGAGGTTAATCTTCGAGATTTTATCGCGCCTTCGGCGCTCGAGATCAATTCGAATTTCATCAAGATCGGCGAGAAGATCGCGCGCGTTATTTTCGTCTTCTCCTACCCCCGGTATCTCCATACGAGCTGGTTCTCGCCCATCATCAATCTCGACAAGATGTTCGACATCTCGATTTTTATACATCCAGTCGACACATCGATTGTTCTCGGACAGCTGCGTAAAAAGGTTGCGCAAGTGCAATCGCAAATTTCCATCCGCGAGGAAAAAGGGTTTATCCGCGACCCAATCCTCGATACTGCTTTTCACGACCTGGAAAATCTGCGGGATCAGCTTCAGCAAGGATCCGAAAAACTTTTCAACGTCGGTATTTATATGACGATCTATGCCGACACGAATGACGAACTCAACAAAGCAGAAGCGCAGATCCGCTCAATTCTTGAGGCAAAGCTCGTCTACACCAAGCCGGCGCTTTTCCGCCAGGAAGAAGGATTCCAATCAACACTTCCCCTAAACACCGATATTCTCGAAAACCACAGCTTCCTTAACTCCTCGTCCGTCTCTTCGACATTCCCATTCGTCTCTGCCGACCTCACGTCCAACAAAGGCATCTTGTACGGCATCAACCGGCATAATAACAGCCTGATTCTCTTCGACCGATTCAGTCTCGGTAATGCCAATTCTGTCCTATTCGCCGTCTCCGGTGCCGGAAAATCATATATCGCAAAACTTGAGATTCTGCGGTCCCTTATGTTCGATACGGATATCATCGTCATCGACCCGGAAAACGAGTATGAGTATCTCGCACAGACCGTCGGCGGGAAATTCTTCCGCATTTCACTCACGTCGCAACATCACTTAAATCCCTTCGACCTTCCGATTCCGCGCGAGGACGAATCGCCTTCGGACGTTTTCCGCTCGAACATTATCAACTTAATCGGTCTTTTCCGCATCATGCTCGGAGGACTCACGCCGGAAGAAGATTCAATCCTTGATAGGGCGATCGTTGAAACCTACGCTTCGCGCGACATTACGCCAGAATCTGATTTCTCCAATATCACGCCGCCGACACTCTCCGATCTCGCTCTCGTGCTCGCCGGTACCGAAGGGGGAGAGAATCTCGCCATCAAGCTGAAAAAGTTCACGGAAGGAACGTGGTCCGGATTCTTGAACCAGCAGACGAACGTAGATATCAATAACCGCCTCGTCGTCTTTTCGATCCGCGATATGGAGGAGGAGCTGCGCCCGGTCGCCATGTATATCGTCCTTCACTACATCTGGAATATCGTCCGTTCGAAATTGAAAAAGCGCTTGCTGGTAGTCGATGAGGCGTGGATCCTCATGCGGCATGACGACGGCGCCTCATTCCTCTATGGCATCGCAAAGCGCGGGCGCAAATACTTTTTGGGACTTGCCACTATCACGCAGGACGCGTCCGATTTCTTGAACTCCCCGTACGGAAAACCATTGGTCACGAACTCCTCGATGCAAATTCTTCTCAAGCAAAGTCCGGCAACGATCGATGTTCTCGTGAACGCCTTCAATCTCACCGATGAGGAAAAATTCCTTCTGCTTGAATCTGAACGAGGGGAGGGAATCTTTTTCGCAGGATTAAAGCACGTAGCAATCAAGGTTATCGCATCCTACTCCGAAGATCAGATCATTACATCCGACCCGGCACAGCTTCTGGCAATCAAAAAAGCAAAGGAGGAATTCGCGCAGGCTAATGAGACGACTAAATAACGTGAACGAAAATCGCTCGGACATCAAAAGAAAGATTATTATCATGGCTTGCACGGTAGGAGTGCTTTCATGGCTCTTCACCTTGATCGGCTTAGGATGGATCGGCAACCTGATCGTAACGTTTTTTGCAAAAATAAAGAAAATAAGCCTTGGTTCGCCATCAAAGGACTTTCTCCTGCATTTCCTCAGTCCTGTAGTCGGTTTTATTCCAGGATCCCCTGCAACGCTCGGACAGCTAGCGCTCCTCTATTTTGCGAATTAAGTGCTTGGGTTAAAAATTGATATACTGAAAACGTGGATAAAAAAACCTGTACAATAAAGAAAATAACGATCCTCGCTTTCGCGGGCATTCTTCTCGCATTTCCGGCGAATCATGCTTTAGGGATACAAATTACTCTGCCACCTGATTCGCAGCAGCAATTTGGGACATCAACGGTTATTTTACCGGAATTGCAAATACCAGATTTTAATCCGTATGTTTTTTATCTAGAACAGCCACCCGTTGCGATCATGGGAAGCCCTGTGGTGATAACGCTTAAAGCAGCTGGGGCACAGCCGTTTAGTTATAGCACCGCTGAATTTTCCTGGTATCTCGACGGCATCCTTGATCAAGTACAATCCGGAATAGGAAAAAGCTCATTCACATTTACTCCGAATCGCACGAGTGCTTACAGCATTAAAGTTATAACGAAATACAGCGGTACTTCCGATACTCAGCAGACGGTGGTGCAGGCCGAAGATAGCAGCAAGTTCATTAATTCAACACTTCTGGAAAAATTTCAAATTCTTCAGCAAGAAGATGCTGAGTACCGCCGGCAGCAGGAAGCATCCCAAGATCAGGATATTTTAAATCCAGGCAAAGCATCTTTGCAGGCCTCGAATCCAAACCCGGCTCCAGGGGAAACGGTTAATATCCTCTTCTCAAGTTTTGCCTTTGATGCGCGGCGAACCCCTATCCAATGGTATGTGAATGACAAAGCATATGCGCAGGGGATCGGACTTACCGATATAAATGTAACTATGAAAGGAATTGGCGAGCCGATGCGCATACGGGCAATCGCGTATCCGACCCAAAACACCCCGACTGAAGCGCGCCTTACCTTAACGCCATTCTCAATCTCTCTTTTCTGGTGGGCAGAAACCGAAAGCCCGTTCTGGTACCGCGGCAAAAATCTTCCCATAAACCGCACGGCGGTAAGAGTTACGGCATTCCTTCCAACTTCGCTTGATGCGCAGAAAAAATATATCTACACCTGGTCGGTGAATGGAACTGTTCAGATAACCGCATCGGGATACGGCAAACAGACGTTCATTTATATACCGCGATTTGCCGGAATCGGAGAGGAGATCAGAGTGAAGGTCGAGAATCTCGACAAGACGATCTCATTTTCCAATTCGATAACGCTTTCTCCCAACGAGCCTGAAATTCATTTCTGTGTTTTCAATCCGGTCTCAGGATGTTCGAAGGGAAATACGCTCGCCACCACTCGCGCAGGGGACTCTATTGATATCAAAGCAAATCCATTTTTCTTCCGAAAAAATGCGCTTAAAAACCTCAGATACTCATGGGATATTAATGGCATTCCGCCGCCGCAACAGGATTCGTCACGGCCATGGATCGTATCGATTAAAACTCCTGAAAGCATTCAAGCGCTTCTGAAGGTAAATGTTCTTGCTGAAAGCACTGACGGAAGTCGAAACGCAAGCAATTCAATTGATCTTGATATTCGCTGACATGAATAAAAAATTTCTCGCACAATTCTCGCTAGTGGCAGTACTAATAATTTTTATGGGAGGATTTTTGTTGCATTTTACTCCTACTACTTCTGCTGCCGAGGGAGCGAATACATTCGACCTAAATTCTCCGGAATTTCAGAATATTCTCGGCAACGCTATTGTTGCGCAGACTCAGGGGCAATTGAATGGCATTGAGGAGAGTAAGGCGGAAACCACACGAGGATTTCGACAGATATTCATCTTCATGATGGGACTTGTAGGAGCATCGGCCTTTGTCATGATAACCATCGGCGGCATCGAATACGCCACATCGGGCGGCAACAAAAGCAGAATAGATTCCGCAAAACAGAAGATCCGCGGATCGATTGTTGGCATAATTCTTGCCGGATCTTCCGTACTTATTCTTCAGACGATTAATCCTGATTTCGTGAATTTCAATCTGAATACAACCATCAAAACGTCTCCTACAGGGAGTGTACTTACACCGGATTTTGAGCGATCACGAAATACGCCACCGACATCATCAACCCAATCAAGCATCGATGCAAACATTCGCGGCCCGATCGAGTCTGGAGAAGCATCTGTGCCGGCAAGCGCCCTCCAACCCGGAAGTACGGGTAATCAACGATAAAAAATGACGAGCAAACTCATTCTCACATCAATTCTTATTGGGACAATCGCTCTGATCGGCGGAGTCTATTACTACTTCTCTTCAACGCAGAGTCCGCTTACGCCCACATTTCAATTTAGAAGCTTCCCAACTGAAAATGAGCTTCAAAATCCTCCTGTAACCCAGACGGAAGTCCCGATTATCGAAGAAAAAGATGGAATTCTTTCGACCGTCGTTTCAGAACCCGTTATCGGCGCCGCACTTTCGCGCGACGGAGGAAACACTGTATATATTCTACGTGAGAATGGAAACATCTATCGCATCGGATTCGATGGCCAAAATCGCACCCGTATTTCCAATACGACAATCGTCGGTGTCTATGAAGCGCGATGGTCCCCTGACAAGACAAAGGTCTTCGTTGCGTATGAACGGAATGATGAGATTAAAAAGCTCATCATGAATTTAGTTTCCGCCANNCTCCACAATTATTCCCAATTCCATGCAATCGGTCGCCTGGACACCCGATTCGCGAACGGCAAATTTTATTGAACAAATTACCGATGGATCGCGCATAATCGCAGCCGCCGCAGATGGGAAGAATGGGCGCGAAATTTTACGCATTCCTCTCGGAGACCTCCGCATCACAAGCCGCACAGCATCTTCGATTTTTCTTACCCAGACGCCGTCCGGCACCGCCCAAGGGCCTTTATTCCAATTCAACCAATCAAGTGGGGGATTTAAAGAAGTCGCAGGAGGTTTTGGCCTGTCAGCGCTTGTTTCTCCGAACGGGGAATTAGCGTTTATCTCAAAAACATCCCGAAGCGGAGAAGTACAGCCAGCATCGATCGTTTCCTTAAAAGATGGGTCGCAGACCCAATTATCGATTCGTACGCTTGCGGAAAAATGCGCATGGCAAAATGATCAGATTATATTCTGCGGCGTTCCTCAAAACATTCCTTCCGGAGCGCTTATGCCTGATGATTACTATAAAGGAATTGTGATCGCAGATGACCAATTGGTCCGTATTCACGCCCAAACACGTGAATCGGTTGCCTACGACGTGAAGGGATTTGATATGCAGGATCTCTTCACGGACGCGGAAGGAAAGAATGTTTTCTTTCGGGACCAAAAAACAGATTATCTTCATCGCTTCGAGCTTCCGAAATAGGAAAGAAAAATCCCGCCTCGCGGGATTTTTCTTTTGGCAATCCTTATTGAAACGGTTTGATGACGATCCGCCGCTCAAGTCCGCTACCAACACTCTCTGTCACGATATCGGGATATTCGGAAAGTGTGGTATGGATTACGCGCCGCTCGAGCGCGGGCATTGGATCGAGCGTCACTTCCTTGCGGTAGAGACGCACCTGCTTCGCGAAATTCTTAGCATCCTCTTTTAGAAGTTCGAAGCGTTTCTGGCGATAATCGTTGATGTCGATAAAAAATTGCGGGGCATCCGGAATTTTTTTCTGGATAAGCCGCTTCAGAAGGGAATCGAGGCAGGCGATCGTCTCGCCTCCTGAGCCGATCAAAAAGCGCGCATTATCGGTCTGTACGGAAATGCGAAGCACGCCGTCCGCATCGGCTTGCAGAGAAACCGAGGAAGGACAGGTCATCTTATGAAAAAAATTTTCTACCTCCTGCTTAAGCTGTTCCATGGCAGAGAAACGGTGATTATTTCACCAATTTCTGCTGCACTATAGCAAAAAGGTTTAAAACCGTCCAATAGAGCGGAAGCGCTGAAGGAAGCGACCAGGAGATGAAGAAGATGAGGAACGGGAAGAAGTACTTCATCTGGTAGGAAAGGATCTTTGCCATATCCGGCTCTCCGGGTTTTAGCTCCTGCCCGTTCGGCTGAGGCATGGTAAGCGCCTGGAAATATTGGGAGACACCGGCAAGGACTCCCATGGCAATGCTCTTCTGCGTAAGATCGAGAAATCCGAACGCAATACTATTCACGGTCTCCGGATGCGGAACGAACGAATAGAGAAGATTAAGATGTCCGGGATCGAAGACGTAGAGAAACGTCTGGTACAGTGCGATAAGAATCGGAAGCTGGATAAGAATTGGGAAGCATCCTGAAAAAGGGTTTACGCCGCGCTCGCGATAGAGCTCCATCAGTTTCTGCGCCTGCACTTCTTTGTTATCCTTGTATTCCTGCTGAATTCGTTTGATGTCGGGCTGGATTTCTCCCATTCGTTTTTGCGCGGTCAGGGCTTTTTTGAAGAGCGGGTAGAGGAGAAGACGGATAATAACCGTAAGAAGAATAATGGCAACCCCGAAATCACGGAATGAAACGGTGTCATAGAGAAAGAAAAGCGCATTGAAGATGGGGCGGAACAGAACTTCGGTGTAGAACGTTGAAAGAAAATTCATGGATGTGCGTTATGTACGTTGATGGCTATCATGCTGGCAAATGGGATCATATCCTCCTGCGCTCCAGGGATTGCAACGGATGATGCGCTTCAATGAAACAATACTTCCATGCAAAAGTCCATATTGACGGATGGCTTGTATCGCATACTCTGAACAGGACGGATAGTACCTGCATCCATAGCATGTACCGAAAAGCCCGATTCTACTGTGATCGGGCGATAGTATTTTTTGGTAGATGCGGATTATTCCGATTGAAAGCTCCTTCAAGATATTCATACAATGAATGCCGGGGAATAACCCCAGCTTCCTTGGAGAAAAAAATAACAAAATCTTTCCGATAGGAAAGATGAATACGGTTCGCTCGAATCCACTCGGCACCTCTCCGTCGCAGCGTATTCCGCGTAACAGCCTTCTTGGAAACGGTTTTGGGTGTCACGAAGGCGAATCGGGAGTAGGAAAGATTGTTTGCGAGAGAAAAAATCCTAAACGGCGGATATACTGAGCGTCTTCCACCCTTCAGGACGGCTCGGATATCGTTTGTTCGGGACAGCCGGTATTTTCTCGAAAGCGCCATTGTTAGGCCGTTAAGCGCTTCCGTCCTTTCTGACGTCGGGAACGGAGCACCCGGCGACCAGTGGCAGTCTTCATTCGCTTGCGGAATCCGTGTTCCTTCTTTCGTTTCTTCTTTTTCGGTTGATAGGTGAATGACATGGATCCAGCCTAGCATTAAAAAATATTTTTTCCAAGTCTGCCGCTCTTAGGAGCGTACGCTTACCCGTCTGCCGGTTTGTTCACAAGTTACCCGCATGCTATGAACAAATCGAAATTTCCTTTTCCCTGGTAAAACCTTTACTATAGAATTCACGCGAAAAACCCTCTGTTCACGCTTCAATTTTAAAACTAAGCAACTAGTATTTTCCATAAACACATGCAAACTATGAACAACGAAGAGCTTTGGAAGTCGATACTCTCTGAAATCGAGCTTCAAGTTTCGAAAGCCGGCTTCGTGACATGGTTTAAGCAGACGGCAATCTTGGACATGAAGGATGGGGATGTCACGATCGCCGTACCAAATGGTTTTGCAAAGGAATGGCTTCAGAATAAGTATCACAAATCGATCATCCAGGCGTTCCGCAATTCCGCCCAATCCATAAAGCATATCAATTACGTCATCGCTAAACCTGTCGATGGAGCGCTCGCCACTCAACCCGTTCCGATCAAGAAGAAGCGTGAGGGGAATGAGGCTCTTATTAAGGAAAGTCAGCCGGAGATCCGTGAATTGCGCGTCGATCCCGAGACAAATCTCAACCCGCGCTACATGTTTTCCAATTTCATCATTGGAAGCTTTAATGAGCTTGCGCATGCCGCCATCCAGTCAGCGCTCCAAAATCCCGGTAAGGCGTATAATCCTCTTTTTATTTATGGAGGAGTTGGGTTAGGAAAGACGCATCTTATCCAGGCGTTCGGTAATGAGATTATGCAGCGGAATCCGGGTACGAAGGTAAAGTACATAACCTCTGAAAAATTTATGGGCGAGCTCCTGGAAGCCTATGGCCTTCCGCAAAAGATGGATGCTTTGAAGGAGCGCTACCGCACCATCGATGTTTTTATCGTCGATGACATCCAATTCTTGGGAAAGACGGAAAAAATGCAGGAAGATTTCTTCCATACCTTCAACGCGCTCTTCGAAAAAAATAAGCAGATTATCATTTCTTCGGACCGTCATCCAAAGGCTATTTCGACGCTTGAAGAGCGTCTGCGGTCGCGTTTTGAGGGAGGGCTTATCGCCGACATTACCGTGCCTGATTTTGAGACGCGCACGCTTATTCTGAAAATGAAGATGAATGAGAAGAAATTCGCGATTCCTGAGGATGTTATTGAGTATATTGCCAACAGCGTAAAGACGAATATTCGGGAATTAGAAGGCGCTTTGAATCGTCTTATTATCAATACGAAGGTTTCGAATGTACCATTAAACCTGGATGAGACGAAAAAGATCCTCTCATCAGCTGGGAATGTTAAGAAATTCACCACCCCTAAGAAGATAATTAAAGCGGTGGCAGAATTTTATGATATTAAAGAGCAGGAACTTATTAATCAGAGTAGGAAACAGCATTTTGTAAAACCGCGTCAGATTGTTATGTATCTTCTCCGAAACGAGCTTTCCTCATCATTCCCATCGATTGGCGAACATCTTGGCGGACGTGATCACAGCACCGTCATGCATGCATGCGTAAAAATAACGGAGGATT
>FKKE01005914.1_pt2 | contig 18546 bp, 20 predicted proteins | sample 1106331 | NCBI WGS metagenome assembly FKKE01 (sample SAMEA3931202, study PRJEB13176) | freshwater metagenome | biome: Drinking water system; feature: drinking water; material: freshwater | place: China | collected 2013-02-06 | reverse complement strand
TGTAATGAATGTCCCACGGCCCCTCGACCTTGGGAACCATGATCACATCCAATTGGTCGCCCAGTTCGCTGACCAAAGTCGTCACATCATCGAGATGCCAAGGCGAGTTCAGCGCGTTGACGCGCGACCAGAAACCGACGCCTGCCTTCTGAAAGTCGAAACTCTTGCCCATCACCACAGCGCCCGCGCGCGCGGCATCCTTGGCGTCGGCGGGAATGGCGTCTTCGAGATTGGCCAGAACCACGTCCACCTGGCTCGCCATCTCCGGCGCGCGCGCGACGAGCTTGGCATTGTGCCCCGGCACGAAATGGACCATGCGTTCCAGTCTCGTCGGCAATTCGGGCAACGGATCGGGCGCGCCGATCGCCAAAGGCGCGAAAAACTGTCGGGGCGGCTTGGTCATTTTCCTCCCCCGTCTGCGGCGGAGGCGGCGAACGAAGTGAGCTGGACGGGGTAAATCCGCTGGCGGTCGCGCCATTCCCCCTCAATCGCGATCTGCTCGACAGCTCCCCCGCAGGCGGGGGAGCAAATACCCTTCCGCATGTGTTCACGCTCCATTCGCGCCCGCAGCATGATCTGCGCCGGGGCGGGACGCAATCCGGCTAGCCGCGCTGGCGCTTTGGCTTGAAGCGGGGTCGGGGGTGGGTATTGTCCGCCCCTCTTCTGGGTCCGGGCGGAAGCGATTTTGCGCACCTATCTCGATTTCGAAAAGTCGGTGGCCGAGGTCGAGGCCAAGATCGAGGAGCTCGCCGCCCTTTCCGAGGCGTCGGGATCCGAGGCCTTGGCCATGGGCGCAGAGCTGTCGCGGCTCAAGGTGAAGGCCGAAAAGCAGCTGGCCGACATCTATTCCAAGCTCGACGCCTGGCAGAAAACCCAAGTCGCGCGCCATCAGGATCGCCCGCGCTTTCGCGACTATGTCGCCGCCCTGGTGACCGATTTCGTCGAACTCTCGGGAGACCGCACCTACGGCGAAGACGCCGCGATCCTCGGCGGCACCGGCAAGTTTCTGGGCCGGCCGGTCTTGGTGCTGGGCCACGAGAAGGGCCGCACCACCGCCGACCGCTTGAAGCATAATTTCGGCATGGCCCGACCCGAGGGCTATCGCAAAGCCGTACGGCTGATGGATTTGGCCGACAGATTTTCGCTGCCGGTGGTGAGCTTCGTCGACACCGCCGGCGCCTATCCCGGCATCGGCGCCGAGGAGCGCGGCCAAGCCGAAGCCATCGCCCGCTCGACCGAACGCTGCTTGACGCTCGGCGTGCCGATGGTGGCGGTGATCGCCGGCGAAGGCGGCTCCGGCGGCGCCATCGCCATCGCCGCCGCCAACAAAGTGCTGATGCTGGAGCACTCGATCTATTCGGTGATCAGCCCCGAAGGCGCGGCTTCGATTCTCTGGAAGGACGCCGCCCGCGCCAAGGATGCAGCCACGGCGATGAAGATCACGGCGCAGGATCTGCTCGAACTCAAAGTGGTGGACTCGATCATCGCCGAACCGACCGGCGGCGCCCATCGCGAACCGGCGGCGGCGGTGGCGTCGGTCGGCGCGGCGGTCGCGGAAACGCTCGACGAACTGGCGACGCTCTCAGTCGACGAGGTGCGCAAGCAGCGCCGCGACCGCTTCCTGGCGATCGGGCGATTCGAGGAAGGCGCCGCGCCGGGGGTTTGACTTTGGCGCCCAAGTGTATTACAAGTCGTAATACACGAGAGCTGCGAAATGACCACCAGAACGCTGCGCATGGACCCCGAGGACGAGGCGCGCCTGGAGCGCATCCGGCGCAAGACCGGCTGGACTGTCTCGGACGTGCTCAAGGAAGGCGTGCGCGTACTTGAGGAGACGCTGGCCAGGGCGCCGACCAATGCGGCGTTCGAGGTCTATTCCAGATTGGATTTAGGTCCAGGCGGCTACGCAAGCGGGCCGGCTTCGAGGTCGCGGGAGGCGGCGCGCGAAGCCATTCTGCGCAAGCGCAAGAAATGATTCTGGTCGATACCGGGCCGCTCGTCGCCTTGTTCGATCCCCAAGAGGCTCAGTATGCCGCGTGCCGCCAGACGCTCGCTTCCATTCGGCTGCCCACGGTGACCACGTTGCCGGTTCTGACCGAGACCTTTCACATCCTGGGCCCTGAAAGCCGCGGTTCCGAGGCGCTGCGGAGTTTCATCGCCGAGGGCGGTATGAGCATCCACTTCAGCTCGCACGAGGAAACGATGCGCGCCTTCGAATTGATGAGCACTTATAAAGACCACCCCATGGACCTTGCCGACGCTTCGGTCATAGCCGCCGCCGAAGCGCTGGCGACGCGCCGGGTGTTCACGCTGGACCGCAACGACTTTGAGACCTACCGCATCAAGCGCGGCCATCGCCTCTACCCCGTCGAGATAATTTGAGAGGCTGCGCGGTGACCGGAGTCACGTAGGATTCAGGCCGCCTCTGCCCTATGTTGCCGTGAACCTACACGGAGGACTTCCATGACGGACCATATCTCGCGCCGCGCCGCGGCGCTTGGCCTTGCCGCCAGCGCGCTGGCGCCAGCCGCCGCCTTCGCCCAAGCCGAGCAGACCTATTCGGAGGACGAAATCCTCGCCGCAGCGCAGCGTTTCTTCGGCGCCGGGGCCGAGGGCGTCGCCACCGTGGTCGATCACGTGTTCGCGGATCTCGGTCGCCCCAACGGCTATATCGAGGGCAATGAGGGCTCCGGCGCCATCGGCGTCGGCCTGCGCTACGGCGACGGGCGGCTGCGCTTCAAGGGCCGCAGCGGGACCACGCGCGTCTATTGGCAGGGGCCGTCGATCGGCTTCGACACCGGCGGCAACGCCGCGCGCGTGTTCACTTTGGTCTACAATCTGCGCCACCCCGACGGCATCTTCCGTCGCTATCCCGGCGTCGACGGCTCGGCCTATTTCATCGGCGGCGTCGGCGTGAACTATCAGCGCCGCAACGACGTCACTCTGGCGCCGATGCGCGCCGGCGTCGGTTTCCGTCTGGGCGCCAATATCGGCTACCTGCACTATTCGCGGCGCCGGCGGCTCAATCCGTTCTGATCACACGCTTGTGCGCGCGATCACGGGACTGTGGGTCGCACTCGGACGCTTGCAGGTTAGCCTCCTTATCGGGAGGGACACACGATGCGGCGGTGGATCGGTTTGCTCGGCGCGGCGGTAGCGGTCGCTTGTGCAAGTACAACGCCGATTGAGCGCGCGCCGGACGATGCGCCATCTTGGCCGACGCTCGCGCGTTTCGTCAGCGAAAGCGAGTTCCTTCAGTACGTGGAGGCAACGGCGGAGGCGCGGCGGGCGCGCGGCGCGTCCCAGGATTCGTATTGGAAGCAGAACGAGTCCGACGCCCAACCCTGCCCGCCCGACGATCCCGACTGCGGCATGGACGAGGTCATGGTCACCGGCTCCCGGGTAGCCAGACCGCACGTGAGCGCCGCAAGCCCGATCGCGACGGTGTCGGGAGAGACGATCACCAACGTTCAGACTGCAGGCGTCGACGAAGGCGACATTGTCAAGATGATTGGGCGCTTCCTGATCGTGTTGCAGGATGGACGGCTGTTCTCGGTCGATACCGGCGCATCGTCAGAAGATCTGGCGCTGGTGGACCGGATCGACATCTATCGCCGCAACGATGCCGACGCCTGGTACGACGAAATCCTGGTCCACGAGAACCGCATCCTCGTTACCGGTTTCAGCTATGGCGAGAACGCAACTGAATTTTCGGTGTTCTCGCTCGGCGAAGACGGCCGCTTCACGCGCGAGAGCGTCTACTATCTCTCGTCAGACGATTACTACGATACCGAGAACTACGCGACGCGGCTGGTGAACGGAAACCTTGTCATCTACACGCCCCTCGACGTTTCCGGCCTAAGCCGAGGCCAGCGCATTCAGTGGCCGCTTGTGCGCCGCTGGCTGCGCGATGGCGAATTTGAAGCGGAGATGACGCGCGGCCAGCGCTTGTTCGACGGCAGCGACATCTATCGCCCCATCCAGCCAACACTTGAGCCCACGGTGCACACAATATCGGTGTGCCCGCTCGGCAGCTCACGACCGGGAGACGAACTCAATTGCCGCAGCACCGCGATCACGGGGCCGCGCAGGCGCGAATTCTACGTCTCCAATGACCACGTTTATTTGTGGCTCGGCAGCGACGAATACGATTACCCCCGCCGCATGGACGGCGGTGGTTGCGATACAAAACCCGAGGCGGCGTTCACGCGCGCCAATGAAGCAGCTCTGTTTCAGATTTCCCTCGATAGCGGACAGCCCATGGCGCTCTTCGTTCGCGGGCAACCCTACGATCAGATGAGCCTGGAGGCGACGGACAGCGCGTTCCACGCGCTCGCGGTCTGGCTCGACGAACGCTGCGACGATTATCCTGAGGACTTGCCGCTGCGCTTTTTCTCGACGCCGTTGACGGCTTTCAGCGTGCGCCCTCACGCGGCGCCGGAAGCGCATTTCACACCACTCCCCGGCCCCGGCGGGCGGGCGTTGGAAAACCGCTTTGCGGTTGGCTACCTGGTCTACGGCGGGCGCAATAATTGGAGCTCCTATCCGCCACAAGATAGGGAAGACTTAAGCGCGCGGGTGGTTGCCGTACCGATCGAGACGCCATCGGCCGCAATGGCGCTTGAGGCGCCGCACAACATTATCCGCGTCGAGAGCATCGGCGTGCGCGCCGTGCTCACCGGCTATCGCAATGCCGATTCGCTCAGCGTCTCCGTACTCGACTTGCAAGGCCTACCGCGCTTTACCGCGACGGCCGAGTTGGCGGGACGCTATGAATCCGAAGGTCGGTCGCATGCGTTCAATGCGGCGCCGGATGAGCACGGCTCGGGCCTCATGGGCTTGCCGACCGTGCAGGCGGAGCGCCGCGCCGGGCGCTGGTGGTGGAATAGCGAATCTTCCGACGTGAGCTTTCTCTCGGTAGACCGAGCGGGGGCCATCACAACGCTCGGCGAACTCACATCGGACGCGGCTGAGAACTCCGATCCGAGCTACGTCTGTGAGGTTTCCTGCATCGACTGGTACGGCAATTCGCGGCCCATTTTCGCACACAACCGGGTGTTCGCGCTCTCGGGTACGGAACTGATCGAGGGCCGCGTCGCTGGCGGGCGCATCGGCGAGACGGGGCGCGTTAATTTGACCGCGCGGTCGTCTCGCCAGACCAAAGCACACTGAGTGCTGCGGCGCACCAACGGCGCCAAATCGCGCATGCGTGAACCGAACCATCACGTTTCGCTCGAATCTGCGCCACAATCGTGTAGCGTCCTCGGAGGGCGGAGGGTTCGCACATGAAATTGCGTTTGCTGGCGGCGGCGGCCGCTTTGGTGTTCATCGCCACGGCTGGTGAGCCGGCCACGTCGCAGCCGCGCGGCAAGGACGAAAACCGGCAACCGCCAGTCTGGCGCACACTCGAACGCTTCGACAATGACGCCGCCTTCCTGCGCTATGTGCGCGACGTGCACCGTCTCAACGGAACCAGCGGACGCTGGGACACGGATACGTTTGCGGCCGAAGACAGCGCGGTTCCGCCGCCGCCTCCACCGCCGCCACCACCGCCTCCCGCGCCGAGTGCGGCGCCGCCGGGCGCGGCTGAATTGTCCGCCGGGGCTTCGCAACCCTCCGCCGGCGAGCCCTCCTCGATCACCAATGTGCAGACCCAAGGCGTCGACGAAGGCGGCATCGTCAAACAGGTCGGGCGTTTCCTGATCGTGCTTCAGGACGGGCGCCTGTTCGTGGTCGACACGCGCCAAGGCGCTGGGCCCGGCCTTTCGCTCGCCAGCCGCACCAATGTCTATCGCAGCGCCAATCAGGACACCTGGTTCGATGAATTGCTGACCAGCGGCAACCGCATCCTGGTCGCCGGCTATTCGTATCGCGAGCAAGCGTCGGAAATCACAATCCTCACCATCGACGAGGCAGGCCAGCTCCGGCGCGAAGCGACGTATTATATTTCCTCGAACGATTATTACGACATCGAGAATTACGCCACGCGCCTGGTGAACGGCAATCTCGTCATCTATACGCCGCTCGACATTTCCAACGTCAATCCGCGCGTGCGCATGCGCTGGCCGGTGGTGCGGCGCTGGCTGCGCGACGGCGACCGGCGCGCGGTGACGACCGAGGGCCGCTCGCTGTTCGACGGCAGCGACATCTACAAGCCGGTGCAGCGCACGCTGCAGCCGATGGTGCACTCGGTTTCCGTGTGCCCGCTCGGCGATCTCAGCGCCGGCGACGAATTGGAGTGCCGCACCACGGCGTTTGTGGGCGGCGGCCAGCGTGAGTTTTTCGTCTCAACCAGCGACATCTTTCTGTGGGTGACGCCGAGCACCTGGGACGGCGTGCTGGCGCGCGATTGCCAACGGCCAGGCGCGGCCGCTTCGTCGCTTCCCGCCACGATCTACCAAGTGCCGCTCGATGGCGCGACGCCGCGCGCCCTGCACGCCCGCGGCCTGCCAACGAACCAATTGGCGCTTGACGCCACCGCGGAAGAATTCCGCGCACTGCTGACCTGGAACGTCGGCCCGTGCGCGCAAGGCGGATCGGCGCAGGTCCGCTACTTCCACGCCCCGCTCTCGACCTTCCGGGAAACGCCATCGGAAGCGGCGCCGACGCGTTACGTGCAGGCGCCGAGCCCGGAGGCGCCGCAATATGAAGTGCGCTACACCCGCACGCATGTCGTCTATGGCGGACGCAACGGCTGGCATTCCTATCCGCCGGAACCGAACGCCACACTGCCGGCCGCGCGCGTCGTCGCATTGCCGCTCGCCAACCCATCGGCGGCGGCGATCGTGCAGGCGCCGCACAACATCATCCGCCTCGAACGCGCCGGCAATAACGCCATCTTGAGCGGCTATCGCAGCGATCGCGGCTTGAGCATATCGGTGCTCGATCTCGACGGCGCGCCGCGCATCGTCAGCACGCAAGTGCTCGACGGGCGCTACGAATCGGAAGGCAGATCGCACGCCTTCAACGCGCTCGTTGGCCCGGACGATTCCGGCGTTATGGGATTGCCGACGGTGACGCGCACCTGGGAAGGCGGACGCTGGTGGTTCCGCAGCCAAGCCTCCGACATCAGCTATCTGACGCTCGCCAGCAACGGCCGCTTGGGCTGGGCGGGTCAGCTGATCGCGCGCCAGAATGCGCAAGACCCGAGCTATCGCTGCGAAGTGTCGTGCGTCGATTGGTACGGCAATACGCGGGCGCTGTTCATCGGCAGCCGCATTTTCGGCCTCTCCGGTACAGAGCTGATCGAGGGCGCGCTGACCAACGGCCGCATCCGCGAAACGCGGCGGCTTAATCTTTCTTCGCCGCCGCCTCGGAGTTGAACCGTCCCTCCCTGGAGGGAAGGGTGTCAGCTTGCGCGAAGCGAAAGCTGACGGGTGGGAAGAGGTTGCCGCCGCCCCACCCGTCGCGCCGTTGCGCGACACCCTCCCTCACGGGGGAGGGACCTATTGCTCCTTGCGCGCCCTCCTGGCGGCTTGCTCACGCTCGTGGCGTTCGCGGAACTCCTCCGCGAACGCCGACGCGAGAATGCCGGTCGGCATGGCGACGATGCCGACGCCCGCCAACGCCACCAGCCCCGCCGCCACGCGGCCCCATGTGGTTTCGGGATAGACATCGCCATAGCCGACCGTTGTCAGCGTCACGACCGCCCACCACATCGCGCGCGCGATCGAGCCGAAGGCTTGCGGCTTGGAATCGCCCTCGATCAGGTAGAGCATCATCGCCGCGATATAGAGTTGGGCCGCCGCCACGCAGAGCGCCGCCATCAACGGGGCCCAGGCCCGGCGCACGGCGGCGCCGACGATGGCGAAGGCCGGCACGTAGCGCGCCAATTTGAACAAACGAAAGAGCCGCAACGCCCGTAAGGCCGGAAACAGCGCGCTGGTGGTGTCGGGAAAGAACACCATGGCGATCAATTCCGGCAGGAACGCCAGCACGTCGGCGACGGTGACCGGCTGCAGGAGAAACCGGATGCGGCCGCCAACACCCTTGTGCAGCGGGTTCTCGCCCTCCGACCAGAACCGCAACGCGAACTCGGCCGCGAACACCCAAACGACAACGACATTGATCCATTGCACCACCGGCAACAGCCGCGGATCGAGCCCGGAATCGGCGCGCACGCCTTCGGTCTCGAGCGCCAGCGACAACAAGCTCAGCAACACCAGCGCAATGATGGTGGCAGAGAAGAAATTGATGCCGTCGTCCGGTTCGAGCCAGTCGTGGACGTAAGCCTTGAGCGAATTGTGCTTGCGCTTGATCAAAGCCATGCGCCGCCCCTCCTCGCCTTGGTTTTAGTCAGCGTCGTGAGTCCGGCAAGACCGTTCAAGCCGGCGTTGAGAACTTCAATCCGACGATTCCCACCACGATCAGCGCGATGCAGCCGAGGCGCACCAGATTGGCGCTCTCCTGGAACAACATGATGCCGAGAAGCGCTGCGCCAACCGCGCCGATGCCGGTCCACACCGCATAGGCCGTGCCGATCGGCAACTCGCGCGCGGCCTGCGCCAAGAGCCACATGCTGGCGGCCATCGCCGCAATGGTGATCGCTGACGCCAGCGGCTTAGTGAAGCCCTCGGCATATTTGAGGCCGATGGCCCAGACGATCTCGAACAGCCCGGCCAGACCCAACATGATCCACGCTTGCATAAGAACTCCCCGGACCGCCGACGCTCCCACCGGCGAACCGAAGTAGCGTATCCGCTTGCCAAAAGACACGCGGGCGTGCGGAGATCATTCCATGCGGAGCCTGGTTCTCGTCCTATCGTTGGCCCTGAGCGCCTGCGCGACCGCGCCGGCAACGCCGATCAACGCGCCGCTCGGCGGATTGCGCGCCGATGTCGAGGGCCGCGCACCTGTGGGCGACGACCTGATCGTGCTGGCGCTCTCGGGGGGCGGGGCGCGGGCGGCCTCGTTTCATCTGGGCGTGCTGCAGCAATTGCGCGCAACACCCGGACGCGACGGACGCCCGCTCAGCGAACACATCGCCTTCATCACCTCGGTGTCGGGCGGTTCGGTGCTCGCCGCCTATTACGCACTGCATGGCGAAGCTGGCCTCGAGACGTTCGACGCGGCCTATCTGGCGCGCGACTGGCGCGTGCGCAGCCCCGCCTCTCCTATCGGCGCGGCCGGCGCGCTGCGCGGCGGCGCCAATGGTTCGCGGGGCTTGCGCGACTGGCTGGCGGCGAACGTCTATGGCGACGCGGCGATGGGCGACATGGGCGCCGGCCCGCGCGTCATCCTCAACGCCACCGATCTCTACAATTCGACGCCGTTCGCATTCACGCAATTCTTCTTCGACGGCCTGTGCAGCGACGTACGCCAGGTGCGCGTCGCCGATGCAGTGGCCGCATCGATGGCGGTGCCGGTCGTGTTCCGGCCGGTGCTGGTGGAGAGCTATGCGGAGCGCTGCGCCGGGCCGCCGGAATGGGCGGCGCGCGTGGCGGCGGATCGCACCGCGCCCGAAAATGCGCGCCAAACCGCGCGCGCGTTTCAGAACTATCGCGGCGATACCAACGCCGGGCAACGGTACTTGCATCTCTCCGACGGCGGCGTCGCCGACAATCTGGGTCTGCTCAGCCTCCAAGTGATGCGCGCCGCCGGTCCGCCGGCGCCGCTAACTGCGGCCGAAGCGCTGCAAGCGCGGCGAGTCTTATTTTTGGTCGTGAACGCCGAATACATCCGCCCGCGCGCGTTTCAGCGCGAAGGCACAGACGCGATCGGCGCTATTGAGATGATGTACGCACCGGTCGACGCCGCCACCGATGTGGCCAAGCGCGCCTCGCTCGATGCTTGGCGCGCCGGCCTGCCGGCCTATGAACGCGCGTTGCGCGAATGGCGCTGCGACTCACCGCTGAACAGCCGCGGCACGACCTGGGATTGCTCCGACATCAGCTTGAGCATGGATGTGATCAGCTTTCGCGACATGACGCCGGCGGAATACGAAGCGCTTTACGACATCGAAACCAACGTCTCGCTGCCGCGCGAAACCGTCGATGCGCTTGTCGCCGCCGGGCGCGGCGTAGTGGAACGCAATGCAGCGGTGGCTGAGTTTCGGCAATAACGCTAGTCTAATAGAGCGGAGCGCGTCCCTTCTCCTCCTGTGGAGGAGAAGGTGGCCCGAAGGGCCGGATGAGGAGGCTCACCCTGAACCCAGGCAACGCACGGGGCAGACGCCTGCAGACGCTCTACTCGCGGACGGAGTCACATCCCTCCTCATCCGTCGGCTTCGCCGACACCTTCTCCTCCACAGGAGGAGAAGGGACTCTTGGATCAGCCCCTCAACGTCCCGCCGGTCGCCTTCATCACCGCGCTCACGATCCTAGCGCTCACCGCCTCGATCTCTGCGTCGGTCAGCGTTTTTTCGCGCGGCTGCAGCGTCACTTCGATGGCGAGGCTCTTCTTGCCGGAGGCCATGCGCTCGCCGCGATAGACGTCGAACAAGTTCACGTCGGCGATCAGCGCCTTGTCGGCGCCGATGGCGGCACGGACAACGTCTTGCGCGCTAACGCCATCATCGACGATGAAGGCGAAGTCGCGCGTCAGCGGCTGCAGATCGAGCTTCTCCAGCGGCGGTTTGGCGCGCGATCCTTTCGCACGCGGCGCCGGCAACGCATCGAGGAAAATCTCGAACGCCAGCGCCGGCGCCTCGACGCCGATGGCCTTGAGCGCGCGCGGATGGATTTCGCCGTAATAGGCGATCACCTTCGGGCCGAGTTTCAGCGCGCCGGTACGGCCCGGCCGCCAATGCGCGGGTGCGTCGCTCGCGGTTTGCAAAGAAGCGACCGGCGCGCCGATGGCTTCGAGGATGGTCAGCACGTCGCGCTTCATGTCGAAAATGTCTGGCTGGGGCGCCGCGCGCCAATGCCGCGGCGGGCGCGCGCGCCAAACCGCGACCAGCGTGCGCTGCTGGCCTGAATCACTGGTGTTGGCGTAAGCCGGCCCGGCCTCGAACAGACGCGCATCGTCGAAGCCGCGATCGGCGTTGCGCTGCGCGGCCGTCAGCAATTGCGGCAACGCCGTGGGCCGCATGCAATCGAGATCGGACGCGATCGGGTTAGCGACCAGCATCTCTTCGCCGCCGCCGCCGAAGGCTTGCGCTTGCGCGCGCGCGCAGAAGCTCCAGGTGACGGCCTCGTTGTAGCCGAGCGAAGCGGCGGCGCGGCGCGCAAGGCGCGCGCGGCTTTCGCCAACACTCGCCGGCGGCGGGCGGAAGCCGGCGGCGCGCGGCGGCGCGTTGACCGGCAGCTTGTCGTAGCCTTCGATGCGCGCCACTTCTTCGACGAGATCGGCCGGCCCCTCGACATCGCGCCGCCAGGTCGGCGGTTCGACCAGGATGCGCTTGCCCTGCCCCTCGGCGCTAGTCTCGAAACCCAGATCCTTGAGCACGGCGCGCACGCGCGTTGGTTTGACATCGATGCCGGCAAGGCGGCGCACGTAATCGGGATCGAAGGAGATCGGCTTCGGCGGGGCTGGCAGATCGCCGGCGACCATGATCTCGCTCGGCTCGCCGCCGCAGAGATCGAGGATCATGCGGGTGGCGAGTTCGAGCCCCGGCACGATGAAGCCTGAGTCCACGCCGCGCGCGAAGCGATATTGCGCGTCGGTGGTGAGTGCGAGCGCGCGGCCGGTCTGGTGCGTGAGCGTGGGATCGAACAACGCGCACTCGACCAGAATATCGGTCGTCGCCTCGCTCACGCCGGAATGCTCGCCGCCGATGACGCCGCCGAGACCCAGCACGCGCTCGTCGTCGGCGATCACGCACATGGCCGGCGTCACGTTGTAGACGTTGCCGTTCAGCGCCTTAAAGCTTTCGCCGTCGCGGCCCATGCGCGCGCGCACCACGCCCTTGAGTTTCGCCGCGTCGTAGACGTGCAGCGGACGGGCGCGATCGTGGGTGATGAGATTGGTGACATCGACCAAGGCGCTGATCGGCTTCTGGCCAATGGCGCGCAGGCGCTGCTGCAGCCACGCCGGCGACGGCCCGTTCTTGACGCCGCGAATGAAGCGGCCGGCGAACATCGGGCAGGCGCGCGTATCTTCGGTCGCGACTTTTTGTGGTGACGGATAACGGCCCGGCACGGGCAGCACCGGCTTGGTCGTCACCTTTCCGACGCCGGCGGCCGCGAGATCGCGGGCGATGCCGGCGACTCCAAGCCAGTCAGGACGATTCGGCGTAACCTCGATGTCCACCACCGGATCGTTGAGGCCCAGCGCTTCGGCCAGCGGCGTACCGACTTTGAGATTTTCGTCGAGTTCGAGAATGCCATCCGCATCCGTATCAAGCTCAAGCTCGGCGCCGGAGCAGAGCATGCCGTTGGAAACGACGCCGCGCACCGGCTTGGCTTCGAGCGTGATGCCCGAACCCGGAATAGTCGTACCGATCGGCGCGAACGCGGTGACCAGGCCCGCGCGCGCGTTCGGCGCGCCGCAGACGATCTCGAGGCGCCCCTGCGCGGTGTCGACTTGGCAGACTTGCAGCTTGTCGGCGTTCGGGTGCTTGGCGGCGCCGATGACGCGCGCGACCGTGAACGCCTTCAGCTTCTCGCCAGCATTCTCGACGGATTCTACTTCGAGACCGGTCATGGTCATGGTCTCGACGATTGCGTCGATGCTCGCATCGGTGGCGAGATGCTCTTTGAGCCAGGAGAGCGTGAATTTCATTGGGACGTACTCACTGGCGCAAAACGAACCTTCGTCATTCCGGACGCGCGCAGCGCGATCCGGAACCCAGGGGCTGACAAAGCGCGGTGCTCCTGGGTTCCGGGTTCCTCGCTGCGCGAAGCCCCGGAATGACGAGGATTGGATTGTGCGCGCTCCGTGCACGCGAAATTGATCTCACCCATTCCCGGGGCGACGCGTAGCGACGAGCCCGGGACCCATAAACACCGACCGTAGCGAGCGCGGCGCGGTGCGAGCCGTGTAGTTGATTGCACGGTCCGTGATCTTGGGTCCCGGACTTGCGCTGCGCGCAATCCGGGAATGGGTGGGGAAAGAGCGAGCATAATCACCCCACTCCCTGCGCCAAGCCCGGCAGCAAGTACGGCGAAAAGCCGTAATGCTTCAGCCAGCGCGTGTCGGCGGAGAAGAAGTCGCGCAGATCCGGCATGCCATATTTGAGCATCGCCAAGCGATCGATGCCCATGCCGAAGGCGTAGCCTTGGTACTTGTCGGGATCGATGCCGCAATTCTTCAAGACGTTCGGGTGCACCATGCCGGAGCCCAAAATCTCCAGCCAATCGTCGCCCGCGCCGATCCTGATCTGCCCGCCGGAGCGATCACAGCCAACATCGACTTCCGCGCTCGGTTCGGTGAACGGGAAATGGTGCGGGCGGAAACGCAGGCGCACGTCGTCGACTTCGAAATAGGCTTTGAGTGCGGCGGTAAGCACGCTTTTGAGATCGGCCATGGTCGAGGTTTCGTCGATGACCAAGCCTTCGATCTGGTGGAACATCGGCGTGTGGGTGGCGTCGCTGTCCTTGCGGAAGGTGCGGCCCATGCAGATCATGCGGATCGGCGGTTTCTGCTTCAGCATGGTGCGCACTTGCACCGGCGAGGTATGCGTGCGCAGCACTTTGCGCGCGCCGTCCTCGCCCTTCGCATCGAGGAAGAAAGTGTCGTGGGTTTCGCGCGCCGGGTGGTTCGGCGGGAAGTTCAAGGCGGTGAAATTATTGAAGTCGGTCTCGATGTCGGGACCTTCTTCGACCGTGAAGCCCATTTCGCCGAAGATGGCGGCGAGTTCTTCCATCACTTGGCTGACCGGATGGATCGAGCCGAGGCGCGGGCGCACCGGCGGCAGGGTCACGTCCACCGCTTCGCTGTGCAGCTGACGATCGAGCGCGGCTTCGGCCATCGCCGCTTTCCTGGTGACGATGGCTTCGGTGACCTTGTCCTTCAGGACGTTAAGCGCGGCCCCGAACGTCTTGCGCTCGTCCGGACTCATCGCGCCCAGGTTTTTCATCAGCGCGGAGATGCTGCCCTGCTTGCCGAGCGCCTCGACCCGCAGCGCTTCTAGCGACGCCTCGTCGTTCGCGGCTTCGACGCGCGCGAGCAGGTCGGATTCAAGCGCCGCAAGATCAGTGGTTTGGCCGTTCATTGGGGGTCTTTAGCGGAGAGGCTCGGCCGGAAGCAATTTCCTATGGGACGCGAGCCTTGCCTATCTGCAACCTTGCCCTTCGTTTCGCCTCCATGTTACCGCTACGCCAAGGGGAATTTCATGCGAATTGCACTCGGCGTGATAGTCGCGCTTTTGTCGACGGCGACCGGGCCGGCTTTGGCTCAAACCGCCGAGCAAGTTCCGCCAGCGGAGTTCGTCGCTCCGCCCCCGCCAACGCCGCAGACCATCCGCATACCGGCGGGCACGGTCGTGCAAGTCGAGCTGACCGAGGCGCTCAGCTCCCGAACGAGCCAACAGGAGCAATTGTTCGGCCTGCGCTTAGCCGAACCGATAGTCATCGATGGCAGCGAAGTCGTGCCTGCTGGCGCAATCGGTGGCGGCGAGGTGATTGATGCGCACGCTTCAGCTTTCGGAGGGCGCCAAGGCCGACTGATCATTTCGGGTCGCTTCATCGAAATCAACGGCCACCGGGCGCGCATTCGCGGTATGCAGATTACGGCAGCAGGCGAGGATCGCGCCAACACGGCTTTGGCGGTCTCGATGATCCCGTACGCGGGCGTTGCGGGCATCTTCATCCAGGGCGGTGAAGTCAGTATTCCGGCCGGTGCGCGCGGTACGGCGCGCTTGGCCGAGGACATCGACGTACCGCTGAGCGCGAGCGACACCGCGCCCGTGAATAGCGATACCCTATCGCTATCGCTTTCGAGTCCGGTAGAAACACCGGCGCCAACCGTGAGTGGGGAGAACCAGCAATGAAAATGAGAACGATTGCGCTGTGCGTTGCAGCGCTTGGCCTTGCAAGCCTCGCGCAAGCGCAAGAAACGACAACGCCGGCCGAAACACCCGCCGTGACCGAGCCTACGCTAGAAACGCCAGCGATAGACGAGACCCCTGCACCTGAATCGGCGCCCGCGATTGCGTTGCCTGAGGGCGTTAGCGCCCCGCCAGAAGGCAAAGGGCAAGTCGTGTTTTTCCGGCCGAACCGGTTCGTCGGCGCCGCACTGACCTTCACCGTGAGGGAGAACGACGCCGATCTGGGCCGCTTGCCGAACGGCCGCTACTTCGTTCACGTCGCCGAGCCCGGAATCCATGAGTACGAGATCGGTCGCAACGACACCATGCGCATGGAGATCGAGCCCGGCGAAACCTACTACGCGATCCAGAGCACGCAGATGGGCATCGTCGCCGGCCGCGCCGTGCTGTCGCCGTCCGATGCCGCAGCCTTCAGCGAAGCGTACCCGCGCATGCGCCTCTGGGAGCCGCGCAACTAAACGCGCCAAGTCGCAACCGGAGAGCGGCGCCAAACCGTCGCTCTCCGCATCTCAAAGGTTTGAACTTGAGCATTGTGCGTTCGTTTGCGATCGCCGTCGCTGCGGTGCTGGCCACGCCGTTTATTGCAATGGCCCAGGCGATTGACGCGCCGCAGGCCGGCACGGATCTTGGGCCTCAAGCGCCTTTCGACCGCCCTGGCCTAGGTGGACGTCGTAGCGACGGTGGCCCATCGCTTTGCCCAGTGCCTCGCGGTCAAACGGTGCTCGCAATCCTCGACAATTTCTGTTGGCTGATGACGACGCACAACGCAGAGACGGACGAGCAAGGTCGAGTGACGCACACGCAATGGTGGGCGTATTTTCAGCCAGGCCCGCGCTTCGATTCGGAATCTATGGTTGGTTGGGCGACCATTGAAGTTGTATTCGATTGCACTTCGCGCCGTGTTCTGTCGTTGACGAAAGTCGCCGTGCATGATCCGAATGGCGTTTTAATCGATAGTCGGCGCGAGAGCATTCCCGGCGCGCAAGTTGCACAGATGTATCGCACCCAGCAGATTGCGGTGATGCACGATCAGCTCTGCTAGGCAGAGACGAAAAGGACGAGAGCATCGCTGCTCCCGCCCGTTTCATTTTGAGCTCAGCCTTAGGAGCCTTACTTCAGTGCGGCTTGGGCCTGCGCGACAAGACCCTTGAAAGCCGCCGGCTCGTTCATGGCGATGTCGGCCATGACCTTGCGGTCCAGCTCGATGCCCGCCTTGGCGAGCCCGCTGATAAATCGGGAATAGGTGAGGCCCTCTTCCCGCACCGCCGCGTTGATGCGCTGGATCCAAAGCGCACGGAAGGTGCGCTTCTTGGCCTTGCGGTCGCGATAGGCGTAGAGGCCAGCCTTCTCGACCGCGGCGTTGGCGGTGCGGAAGGTGTTGGAGCGACGGCCGTAATAGCCCTTCGCCTTCTTCAGAACTTTCTTGTGACGGGCGTGCGCGGTGACGCCCCCTTTGACGCGTGCCATTTATCTATCTCCGCTCAATCGAGGCCGTACGGGATCCAGAGCTTGACGCGCTTGGCGTCGGGCTCTGCGAGCACCGATGTGCCGCGGTTTTGACGGATGTATTTGGCGTTATGGCTGATCAGGCGGTGGCGCTTGCCGGCGGCGCCGGCCTTCACCTTGCCCGAAGCCGTGAGCTTGAAGCGCTTTTTCACGCCGCTCTTGGTCTTCAGTTTCGGCATTTCATCCTCCAGCGGGATAGAGCGTCAGTCCGAAGACCGACGAAAAAGGGCCGCCACGGCATGCCGTTTAGCCGGGCCACCCACGAAAGGGCGCGCTGTTAGCATGGAGGGTTCGGCCGGACAAGGTGGCCAGAGGCCGGTTTAGCTGGTTTACTGGCGTCCGTTATTGGGGCCTGGGAGAAGCCAGCGATGGTGCGGCAGCCGAAGGATTTGGCCGAGGCCAGACAGATTTTCCGGGAGGAGAAGACCAAGGTCGTCTCTTCCCTTTCCGCTGTCGCCGGCTCGCGCTGGCTGATGGCGATCCTGGCGACCTTCGCCATCGCCTTCGGCACGCACCTGGCCTACGCCCCGGCGCGGCTGCCGATCGTCGGCGGGGTCGAACTTGCGGCGATCGGTCTGCCGCCAAGCCTGGATTGGGGTTATGCCGGCGACCAGGCGAGACAAGCGGCCGAGGCGGCCCGCGCCAACGGCGCGCGCGAGCGGGCGGAGGCGTTCGTCGCCGCCAACCCGGACAAAATCCCGATCATCAACGCCGCCGGTTTCGGCGCTGCGCTGCTGCTGCTGCTCGGCAATATGTGGATCATGACCAAGCGCCGGCGGATCAGTCGGGGTTGATGAGCGGCCACCTTAGTGATAGCATTGAGATCATTGGTATCACATGACCGTCAATCTGCACGTCCGCAATCTGGATGAAGAACTGGTCGCCAAGCTAAAACGGCGGGCCAGCCGCCATGGCCGGTCCGCCGAGGCCGAGCACCGCGAAATTCTCAAGCAAGCGCTGAGCGCCGAGCCGGACGCCTCCTTCGAGGAACTTGCCGCCACCCTCCGCCGCATGACCGCGGCGCGGGAACAGACCCCCTCGGAGGTGCTGCTCCGCGAGGCGCGTGAGGAGCGGTGAAGCGGCTCGTCATCGACGCCAGCATCGCGATCAAATGGGTGGTGCAAGAAACCGGAACCGATGAGGCGCTGTGGCTGCGCCGGCATCGTTTGGTCGCGCCCGATCTCATCGTCGCCGAGTGCGCCAACGTGTTGTGGAAGAAGACCGTGCGCGGCGAACTGCTGCCGGAAGAAGCCAGCGCCGCCGCCGAGCTGCTCGAGCGCGCCGATCTCGAACTGGCGCCGATGCGCGGCCTGCTGTCGGGCGCGACCAACTGGGCGATCAGGTTGAATCATCCCGCTTACGATTGTCTCTATCTTGCACTTGCGGATCGCGAGGCGATCGCGTTCGTGTCCGCAGACATCGGCTTTGTCGGAAAGGTCCGGCAGGCGCCGGGCGCGCCTGAAGTTCTGACCCTGCAAGAAGCCGCGACACAGTGAGGCCGCGCGCTTAGCCGCGCCGGAAACCGAAGCGATACGCGGGCCGCGCGACTTCGCGCTCCGGCCAATCGGCCCAGGCGCCGGGGCGCGCCACCGCGAAAAGAACCGCGCCGCGCGGCGTCGCCAGCGTTTCGCCGAGCGTCAGTTCGCGCGTCTCCCCGCTCACCTCGGCGCGCAGGCGCAGTCGGCCCGCCCACACGCACGCGACGTTCGCCGGGCAACGGCTGTCTTCGATAATTTCAAGCGGGCGGATGATGAGCCCGCCGCCCAGATTGGCGGTCTCGCCGATGCCGGCGGCGAACACGCCCGCCGCGGCAAGCTCGCGATCCAGGCGCTCGTTGTCGGCCCGGATTTGCTGCGCCAGCGGAGATTGTTGCTCAGAGATGGGCGGCGCGGTCGCGCATGCCGCCAACGCCAACGTCGCCGCCAACACACAAGCGCGCATGTCCGCACTCTCCTCCGTTGAAGTGGGCGATCTAAGGCGCTTAACCTGAACCCTAACCGAACCGGGCGTTCACGCCCGCGGCGCCATCACCATGACCACTTGCCGGCCTTCGAACCGCGGCTCGTGTTCGACTTTGGCGATGCCGTCGAGTTCGTGACGCATGCGCTCCAGCA
>FKKE01000075.1_pt1 | contig 18621 bp, 14 predicted proteins | sample 1106331 | NCBI WGS metagenome assembly FKKE01 (sample SAMEA3931202, study PRJEB13176) | freshwater metagenome | biome: Drinking water system; feature: drinking water; material: freshwater | place: China | collected 2013-02-06 | reverse complement strand
CGCGGCGATTTCCGGTCCGATCTCATGGACCGATTCGAAGGTGGCGCGATCGGCGGCCATGATGGCATCGAGCGAGCCGAAGCGCCGAGCCAAGACCTGCGCGATGTGCTGCCCCACCTGCCGGATGCCGAGACCCACGAGGAATCGATCCAGCGGGGTCTGTTTGCTTCGCTCGATGGCCTCAATCAGCAGCGAGGCCGATCGATCGGCGAAGCCCTCCAGCGGCAGCAGTTGTTCTTTGGTGAGGGCATAGGGGTCGGCCAGGCTACGGACAAGCCCGGCCTCCACCAGTTGCTGCACGGTTTTTTTCCCCAGACCATCGATGTTGAGCGCCGATTTCGACGCGAAGTGCTCCAGGGCTCCCCGGAGCTGCGCAGGGCAGGCGGCCCGGCCCGTACAGTAATAATAGGCGCCCTCGCGGCCCACGGCCGAACCACAGACCGGGCAACGGTCCGGCATCTGAAAGGGGGCCCGGCGTTGCTCGCCGGGCACGGGGACCCGCTCGGCAATGGCTGGGATGACGTCCCCGGCCCGTTCGACCTTCACGGTGTCGCCGGCGCGCACGTCTTTTCTGGCCACTTCGTCCGCGTTGTGCAGCGTGGCTCGGCTGATCGTCACCCCGCCGACCTCGACCGGTGTCAACAAGGCCACGGGCGTCAAGGTTCCGGTCCGCCCCACCGAGACCACGATGGCCTGAATCTGCGTAACCTCTTTGCGCGGCGTGAATTTGAAGGCGATCGCCCACCTGGGGCTTCTGGATTTTTCGCCCAAGCGCCCTTGCCAATCCCGCCGATTGACCTTGACGACAAGCCCGTCGATTTCAAAGGACAGGCGGTCGCGTTCGGTTTCCATGCGCGAGTGATGCACGAGGACTTCTTCGATGGAGGCGCAGCGTTGCTGCTGCAGCGGCACAGGCAGGCCCCAGCGGGCCATGGCTTCCATCTCATCCCAATGGGTCGGGGGCAGGGAGTCCGACGAGCCCATGATTTCATAACAGGTGACGACGAGCGGCCGGTCGGCCGTGATCCGCGAGTCGAGCTGCCGCAGGGAGCCGGCCGCGGCGTTGCGCGGATTGGCAAAGGCGTCCTCGCCCCGCTCGGTCATGCGTCGGTTGAGCGCGTGGAAATCGGGCAGGCGCATGTAGACTTCTCCCCGGAGCACGAGTCGGGACGGAGGAACCGCTTCGGTCAAGAGTTGCAAGGGGAGCGACCGCATCGTGCGGAGGTTGAGGGTCACATCCTCGCCCACGATTCCATCGCCTCGGGTCGCGCCTCGCACGAAGATCCCCTTGTCATAGACCAACTCGACCGAGAGCCCGTCGAATTTGGGCTCTGCCGTATACTCGATCCGGTCCTCGCCCAATTCTTTTTTCATCCGCTTGTCGAAGGCCAATACATCGTCCCGATCGAGGATCGAATCGAGGCTGAGCATCGGCCGTTCGTGCTTCACCTTGCCCAGTTCGTCCAATGGGGGAGCGCCGACCCGCTGCGTCGGCGAGTCGGGCGTCACAAGATCGGGATGCGCGGCTTCGAGATCCTGAAGCTCGCGGAAGAGGCGGTCGTAGGCGGCGTCGGAGATTTCCGCCCGGTCCTTCACGTAATAGAGATAGTCATGCCGGCGGATTTCTTTCCGCAGCTGCTCGATGCGGCGTGCCGCCTGTATCCGCTCCGATGCGCTCATATCCAGGATCGCGTCATGCGGAGGCGCTTGCCGTCGAAGCGGACAGCCTCCTACTCTTGAATGAATCGCGCCGCGTAGCTCCGGATCCCATGGCCGTTCAAGACGTGAAAGCGTCGCAACCGATCGACCGTCTGACCGGAAAAGCGGTGCAGCGGGATGAACAGCAACCGCTTGCCGAAGCGGCGCGCCAGTTGCCGCCATCGCAGGCGCGGCGGGGTGGGTGAGACGAGCGCGACATGCCGTTCCTGTGAATGGAGGAGGGCCCCTGCGACCAGACGCTCATCCAGAGAGGACGCAAAGTCCAAGGAGGGGTCGGTCCAGATGTCGGGAATCGGTCGGGGTGGAAACAGAAAGAGCGCGCCGCCGTACTCGGACTGTCCGATGCCGGGGCCGATCATGGTCTCCTGGAACGGCGTGGCAAAGAAGCAAAGCGTCGACTCCTCCCTATGTTCGGCGTACCAGGTGGCCTGCCAGGAAAAGCGTTCCGGGTCCGCCGGCGATTCGAAGAGAAACACCACCACTTCGACGCGACCTCGTGCAGGGGGAATCTCTTTCACATAGAGATCCATGCGTGTGCGCTGGCCGTGAGCACGGCCTCGAAGACTCTCGGGCCAGCGCCGAAGCGTTTCACGCAGGTCGATGCCGTCCTTCACCGAAGTGGTGAATTTTTCCACGCGAGCGAGATCGGCGCCCAAGATCGCCTTGGCCTGTTCCCGCACGTGGCTGGTGAAACTCTCGATGCGCGAGTCTTCCGGCGGCCAGGAACATTGCCGGTAGGGATTCCACTGGAGACCCCACTGGCGGCGGCGCAGGGGGCTGGGCCTCGGCCGAAGCATGAGGGTCCGCCAGGTGAGGGGCGGACCTTGCAAACGGTTCTTGGCCTGGCTCACGGCGCCGTCGGGGAATTCCAGTTGGCCGATGCCGACGCTGATTTGTGGAACGGCCGAGTCCTCGTCCGGCTGGTAATCGTAGCGCCGTGCGGTGTCCAGCAAGGCGATGGCAAAGGCATCGCCTGCGAGTTGCTTGGCCCCCATGACCAAGGCGTAGAGATCCGGCGTCAAACGGCGGTCGAGGAGCGCCAAATTGCGGACATACTGAAGAAATTGCTGTAAGAGCAGGGGCGTAATGCGCGCCGGTCCCTGTCGGTGCTTGGCCTCGAAGTTTGAGCGGGCTTCGAGCAGCAATTCCTTGATCCCGTCCACCGAAAGCATCCGATCCGATCGCACCTCCTCGCGCCGTCGTTCATAGAGGCCGGTGATGAAGGGGAGTTCGCCGAGGACGAAGTAGAGGGACTGCGTGGTGACGGAATGCACCTGAGGCCGAGCGAGTGGCGTCTCCGGTCGCTGATAGTTTCGCCGCTCCCGGTAGGCGTCGCGGAGCCAGGGCCAGTCCGCCATATGGCAGAGGCAGAGGATGGAGGAGTAGTCCAGCTCCAGTTCGTGAAGGCGAAACGCCACCCAATTGATGCGTGCGCGTTGCTGGCTCTCCTCTGCCGGCGGCGGAAGCGACGGAAGGAGGGCTGCGGCGAATTGGTCCAGACGAAGCTGCTTGAGGGCGAAGGGGTCCGGGGCGGGAAAGGGATCGGGTTCGAAGACTTGGACTTCCCGATCCACATAGGCTCTGGGGATTCCTTCGCCCATCGCCACCCGGAGACCCATGATGACCGGCTGGCAGGGATCGACCGGGATAAAACTCACGGTCGGTTGATCATCATGCTCAGGCTCCGGGCAGATCACCAGTGTGATCCGGGGCAGTTGGTCGATGGCCGCTTCAAGAGGGCTTTCTACGGAGGGAGGGAGCGGCAGGGCCAGGCAGTCATAGCGGGCGGAGATGAGCGTCTCGCGAACCTCCTGCGCAAAGTCGCCGCTGCCGTGGAGAATGGGAAGGATGCGGATCGCGGGCGACAGGCGGAAGACCGAGTCGGCGTCAGGATTCATGGGCGTGAAGAAGTCTCAAAGTCAACAAGTCTGAACGTCCGGAAATCCTCGGTGCCGGACCAGGAACGATGCTTGAATCTTCAGACGTTGCGGCTTTCTAACGTTCAAACGTTCGACGCTCCGGTGTTACTTATCCGGATGCAAGGGGTCGTCGCTCTCAAAAAAGAAATCTCCGAGCCCTTGGGGCAGCGGTTGGTCGCCCAACGCTCGCGCGCGTCGGCGGGACAAAGACTGCAGATCCAGAGCCTCCTCGCCCAACACCTTGAGTACGGCTTCCCGCCAGATCTGATCCTTGGCGAGGGGATGCGCGGGATCGAGCGCCAGGCGCTTGATCGCATACTGAAGGACATGCAGGCCGTCGCGCACCGAGAATTCGAGATTCAACCGATGGGCCTCTTGCAGGAATTGGACGGTCAAGACCAGGAGGTCGTCCGGGGCAAAGGGCAGGTGATACCGTAAGATAGCCAGTTCGTCCTCTTTCCGGGGAAATCCCATCTGGAGCGTCGGCTGGAGGCGGGAGAGGATGTAGTCTGGCACTTCATAGGTTGAGGCGTCCTCGTTCATCGTCACGCAGCAACGGAAGGCGTCATGGGCGTATATTTGGATGCCGGCCACGATCGACTCGACGCAGCGGCGATGGTCGAGGAGCGGGGCGAGCGAGGCCCAGCTCTTTTCGTTCATCCGGTTGCCCTCATCGAGCACGCACACGCCCCCCCTGAGCATGGCCGTCACGAGCGGGGAGGCGTGGTAGGCGATCGTGCCCGATTCGGCCAGCACCGGCGTCACGAGCAGATCTTCCGGCCTCGTGTCGGCGGTGCATTGAAATATGTAGAGTGCTTGTTTCCGCTCGCGGGCCGCGGCCATGGCCAGCGTGGTCTTGCCGATGCCGGGGTGGCCGGTCACGCGAGGCGAAAGCGGGAGATCTTTGGCGTCGACGGTCAGCCAACAGGCCAGCAATTGCTTGAGAATCTCTTTCTCGCCGATCCATTCGGGCGTCGACGCAAGTGCGGGCGCGAGCCGGAGCGTGACGCCGTCCACAACCTGTGAGCGAGCCGCTGTTGAACCGGAAGGATTGGTCATGCGGATTGAGAAAATGAAGCGATCACCGTGGGTGAAACGTAACATAGGGCCCGTGAGGGGTCAAACCTGTCTTTTCAAGGGGTTCGGGGATTTCCGCTTTGACAATGACGGGCCCGCGGCTCTATTCTTAACGATTCGGTGAAACCGAGAACTGTCTGGACGCGAGGTTCGACCGGCCTCCGGGGCGGGAGATGACTCGATGAGGGGGGAGACGACATGAAGACGGGATGCCTCAGGATGAGGCTGATGGCGGCGGGAGTCTGCGGCATCATGCTGTCGGGTTGTGTCATGGCGGAAAAGTATGAGGCCGAAAAGGCGCGGAGCCTCAACTTTCAACGGCTGCTGGCTCAGGAGGAGAAGCGGACCGGTGAATTAGATACGGAGCTCAAGCGGACGAAGGCGAGTACCGGTGAATTGGAAGCCAAGAACCGAGAGTTGAGTGCACAGTTGCAGGCGGTGCGCGAGCAACTCGTCAAGATGCAGGAGGAGACGGCCGCGACGATCAAGGCCGTCCAGCAACATCAAGAGGAAATCGCCAAAACGCCGCGCCTGGCCGTCGCGAAGCCGAAGAAGCCGGCAAAAGTCACCGCGTCCCCGGACCCGCTCCTGTCGAATGAAGCGATCATGGCCACGCCGGAGGCCGGCGGCGCGGCCATCTACCATCAGGTCAAGTCCGGAGAAACGTTGTTCAAGATTTCGAGGCGCTACAACGTGCAAGTGAAATCGTTGCGAACCTGGAACAAATTGGAGAGCGATACCCTCGAAGTGGGGCAACGGCTGGTCGTGGGGTACGAGTAGTCCATGGCGCAGACGCCCGTCTATTCCCTCGGTTTTCGTGCCTTTCGTGAGTTGGCCGGTCAGGGCAACCTGATTCCGCTCTACCGGGAAATCTTGGCCGACTATGAAACGCCGGTCTCGGCCTTTGCCAAGATCGACCATGGCCCGTCCGCCTACCTCCTGGAGAGCGTGGAAGGTGGGGAACATTGGGCACGGTACTCTTTCCTGGGCAGCGGCTCACCGCTGGTGATCAAGGAAGAGCGGGGCATGTGCGCGGTATCGAGAGGCACGCGATCGACGCGCGTGCCGGTGGCGGCCAATCCGTTGGATCATCTGCGGGAACTGATGGCCGAGTATCGGCCGGTCACGGTCCCGGGCCTCCCCCGATTCGTCGGCGGCGCGGTGGGCTATTTGGGCTACGACGTGGTCCGGTCCTTTGAAGACATTGTCCCTCGGCGGAAAGACTCGCTGGATCTGCCGGACTTCGGGTTCTTGCTCACGGACACGCTGCTGATTTTCGACCGGGTCGCGCAAACGATCAAGGTGGTGGCCAACGCGCATGTACTATCGCGGAAGGGTGCCGATCTGCGACGGGCCTATCAGGAGGCGACCGGCCGCATTGAGCGGATGATCGCGCGTCTCAAGCGACCCCTCCGCCGGACGAGGCCGAAGCAGCGGCGCACGCCGCTGACCTTCACCTCGAATATGAGCCGCGCCGAGTTTGAAAAGATGGTGGGGCGCACGAAGGAATACATTCAAGCCGGCGACATCATTCAAGGCGTGCTGTCGCAGCGATGGGAGGCGCGCATTCAGACAACCCCATTCCAGATCTACCGGGCCTTGCGGGCGGTGAACCCATCGCCTTACATGTATTACCTTCGCGTGGCCGGCATCGAGCTTGTGGGGTCGTCGCCCGAAACCTTGGTACGGTGCGAGGAGGGGCGCATTGCCGTGCGGCCCATCGCAGGAACGCGGCGTCGCGGCGAGACGGATGAGAAGGACCGCGCGCTCGAGCGCGAGTTGCTGGCCGATGCCAAGGAACGCGCCGAGCACGTGATGCTGGTCGATTTGGGCCGCAACGATGTCGGCCGTGTGGCCAAGATTGGCTCCGTCCACGTCGACGAGTTGATGCGCGTGGAGCGGTATTCCCACGTGATGCATATCGTCTCCGACGTGACGGGCGAGCTGGACCGGGGCCGGACGATCTACGATGTCATGAAAGCCTGCTTTCCCGCTGGGACCGTCTCCGGGGCGCCGAAAATTCGGGCCATGCAGATCATCGAGGAATTGGAACCGACAAGGCGGGGCCCCTATGCCGGCGCGGTTGGCTATGTCAGCTTTTCTGGCAACCTGGACACCTGCATCAACATCCGAACGATCGTGATCAAGGGCAACAGGGCCTATATCCAGGCAGGGGCGGGCATCGTCGCGGATTCCGATCCCGACCGAGAATATGAAGAAACGTGCAATAAGGCCAAGGCGATGATGAAGGCGATCGAGCTCGCCGAGCGGGGACTGGAATGAGTAGGCGAGTGGCAAAGGGCGAGAGGCTCTGGGGGGCAGACTGCAGAGAAGTCTTTCCTATGGCCCTTTGCCTCATGCCTCTAGCCATGGTCTGACTATGCTGTTGATGATCGACAACTACGATTCCTTTACGTACAACCTCGTGCAGTACTTCGGCGAGCTGGGCGAGGACGTGCGGGTCTATCGCAACGATGCCCTGACGATCGACGACGTCGCCGCCATGAAGCCGCAGCGGATCGTCATCTCGCCGGGCCCTTGCACGCCGAAGGAAGCGGGCGTGTCGGTGGAGACGATCCGCCGATTTGCCGGAAAGCTGCCGATGTTGGGCGTCTGTTTGGGACATCAATCCCTCGCGGTGGCCTTCGGCGGCCACGTAGTGCGGGCCGGGCGCTTGATGCACGGGAAAACCTCGATGATCCGGCACGACGGAAAGACCATCTTCCGCGAGCTGCCCATGCCGTTCGAAGCCACGCGGTACCATTCGCTGTTGGTCGACCGGGCGTCGCTGCCGGACTGTTTCGAGGTCTCGGCGGAAACGGACGAGGGGGAAATCATGGGACTCCGCCATAAGACCCTGGGTGTCGAAGGCGTGCAGTTCCATCCGGAATCCATCCTTACCACGGCCGGCAAAGACCTGCTTCGTAACTTCTTGAAACTGTAGGCGAGAGGTCATGGGCGATAGGAAATTCAGACGATAGGCTCTCGACAACGGGCGATAGGTCAGATGGTCTTGTCTCTAGCCGATCGCCTCGCACCCCTATCCCTATGCCCTATCGCCTCTCGCCCACTGCCCCGAGCCCATAACGTATAGCCTGTCATCATGATCACCGACGCCATCGCCAAGCTGGCCGACCGTCAGGGCCTCCAGGAAAAGGAGGCGGAGGAAGTCTTGCTCGAGATCATGGACGGCAAGGCGACGCCGGCCCAGATCGGCGCCTACCTCATGGGCTTGCGGGTGAAGGGGGAGACGGTCGAAGAGGTGGTGGGCTCGGTGAAGGCGATGCGGCAGAAAGCCACGCGCATCCGCGTGGCCAGCCCGCTGGTGGTCGACACCTGCGGGACGGGAGGCGATCGGGCGCATACGTTCAATATTTCAACCACGGCGGCGTTTGTCGTCGCCGGAGCCGGACTGACCGTGGCCAAACATGGCAACCGCTCCGTGTCGTCCCGGTCCGGCAGCGCCGACGTGTTGAAAGCCCTGGGTGTTCGTCTCGACCTCTCAATGGACCGGATCGGCGATTGCGTGAACGACGTCGGCATCGGGTTCCTGTTTGCCCCGCTCTTTCACGGGGCCATGAAGCACTGCGCGGCGCCGCGGCAGGAAATGGGGATCAGGACCCTGTTGAACATCCTGGGGCCGTTGACGAACCCTGCGGGGGCCACGGTGCAAGTGATCGGCGTCTACGAAGAGCGGCTCACGGAACTGATGGCTCGCGTGTTGGTCCACTTGGGCACGCAACATTGTTTCGTCGTGCACGGCATGGACGGGCTGGATGAGGCGACCTTGACCGATCGCACGCGGGTGTCGGAAGGGAAGGCGGGCGTGGTGTCGAGTTATTTCATCGAGCCCAAGGATGTGGGCGCGAGCCGCGTGCGGCCACGAGACTTGACCGGAGGGAATCCGGAAGAGAATGCGGAGATTACCAGACAGATCTTGCGCGGGACCAAGGGGCCCAAGCGCGACGTGGTGTGTCTGAATGCCGCGCTGGCGTTGGTGGCCGGAGGTAAGGCCAGGACTTTGCGGGAAGGGTACGAGGCGGCGGGGAAGGTGATCGATCGGGGGGCGGCCATGGAGAAGTTGGAGCGGCTGATCGAGTTTACGAACAGGCAATAGATACGGCGGTTGGGGTGACAAGGCAGCTTTCCGTGCTCGCGCAGTACAGGCCCATCAATGCTTGTAGCAAGGGCGTGGGAGCTTTCTTTGCTCCCGGAGCGCGGGCCTCGCTCGACGGCCGCAGTCGAAAGCTCCCCACGCCCCAGCCACTCTTGATCAGCGTGCTGAGAGAGAGAAGGCAGGGGAGATGATCCTCGATCGGATTTTGGAACATAAGAAGGCGGAGGTGCGGCGGAAGCAGAGCCGCGGGTATCTCGCCGAGCTGAAGGCCAAGATCCGGGATCGCGATCGGCCGATGGGCTTTGCGGTGACGTTGGAAGCCACCCGCAGTCCCGACAGTCCGGCACTGATCGCGGAGATCAAGAAGGCCTCGCCCAGTCTGGGTCTGCTGCGGGAGGAGTTCAACGACAAGTTTGAGCCGGTTGAGATCGCCGAGCAGTATGCGAAGCACGGCGCCTCGGCCCTGTCGGTGCTCACCGATGAAATGTTTTTCCAGGGGAGCCTGGATCATCTGTCCGCCGTCAAACAGGCGATCGGCTTGCCGACGCTGCGGAAAGATTTCATGGTCGATGACGTCCAGTTCTACGAGGCCAGAGCCTTTGGCGCCGACGCGGTGCTGCTGATCGTCGCGGCCCTGGAGCGCCGACAGATGATCGATTTCTTCGCGTTGGCCAAGGAACTGCACCTCGATACCCTGATCGAAACGCACCACGAACGCGAACTGGATACCGTGTTGGAGTGGGTGCCGGAGACCAGGCTGATCGGCATCAACAACCGCGACCTCAAGACGTTTTCCACGGATCTCGGGGTGACGTTGCGATTGGCCAAACGGGTGCCGTCCGACAAGGTGCTGGTCAGCGAAAGCGGCATCCACAAGCGGGATGATGTCCTGCGCCTGATGGAAGGCGGGATCCATGCCATGTTGGTCGGGGAGTCGCTGATCCGCGCCGACGACATCGGCGCCAAGATTGCGGAGCTGCGGGGGCGCGCGCAGTCGGGGGCTCGCCCCTGACGCCCGGTCGAATACCATGTCGAACACGGTTGAAACCTATACCCCAGGCTACAGCGAGGTCGCCGTTCGGTACATGCAGCGCCGGCATGCGGCGCGGGATGCCGCCTTCCTCCTCCCGCTGCTCAAGCCGGGGATGATGCTCCTGGATTGTGGCTGTGGGCCCGGCACGATCACGATAGGACTGGCCGAAGCGGTCGCTCCCGGATCGGTTGTGGGCGTTGATCTGGAACCGAGCCAGATCGCGATTGCGGAACGGACGGCCAGGGAGCATGGGCTGACCAACGTCCGATTTCAAACCGCCAGCGCGTATCAACTGCCTTTTCCCGACAGGTCGTTCGATGTCGTGTTCTCGCACGCATTGTTTGAGCATCTGGCCGAACCATTGGATGCGCTCTTGGAGGTCCGACGTGTGCTTCGGCCCGGGGGCATCGCGGCCATCGCGAGCCCCGATTGGTCCGGCAATCTCATGGCGCCGCCTGATGCGGAGGCGGAGCGGGCCGTAGCCGTGTTTCAGGCGATCCAGCGGCGCAACGGCGGCAATCCCCACGTTGGACGGGAACTCGGGCGGCTTGCCCGCGAAGCCGGATTTGCGAGGATCAGGGTGACGGCCATATACGATTGCTATGAAGATCCGGCGCTGGCGGCCGACCTGCTGGCCGAGCAGATCGAAATCAACGTCGGAAAACAAATCGTATCCGGTCCAGGGCTCGACCGAGCGGAAGTGGGAGAGCTCTGCCGGGCGCTCCTCGCTTGGTCTCGGAACCCGACAGTCTTATTCGCCCAGACGTTTGTCGAGGTCATTGGGTTTGCAGACCCATGAGCGGCATCAAGATCAAAATTTGCGGCATCACGAATGCCGAGGACGCCAAGGCGGCCGTGGAGGCCGGAGCGGATGCCCTGGGTTTTGTCTTTCATGCGGCGAGTCCGCGATGCATCGTGCCTGACGTGGCGCGCGCCATCATCGCGCAGCTTCCTCCGTTCGTGCTGGCCGTCGGCGTCTTTGTGAACGAAGAGGTGAAAGTCGTCCGCGATCTGATGGATACCTGCGGATTGACCTTGGCGCAGCTGCACGGCGACGAATCCGCCGGCTACTGCGAGTCGCTGGGCCGGCCGGTCCTACGGGCGATTCGCCTGAAAGACCGCGGGAGCCTCCTGGCTCTCGCCGAGTACCAAGGGCGCGCGCGGGTGCGGGGCTTCGTCATTGACGCCTACAGCGAGTCGGCTTTCGGGGGAACCGGTCGCGTGGCCGACTGGGCCTTGGCAAGAGAGGCTGCGGCGGCCGCCCCGGTGCTGCTGGCGGGAGGACTCACGGCGCAGAACGTCGGGGAAGGTATTCGCACCGTCCGGCCCTATGGGGTCGACGTCAGCGGCGGCGTCGAGGTGAGTCCAGGCAGGAAGGACCATGCGAGACTCAGGGACTTTGTGCGGGCCGTGCGGCTTGTATCGACGTAACCGGGTCTCTATACTGCAGACTCTTAAAAGACAGGTTAAGGTCGAGGTTCAGGCTAAGGATTGAAAGGCGAAGGATCGGTTGGCCCTCTCAGGGTTTTCGCCAGTAACCTCAACCTCAGCCTTCACCTCGACCTTTTGTTACCATGAAAATGCCTGACGCACATGGGCGATTCGGTTCATTCGGGGGGAGTTATGTCCCGGAGACGCTCGTGCCGGCGCTCCGGGAACTGGAAGCGGCTTACGCGCGTGCGCAAAAAGACCGCGCGTTTCAGCGGGAATTTGCCCGCTACCTGACGCACTATGTCGGCCGGCCCACGCCGCTGTTCTTTGCGGAACGTCTGACGAAACGGCTCGGCGGCGCCAAGATCTACCTCAAGCGGGAAGACCTCTGCCACACGGGCGCGCACAAGATCAACAATTCGCTCGGCCAGGCGTTGCTGGCGCGACGGATGAAAAAACCGCGCGTGATCGCCGAGACCGGCGCGGGCCAGCACGGGGTGGCGGTGGCGACCGTCTCGGCCATGTTCGGACTCCAATGCGAAGTGTACATGGGGACCGAGGACATGCAGCGGCAGGCGCTCAATGTCTTTCGGATGCGCCTTCTGGGGGCCACGGTCACGGGCGTGGATGCGGGCAGCCGCACGTTGAAGGACGCGATCAGTGAGGCGATGCGCGATTGGACGACCAACGTCCGGACCACCCATTACATTTTGGGCTCGGTCCTGGGGGCGCATCCCTATCCGATGATGATTCGTGATTTTCAGTCCATCATCGGCCGGGAAGCCAGGAAGCAGATTCTCGCGGCCGAGGGGCGACTTCCGGACTACCTCGTCGCCTGCGTCGGCGGCGGGAGCAATTCCATCGGGTTGTTCCACGCCTTTCTCAACGATCGCCGCGTTCAAGTGGTCGGCGTCGAAGCCGGCGGGTTGGGGGTGGCCAGCGGCAAGCATGCCGCGCGATTCGCGACCGGCCGTCCCGGCGTGCTGCATGGGACGATGACCTATCTGCTCCAGGACGAAGACGGGCAGGTCAATCTGACGCATTCGGTGTCGGCCGGCTTGGACTATGCCGCCGTCGGCCCGGAGCACAGTTGGCTGCACGAGGCAAAACGGGCGCGCTACACGTCGGCGACGGACGAAGAGGCCTTGTCGGCTTTCGACTTGCTGGCGCGGGAGGAAGGTATTGTGCCGGCGCTGGAAAGCGCCCATGCGATTGCCGAAGTGGTGAAACTCGCGCCGACTCTCAGCAAGCGCCAGATCATCGTGGTAAACCTTTCCGGCCGCGGCGATAAGGACGTCCAGCAAGTGGCGAGGCTCAGGGGCGTGACGCTCTAGACAGTGAACAGTGAGGAGTGAGGAGTGAGGAGCAAGTCGAAATCCAAGAATGAAAGTCCGATAAAGACGAGCGCTCCTGTTCGTCCGAACCGCATCGACGATGCTTTTGCCCGTTTGAAGGCGAAAGGGGAGAAAGCTCTCATCGCCTACCTCATGGCGGGAGATCCCTCACTTCAGGACACCGAACAGTTGGTTCTGTCCCTGGAGCAAGCCGGAGCCGATCTCATTGAGTTGGGAGTGCCCTTTTCGGACCCGATCGCCGACGGACCGGTGATTCAGCAGGCGGCCGAGCGGGCCCTACGCTCCGGAACCTCGCTCCGGAAGATTCTCGCCACCGTGAAGTCGCTGCGCACCAAGACTCACATTCCGCTGGTGCTGATGGCCTACTACAACACCATTCACGCCATGGGCGAGGGGATCTTTTGCCGGCAGGCGGTCGAGGCCGGCGTCGATGGTCTGATTGTACCGGACATGCCTCCGGAAGAAGCCGAGCCCCTGCGTCCGGCGGCGGCCGAAACCGGCCTGCGGCTCATTTTCCTCCTGGCGCCGACCAGCACGGCCGCTCGCCGCGCGACCGTCGCACGGGCGGCGGGTGGCTTCGTCTACTATGTCTCATTGACCGGCATCACCGGCGCCAAGCTGACCGATCACGGCGACGTCGAGCGAAACGTGGCCCGTATCAAACAGGTCTCGGACTTGCCGGTGGCGGTCGGGTTTGGGGTGGCCACGCCCGAGGATGCGGCCAAGGTCTCCCGCTTGGCCGACGGCGTGATCGTCGGCAGCGCCATCGTGAAAGCCATTGATGCTCATCACCAGGACGCCCGGATGCCGGAGCGGGTCGGGGAGTTCGTTCGGTCCCTCAAACAGGCCATGAAGCCCGCTTCCGCCGGCGCTCCATCATAAAGAGCCCCTCGTCGACTTCCCGCGCCTGCCTCCTTGGTTGGCTTCTCTTGTTTTCCCTTCCTATCCGTTACGCTTCAGTTTCATCAAGCTTCCACCGACATGGGTGTAGGAGGATGTCTCCGCATGGCGGCCTCGCGTTCCCATAAGAAACGTGCCTCGCCGACTCGACCCGCTCGCCCCGCGCATTCCGGGAAGGGAAAGCCGGCGGCGATCGAGGACGCGTTGACCGAAGGGAAGGTGCCCGCCGGGATTCCACGGCGGCTGCTCGACATGATTCGGGCGGCGGCGGAGCAGGATCGTCCCGTCGGAGACGTGGCGAGTGTCTGCCTGCGGATGGCGCGGGAACTGAGCGACGCGGGTGCCGCCGCGGTCTATCTGAAAGATGAACAAACCCGGACGCTCCGCCGCCTGGCCGTCGACGGTCTCTGCGAAGAGAGCGACCTGGCCACATGGCAGAAGGCGGCGGACCGCGTCTTGCTGAGCGGACGGTCGGTCACGCAGGGGCCGGTGTCGGCGTTGCCGCTGGATCGGGGAGCCGGGCTCGAAGGCGTGTTGGTGCTGCAGGGAGCGCCGAAGGGATCGACCCGGAAGGGCGCCGCCGGCGAGGGCCTGCTGGATTTGACCGCATCCAATTTGGCCGCCAGCGTGGATCATGCGCGTCTGGCGCAAAAATATGCGCAGAAGGTGGTGCGCCTGCAGCGGTTGGAGCGCGTCGGCGAGGTGCTGAATAGGGTGACGGATGACGAAAGCGGGCTTCAAGCCGTCCTGGGACCGATTCTTAAATTGGTCGGCGCCGAAGGCGGCGGGCTGTTCCTCGAAAAGGGGGCTTCGTCGTGCCTTGAGGCCGTGGCCGTGGAAGCCTCGGATCGGCTGCGTGGACTTCAGGGGTGGGAGACCGAATGTCGCGCTTACGCCGAAGAGGTTCGGCGCCTCGGTAAACCGGTGACGGTCAGTTCGGACGGAACCCTGACCCGGTCAAGCGAACAGGAGAAGGGACAGGTCGGAAGCCACCAATGGGCCGCCTTCCGCTGCGCCGTGGGTGTGCCGATTCGCTCACGGATGGGGACCGTGGGGGCGCTGGTAGTCGTAAAACATGCCGACGGGCAACCCTTCAGCAATTGGGATCTGGTGGAACTATCGAGTGTCGCCGATCACGTGGCCTATGTCGTGGATAATGTCCGCCTTCAGCAGCGCTTATCCAAGTCGATTCAGCGGCTCCGATGGTTGCACGAAGTCGGTGGCATCCTGACCTCCGGTCTCAATCGGCAGGAGGTGCGCGGCCTGGCCATGCGCGCGGCCACCCAGTTGGTGGATGCCGAAACGGGCTCGCTGTTGTTGCTGGATGAGGAAGCCGGCGAGTCGGATGTCGATGCGGCTCTCGGAGAACAGGATGGGCGTGTTCGGCGGATCCGCTTGAAGCTGGGCGAAGGCATCGCCGGACATGTGGCGCAGACCGGTGAGCCGCTGTTGGTCGACGACACGTGGAACGATCCCCGATTTGCGAAGGCCGCCGACAAGACCGGCGGGTTTGTCGCCCGCAGCATGGTCTGCGTGCCGGTCCGGGGTCGAGAGAAGCTGCTCGGTGTGCTGCAGGCGATCAATAAACGGCAGGGTGGGCGCTTTGATGAAGGCGATCTGCGGGACTTTATCGTGCTTGGCCGGCAGGTCGGTATTGCGATCGAGAACGCCCATCGCTATGAAGAGCTGAACCGCCTGTTCGAGGGATTCATCGACGCCAGCGTGTTGGCCATTGAAAGCCGGGATCCCACCACGAGCGGCCATAGCGCCCGCGTGGCGCTGTTGAGCTGCGCCCTGGCTGAAGCGGTTTCATCGGCCGTCGAGGGGCCCCACGCCGGTGTGGTGTTCGGTCCCGAGGCCTTGCGGGAAATTCGCTACGCGGCCGTCTTGCACGATTTCGGCAAGGTCGGCGTGCGGGAGCACATTCTGGTGAAGGCCCGCAAGCTGTTCGACGGCGATCTGGGCGTCATCAAGGCGCGCTTCGATTTCATCAAGCGAACCTTCGAATTGCGCGCGATGCAGCGGAAGTTGGAAATCGTGGCCTCGGGCGAGTCGCCTCGGACGACCTTACTGGCGGAAGTCGACCGCAATCTGGCCAAACAGCTGGCGGAGGCCGACGGCTTGCTCGAGTTCGTGCTGAATTGCAATGAGCCGGCCGTCCTGCGCAAGGATGGACTCGAGCGATTGCATGACTTGGCCGGCATGCAATTCGATTATTTCGGAGAACCGCGACCCTATCTTACGGCTGAAGAGTTGTATGCCCTGTCGATCCCGCGCGGCACGCTCACGCCGGATGAACGGCTGGAGATCGAAACGCACGTGACGCACACCTATCGATTCCTCTCGACGATCCCCTGGTCACGCTCGCTCAAGAACGTGCCGCTGATCGCCTACCGTCACCACGAAAAGCTGGATGGGAGTGGGTATCCGCTGCAAGTATCCGGCGAGATGGTGCCGGTGCAGTCGAGGATCATGACCATTTGCGACATCTATGACGCGCTGACGGCCTCGGATCGTCCGCACAAGGCCGCGATCCAGCCGGAACAGGCGCTAGGCATCTTAGAGGATGAGGCGAGGCAGGGGAAGCTGGACCTGGCGCTGCTGGAGCTCTTTGTGGACCACAAGATCTACTTGAGAGTCAGGCCAGGCGAAGAAGCCGTCAGCGCAGACAAGTAGAGGAGTTTCAGAAAGTAAATCCAACCGTTCCCGAGGCCATCGCCTGCCGCTCGCGGAAGTCATAGCCCCCGCCAAGATCCATCCTAAGAATCCACAGTTTCAGCCCAAGACCGGCCGTAGGCATCAGCTTCGAAGCGGCGTCTTCCGTATTCTTGGTTGCCCCTGCTCGAAGGGACAGTGTTTCGGCCAGCAAGGTTTGTTCGAGGCCCAGGCCGATCACGCGGCTCTTCTGGCCCGGGATCAGAGTCTTGTTCGATGTCATATCGGCGTCGAAGCTAATGGTCATGGTCTCCCAGGGGTTGACCGCAAGCCCGCCGCGGACTTGTGGGGTCAGCTTGTAACGCTCACCGTTCGGCGCGTCGAAGGTCGGTTCGTTGATGTCCTTGGCCACAAGGCCGGCACGGAGCCAGGAGGAGGGACGAACTATTGCTCCCACGTCGATCCCTACTTTCGTCGATATTTTTGCCTTTCCGAAGTCTGAAACAAGACCCGCGTCCCCTTCCGCGCCTTGGACGGCCACCGAGGTATTGTACGCGGCTCCTTGGATAACCTTGAGCGTAGCACCAAGCGCAAAGGTGCGATCCTGAAACGCGTAGGCGTAGGAAAGCGCCGCCTGGCGGGCTTCCAATCCCCTTAACGCCATGTTGCCATTGATCGTCAGGGTCGTGCCCGACTGGGTTGCTGTGATCGGGGCCGGCGCAAAAAGCCCCCCGGTCGCGACATCGGAGAGATTGAAGCCGATGGCGTGGTCTCCAAAGGTGGTCTTGAAATAAACGCCTGCGGCCCCGATGCCTGAAGCTGAGGCGCCCGGCCTGCTCACCTGCGCTAACAGAGTGTCAAGCCTCGCCTTGTTCGCATTGGCTTCGCCGAGCGTGCCAGGATTCAGGTTGATGCTCTGGATCTGATCAAGCGTGTCCGCGACCCCCAACCGATCAATGAGTTGACCCGTTCCCTGTACGCGGAGATCTGTCGACTGGTGCATCGCCAATCCAGCCGGGTTCCAGTAGGTGGCGAAGGCATCGGTGGTCGTGGCCACGCCGGTGCCACCCATGCCGGCCGCCCGCGCGCCGACGACGGCGAACTCCACGGCGTTGGCCGACTCGCTCATGCCGCAGAGCACGGCCAGGAAGACGAGAGACATGAAGGGAAGAGGTCTACTCATGGGCACTCCTGCACCGTTGATAATGCCTTCCTTGTATCGAAAGTTCGATGACTTGGCAAGCAAAACTCTCTTCCTCTTGTCGGTCAGAAATACGCAATCTGAAGGAGACCGCTCAGAGCGTGAGGCTCCCCACGTTGGCCGGTTAGATGATCTGGCCGTCTTCCATGCGGATAATGCGGGTGGCTTGGGCGGAGAGTTTTTCATTGTGGGTGACGATGACGAACGTGGTGCCGTGAGTCCGATTGATCTGCCGCATGAGACCGAAAATGGCGTCGCCCGTATGACTGTCCAGGTTGCCGGTCGGCTCGTCCGCGAGGACCAGATCGGGGTTTTGAATGAGGGCCCGTGCCACGGCGACGCGCTGCTGCTCGCCGCCGGAGAGCTCACCGGGCTTGTGGGACATGCGATGTCCGAGTCCCACTTCGTTGAGTAGTCGCTCAGCCGCCTGGCGGACCTCGTTCCCGGTTCGGCCTTGGATCATGGCCGGCATACACACATTTTCGAGAGCGGTGAATTCTGGCAACAGATGGTGAAACTGGAAGACGAAGCCGATCTTTTTGTTGCGGAATTCCGACTGTTCGCGGTCGGTCATCTTGAAGAGATCTTGTCCGTCGAAGAGGACCGTGCCCGAGGTGGGATGATCGAGCGTGCCCATGATATGGAGCAACGTGCTCTTGCCCGCGCCCGAGGCCCCCACGATTGCGACCAACTCTCCCCGCTGAATCTCGGTCCTGATGCCATTCAGCACGTGGATATCCATCCCGCCGAGGGAGAAGGATTTGTGGAGATCAATAATTTGTATCATCGGACGGCTCGTATCTGTCACTCGTCACCCGTCACTTCTCACTCGTATCGCAGTGCCGCCGCCGGGTCCATCTTGGCCGCCTGGAGCGACGGATAGATCGTCGCGGCAAAGCTGATCAACAGCGCTGAGGTGGACACGAGGATCACGTCCAATGCCTGGACATGCACCGGAATCTTCGAGATGTAATAGATACTGGGATCGAAGGTCCAGTGGTTCTGAATCAGCCAGAGAAACGCATAGCCCAAGGGGATGCCGATGAAGGTCCCGGCGCCGCCGATCACCAGGCCGTTGAGCATGAAGACGCGCATGATGGCTTTCCTGGTGGCGCCCATGGCTTTGAGAATGGCGATCTCGCGCTGCTTTTCGTTCACGATCATGGTCAGGGTGCTCACAATATTAAAGGACGCCACGATCGTGATCAGGACCA
>FKKE01006165.1_pt3 | contig 18639 bp, 16 predicted proteins | sample 1106331 | NCBI WGS metagenome assembly FKKE01 (sample SAMEA3931202, study PRJEB13176) | freshwater metagenome | biome: Drinking water system; feature: drinking water; material: freshwater | place: China | collected 2013-02-06 | reverse complement strand
CGTCGTCCGCAGGACTCTGTGACCACTCTTGTATATTCTGTTCGTTATTCAATTTTTTATTTAACCACGGAGTACACGGAGTTTCCACGGAACACGGTGACATTATACACTTAGTGCACTCTGTGTTTCTTTTCTCTGTGTTCTTTGTGGTTCAGAAAAATCTTCTCTTACTAGTTTCATATAAGCTGTCTGTATCTTTTTCGAAACACTATCATTCCATTTTAAAGGAAACTTATAATCATCTAAACTTTCAAAACCGATTACTTCAGCTCCCGTGCCACAGAAAAAGGCTGCATCCCCTTTTTTCAATTCATCAACCGTGAAAAATTTTTCTTCAACAGGTATATTCATTTCATCGCACAAGTCAATGATCGTTGCTCTTGTAATGCCAGGTAAAATATTTCCCAAAGCAGGTGTGAAGAGTTTGCCATCTTTCTCATAAAACAGATTTGCACCCGGAGCTTCAGCGGCATAATTATTCATATCAAGCAACAAGGCCTCATCATATCCATTTGCTTTTGCTTCCTGGCTGGCAAGAATTGAATTCACATAATGCCCGGCAGCTTTTGCATGTATCTTAAATCCTTTTGGATTCGGTCGCTGAAAAGATGAGGTCATTACTCTCAATAATTTTTCACCAAGAAAAGGTTGCATCAGCCATGTTTCGATAACAATGAAAGACTTTTCATTTACATCAAATCTCATATTAGCCGGTGCATAAACAACAGGACGGATGTAAGCATCCTGTAAATTATTTCTCTTTAATACTTCGTATGTAGCATCTGTCAATTCCTGTGTTGCCCAATGATATGGCATGTTCAATGCCTCCGCAGACTTTCTTAATCTATCATAGTGTTCAACTTCTTTGAAGATCTTTGGTTCTCCGCTTACGGTTTTGTATGAACGAATTCCTTCAAATACTGAATAACCATAATGAAGACTTTGGCTATACAGATCCATCTTTGCTTCTGAAGCTTTTACGAATTCACCATTCCAGTAAATAACTGTATTCTCATTATAATAATTAGCCATATACTTATTTCTTTAGTTTGTTCTTATTTACTCCCCTTTAGTAGTAGGGGTAAATAAAAACCCGCCTTTTTGGAGGCGGGTTGCTGTATAATTAGTTTTTTAATTTAATCTCATGCACCACCTCCATTTGAAGTAATAATAATGACAACCACAATAATTATAGCGGCTACGCTGGTGATCACATTATTTATTGTATTCTTCATCATGAAGGATGTATGTTTTGTAAATATACACCCGCCGATTGAAAAAAGAACTTTGGCAAGCAATTTTTATTTTTAGTCCGGAAGCCCTTAAGACCGAAAGTCCGGAAGTAAAAATTCTTATTTTAAAAGTCTTTCTGTCTTCCCGACTTCCCGACTTTCTGACTTCAGATTATCGTTGATTTACGTAACTCAATATTCTCTTTCTTAATTGAACCGGGGATCTTCCCGCTTACATAATCACATAGCAATTCTCCAATAGTGGAAGTGAAATAAAAATTAACCGGGTCAATATCTTTTGTCACAAAATTGTTCTCCAGTGTCCATTCAACCGCGTCTCTTACCACAGCGGCTTCTTCTTTCATCCCAAAATGGTCAAGCATCATTGCAGCACTTAAAACCGAACCCGTGGGATTAGCAATATCTTTTCCTGCGGCTTGCGGATAAGAACCATGGATAGGTTCAAACAATGCTGTTTTATTTCCCACAGATGCAGATGGGAGCATACCAAGTGAACCACTCAACACACTGGCCTCATCGCTGATAATATCGCCAAACATATTTTCCGTCAGCACCACATCAAACTGTTTTGGATTGATGATGATCTGCATGGCCGCATTATCAACAAACATATAATCAACTTTTACATCAGGATACTGAAAGGCTATCTCCTGTACTGTTTTTCTCCACAATCTTGATGTATCAAGCACATTGGCTTTATCAACCAATGTCAGTTTCTTTCTTCTTTTTTGTGCATATTGAAATGCGGCATGCGAGATCCTTTCGATCTCTTGTTTTGTATAATAACATTCATCACTTGCTGCACTTCCATCATCAGCGGTTTGCTTTTTACCAAAATATATACCACCCGTTAATTCACGGAAGATCACAAAATCAACACCCTCCATATTTTTTGGTTTGACAGGAGAGAGGTGTTGTAAGGTTGGGTAAGTAGTAACAGGACGAATATTGGCAAAGAGTTGCAGTGCTTTTCTGATTCCAAGAATTCCCTGTTCAGGCCTCACTTTAGCATTTGGATCATTGTCAAATTTCGGGTGACCGACAGCGCCAAATAAAACAGCATCACTATCAAGACAGATGTCAATTGTTTCAGAAGGCAATGCTGTTCCTGTTTTATCAATTGCATCGGCACCGATCAAACCTTCATGATAAGTAAATGTATGACCAAAGCGTTCGGCTATAGCATTGAGCACCCGGATGGATTGTTTGGTCACTTCCGGCCCGATACCATCACCATTTAATACTGCTATTTTCTTTTTCATCTTCAATTGTAGTTTAATGGTCAGGTTTATTTTGCAAGGGTTTCAAATTCTTCTATTTCTTTTTTCGAATTCAATAAGTAATCAATATCATCATATCCATTCAGTAAACAGGTTTTTTTGTAACTGTTGATGTCGAAGACCTCACTCTTAACCGGAGAGGGGGTATTGGGCGACTCTACTAATTTTATTGTTTGCTTTTCTACATTCACTTCAACTTCCGTTGCAGGATCAGCTTCAACTGCTTTGAATATTTGCTGTAGAAAATTTTCACTAACTGTAACTGGCAGTAAAAAATTATTTAAGGCATTGTTCTTAAAGATGTCAGCGAAGAAGCTGCTAACTACTACATCGAAGCCTGCATCTTTGATAGCCCATGCTGCATGTTCTCTTGAAGAACCGCAACCGAAATTTTTACCCGCAACCAATATTTTTCCTGAATAAGTTTTATCATTTAATACAAAGTCCTTCTTTGGCTGATTCTCATCATCATTAATAAATCTCCAGTCACGGAATAAATTTTTACCAAAACCTTCTCTGCTTGTTGCTTTTAAAAAACGGGCAGGGATGATCTGGTCAGTGTCCACGTTTTCAATATTAAGTGGAACGACGGTGCTCTTTATTATTTTTAATGCTCCGGACATTATTAATTAATAATTATTGATGATTTCAGGTTCATCCTTTTCAATTAACTCACGTACATCAGATACTTCTCCGGTAATTGCAGCAGCAGCAGCAGTCAATGGACTTGCCAGCATTGTTCTGGCGCCGGGTCCTTGTCTACCTTCAAAATTCCTGTTGCTCGTACTGATACAATATTTGCCTGCAGGAATTTTATCTTCATTCATGCCCAGGCATGCACTGCAGCCAGGCTGACGAAGCATAAATCCAGCTTCTTCAAAAACTTTATCGATGCCTTCTTCCTTTGCCTGCTTTTCCACTTGCTTACTTCCGGGCACCACCCATACTTCCACATCATCTGCTTTCTTTTTTCCTTTTACAAATGATGCTACCATTCTCAGGTCTTCTATTCTTGAATTGGTACAACTGCCGATAAATACATAGTCTACTTTCTGACCTTTGATAGGTGTTCCTTCTTTCAATCCCATGTAGGCAAGTGATTTTGATAAACCATTCTTATCTGTTTCATTGATCGTTTCAGCAGTAGGGATTGTTTCATCAACTTTTATCCCCATTCCAGGATTTGTTCCATACGTGATCATTGGAGCAATATCCGCTGCATCTAGGAATATTTCTTTATCAAACACAGCATCATTATCGCTATAAAGTGTTTTCCAGTATTGCAAAGACTTTTCCCAAACATCCCCTCTAGGAGACTGGGGCCGGTCTTTTAAATAATTAAATGTTTTTTCATCAGGAGCAACGAGGCCACATCGTGCACCCATTTCAATACTCATATTGCAAATGGTCATTCTGGCTTCCATTGATAAACTACGGATGGCAGAACCTGCAAATTCAACAGCATGACCTGTGGCACCGCTGGCGGAAATTTTTGAAAGGATATAAAGAACAATGTCTTTACTCACCACGCCTTTATTCAATTCACCCTCTACATTTATCCGCATCAGCTTTGGTTTTGTTTGCAACAAACACTGTGTTGCCAACACCATTTCAACTTCACTTGTACCTATGCCAAAAGCAATACAACCAAAAGCCCCATGTGTTGATGTATGACTATCGCCGCAAACAATTGTCATTCCCGGTTGAGTGATCCCCAATTCAGGTCCTATAACATGAACAATGCCCTGGAAGGGATGTCCAAGGCCATATAATTCTACACCATGTTCGGCGCAATTCTTTATCAATGCTTCAACTTGCTTCCGGCTCAGCTCTTCTTTAATTGGCAAATGTTGATTTAAGGTAGGTACATTATGGTCAGCCGTTGCCACAGTTTGCTTAGGTCGAAATACTTTGATACCTCTTTTATTCAATCCATTAAAAGCCTGTGGACTCGTTACTTCATGTATAAAATGTTTATCAATATATAATACAGAAGGGCCATCATCAATTTGTTTGACGATATGTTTCTCCCAAATTTTATCAAATAACGTCCGGCCTATGCTGGCTACCCCGGTGGAAGAGGATTTTGAAACTTCTCTATTTATTGTAACACTCATTTATTTCGTAGCTTCAAAACTGTTAATAAAATTTACACTACCGGCTTTGTATGTTTGCTAAGTCTTCCGCCTGGGGCGGGTAGATTTAGAAGGGCCTTATACATTAACGGCTTCAGGTTTATACTGACGTGCCATTGTAAGTAAGTCGTCATCTTCAACTTCTTTTTTAGAATCTGCCACTTTTAAAAATTGCTCATACAATTTATCTACATCGTTTCTTGTAAAATCATATCCAAGCTTTCTGAACCTATGCGCTAACGCACTTCTTCCGCTTCTTGCAGTTAATACGATTTTAGAGCCTTCAGCACCTACTTCTTCCGGTTTTATTATTTCATAACACAATGCATCTTTCAAAAACCCATCCTGGTGAATACCTGATGAATGTGAGAATGCATTACTGCCAACGATTGCTTTATTGGCTTGTACCGGCATGCGCATGGTATCGGAAACCAATTGGCTGATAGGGTTCAGCAATTCAGTCTTGATATTTGTATAATATCCAAGCCCGTGATGTTGTTTCAGGATCATTACCACTTCTTCCAATGAAGTGTTACCTGCTCTTTCCCCCAAACCATTTACTGTGCACTCAATTTGCCTTGCACCATTCAACACACCAGAAATAGAATTAGCAGTGGCTAATCCAAGATCATTATGGCAATGGCAGGAGATGATCGCTTTATCAATGTTCGGTACATTGTTTCTCAAAAAAGCTATTTTTTCACCATATTGATGAGGTAAGCAATAGCCTGTTGTATCGGGAATATTCACGGTAGTTGCTCCTGCTTTGATAACAGCTTCAATAACCCGGGCAAGATATTCATTGTCAGTGCGACCGGCATCTTCTGCATAGAATTCAACATTATCAACAAAATTTCTTGCCCATTTTACGCACTGGATTGCTCTTTCGAGGATTTCTTCTCTTGTTGAATTAAATTTTGCTTTGATATGAAGATCAGATGTACCAATACCTGTATGAATTCTTGGATTTTTTGCCCGCTTCAATGCCTGTGCAGCAACTTCAATATCTTTTTGCACCGCACGGCTCAAACCACATACCTGTGCATCCTTTATTATCGCACTAATTTGTTTTACGCTTTCAAAATCACCGGGGCTTGAGATCGGGAAACCGGCTTCAATGATATCAACGCCTAATCTTTCCAGTCGCAGAGCCAGCTCTATCTTTTCTTTTGTATTCAATTTGCAACCCGGCACTTGTTCACCATCGCGGAGAGTAGTATCAAAAATGTAAACCTTGCTATTTGGCATACAAACGTTTAATCAGGTGATAAAATAAACAGGCTGCTTATTTTTGTGTTGCTTGCCGGTAACCAATAAACTTACAGCCTGTTTATTCGAAAGTATCCTGATTTATTTTTCCGGTGAAGTCAAATTTGGTTGTATTTTACGTTAGGCAGGGGCGGGTTAAATTGGCCAAACCCTTGCCAGAAGTGAGTTTTGTCTAATTAAAACTACAATGCCCAACCGCTCCGCAGATACTCTTTTTCAGCTTATAAAATCGCTTGAGAAAAGCGAAAAGAGGAATTTTAAGCTTTTTGTAAAACGAAACAGCTCCGGTAGTGATCTGAAATTCCTAAAAGTCTTTGATGCATTGGATGGCATGAAGGAGTATGATGAAGCGGTGTTGTTAAAAAAGAATAAGGATATCAAGAAACAACAGCTTTCCAACATCAAGGCCCATTTATATAAGCAGATATTAGCCAGTCTTCGGTTGATAAGCGATGAAAACAATATTGATATCCAGTTGCACGAACAAATGGCACATGCAAGAATATTGTTCAATAAAGGTCTTTACCTGCAAAGTCTGAAAGTCCTTGATAAGCTGAAAGAGTCAGCAAAAGCCCATCACCAGCTTACTTATCTGCAGCAGGTTTTATTTTTTGAGAAAAAGATAGAGGCATTGTTCATTACCAGAAGTATGCGGAACAGGGCAGATCAGTTAACCGAGGAAAGTGAAGAGGTAAATGAGAAGCTGGCGAATGTAAATAATCTTTCAAACCTTTCATTGCAATTGTATAGTTGGTATATACAACATGGGCATGCCCGTAACCAAAAAGATTTTGATGAACTGAAATTTTATTTTGAAAACAATTTGCCAAAAGGTATTAGCCAGGATTCTTCTTTTTATGAAAAATTATATTTCTACCAGAGCTTTACATGGTATGCTTTTATCCGGCAGGATTTTTTGCTTTATTACCGGTATACACAAAAATGGGTTGATCTTTTTGATGAGTATCCTCAAATGCTTGCAGCCGAAACAGCCATGTATATAAAAGGAATGCATAACCTGATGGGGGCTCATTTCGATCTGCTGAATCATGATAAGTTAAAAGAAGCGATCCGGAAGTTTGAGGAGTTTACAAAACATCCCTTGGTAACAGCAAATGAGAATAATCGCATTCTTACCTATGTTTATTTATATACAGCTAAGATCAATCTTTGTTTTCTCCAGGGAAATTTTACAAAAGGATTAAAACTTGTTCCTTTCTTGGAAAAGATGCTGAAAGAGTACGGGCCATTCTTAGACAAGCATCGTGTGCTGGTTTTCTATTATAAGATCGCCTGTTTATATTTTGGCAGCGGTGATAACGAGAAAGCCATTGATTATTTAAATAAGATCATTAATGAGAAAGCCGATCTCAGAACCGATCTGCAGTGTTATGCAAGATTACTTCACCTGATTGCACATTATGAATTGGGAAATTCCGACCTGCTTGAATACCTGATCAAATCGGTTTACAGGTATATGGCAAAGATGGAAAATTTAAGCAAAGTAGAAGAAGAAGTGTTTGCATTCCTCCGCCGATCATTCCATGTAGGGGCACATGCTTTGAAACCTGAGTTTGAAAAGTTACTGGAAAAACTAAAGGCATATGAAAGAAATCCTCTTGAAACAAGAGCCTTTAGCTATCTCGATATTATTTCATGGCTGGAAAGTAAGATCAATAATGTGAATGTTCAGGATGTGATCAGGGAGAAGTATCTGACCCAAAAGGTCAATAATCAATAATTATTGATCATTTGACAATAGAATGTGGGTAACTCTACAAAAAAATATTCCGATAAATCCGGCTCTCTCACATAATTTTGCGCAATTTATTTTTTTCTTACTATGCCCGATAAACAACAACCCGCAATTCTTCTTCTTGAAGATGGTACTCTTTGTCATGGTTATGCATTTGGACACACAGGAACTGCAACCGGTGAAATATGTTTCAATACGGGAATGACAGGTTACCAGGAAGTATTTACCGATCCCAGTTATTACGGGCAAATTCTTATAATGAACACGGTACATGTTGGCAATTACGGTGTAAAGGATGAAGATGTGGAATCAGATTCAGTAAAGATCCGTGGTTTGATCGGTAGAAATTTAGAAGAAACATATTCAAGAAAACAGGCCAAAGGAAACCTGGACGATTACCTTAAAAAAAATAAGATCGTTTGTATTGAAGGAGTGGATACCCGTGCACTGGTTGCCCATGTACGCCAGCAAGGCGCTATGAATTGCATCATCTCTTCTGAAGTACTGGATGTTGAAGAATTAAAAAAGATGCTGGCAAAAGTTCCTTCCATGAATGGATTGGAACTGGCGTCTTATGTGAGTACTGAAAAAGAATATGAATTAGGCGATAAGAATTCTCCGATCAGAATTGCAGTAATGGATTATGGATGCAAGCAGCATATTCTTGAATGTATGACAGAACGTGGCGCTTATGTAAAAGTATTTCCGGCAAAAACCCCGGCCTCCAAAGTGAAAGAATTTAAACCAAATGGTTATTTCATTTCAAATGGACCCGGCGACCCGGCGGCGATGGATTATGCAATTGAAACCGTAAAAGAGATTTTAAAAGAGAATAAGCCCACATTTGGAATTTGTCTTGGTCATCAATTATTGGCGTTAGCAAATGGAGTGGATACATACAAATTACATCATGGCCATCGCGGATTGAATCACCCCGTAAAAAATTTGGTGACAGGCAGATCAGAGATCACAACACAAAATCATGGATTTGGTGTGGACCCTGAATCGGTTAAAAAAGCCAAACACATTGAAGTAACACATGTGAATCTTAATGATCAATCAATAGAAGGCATAAAAATCAAAGACAAACCTGCGTTTTCAGTACAATATCACCCGGAAAGCACACCTGGCCCGCATGATTCAAGATATCTTTTTGATCAGTTCATCGGTATGATCAAAGGATCATGATCCGATCCTTGAAAAAGCAAGACCAAAAACAATTACTGCCAGGATAAAAAAAGGGATCAATAATATTTTATTTGCTTTCTTTTTTACTTCGTCAGGGTATTGCATAAATGCATTTACCTTTTGTTTAAAGCTGGTTTCAGTGCCAACCGTTTTCAGTATTATAAAATAGATAATGGCGAAAGCAGGAATCGCTAAAAGCTTACCTATTGATTTGCCCGTAGAATATCCAAAAACATTTTTAAGGCTTTTTGTCATTGATTCGTTGAAGCCAGGAACAAAACTTATACAGACCATAAGTATAGCAAGCAGTAAAAGCATGATCAATGCCGATAAAAAAAGATTTCCATTTAGCCTGCCTTTGCTGCCATTCCTTCCTTTTTGATGTATCTCATAGTATTGACTGCCGTAGAGAGCTTGCAGGAATGTCATGGTGGATTTGTTTAAATAATGAGTTATTTTCGGTTCATGAAGATAGCAATAATCAATGGGCCGAATCTTAATCTTCTCGGTAAAAGAGAAACGGATATTTATGGCAATAAACCTTTTGAGGTTTTTTTACATGAGCTTCAGCATAAGCATCCTCATATTCATCTTCATTATTTTCAAAGTAATGTTGAAGGAGAGCTTATCAATGAACTACAGCGGATAGGTTTTGAATTTGATGGCATCATTTTTAATCCCGGTGGGTACACACATACGTCGGTAGCTATAGGCGATGCCATAGCTGCCATAAGAACACCTGTTGTTGAAGTTCATATCTCCAATGTGCATGCAAGAGAAGACTTCAGAAAGCTGTCTTATGTTTCAGGCAAATCAGCCGGCAGCATATTTGGATTGGGATTAAAAGGATATGAATTAGCGTTGGAATGGTTTGTTTCAAATGCATCCAAATAAATTTATTATTACACTCTGTAATTTTCCATTACTCTCATATACCGGCATGATAAATATCAGTTAGCATAAATATATGTATCATGGCACACCCGTTACTTGTTTATAGTTTTGCACAATATGAAAATTCCCATTGTTTATAAAACAGCAGAAGAAGCGTTATCTGTTATTGAATCCGGTAACAGGGTATACTTGCATGGCAGTGCTCAAACACCCACCTATTTATTAAGGGCATTGAAAAATCATGCCCATCGCCTGAAAAATGTAGAGTTAGTTTCTATAACTGTTTATGGCGATCTGCAGGTAGATAAGCCGGAATATGCAGGTATCTTTCATTTCAATTCGCTTTTTGTTTCGGCAAGTTTGCGAAATGCAGTAAACAATGGGCTGGCTGATTATGTTCCTGTTTTTTTAAGCGAAATACCAGAATTGTTCAAGCAAAAGATTCTGCCGCTTGATGTGGCATTGGTGCAGGTTTCATTACCTGATGAGCATGGGTATTGTTCCATGGGAGTATCCGTTGATATTGCACGGTCGGCAGTAAATACCGCAAAACATATTATTGCTTTGGTAAATCCAAATGTACCCAGGACCCATGGTGATGGATTGATACATAGCAGCCGGTTTGATAGCATGGTATATTGCGAAGAGCCGTTGTATGAAATGGATTTTAGTACTAAATCAACTCCTGCTGATGTTGAGATCGGTGAACATATTGCGGCATTGATAGAAGACAGAAGCACCATTCAGATGGGAATTGGTTCAATACCGGATGCTGTTTTAAAATGTCTTTCAAATCATAAAGACCTTGGTGTACATACGGAAATGTGTTCGGATGGAATCATTGATCTGTTTGAAAAAGATGTGATCAATAATAAATACAAACAAATTCACCCAAATAAAGTAGTGACTGCCTTTGCACTGGGCACAAAACGTTTATATAATTATGTAAATGATAATCCTGCTTTTCAATTCCTGGATATTGACTATGTAAACGATCCGCATGTTATTCGCAGAAATCATAAGATGGTTGCCATAAACAGTGCTATTGAGATCGATATTACAGGCCAGGTTTGTGCTGACTCAATAGGTACATATCAATATTCGGGGGTAGGGGGGCAAATGGATTTTATACGTGGTTCTTCATTAAGTGAAGGAGGAAAGCCCATCATTGCTTTGCCTTCACGAACTAATAAAGGTGTTTCAAGAATTGTGTCAACACTAAAACCCGGGGCAGGAGTAGTTACCACCCGTGCACATGTACATTATGTAGTTACTGAGTATGGAGTTGCTTATTTGTTTGGTAAAAATCTGAGACAAAGAGCAAAAGCATTGATCAATATAGCACATCCTGATGACCGGGAAGGATTGGAAAGAAATTGCTATGAACGGTTCAGGATATTTTAAAGATCCTTTCTCTGCCATTTTCATATTTTAACATTCCTTGTTAAAACTTTTGCCTGGGGTTTGCAATCTGTAAGTCAAACAGCAATTGAAAACAATAAAAGTATATCATATGAAAAGGATATTTACATTTTCAATAGTGGCCATTGTATTGGTCTCAGTTTTATCTGCCTGTGTTCGTGATTCGCAATACATAGATGAAAGCTATTGGCTTACCAAAGAAAGAGGAGAAGTAGTATATAGTGATCCTTATTGCCAGTACTATGTAGTTGAAACTGATTACGGGTATACCATTCTTCGTTCATTCAGCAATTACAAACCTTATGAGGGTTCTATTGTATATGGAAACTTCAGCAACTATGGCTCGAGAGATTTTTATAATCGTTCCAATGGCCAGGTATTTTCAGCTGAAGTAAAGGAATACTGGTTGTCCTATTCAGGTGCGCAGGATGCTATTAATTATTATTGTCAATAATTTTTCGTTTTAAAATCCTTAACAAAAAATAAATATTCAATCCTGGGTATCATTACCCGGTTTTTTATAAACCATTTATTCCGAGGCAGTTCATTCAGTAAATAGAATTTGGCAATCCTTAAATCCGTTTAAAATTGGTTTTTCAGCAAGAGAAACCAATTTTACTTTTACATTGTCATCGCATCCGAAACTACTTCACCGGTTTCAGGCCATCACCAGGAATGTTACTTGCCACCTACGTTTTGCTTTTGCCTTATTCATGTTGCTTGCTCATATTAAGAAGCTAAAAAACAATTTTATTAATTATTAAATTTTGAAACTATGGAAAGGGTAATGAGTAAACACAAAGCAACTATCATTGCGATCATTGCATTATTTGCTACAGCGGTTACAAGTCCTGCAATGGCGATTGGTAAAACAGATCCTCCTGCAACAGCAGTAAAGTATCTTGGATTCATTGATGAGAACCCGGTTTTTGAGCTAACACTCAATAACAACTCTTTTGAGAATTACCTGGTATCAATCAGGGATGTATCCGGTACTGTGATCTTTTCTGAGAAATTAAGCGGAAAAAATATTTCCCGTAAGTATCGCATTGATACCAATGAAGAAATTCCTGAAGGGGGTCTCCGTTTTGAAGTAAAATCAGTTAAAAGCAAAAAGACCGATATTTATCTTGCTTCGGTTACAGAAAATGTAACAAGAGAAGTAGCGGTTACCAAACTTTAATTAAAAAAAACTGTCCCGATAAGATCGGGACAGTTTCCTTATTTTTTGGCTTTCTTTTGCACTTCATCAAGTTTGGCAATATAGATACTGCGGCCATGTGTGCCCAGTACAATTTCATTTTCTCTTTGATGGATGGCTATATCATGAACAGGAACCGACCTGGGAAGCCCTTTATTCCACATCATAAAGCTGTTTCCTTTATCAAAGCTTACGTAGAGACCGCCATCAGTACCCACATAAATTATGTTCTCATTTTTTGGGTCCTCTCGTATCACATTTACCGGTTCATTCGGAAGATCTTTTCCTATTTGTGTCCATGTTTTTCCATAGTCATCGCTTATATATACATAGGGTAAAAAATTATCAAAGCGATAACCGTTCAATGTTACATACACCCTTGCTTCTTTATGCTGTGATGCAACAATACGGCTTACCCAAAGATTATTGGTTTGAATTTTTGTCGGCGGAACTTGTTTATCAGCAATTGATGTTTGTGATTTTTTATCTTTCTTATTAATGATCGGGTTAGTTGTTTGATTCAATTGTTCCCATGTGTATCCGCCATCTTTTGTCAGATGAATATTTCCATCATCAGTGCCTGTGTATATTAACCCAAAGCGTAATGGAGATTCAGAAATTGTAGTCAATGTGCCATACGGCACATCACCTTCTTTTTTGCCAGTAGTAAGGTCAGCTGACATGGTGATCATGGTATCGCCCTGGTTAGTGCTACGGTGAAAATGATTACTGCCGAAATAAACAAAATCAGGATTGAATGAACTTAACAGGATCGGAGATTGCCAGTTGAAACGGTAGGGGAATTCACCCAGCTCATGTTTTGGTGTTATTCGTCTTGTTCCTTCTCTTGTCAAGCGGTTTGTTCTTGCGTAATTACCAAATTGTGAACCATAATAAGTAGTAGTATTATCTCTTGTATCAACCTGCACCTGCATACCATCACCACCACCAATATTAGTTTCCCCACCTACTGTTAATCCAAGACCGGAACCGCCAAATGGATTACGGCCCGCCTGCGAGGGTACATACCAAACTCCGTTATCCTGCAAACCGCCATACACATTATAAGGTTTTGCATTGTCTGTGGTAATAGCATAGAATTGTCCCACAGCCGGTGTATTTGCCTTGAACCAAACCTCACCATCATCATACGTTATGTTCACCCCGCCATCATTTCCATTGATAAGATGAGAATCTTTGTTGGGGTTTATCCAGAGTGCATGATGGTCTGCATGCACATTATTCTTATCAATGTTTTTAAATGTTTTTCCCCCATCGGTTGACAGCATTGCATTCAATCCCAGAATATAAACCTTGTTCTCATTACTTGGTGACACATAAATTTTCGCAAAGTAATAGCCATAAGTAAAGAACATGCCTATATCTTTTTCATTTACTTTTTTCCAGCTTTGTCCTGCATTATCACTTCTGTACACTTCACATCCTACAGGATTTGCTTCAAAACCTGTATTCACATTTAAATAATCATGCAGCACTGTTGATTTGTACTTGCCATTAGCCACGGCTTCTTTCAGCATTTTTGAATTATACTTTGGATAAAGTCTGTTGCGGGATAAAAATGTATCCAGCTTTTTATCATCTAATTGAGCAAACTCTTCTTTTCCAAGATCTTTAAGATCAGCTAAGCGATAGGTTGTAGAATCTCTTCTTGCTGTATCAGGTTTATTTTTTTGATTATCTACTACGGCATATACAATTTGCGGATTTTTTGGATAAACACTAAGACCGATGCGTCCCACTTTATCATCGGAAGGAAAACCTGAACCCTCATTGCTTATAAGCTTCCATGAATCACCCCCATCAGTGCTTTTATAAATGCCGCTTGTTTTTCCTGCCTCTTCAAAATTCCATGCTCTTCTTGTTCTGTACCACATAGCTGCATAGAGTTCATCCGGATTTTTTGGATTGATATCCATTTCAACCGCACCGGTATTGTCATCTACATATAAAGTTTGCTTCCATGTTTTGCCGCCATCTGTTGTTTTATATACTCCTCTTTCTTTATTAGGAGAATATAAATGCCCCAGCACTGCCACCCATGCTATATTATTATTGGTCGGATGCAATTGGATCTTTCCAATATGATGAGAATCGGGTAAACCAAGCCACTGCCATGTTTTGCCACCATCATCACTTTTATATACACCCAAACCGGCATAAGATGAGCGGCTGCTATTCACTTCACCTGTGCCTATCCAAATGGTTTTTGTTTGCCAGTTTACAGCTATATCACCGATGGTAATTATATCTTCTGAATCGAATATGGGTTTAAATGAAAGACCGTTGTTTTTTGTATACCATAAACCACCCGATGAATAAGCAACATAAAACTCTGTAGGGTCGTTAGGATTTGCTTCAATATCAGAAACTCTTCCACTCATTGTTACAGGTCCAATATTTCTAAAGTTGATATCATTCAATACCGATCTTTTCTCCAATTCTTTTCGCTGTTGCACCTTTTTCATTCTTTCCTCTGCAGAGGTAGCAGCCACTTGTGCAAATGTGCCCATTTGCAAACTTGCAAATGTGCTAATGAGAACCAATAGTTTAATTGCTGATCTGTAATGTTGAAATTTTAACAGGCAAAACATAAAAGCAGTCGTTTATCGTTATTAATTTTGGACTCGCAGCTCGTAGCTCAAAGCTCACTGCTACTTTCCAAACTTACTAAACTATGCGATATATACTCATCTTATTTATCTTGATTTCCACCAAAGGTTTTTCTCAATGCCGGACGTTTATCATTGGCGTAAAAGGAGATACTTTGAACTGTGTGGATATGAAAGGAATGAAGCAAGGCCGATGGGTGGTTGAAAAGCCGCCGCTTCGTGGCGAGAAAGGTTATGAAGAACAGGGTGTTTTTATCAATGATAAAAAAGAAGGGCAGTGGCAGCAATTCACTGTGGATGGGGATCTGCTTTCAATAGAAAATTATCGTTGGGGAAATAAGAACGGACGCAGCATGTATTATACTCCTTTTGGCCAGCCACTTCGTGAAGAAAGCTGGAAAGCTGTGAATCCTGATAATCCCTACGATACTGTAGATATATTCAGTCTTGAAGATCCGAACAAAGTTGTTCGCAGGGAAGTGATAAAGCTTGATGGCCATACGCTTCGTCATGGCACATGGAAATTTTTTGATCCCGATCTTGGAACAGTGCTGAAAACAGAACAATACAGGCATGACAAACTTGTAATAGCAGGCGCAGTAGAAGATGATTTAGCTCCCATTGATATTAGTAAAGGAAACACTAAGAAACCTGTAAGTGATACCATAGCAAAGAAAACGACAGCAAAGCCACAAGCAGTGCTTGATTATGAAAAAAAGAATGCCGGTAAAAAGAAAGTAAAAACAAGAACAGGGGAAACGGGACATTAGAAAGTTCCTAAGTACCACTAAAGTGGTATTGATTTTTAAATGATAATATCTGAGTTTCGGGAAAATCACTAAAGATGATCTCCCCACCCAGAGTTACTTTTAAAAAACTCATTTATTTAAATTTATCATTTTTATTCATTGTTCTTTTGCTTATTATTTCATGTCGAAAGATTGATGACATTAGTTTAAGACAAGAACCATTTGTAAATCCTGAAACAAGATTTTTTACTGAGCATGCACCAACTGATGCATTAGTTAAATCTGTTTTGGGATTTGTAAAACGGGAAAACGAAAAACACAGATTTGTTTCTAACCTGATAAACAAAATTGGTTATCCCTACTGGAATAAATCAATTGCTATCAATAAATCAGGTGCTGCAACGAGAACATTGGCAGACTCTACTAATACTGTTTTTATTCCCTTTGTAATGGAGAGTGAAAACACGGTGAATACAACCTTAGTCGTAAATACAAGTCCTTCTGATACGAACTTTCATTTTATTGCAGACTGGCAATATCGAAATTATACTTACGGGCAACCTGCCGCCGATACTACCGCTGAAAATGTGGCATTACTTTTTATGTTGCTTGATAGAAATGTTTTTGGATATGAAAAGTTTATTATCACAGATTCAAATTTGTTTAGAACTGCACCGTGGCAACCTGATTTAAATGACCGGGAAATTCGAATTAGTTCTCCAAATAATGGTAGAATTTCAACCAGTTATTTAATTACGGTTTGTAATAACACGTATCGTTGTGGCACGCCATATTGGTGTTCTCAGCAAGGAGGATGTGATTATATGAATTGCCCGTATAATGTTTGTAGTATGATTAGTTCTGTTTGTTTAGAATACATATATGAAACTGATCCAGGTAGCGGCAGCGGTGGAAGTGGTGGAGGAAATTGGAGCGGAGGAGGCGGTGGTGGCGGTAATCCCAATTGGACCCCACCTAATTGTCCTTACAATCAATCATTAGATGACCCTCCAGAATGCCAGGCCGGTTGGAATCCACCGGCAATAATTATATCTATTGAAGCACCTTGCGATGGAAACGACATTTACTCAGGTGCTACTGCTACATTGCAATACAGTACTGTCTTGAAACCAACAGTACTTCAATTTGCTCCTTTTGATCCAAGCACAACCTCGCAAGCTGAGCAATACTTTATTGTTAATAACAATAACGGGTCATATGTACCTGGCTCTATTCAAACTTTGCCCACAACTGGAGGTAATATGCAAGGCATTACAGGTAATACTGCAATGATAGTACATACGCATCCATATGGCAGCTATCCTTTTCCCAGCGCAGCTGATTTTTTTGACCTTGCCACTTATAACTCTAATTTTTTAATGCATTATGTGATTGGTTACGACGGAACAAAATATGCTATGGTGATTAACAATTTTTCGCAGTTACAGGCTTTTGTAAACGCTAATCCGGGTGCGATATCAAGTTCTGGAGGATTTAATCTTAACACTACACTTGGATTACAATTTGTAACTATGCGGAATCGTCTGCAAGCCCAAGGATATTCGGCGGATGAGGCAAGGGAAAGAACATATGCATATATTATGAAACAAGCTGGCGTAACTCTTGTTAAAGCACCTGCAGGTTCTGATACTTTTAAAAAAATAGGGATTAAGCAACAAGTAGATCCAACGGGTACCCCTGTTGTGAATACAAGTGGCGACCCGGTATATGAAAATGCAGACTGTAATTAAATCTTAAAATTAATATATGAAAAATAAATTCTTTTTTACTTCGGTGTTCATAATAATGCTTTCTCAATTTCTTACGGCCCAAGAAAATAAAGTAACCAACGCATTAAAGGAGTTTAACAACGATACAGCCCAATACATCGAACAGCGAATAGTGAATTATAAAAATTTGTATATAGGTAAACCATTGGATAGCTTGTTGAAGGACTTGCCGAAAATAATGAACTACGCTAATGGAGATATGCCAAGAAACAGATTTTTATGCCCCGCTACTGTGCTATATTTTTCTTCTTATAAGAGAACACTTGAAAAAATAGATCAAAAAAAATTCCCTATGGTTTTGACAATAACATGGGCAACTCCTCTGGATAACAATGAACTTTCTTCTTTAGGACTGAACATTGGGGGCGGTAAATGGACTGAAACTGCGTATAATTTTTTTAAAAATAAAATTATAGGTAAAATAGAAGCTATTGAATATAGTTTTCAATAGGAGAATCTTGAGCAGTTACAAATCGTAGGATAATTTTATTAGGTTTTAATATAATCAAAAAGAAAGTCCATCTTCCTTTCTTTCACTACAAGTTATTTAATTCATCAACTATGAATATATCCTTTCAAGTTAAATCAAACTTATACTTTTTTTCGAGATGGTTATGTAAGCTTCCCCATTTTCCGGNNTTTACGATTTATCAATCAAAAGGCCAAAAAACATTCATTGAGATTAATCCACTTTTGCAATGGGATTCTTATCCATCATTTGTATCTTCTGTTAATTCAACAACGAATTCTACTATTAAAATGAACGGAATAAGTTGGGGGGTAGGGATAAATTATAAACATAGTTTTAAAAAGAATGTACTGTTCAAAGTTGGAATGGGGTATTACAAGTATAGATTTAATGATATTCAAGAAAAGACTCATCAATTCGGCAGAGATGCCAGGGTTATAGATTATCGGGATGGTACTTCAACTTTTGGATATGTAACGAATAAGTATTGGTACAATACTCTATTTATGACAATCGGAGTAGAAAAATTGATTAAACTAAAGAATGAATTAGATTTTATTATAGGGACTGAAATTAGCAACTACTATACTTTTTCGCAACGCT
>FKKE01003800.1_pt1 | contig 18650 bp, 18 predicted proteins | sample 1106331 | NCBI WGS metagenome assembly FKKE01 (sample SAMEA3931202, study PRJEB13176) | freshwater metagenome | biome: Drinking water system; feature: drinking water; material: freshwater | place: China | collected 2013-02-06 | reverse complement strand
TCTTGCCCTCGCCGGTTTTCATTTCCGAAATCTTGCCTTGGTTCAGCACCATGCCGCCGAGCAATTGCACGTCGAAGTGGCGCATCCCCAAGCGGCGGCGCGAGGCCTCCCGGCACACCGCGAACGCTTCCGGAAGGATCGCCTCAAGGGTCTCCCCATCGGCGAGTCGTTTGCGGAACTGTTCAGATCGTTCTGTGAGCGCGGGATCGGGGAGGGGGATCAATGAGGGCTCCAACCCGTTGATCTGATCGACCAGGGGGCGGAGGGCCTTGATCTCGCGGTCGTTTTTACTGCCGAAGATGAGATTGAGCAGACGGGTCAGCATAGAACAGTCGGCGCGAACGGTTGTGATCGTGCCAGTATACCGGAAAACGAGGTCCGATCAACAAGAAGAAGCCCACAAGAAGAAGCCGACCGAGCCGGTCGGGATCGAAGTCCCACATCCACCGCCCACCCCTCCGCCGGCCTTGACAGGGGAGGGCCCGCCGCCATAGGATTCTGTGCCATTTTCCGAGAGCCCATGATAACCCGAAGCGTCCAGCGGTCGGTTGCAGTCGGCCTGACGGTCTGCCTGCTCTTCTTGAGCGGGGCGATCTATGCGCAGACGGTCCCGCACACGCTCCATCACGCGCAGCACAAGGCGGCCACGCATAGCACCGCGCTCTGTACCTGGCTCTGCGCGGCCGGACAAGTGCTCGATGGGATGCCGGTCATTGTCCAAACGGGTGAAGGCCCCATCGCCACCTACTGGGCGCGTCCCGGCGCTGCCCCCGTCAGTCTCTCGCTCCCCGCGACGTCCGTCCGAGGTCCTCCGAGCCTCTCCCTCTAAGTCGTTCCGGTTCATTTACTCAACAGTACAACCGGGGTGAACGAACGGCCGTTCCTTCGTCCTCCCTGCGGCGCTAGCGGGACCGAGCATCCGCACTAAGGTCGTTAGCGTCATGCGGAGGCCGAGGGAATCGATCCTGTGAAATCCGTCGCGATCGAACAGTCCGTCCGCTCAGCCCGGGGTACGCATCGGAGCGCGCTGGGCTCGCAGGAGCGCAGGCGCGGCTTCTGGGAGGAGACGGAGATGGGCGGTTTCAGAGCGATCGGACGATTCATCGGCTTTATCGGGCTTATCGGGTTGACCATAGCGGTCGTTCCGCAGGCGGCGCAAGCGGCTTGCGGCGCGGTTCAGTGCTTTGTGGTCATCGGGTCACAGCAGCAGGTGCCGCAACAGGGGCTGTTGGCCGTGAATCTCTTTTACAACTACACGCCGATGCGATTGTTGGAGGGCACGACGGGCGTGATTCCCGCCATCAATCAGAGGCAGCGGCGGTTGATTCTCGACCATCATCAGGAGGCCCGAACCATCACACAGAGCGCCACACTGGACCTAAACTACGGCGTCACCGAGCGATTCGGATTCGAGGTGATGCTGCCCTACTACAGCCGGACGCACAAACACCTCGACGGGTTGGGGGAAAAAGGCCCGACGGGAACCGGCTCGAACGTTGACTTTGGGGACAACGGACTTGGCGACATGCGACTAATCGCCAAATACAACGTGCTTCCGACCCTTCGCCAGTCGCTGGTAACGGGCGTTGGCGTGGAGCTCCCCACGGGCAAGAACGGCTCGCGGGATGCCGCCAACGGCGTGATGGAGGCGCCGACCCAACTCGGTCGAGGGCAGGTCGGCCTCATCGGGTCGGTGTATCAGACCTACCAGATCATTCCTGACCGACTCAGCCAGTTTGCCTACGCGAGCTATCGCCATACGTTTCGCAATAATGATGGATACCAATTCGGGGACGAATATCTCTTCAACGCCGGCATGAACTTCGCCGCCGTGACGTGGTTGACGCTGACCGGGCAGTTCAACTATCGCTACCAGACGCATGACAACATGAGCGCCTCGCTGGAGCAGTCGCTGCCCTCACCCACGGGGACGCCTGGGGACCCGGTCGTCGTGGATCCCCTCATCAAAGACCGTCGGGTGCCGAATACGGGGCACACCTACTTGGCCTTTACCCCCGGATTTCAGGTCAACGTCAAGGAGACCACCTCGTTCTACTTTTACTCGTCGATTCCGGTGGCGCGTGACTCCAACAACAATCTGGCGCAGGGCGTAAGCTATGTTTTCGGGATGACACAGTATTTTCAGACACCGAGTCTTTTTGGGGGCCAAACCAGTAACTAGGCGGATGGGTGAAGGGGGGGTGTATGCGTGCACTGGTGGCGGTGGCCATGATGGTTGTGATGGGAGGAACGCCGGGCCCGGCGTTTGTTGCATCAAGCTGGGCCATGGGTGAACGTCCGCCCGTGGTCGGCACGGCCGCCGCGGATTTTTCCCTGGTCGACCTCGATGGAAAGGCCCATCGACTGAGCGACTATCGTGGCAAAGTCGTGCTGGTTAACTTCTGGGCCACCTGGTGCAAACCCTGCACGACCGAGATGCCGGCCATGCAGAGCACCTACGATCGCCTGCGCGGCGATGGGTTCGTCGTCCTGGCGGTCAACGAGTTGGAAGATGAAGCCAAGGTGCGGGAACACATCAAGGCCTACGCCCATACCTTTCCGGTGCTCTTGGATCACAACAATCGGGTCGCCAACATGTATGGGGTATTCGGGCTGCCTGTCAGTGTGTTTGTCGATCCCCAAGGCATTGTCCAAGCATATGTGAAAGGCGGGTTGCTGACCGAGCAACGGATCGCCGACGTGGTCGGGCGGATCAAGGGCCAGCCGGGTCCGCGTGTCGCCGCCGTGCGTTGAACTTGATGGCGGCTTCCGCGTAAAGTCGTGCCGTCATAACCGGAGGGCCGACCCATGCAGAGACGAACAAAGATGAGAATGCGGATCGGACTTTGTGAGATCGTAGTGGCGCTCGTGTTTCTGGCGGCGCCGGGCGTCGTCGAAGTCTTGGCGGCGGGGCCGGCGGCTCAAGCGGATCCGGCTCGACGCGAATACATGAAGGGCGTCGAGCTGTTCCAGGACGGCAGCATCAACGAGGCCGTCAAGGCGCTCAAGAAAGCCGTTGAGCTCAACCCAAAGATGGCCGAGGCGCACTACCAATTGGGATTGGTCCATTACCAGGGCAAGCGCCAGTTGGCCGAGGCGGTCACCGAACTGAAGCAGGCCATTCAAATCAATCCGAACTATGTGGACGCGAACTACGAGCTGGGATTGATCTATCAGATCCAGGGCAAGTTCGCCGACTCCGAACAGGTGCTGAAGCGGGCCGTCGAGCTGGCGCCCAAGCATGAGCAGGCCCTCTGGGCCTTGGCGCGGCAGTATCAGCGCAATCGCGAGAATCCCAAGGCCATCCAGACCTACATGACGCTGCTCGACGCGAAGCCGGACCATACCGGCGCGCTCTACAGCCTGGGCGTGATTTACGATGCGGCGGGGGAGACCGCGAAGGCCCGGGAAGTCCTGGCACGGCTCACCAAGACCGACGCCGCCCATCCGGACGGCTGGTACCTGCTGGGTCGGCTGGAAGAAAAGGAAAACAATTTGCCGAAGGCCGCGCAGGCTTTTCTGATGGCGATCACCGCCAAGCCCGATTTGGTCGATGCGCATTTCAACCTCGGTTATATCTACAAGAGCCAGAATAAGGAGCAGGAAGCCCTGAAGGAGTTCCGCGAGGTGCTGCGCCTCCGGCCGGAGTATGCCGAGGCCCACATGAGCCTCGGGGATCTCTATACGGAGCAGGGCCGGTTGTTTGAGGCGGAGGATGAGTATCTCACGGCCGTGCGGCTCAAACCGAACCTGGCCGAGGCGCACTTTAATTTGGGGAGCTTCTACGAACTGCACAAGAAGGACATGGTCAGCGCCATCGCGCAATATCGCAAGTATCTGGAACTCGGCGGAAAGGACGAGCGCGCCGAACGCATCGTGGGGCAAGGACGATAGTCACCAGTTAAGAGCGATGAACGATGAATGCTGAACGAGGAAGGCTGAGATGCTGTAAGGAGTGACGCTATGCGATCTCGCGATTCAGTCATCACCATCATTTCCGTACTCAGCCTATCATGGGTCTTGCTCGCTGGCGGCGGTCAGGAAGCGGGGGCGCAGGCCAAGGCGGAGAAGACCTTTGCCGCCGTGCTGACGGACGCGCAGGGCGTCGAGACCGAGGTTCGCAACGTCGTGTACTACTGGGAAGAGAAGGTCAGCGAAACCTCGTTCATCCCGCACGAGTTGCGGCACTTGCCGGTCAAGCGCGGCGCGGCGACTGTGCAGGTGAAATTCGACACCATCAAGCAGGTCGAGGTGAAGGCCGGGGCGGACAAGGCTCATCCGGCGCTGACCATCACGCTGACCAACGGCAAGAGCGGAGAATTCGTTCCGGCCATCACCGGCAGTTTTCGCGGCGAGTCGGATTTCGGGCAGGTGGACGTGCCTCTCGGCACGGTCGCCAAGGTTCTCTTGAAATAGGGCGGACCCAGAGAAAGGTGAGTCGAACGTCGCTATGAATTATTCCGTCGCTGAGCCGCAAGCCAATCTGCCCCAGCCCATGCAGAGCTGGGTGATGTCGCTCCTGTTCCACGCCTTAGCCGTTTGGATCGCCGCCGTGGTCTTGGGCGATCTGAAATTTATCCCGAAGGAAGAACCCTTCCGGTGGGACGTCGCGATGGTCGAACCGTCGAAGCCTGAGCCGGTAGCCGAGCCGTCGCCGGTCAAACCGACCGTGGCGAAGCCCGCGCCCATCACGCCAACTCCTGCGCCCATCATGCCCGCCGAAGTCGCGCCGGTTGTCGAGACCGTCGTGACCAAGGTGGTGCAGACGGTTCAGCCGGTGCAACGAGTGGAGACGCGGGAGATTCGCGAAGAGGTGCGGGAGGTTCGACCGGTCGAACAGGTGGTCGAACGGACGGTGCAGACGATCACGCGGGCGGCCGAGGCCGTGGCCCCGGCCCCACCGACGCCTCAGGTCGTTGCGCCGCAGCCGACGACGGTGGCGACGGCTGCGCCGGTGGTTGAAGCGCCCCGCGCCGAGGCGGTGGTTCAGCCGAGCCAGCCCGTGGTCCATGCGGCCCCGGCCCCGACGGTCGCTCCCAAGACGATCGAAACGGCCACGGCCAGTGTACGAGAGGTGGTCGAACCCAAAGTCATGGCCGCCCCGCCGACGCCCGCTCCCGTCGAGGCGCCGCCCACGCAGGTGGCCGCGGTGCCGGCCTCCCCTGTGGTGCCGAAACCGGCCGCCAAGGCGGACTATCGCTGGGTGGGGGAAGCGCTGGGCGAACGCATCCAGCAACTCATGCGGTACCCGGCCAAGGCGCGGCTCAACAACTGGGAAGGCCGCGTCATGGTGAAGATCGTCATCAGGGAAGACGGTCATCTCCACGATCTGGAAATCGTGAAGGGATCAGGGCATCAGGTTCTGGACGAGGATGCCTTGGAGATGATCCGGCGCGCCTGTCCTTTGAAAATGAAGCATGCGCTGGGCCGTCCGCAGATCACGATCACCATGCCGGTCGTCTACGAGCTGAGAGGCTGAACATGCGATTCTCCCTCCTGCTGGTGAGCCTGATGTGGGCGCTCAGCGGTGTGGAGGGACCGGCGTCGGCCGGCGCCGCCTCTTCCGAGACGGGCAAGGCGATGACGACGGAAGAGCGGCGGGTGCGGGAGCGCGAACTGCGCCGCGAAGTGACGCGGATTCAAGACGAGTTACGGGCGCTGAATCAGGAGCCGACCGGCGTGACCAAGTCGGTTGTGCCGCGCAGCGAACTGGCGGATCAGCCGACGCGCAGGCTGCGCGAGTCGATGGAATCGGCGCCTGGCGTGACGGCGCGTCAAGGACCAGGCGGCCGTGACGTGAACCTCTCGATCCGTGGCTCCGGGAAGTAGTGGAGGGCGCTCTCCGATCAGGAAGCCTGCGGCAGGAATCATGCCTCGACTGTTCATCACATTATTCCACTTCGCAGCACTCGTTGTCGCGACCCTCGCCACGGTCTTTCCGCCGTCGACTCAGGCTGCAGCGCCGCCTGCCGGTTCGCTGACCTTGGGCTCAAAGGTCGTGAATCTGCACAAGGTCCGCGCGCTCGTCGGCCCCTCCGTCTTCGTGGACGGCAAGGGCATCGCGCACCTTGCCTGGGTCGAGGAAGACAAAGAGATCCGCACGCTGTTCTATGCGAGAACCGACGAAACCGGCGGGAGGCTGGGCCAACCTGTCCGCGTGAACCGGCCTGACGAAGTGCCGTATTTTCGCCAAGAAGCGCCGGCGCTGACGGTGAACGGCGACAGGGTGTTGATCGCCTGGGCGCTCATCCATCCCAAAGCCACCGCCGACAAGCCGTTCGCCAACGAATTGCGTCTCAGCCGGTCGACGGACGGCGGACACTCGTTCGAACCCTCCGTGCGCGTGAATGACGATGAGCAAGCGGCGCTCCACACCTTCGATTCTCTCGCCCCCGGCGGCGCCGATGTGACCCATGTGGCCTGGATCGACGGGCGAGAGGGCAAGAAAGAGCCCGCGACTTATGTCACACAGTCAGCCGACGGCGGTCGCTCGGTTGTCAAGAATCTCAAGATCGACGAAGGGACCTGCGTCTGCTGCAGGACATCGACCGCCGTTGGGCCGGACGGAACGATCTACGTCGCGTGGCGGAAGATTTTTGACGGCAACGTGCGTGAAACCGTTGTCGCCCATTCGACCGATCAGGGCCAGACATTCTCCGCGCCCGTCATCGTCGGACATGACCGATGGGTATATCCCGCCTGCCCCCATCGCCCGGCCTCGATCGCGGTGGATCGGCAGGGGCGCCTCTACGTGGTCTGGTACACGGAAGGGCAGGATGAAACGCCCGCCGTGTATGCGTCCACGTCCGACGATCGAGGCCAGACCTTCTCCCCGAAGAAACCATTGAACGTCTCGAAGGGGACCTTCCCCGATCATCCGCAACTGGCCGTCGACGCGGCGGGCCGCGTGGTGGTGTTGTGGGAAGAACAGTCGCCGGTGCGCCGAGAGGTGGTCGTGAGCGCATCGCTCGACCGTGGCCGGACGTTCAGCAAGCCGGTGAAGCTCAACGACCATAAGGGGCAGACGCCGATGGTGTCGGTGAATGCGCAGGGCCTCGGCGCGATGGTCTGGCAGGAACATGCGATGCCCGGCCAGAAAATGGTGATGCAGCCGTTCGCCTTCCCGCCGGCCGACCAGGCGGCGCAGGTGAGCGAGGTCCAGCGGTAGCGTGATGTCGATGATGCAACGACACCGACTGCGGGTTGGATTGGGTCTCGCCACGGTGGCTGGAGTCTTGTTGGGCCACGCGGTTTTGGCCAAAGAAGCGCCGTCCTTTGTCATCAGTCGCGTGGCAGCCGGGATGGAGACTCCCGCGTTTGCCCTGTCCGGGCTCGACGGGACTGCGGTGACCTCGGCCTCCTGGCGCGGCAAAGTCGTCGTCGTCAATTTCTGGGCGACCTGGTGCGGTCCCTGTAAAGAAGAAATGCCGGCCCTGGCGCGGCTCCGCCAGTCTGTCGATCCGGCGCAGGTCGAGGTCGTCACGGTGACCACCGACTTGCAGCGGGATGGCATCAAAGCCTTTCTGGGCCACCTCGGGCTGAACTTGGCGGTGCTGCTGGACGCCGAGCAGGACGTCTCACGCTCTTTCATGGTGCGCGGTCTCCCGACGACCGTGATCATTGGAAAAGACGGCAAGGAAGTCGGCCGCGCCATCGGTCCTCGTGCCTGGGACAGCCCGGAGGCGGTGACGATGATCCGCCGCTACGCGGAGGCGGGATCGTGACTGGGAGCCTGTCCAACATTGACCTTTCTACTGCGGCGAACGATGTCCGGGCATCTGATTTGTTCTCGGCCCCGAAAAACCCTCAACGTATTCCAGCAAATACGCCTCCGGTTTTTCGGGGCCTGCGGTCGCGCATCTGCCCAAGCCTCCTTCGCCTCGTTACGAACGGCAATGTTAGACAGGCTCATAATCGACGGGTTGGACTTGGTTCGCTGGCCTTAGTCGCGCTCTACTTGCTATTCAGCGGGCTGAGCACCGTCTGCCTCGCCACGGCCGACGCCGCGGCAGAGTCGCACCATCACCACTCGCATCAGGGCACGGCCCATCATTCGGGGCTCTGCGCCTGGGCCTGCCAGGTCAATCCCGCTTCCGCGGTCCTGAGCGGTATCCCGAGTCTCCCGACGCCCGAACTGGCCGTGAGTGCCGCGCCATTCGTCGGCGCGTCTGTTCCGCTCGTCTCCCTCCTCTTCCTTCCCAGCCGGGCGCCGCCTCGCTAATCCTCAACAGTCGAACAGATTTCCGTCATCGCCCCTTGCGTCCTGCGGAAGGGGTGTCGCTGCTTGCGGTTGCCGGCACGCTCGGATGACGGGGAATCGATCGTCTTGATGTTCATCGCATTGTATGCAGCAAAGGAGTCAGAGGTCATGCGCCGTGGGAATGTCGTCATCGCTGTCATTGTCAGTGTAGTGCTGTCTGGAGCGGGAGGAGCCGGGATGGTCTGGGCCGAGGAGCCCGCGCCGGTTCCCGCCATTTCTTCAGACAAGGTTCAACGAAAACAGAAATTGGAGCAGCGGCTGAAAGAGATTCTGGATGAGCTGGAGTCGCTCAAGGAGACGGGCGAGGCGCCCAAGGAGCCGACGCCGAGCGTGGTCGAAAAGCAGGTCGTCCCTGAGCAGCCGACCGGCGAGGCGGAGATCGAACTCAAAGATATGAGCATCGTCAGCCGCCGGGTCCAAAAGCGACCGGAGGGGGTGGGGATTGTCGCGACGGTGCCGGCAGAAACGGATTCGCAGCCGACGCGCAATATGCGGGAGTCGTTGGAGTCTTTGCCCGGCGTCGTGGTGCGCCAGGCCAACGGTCCGCGAGACTTCAGTATCTCCATCCGGGGCTCAGGCGTAAAAACCGGGTTCGCCATTCGGGAGCTGAAATTGTACGAGGACGGCTTTATCCAGACGCAGTCCGATGGGTTATCCCGCTTGGACATCCACGACCCCTGGTTCATGCGGAGTGTGGAGGTCACCAAGGGCGCCTCCTCGTCGCTCTACGACAACTATGCGACCGGCGGTATGGTGCATTTTCGCACGCGCCGAGGGAGCGACATCAACGGGTTCGAGACGTTTCTGTCCGGAGGGTCCTACGGATTCAATAAGCAGGCCTTCGCCGTCGGCAAGCAATATAGCAATCTCGATGTCTCGCTCTTTGCCAGCAACGTGGGCGAAGACGGCTACATTACCAACAGCGATTACAATACGCAGACGCTCAACTTCAATTTTCGATTGACGATCGACAGCAAGCAGAGTTTGTATTTCAAGGCGATCACCAACTGGCTCGACTCGCGGGTGCCGACTCGCCTGACGGTGGCGCAGTTCAACGCCGATGACCGGCAGGGTGGCGGCGGGCAGACGACCTGTACGCCCGGCACCTATAGCGCGAGCTGTGCCAATGCCCAGGCGCTCAATCAACAGCGGATCGACCGGCGGACGATCATCGGCGGCATGTACGAGCGGGAGATCGATCCCAATACCGTGCTCACGATCGAAGCCGACTACGATGTGAAGGACATCAACCAATATTTCACGCAGATCACCGACAACGTGAACCCGAATTACAAATCGTACGTCGACCTTCGGCACAACGGGCGCCTGATGGACATGCCGCTGAGAAGCTACGTGGGATTCTTCGTGAACAACATGGAGCAGGAGGGGCAGACTTTTCAAAACCTGGCCGACGGGCACGGGACGCGGGGGACGCTGTTAGCGAACAATCGAGGCACCATTCGGAATATCGGCGGTCGATTTCGAGAGGAATTGGAGTTCGTGCCGAAGTGGATCCTCGCGGCCGGGCTCGGATTCGAACAGTCCATGGTCAGCGTACACAGCATCAACTATACCAATGCGGGCGCGTTCTCTTCGCGCGCCGACGTCGATCGGACCTTCTACAACTGGGCGCCGGAAATGTCGCTGACCTGGCGGCCGGCCGAGGGGTATCGCCATTGGGTCAGAGCCTCGACGGGCTATTCCATCCCCCAGTTCAATCAGCTCACGCGCAACCCTTCGAATGGGCAGCCGGGGGCGAACCTGGACCTGAAACCGCAGAAAAACGTCAACGTCGAGATCGGGACGGAGTCTCGACTCCACAAGACGCTGACCGTCAATCTCACCGGATTTTGGACGTTCTTCCGGGACGAGCAGATTACGCAGAACTTCGGCGGCGGCAACACGGCGACCATCAATGCCGACTCCTCGGAATATCGAGGTGTCGAGGTCGGCTACGACTGGCGGCCGTTGGAGGGATGGCGCTTCTCCGGGGCCTATACGCACGTCGATGCCCACTATATCAACTTCAACGACACAGCCGTGGTGGGAGGCGCCGTGCGAGACGGCAAGAAAGTGCCAAATGTCCCGACCGACGTCCTGAACTTCAAGGAGGAGTACGATCATGCCGGGACCGGGTGGGGAGGCTGGTTTGAAACCAGCTACTACAACAGCTACTTCTTGAACAACGCCAATACGGTGGGCATTCCCGCTTATTGGGTCATGAATGCGAATCTGCACAAGAATATCGAGATCAAGAACCACCCCTATTTCAAATTCGCGAAGTTCTATGCCGAATTGGATAATATCGCGGACAAGAAGTATGCGGCCTCCGGACAGGTGGTGGCCGACAGCACGGCGGATGCCAGCAAGCAGCTCTTCTTCGCCGGGTACGGCCGCTCGTTCTACGCGGGCGTGACGCTGGGGCTGTGGTAGGGCAGCTGGCTACCAATACCGATTGGGGCCCCACCAGTAGGGGCCCCAGTAGGGACCGTAGTAGGGGCGGAAGACGGGCGCCGCCGGCTCGGCTTTCGGCCACATCTTGAGCGATTTGATCTCGAAGGTCGGATAGCTATAGTCCATCTCGTCGAGCTTCCCGGCAGTGGCGCCGGTGAGCTCTCCGATGACGGTCACCCGCGTCCGAGACGGGATCGTGGCGGGATCCAAGAATTCCTTCTGGATGGCGTAAAACCGTCCCTGCGAGGCGGTGAGATCTCGTGTCGGATCGCCGTCGCCCTCCAGCGGCAGCTGGAGGATCTCCAGCCTCGTGCCCGCCTGCAATCGTTTCGCGCTCAAGACTTCCCCGCCCAGCATGATCGTCTTGCCCTTATAGCTCTCAGGCGCGTCTTTGATTTGAGCGTAGGCGAGGGCGGGCTCAATCTGTTGTTGGAGGGCGGGCGGGAAGGCCGGCTCTGAGAGGGCGCAGCCGCTGAAGACAAGGCCGGCAAGACGTAGCAAGCTCGCGGCTTTGACGGTGCCCATGGCCGCATTATACAGGAGAGATTCGCCTCGGGGTTTGATTATAATAAACAGGATGCAGCGCGGCTCGATTCAAACGAAGGAGTGTTTATGCGACGAGTGATCGGGTGGTCTCCGGCTCTGCTGTTAACGCTGGTGTCGGCGCTGGGCCCGAGTCTCACGGATTCTGCCTTCGCCCAGGCGCCGGCCTTCAAGGGGAAATACACGGAGCTGAAAAAGCTGCCTTCGACGCATGAACGGGGCAAGGTGAAGTTGACGGAGTTCGCCGACTTCTACTGCCCGCATTGCCATATGTTTGAGTCCAGCGGAATTCCCGTGCTGGAGAAGGAATTCGGCGACAAGCTCGAAGTGATGATGGTGGGCTTCCCGGTCATCCCCGGCAAACTTCCGATGGCCTTCGAGATGTACGAGCAGGCCAAGCTGATGGGCAGGGGCGCGGAGATGAAGCGAGCGATCTTCCGCACCATCCACAAAGACAAGATCCATGTGTTGGATTCGACGATCCGCGAGATGCTGGTCAAGGAAGTGGGTCTCGATCCCGTGGCCTTCGAAGCCGGGCTCGCCAGCGGGAAGCCGGCCAAGGTCTTCGAAGAGGGCCGGGCCTTCGGCATGAAAGTGGATGTGCAGCAGACCCCGACGGTGCTCCTCGATGGCAATCTCAAGGTGGAGTCCATCGACCCGGAGAATATCAAGGCCATCGTCGCCAGCATTCTCGAAGCGGACCAGGTTCAGAAGCCCGCTCCCGCCGGGAAGAAGCCCAAGCGGGAGAAGAAATAGACTCGATGCCACGTTCCCTCGCCGTTCCCGCCGGCCACGCTCGTCCGGCGATCCTGGCTCTGCTCCACGCCGCGGTCTGTCTACTGTTGCCGCTCAAAGCGTCGGCGCTCGACGCGCCGGCCGGCGGGGTCCCTCGATCCGGCCTCGATCTGCAAGCGCAAGTGAAGAACACGGCCGCCAAGGTGAACCCCGCTGTCGTGAATATCGCCTCCACGGTGATCGTGCGGGACCAGACGTTGGGGGACGACGCGCTCCAATTCGGGCTCATGCCGGATCTGCCCCCGCGTCGCCAATATGGGCAGGGTTCCGGCGTGATCGTCGGGTCGGACGGCCTGATCATCACTAACAACCACGTGGTCGCCGATGCGGTGGAGGTCGACGTGCTTCTGGCCGACCGCCGTCAATATAAAGGCAAGGTGGTGGCGACCGATCCGAAAACTGATGTCGCCGTCGTGAAGATTCCCGCCCTCGGCCTGCCCACGGTGACGTGGGGCGATTCCGGCCAGCTAGGCGTGGGAGATTTCGTCCTGGCCATCGGCAATCCGCTGGGGCTCAATCAAACGGTCACCTTTGGGATCGTGAGCGCCGTCGGACGGGCGGACGTCGGCGTGGCCGACTACGAGGACTTCATCCAAACCGACGCGCCGATCAATCCCGGCAATTCCGGCGGGGCGCTGGTGAACATCAAGGGCGAACTGGTCGGCATCAACACGGCGATCGCCAGCACCACCGGCGGCAGCGTCGGGGTGGGCTTTGCGATTCCGAGCAATATGGCCCGCGCGGCCGATGGAGAGCCTCTTGCGGACCGGCCGAGTGGTGCGCGGATTCTTGGGCGCCTCTACCCAAGACGTGTCGCCGCCGCTCATGAAGCTCTTTCGATTGCAGGACGCCAAGGGCGCGATCATCACGGATGTCCAATCGAAGGGCTCCGCCGAGCGGGCCGGTCTGCGGCGCGGCGACGTGATCGTCAAGTTCGACGGCAAGGACGTGGTCGACTCGGGACGCCTGCGCAATCAGGTGGCCGCGGCGCCGATCGGCAGCAAGCATCGGATGGACGTGATTCGGGATGGACGGGCCATGCAGGCGGAGCTGACGGTGCAGGAGGCGCCGCGCGATCGCCCGCGCCGGCTCTCGCCGGCGGCGAAGGCCATGGCGGCCGAACATCCGCTGGCCGGGCTGGCCGTGGATGACATGACCCCGGCCCTGGCTCGCCAACTCGGCTTGTCGACGACCACCGGGGTGGTCGTCGAAAATGTGGAAGAAGGCAGTCTGGCGGAAGCGGCGGGGATGATGGTCGGTGATCTGATCCTGGAGGTCAATCGCCAGCCCGTGCCCAACCTCGCCCTCTATCAACGCTTTGTCGAACCGCTCAAAGCGCGCGATCTTACCGTGCTGCTCATCGCCCGCCAGGGGACCCACCTGTACGTGCCGATTCAGGGGGAATAGGAACGGGGAGTGCGCAATTAGCAGTGATCAATGATCAGTTGAAGACTTAACTGATACCGAGAACTTTTTACTGTTTACTGAGAACGGTTTACTGATCACTGATCACCTTCCCACCTCCGCATTTCAGCAGGCGCGAGAAAAGCGTGACGCGCGGGAAATGCGAGACAGGGGAAGCATGGCTACAATAGAGTCCCACCTCACATTTCGCGCGTTCCCGCCCGTCCCGCGAGTCTCGCTCTCTTAGAGCATCTCATTCCGCGGCGAGGAGATGACGAGCAGCAGGCAGCCGTCGTCGGTGTAGGTATCGACGTGTACGCTGCCGGCGGCGGCCCGGTGGTAGTCGCCCGGCAAGAGGGATTGGCCCCCGCAGACGCAGCCGCCCTCCAGGACATAGACTTCTTCCGCGGCTGCATGCCGATGCGCGGCATAGTGGGTGCCGGCGGTCATCTTGACGAGCGACGTGGTTCGGCCGCTTTCCGGGTCGGCAAAGAGCACCTTGACCGTCATGCCGGAGAGCACCTCGACCCACCGGCCTTGTGCAGCCTTGAGGAAGACGAAGGACTCCGGTCCCGGAATCGGCTGCTGCGGCTCCTTGGCGAGCCGGGCGAAGAGGTGATTGCGCAGTTGCGGCGGCGGCGCCACCGGGGGTGTCAGATGACCGAGTTCCCCGACCGCCTGTGCAAAGCCGGCGACTTCGGCGCGGCTGGCCTGCGCTTCCGTCCCTTCGTCCTGGAGGTGACGGGCGAAGGCCGCGGCCTCGTCACCGTCCAGCGCGTGCAACGCATGCAACGCGGCCAACTCCTGCCGATGCTCGGGCGATCTGGGTTGCGTCATAGCGATCCTCCCTGCTGTTCGGCTCCCAAGAGGTCGCGGAGTTTCATCATGCCCAAACGCATGCGGGTCTTAATCGTGCCGAGGGGGACATTCAATTTTGCGGCGATTTCCGTCTGGCTCAATCCTGAAAAATACGCGAGGACCAGGGCTTCCCGTTGATCGGGGTTCAAACCTGCCAAAGCCTGCTGCACGCGACGTTGGCGTTGGCGGTCGAAGACGGTCGCCTCAGGGTCTCTCCCGTCGCTCGGAAGCAGCTCGAAGCCGTCCAAGGAGACCTGATGATTCCGTTCGACCTGACCGGACCGGATGCGGTCGATGGCGCGCGTCCGGGCCAGGGTGAAGAGCCAGCCGGTCGGGGTGCCGCGATGCTGGTCATAGGTATGGGCCTGACGCCAGACCTGGGTGTACACGTCGAGCGTGACCTCTTCCGCTGTGTGATGGTCGCCGACGATGCGGAGAATCAGGCCGTAGACCTGCGGGCTGCTCTGATCGTAGAGCGAGCCGAGCGCCGCCTGGTCTCCCTTGGCTGTGCGACTGATCAGCCCCATCCATTCCTGATGCGGTTCAGTCTTCTCCTGCACGAGGGGCATTGGTCCGTTCTCCTGACCTCGCTACGAGACCAGGGAAAGATTCGGATCCATCCTTTTTGACTCTCAGGGATTTCCTGAGCGGACAAGCGCGAGTATGCCTGCTTGCCGAGCGGCCTTCAAGGCCTATGGCTGGTCGTGTGGCTGGTCGATCCCTCCCGGCCGTTGACCCGAAGGGGCGCCTTTGATAGGGTCGTGCCACGAAACTAAGAAAGGTGGCACGCTATGACATCACTCGTACGGTTTGGAGTCTCGGTCGAACGGGAGTTGTTGAATGACTTCGATGATGTGATCGCCCGCAAGGGCTACACCAATCGGTCGGAAGCCATTCGCGATCTGATCCGCGATCACCTGGTGGGGCAAGAGTGGGACGATAACCACGAAACGGTCGGGACGATCACCTTCGTCTACGACCACCACGTCAGGGACCTCACACATCGGCTGACGGCGCTGCAGCATGATGCCCAACATCTGATCCAATCGGGCATGCACGTGCATCTGGATCATGACCATTGCCTGGAGGTGCTGGTCTTGCGGGGCAGGGGATCGGAGATTCAGCGGGTGAGCGACGCGCTCTTGAGCACCAAGGGCGTCAAGCACGGGAAGCTCACCACGACCACGACCGGGAAGCGGTTGAAGTAGACCGACCCCTTCCGCTATTCCGATGGTCGCCCCAGTTCGTCCATGGGTGGTCCTCAGTGCCGCGGCCATCGCGCTGGCAGGCCTGAGTGCCGGGACCGCTTCGGCGCACGATCCCGATGCGGCGCTCGAATTGCCGGAACTGCGAGTCGAGGCGGATCGACCCCTCGCCGCCTCCTCCCAACTGCTCGTCCCCGATACAGACTATGTCCTCCAACCGCAAGGGCGCCCGGCCCAGGTGCTGCGGCTGATTCCTGGGCTCGTCGCGGTAGAACATTCCGGCGGGGCCGGGAAGGCCGATCAGTATTTCCTGCGCGGGTTCGATGCGGATCATGGGACAGACGTTGCGTTCTTCGCCGACGGCATGCCGATCAACTTTCGATCCCATGCGCATGGCCAAGGGTACACGGATCTCAACTTCATCATTCCCGAAACGATTGAAACCGTGGAGGCCTCCAAAGGGGCCTATCAGGTCGAACTGGGCGATTTTGTTACAGCCGGGGCGGTGAATTTTCGGACGCGCGAGATGGTCAAAGAGGGCCTCGCGCAGGCGGCTGGGGGACAGTTCGGCACGCAGCGCTATCTGCTCATGTTCTCGCCCACGAAGGAGCGGGTCCGCACGCTGTTTGCGGCGGAGGGCTACTACACCGACGGGCCGTTTCAGAACGACAACCGCTATCTGCGCGCCAATCTGCTCGGCAAGCTGACCATGAATCCGACCGGCCGGTCTGAGTTGAGTCTGACGGGAACCTTTCACAAGGCCCAGTGGAACGGTTCGGGAGAGATCCCGCAGCGCGCGGTGAACGCCGGCGCCCTTGATCGATTCGGCTCAGTGGACCCATCCGAGGGAGGGAACACGGTTCGCTCCACCGGGCGGGTGAACTATCACTACGACACCACCACCGGCGGGCGCTTCTACGCGAATGCCTACGCGCAGTATTACAAGTTCGATCTCTACTCTAACTTTACGTTCTTCCTGAATGATCCGGTCAATGGCGATGGGTTTCAGCAATCCGATCGCCGACTCATCTACGGGGGAGACCTCGGGTTTCGGCAAGCCGGCCGGTGGCTTGACATGGACGGCCGTGCGACGCTCGGCGTGCAAAGCCGCGTGGATGACATTCATGCGCGGCTCGGGCCGCAGGTGAGACGCAACCCTCTGGGAACGACGACCGATAGCGATATCGCTGAGGCCTCCTACTCGCCTTTCTTCAAAATCGACCTGCAGCCGGCGCGGTGGCTGCGATTCAGCGGCGGACTGCGAAGCGAGGTCTTCACGTTCGATGTCCGCGATCGCTGCAAGGGCTGCACCAATCAAGCCAATGGACGAACTCTGTCCGGGCTGGTGCTGCCTAAAGCCAGTCTGACGCTGGGGCCTTGGGGGGGGACGGAGTTCTTTGCCAACTTCGGGGATGGATACCACAGCAACGATGCCCGTTCGGCGGTGAGCCCTGGGGCGGTTCCCCTGGCGCGCGCCCGCACCTATGAGGTGGGAACGCGCGCGAAACCCTGGGGCTCGGATGGGTTGGAGCTCACCGCGACGCTCTGGGCCATCGACCTCAAGCAAGAATTGGTCTTCGTCGGTGATGCCGGCACGACGGAGATTCGAGGCGCCACGACGAGGCGAGGGATGGAGGCGGCCGCGCGTGGGCCGATCTGGGGGCCGCTCTCGATCAACAGCAGCCTGACTTGGAGCCGGGCTCGGTTCGATACCGGTGCGCGCATTCCCAACGCGCCCGAGCTGACGGCCTATGGGGCCCTGTTGCTGCGGTGGCCGGAAGGGCTTTCGTCGCAAGTGCAGGCGACCTATTTCGGCGATCGCTCATTGGATGAGAACCAGAAGGCGCCCTCCTGGGTCACGGTGGATCTCTCCGAACGCTACCAGCTGCCGGTTCGCCTCTCGCGCGGCCGCATGGAAGCCTTCCTGTTCGTGCAGAATCTGCTCGACACCAAATGGGAGCAGGCCTCATTCGGGTTCACGTCGCGGCTGGCGGGCGAGCCGGCCGGCGGCGTGTCCGATCTGCACTTCGTGCCGGGCACCCCGCGCTTTGTGATGGCCGGGCTGGCGTGGTATTTCTAACCGCCTGCGGCGGAGGCGCGAGGTACGAGGTACGAGGCACGAGGCAATGGGCAAGAGGACGAACCGCCAAACTCCCTTTCCGAAGCCGATTACCGCTTGCCCCGTGCCACTTACCCGAACGCGCTCGACGTCTGCCACAATCTTGCCACGCGAGTTCTTCAGTCGACCGACGCTCCAGGTGTCGCGGGCGCTGTTAGGAAAGTATGTCGTCCGAGAGCTGGGATCGGAACGGATCGCCGGCCGGATTATCGAAGTCGAAGCCTACATTGGACCGAAGGATCGGGCCTGCCATGCGTCGCGCGGCCGAACGGCGCGGACCGATGTTCTCTTCGGACCGCCGGGTCTGGCCTACGTGTACTTGATCTACGGCATGTACCATTGCCTCAATGTGGTGACGGAGCGAGACGGATTTCCCGCCGCCATTCTCCTGCGGGCCGTGCAGGTGGGGGAAGAGTTGATCGATGGGCCGGGACGGCTGTGCCGGCACCTGCAGATCGACCGGACCCAGAATCGCATCGACCTGACGGTCGGCGAGGAGCTGTGGTTTGAGGATCGAGGGGAGCGGATCGACGCGTCGGGGTTCGGTCGGCACCCCCGAATCGGTGTCGACTATGCGGGGAAGTGGGCGGCCAAGCCCTGGCGCTTTCGCCTGAAGGGAGTTGAAGGACGTCGCTCGTCGGAGAAATCAGGCAGGCGTCGACAATAAAAAGGGCTGCCGTCTTGCGAGCGGCAGCCCCCTCTTCTGGCGTCAGGTCTCGATCAGCCTACGGGACGATGCGGTCCGCCCCGATCTTGGTGGCCGAGGTGACCGGCGGTTCCACCTTCACTTGAGGACCGTCCACGACGGGGAGTCGGCCCGCGCCCTGCGATTCCTTGATCCTGGCGCGATTCGGATCTGAGAGATTCTGCTGGGCATGCCGTCCGCCCTTTTCGACCCCTTCCTGAATGGCCTTCTCGCCGCCGCCAGCCGTTTGGCCGATATCGTTGGCGTTGCCGGAGGCCGGATAGCCCGGATGCTTCGGCAGCAAAGCCGGATTGGCCAGCGCCACCG
>FKKE01008042.1_pt3 | contig 18706 bp, 20 predicted proteins | sample 1106331 | NCBI WGS metagenome assembly FKKE01 (sample SAMEA3931202, study PRJEB13176) | freshwater metagenome | biome: Drinking water system; feature: drinking water; material: freshwater | place: China | collected 2013-02-06 | reverse complement strand
GCGATCGGCCGCGCCCTGATGTCGGCTCCCGACATTCTCCTGCTCGACGAGCCTTCGCTCGGTCTTGCGCCGCTCGTTTGCGGCGAATTGTTCGCTTCGCTCGGAAAGATCCGCGACGCCGGAATCGGCGTGCTGCTCGTGGAGCAGAACGCGAAGCGCAGCCTTCAGATTGCCGACCGCGGCTACCTGATCGAAACCGGACGTATCACCGGCGAAGGAAGCGCCGCGCAGTTGCGCGACGATCCTGCCGTGCAACGGGCTTATCTGGGGGTCGCGTGATGGGAAAGCTCGACGGAAAGGTCTGCGTAGTTACGGGTGCCGCGGGAAGTCTCGGTCTCGCAAGCACCGAAGCCATGCTTGCCGAAGGTGCAAAGGTGCTTCTGGTCGACCGCACCAACCAGCAGCTAGCCAAAGCCGTGAAAACGCTCGATCGCTACAAGGACAGGATCGCGGTTTGTGCCGCGAACGTCGCGGACGTTGCCGAGACGCAGAAATATGTCGGTGAGGCGGTAAGAAATTTCGGCAAGATCGACGTGCTGTTCTCGAATGCAGGCATCTCCGGCGTGATCGCGCCGATAGCCGCTTATCCGGACGAACTGTTCGATCAGGTGATGGCGGTAAACGTGCGCGCCACGTTTCTCGCGATCAAATACGGCCAGCCGTTTATGAATGACGGCGGCAGCATCGTCGTGACGTCCAGTGTGGTCGGCGTTACCAGCGACCCCGGCATCTGCGCTTACGCGACCTCGAAGCACGCCGTGATCGGCCTCGTGCGCACGGCGGCGAAGGAACTCGCGAGCCGCAACATCCGCGTGAACATCGTCGCGCCTGGTCCGATCGACAACGTGTTTCAGAAGAATATCGAAGACGGAATTACCCAGGCCACAGGCCGCGACGGCACCAAGCTGCTCGACTCCTTCATCCCGCTGCATCGCCACGCCAAAGCCGAAGAGATCGCCCGGACAGTGCTGTTTCTTGCATCCAGCGACAGCAGCTTCTCGACCGGCAGCGTGTTCATGGCCGACGGGGGCATGCACATCTAGCCCGCCACGACGCCAGCATTTGCGAGCAACAAGAGGAGGAAACGATGCCCGAAGCCGCCACAACAGAGTTCTGGAGAGAGCTTAAGCCGATCACAAAAGTGCTTCAGCCCGACGCGCTGCCCGAGGTCTATACGAAGAACGCGCCGACGGACGACGAGAAGTACTACGTGCCGTTCACCGACACCGTATCTTCCCGTCCGCTGTGGATCTCGCCCTCGCAGAACAAGTGGTGCGATATCCTGATGGCGAAGAAGGCGGGGCTCGTGAACCGCCACTATCATCCGCATGAAGTCTTCGCCTACACGATCTCAGGGAAGTGGGGCTATCTCGAACACGACTGGACCGCGACCGCGGGCGATTTCGTGTACGAGACGCCGGGCGAGGGTCACACGCTCGTCGCCTACGAGCACAAGGATCCGATGAAGGTGTTCTTTCAGGTGAAAGGACCGCTCGTGTGGCTGGACGAGAAGGGCGAAGCGAACGGCTACTTCGACGTCCATGACTACATCGCGATGTGCAAGGCCCACTACGAGAAGATCGGCCTCGGCGCCGGCTACATCACGAAGCTGTTTCGCTAGCCGGCGTCTCTCGACGCCGGGAAATATTCGCGGATCAGGAAAGCGGGGGCAGGCGCAACGGCCCCCGCAGCGCGAGCGTGGAGCCGATCACGATGCCGGCACCGGCAAGAAACGATCCGAACGCGAGCGTCGAGAATCCGGTCAAGGCCTGACCGATCGAACAGCCGAGCGCCATCGCGCCGCCGAGACCCATCAGCGTGCCGCCCGCCATGTAGCGCAGCATCTGCCCGGGGCGGCTGAAACTCTGCCATTCGTAGCTCTGCGTCGCGAGGGCGGATACAAGCGACCCAAGGAACACGCCGCAGACGACCGCGATCCCGAAGGTCATGCGCGCGCCGGTTGCGAACATCGCGTATTGAATCGTTTCGCCGACTGGCGCGATGAAGGTGAGCGACGCCACCGGGGCGGGTTCGAACTCGTCCTGACCGAGATAGCCGGTCGCAAACCAGCCTGCTGCGATCAGGAGCCCGACGGCCACGCCGCCTGCGATGTCGCGCGGACTTGCGCGGAACGCGGCACTCCTGAATGCGAGGCCCGTGAGGGCCAGCGACAAAACCGCGGCGGGCAGCAGTCGCGCGGCACTCGCGCCGAGCGAAGCTTCGAGATAGCGCGGTACGGAAGGCAGTTTGTCGAAGACGAGCGTAGTCGGCGCGGCAAGTGCTGTGCGAACCGGCGCGAGGATGCCGCTCAGCGCCGCGAAGGCGGCGATGCCGAGACAAAGCAGAACGAGGAACGAGCGCAGGTTGCCCTGGCCGAGCAGCACGAGTGCGCGCGGGCCGCATCCGTTCGCGGCGATCATGCCGTAGCCGAACAGCGCGCCGCCGAGAGGAACGACGAGCCACGAGGAGGGCGTGGAGAGATAGATCGAGCGCTTGAGGTCGATCAGTCCGGACGCTTCCAGCGCCTGTGTCGACAGAACCGCAATCGCCATTGCGAGGCCGAACGACGCGAGTTTGCGGTTGTCGCCGGAGACGAGCGCGCCACGGAAGGCCGAGTTCAGGCAGAAGCCGGTTCGCTGCACGGTCACGCCGAACGCGGCACCGATCGCAAGACCGGCCCAAAGAGAAAGCACCAACGGACTCATGATTTTGGTTTCCGGCCGGCTATGTGCCGCTCCAATAATCACATTTATATATGTGATTATATCGATTTCACGTAGGAGGCTAATAGCCAGAGCAAAGCCCAACGATCAAGCGGTATTTTTAGCGGGCCTGTACTGCGAGGGGAATGTTTTGCAAGAAATACAACAGGATAAGGCCGGGCAGCGGGCGCGCATGCAGGCTTCTAGGTAGCCGGCCCGAGGGCCGATCAGGCGGTCACGTCTCGGATGGATACAACCTAAGAATGCATATTCTCTTATAATACACCAATATATTGCGCTCTTGGCTCTGGGTATTGTTTCCCATGCGCAACTGATTCTCGGTGGACCATGCTGAAGACTCGAGAGGATCGTTCGAGTGAAAGCGTACCCGGCGAAGCGTTCGGTTTCCGTCAAACTTCTTCAGGCGAAAGCAACAAGGCGGCTCCTGTCTCGGCCGATGCCCGTTTTCTGCCGACTTGCAACGGATGCTTCGTGCGCGAAACCGGCGCTTGCCCCGGCTTCGGCGTGAAAAGCGAGACCGAGATGGCTTCCGGGCGCGGCGCCCCGCTCGTGCCTTCGCAAATCCAGGTTTTTCCCGCGCGCCGCACGATCCTGCACCAGCGCGAGGAGAGCGATTATTTTCCGGTGATATGCAGCGGCTGGGCTGCCGCTTCGATCACGGTCACGAACGGGCGAAAGCAGATCGTTTCCTTCGCGCTCGCGGGTGAAGCGGCCTCGATGAACTATCTCTTCGAAACATGCGCGGGCCGCGCCATCGAAGCGGTCTCGCAGGTCTCGTGCCGGAAATTCCGCCGCGTCGAGTTGATCGAGGCGGTGATGCAGAACCCGGCGCTCGCCGCGAAGCTCGGTCGCGCAATTGCCGAAGAGCGCGAACGCGCAGATCAATTGAGCCTCGATCTCGGCAGACGCTCGGCGGAAGCACGGATCGCAAGGTTGCTGTTTAGCCTGCATAATCGATTGCGCAAAAAGGGACAGGCGCATGACGGCACGATCGACTTTCCGGTTCGCCAGCAGCAGCTCGCGGATGCAACCGGGCTCACCGCAGTTCACGTATGCAAGATCCTGAGCCGGTTCCGGACGAGCGGACTCCTGCGGCTCGACGGGCGAAGGCTGACGCTGCTCGACGAGCGGCGCCTGCGGGAACTCGTGGAATGGGACTGAAGGTCATCGCGCCACACTGGCAAGGTGCTGACAATCCCGGATAATCTCTTCCGGAGCCGCGACCTTTGCGGCCGGAAGGACCCGGTTCATGCGTTCCAGTGCGTTCGACTTCTCCACGCTTTTCCCGCGATCCCTGCCTGCGCCTGCGGTCAAATGGACCGGCGCGCCGCGTTTCAGTTTCGTCGGCGGCAATAACGATCCGGACGTGGTGCCGGTCGATGCGCTGCGCGCTGCGGCAGACAAGGTGCTTGCGCGGGAAGGCAACGCACTTTCGAATTACACCGTGAACACGGGTCCGCAGGGTTATCGCCCGCTGCGCGAATTCGTGGCGCAGAAACTCAAGCGTGACGCCGGTATTTCCTGCACGTCAGAAGACATCGTGATGGTGTCGGGCTCTCTTCAGGCGCTCGATCTCGTCAATGCCGTGTTATGCGAGCGCGGCGATACGGTGATCTACGAAAAGGACAGCTATCAGGGTTCGATCAACCGCATGACGCGTATGGGCGTGAATGTCGTAGGCGTTCCGCTTGATGAGGGCGGAATGCGGATGGATGCGCTGGGCAATGCGCTCGCCGATCTGAAGGCGCGCGGCGTGCGGCCGAAGTTCATCTACACGATCCCGACCGTGCAGAATCCGACCGCGACGATCATGAGCGAGGAACGGCGCCGCGAATTGCTGAAGCTCTCGGAAGAATACGGCGTGCCTATTTTCGAGGACGATTGCTATGCCGACCTGATCTGGAGCGGAAAGCGTCCGCCTGCGCTCTACGCCATGAGCAAGACCGGGGGTGTCGTGCATATCGGTTCGTTTTCGAAGTCGGTCGCGCCCGCACTCCGTGTCGGTTACATCGTCGCGCCGTGGGAAATCCTGTCGCGCGTGCTTTCGCTGAAAACCGACGCGGGTTCCGGCGCGCTGGAGCAGATGGTGCTCGCGGAATTCTGCAAACCGCATTTCGAAGCCCATGTGCCGGTGCTGCGCACCGCGTTGCGCGCGAAGCTGGAGACACTGATGGAAGCGCTGAACGAGCAGTTCGGCACGGCGGCGGAATTTCAGGACCCGCCGGGCGGCATCTTTCTCTGGGTGAAGTTGCCGGATCAGGTGGATGCGATGCGGCTCTACCAGAAGGCGCTCGCCGCAGGCGTCGCCATCAATCCGGGACCGGAGTGGTCGGTCGATGCGAAGCATTCCAAGAGCCGCATCCGCATCTGCTTCGCGAGTCCCTCGCACGAGCAGATCCGCGAAGGCATCGCCGCGCTTGCTGAAGTCTGCCGCGCCGAGTTCGGCGTGCCCGCGCGCAGCGCGAACGTGCAGAAGCGGGCGTAGGGCCGCGTAATGGCAAGGCGCAAGAAAGCGGCCAAGCACATTCAGTCCGGCATCGCGCTTGCCGTCTTGCGAAGTCTGCGTCCGTATCAATGGGCGAAGAACGCTCTCGTCTTCGTTCCGCTCGTGCTCGGCGGATTGCTGATCGAAGCGGATGCCTGGGGCTATGCGTTGCTCGGCTTCGTGGCACTCTGCCTCGCGTCTTCCGCGAACTATATCGTCAACGATCTGCGCGATCTCTCTAACGACCGCAAGCACTGGAGCAAGCGCGTGCGGCCGATTGCGAGCGGCGATCTGTCCCCTCGCGCGGCTTATATTCTTGCCGGGGGGCTCTTTGCCTCCACCTTCGTCGTGGCTGCGCTGATCGGTCCGGAAGAGATGGCGATGCTTGCGCTCTATCTCGTCATCGCATTGAGCTACACTTTCTATTGGAAGCGTATTCCGCTTGCGGACATCTTCGTGATCGCGATTTTGTTCACGTTCCGGATCGCGCTCGGCATACTCATTCTCGACGTGCGGATTTCGCCGTGGCTGCTGGTGTTCTCGATGTTCATGTTTGTCTCTCTGTCGGCGGCAAAGCGGCATACGGAACTCTTGCGTGCCAAAGGTAAGAGTGGAAGTTTGATGCCGGGCAGGGGTTATGTGCACGAGGACGCGCCGCTCGTGCTGGCGCTCGGAATTGCCGCGATGCTTGGCGCGGTGCTCATCAATATCGAATACCTGCTGGTCGATGCCTTTCCGCGTGCGGTCTATTCGAATGCCGAATGGCTCTGGACCATTCCGCCGATTCTGTTCCTGTTTCTTGCGAGGGTATGGCTGCTGTCGCAGCGCGGGGAGATGTTCGACGACCCGGTTTTCTTTGCGCTGCGCGACCGGATCAGCCTCGCACTCGGCTGCGCCATGATTGCCGGGTTTCTGGCGGCCATTTTCGGTCTCTGATGCCGCAGGCTGCAAACCCTCCAACCGGCCGTGTAACGGCTTTTGACTTTGCCGTCATCGCCGCTCTCTCCTTCCTCCTTTATCTCGTCTCCGCAGTTCTTCTCGATATGCGCTACGCGATCCTGCATTTCGGCGCGGACGGACATTTGTATGAAGGGCTTGCGCAGGGCGTTATTCACGACCGCATCGCGAGGTTTCATCCGGTCACCGTCGCGATGGCGTCCGTATGGAAGAAACTGTTCGGCTGGCTTTCGGTCTGGGTGGAGACGAAATTCGTTCTGAAGGCGATGCCGGCCGCAGCGGGAGCTGCCGGCGTTGCCGCTGCGGTTTCGGCCTTTGCCGTTTTCATGCGGCGCCGCGAGGCGTTGCTATGCGGCGCGATCTACGCGGTTTCGTTTGGCGTTTGGTATTTCGCAAGCATCGAGGAATCCAAGATCGTCACGGCTGCATTTGCGGCATTCTACATCGCTATCTATCTGCACGTTCGCGAAAATCTGAATACAAGCAGGATTGTGCTGTTGAGCGCCGTGCTGTGCGCGGCCTGTCTGAACGAGATCACGTCTTGCTTTCTCGCGGCAATCCCGGCAGCGGAGTTTCTGTTGCGCCGTAGCCGGTTGCCGCTTCTTTTATTGATCGCGCATATCGCTGCGGGGTGTGCTGCGCTCGCTGTGCTGGAGTTCGTCGCGCGAGTGGTTTTGCCGGCAACGGATAGCGAGGGCGCCACGCATGCGAGCATGTTCTTCCACTATTTTCTACAGAACGACCGCGGCCTTGCGAGCTTCCGCTACTTCGCGAGCAACTGGCTTTTCTTCAATATCGCGGCACCATCCGCGAGTGCCACGCATCTCGCGAATGCCGCGCATAACGCTGCGGGATACTTCTCGCCGGGGCTTGCACAGTATTCGGGTCATCCGTTTGCCTTGGCGGCACTCGTGCTGCTCATGGCGGTCTTTGTATCGGGTCTGCTGCGTGGCGGATCGCGCGTTCGGTTTGGCATTCTGCTCGCGCTTGCAGCCTATTCGCTCGTGCGCGGAGCTTTCTTCTTCGCGTTTAATCCACCGGAGCCGCTATTATTCAGCCCGGCAGCGACGCTCGCGCATTTGCTCATTTTGATCGTACCTTTTGCGCGGTCGGATTTCCGCTGGAAGGGAACAGCGCTTGCCGCGATTGCCGCAAGTCTGTTCCTAGCAAACGGTGCGTTCTTCCTAGGGGCCTAGTTCAGGCTGCAATCGCCTTCAGCACATCGTCCGGCTTTTCGGCGAGCAGCATGTGGCCCGCGCCGGGAAGCATCACCACCTTTGCGCCGGGAATGAGTGCCGCGAGCGCCTTACCGTTTTTGGCGGGCGTCATCAGGTCGCGCTCCGCGAGAACGACGGTGACGGGCACCTTGACCTTCGCCGCCGCTTCGCTCGCATCGTAAGCGTTGCTCGCAGAGAGGTCCGCGAACAATACGCCCGGTTTCATGGTTTCCAGAATACGGACGCCTTTGCCCATCATCCATCCGCCGGGCGTCAGACTGCCGCCGAGACCCGCGCTGTAGCCGAAGCCCCAGACGGTCATCATCGCGACCGCATCCGGCGAGTTGGCCTTCGCCGCGTCAAGCAGCGCTTCGCTCACCGGCATCGTTATCGCGGTTGCGATCAGGCCTAGGCTTGCGACTTTCCCCGGATACCTTGCCGCAGTTTCGATTGCGGCGAATGTGCCGAGGGAGTGGCCGATAAGGCGCGCCTGCTTCGCGCCGGAGGCATCGATCAATGCCGAGAGCCAGTCCGCAAGTTCGCCGACCGAGGCGAGCGGCTTGCCGCCGGACAATCCGTGCCCGGGAAGATCGGGCGCGAGCACGGAGTATCCGTGATGCGCATGCCAGCGCGTATAGAGCGCCCAGGCCGAATGATCGAAACCTGCGCCGTGGAGGAAAATGACCAGCGGCTTCGCGGGGTCGAACTCCTGTCCGCCGGTTGCGGCATAGACGTTTTCGCCGTTCACTTCGATGCGCATGGGCTTACGCTTTCTGCGAGGCGCGCAGCGCCTGCGCGAGATCGCCGATGATGTCCTCGGCATTCTCGATGCCGACCGAGAGCCGGATCAGTTCCTCGCAGATGCCTGCGGCCTTCAGCTGCTGCGCGTCCATCTGCTGATGGGTGGTGCTCGCGGGATGAATGACGAGCGTCTTCGCATCGCCGACGTTTGCGAGGTGGCTAGCCAAACGCAGGCTCTCGATGAACCTCCTGCCAGCCGCGCGTCCACCCTTGATGCCGAAGCTCACGATCGAGCCTGCGCCTCGCGGCAACAGCTTCTTCGCAAGCTCATGGTCTTCGTGCGTGGGCAGCGAAGGGTGTAGCACCCATTCGACTGCGGGGTTCTGCGAAATCGCCTTCAGGACTTCGCTTGTGTTCGCGACGTGGCGGTCCATGCGGACGCCGAGGGTCTCAACGCCCTGCAAGAGCTGGAACGAGTTGGTCGGCGAGATACAGGCGCCGAAGTCGCGCAGGCCCTCGGAGCGCGCGCGCATGATGAATGCCCAAGGCCCGTACTGCTCGGCGAAATTGATGCCGTGGTAGCCGGCATAGGGCTCGGTGAGCTGCGGAAACTTGCCGCTCCCGACCCAGTCGAAACGGCCGCTATCGACGATGATGCCGCCTATCGCAATGCCATGTCCGCCGATCCACTTAGTCATGGAATGCATGACGAGATCGGCGCCGAGTTCGAGCGGGCGCGATAGATAGGGCGTCGCAAAGGTGTTGTCGATCAGGAGCGGGATCTTCGCGCCATGCGCGATTTCCGCGACCTTCGGAATGTCGAGCACTTCGAGGCCGGGATTGCCGATGGTCTCGCCGATGACGAGTTTGGTGTTCGGCTTGATCGCGGCCTTGATGCCGGAGTGATCGCGCGGCTTCACGAAGGTTGTCGTGATGCCGAAGCGTGGCAGCGTGTGTGCCAAGAGGTTGATCGTGCCGCCATAGAGCGATGCCGAGGCGACGATGTGATCGCCCGCGTTTGCGAGCGTAGCGATGGCGAGATGCAACGCGGCCATGCCGCTTGCGGTCGCGACCGCGCCCGCTCCGTTTTCGAGGGCGGAGATGCGTTCTTCGAGGACCGACGTCGTCGGGTTGGAAATGCGCGTATAGATGTTGCCCGCGCGTTCGAGATTGAAGAGCGCCGCTGCGTGGTCGGTGTCCTGAAAAACATAGGACGTGGTCTGATAGATCGGAACGGCACGCGCGCCGGTCACCGGGTCCGGATGCTGCCCCGCATGCAGGCTCATGGTTTCGAAGGCGGGCGGTTTGGGTGCGGCCATATTGTTTCTTTCGCGCGTTACCTCTGTGCGTAGTATATCCGTACCATGGACAGACGCGATGAAATTCGTCCCGGAGAGGTCGTCGTCACGGCACCTGAGCCGCACGATGCGGGTCTGGTTTTCATCGGACGGATTCATACGCCGTGGCAGAGCCGTTCCGAATGTCCGCGGCAGGGACGGCAGGACGGCCCCGTCTGCCGGATCGAGATTTTAGAGCCGTGGGTCGCAGCGCTGAAAGGCATCGAGAACTTCGCGCAGCTCGAGGTACTCTACTGGCTCGACAAGTCGCGCCGGGATCTGGTCGAGCAGAATCCGAAACACAGCGGCCGCACCACGGGGACTTTCGCGCTGCGCTCGCCGATGCGACCCAATCCGATCGGCACGTCGCTGGTGAAGCTCGAACGGGTGGAAGGAAATTCGCTGTTCGTGCGCGGCCTAGATTGTCTCGACGGCACGCCGCTCGTCGATCTCAAGCCCGACCATTGCGACTTCTCGCCGAACGGCAGGACCGGCGATTTTCAGAAGGCATGAGACTTTTCTCCCTCCCCGCAAAGGGGAGGGAGAAGGGTAGTTAAATTTCACAACATCGGCAGGCTTTTCGGCCGCCCTCGCGGAAACGCTTGATCGATCTGCTCGATTTCTTTCGCGCTTATCTCGATTTCGCCTGCTCCTGCATTCTCTTCCGCATGCACAATCTTTGAAGCCTTTGGAATCGCGAGCACGGATTTCTTTCGTGTCAGAAAGGCGAGTGCGATCTGTCGTGGTGTTGAATCGCGGGCACCGGCGATTTCGGCGAGCACCTTACCGCCGGGCGTGGAAGGCGCGGGCGAGGCCATCTGACCGTAAGGACTGTAGGCGACGACCGCGACCTCATGCTTCTCGCACCATGGAATTACCGAGTGTTCGATCGCGCGTTCGCGCAGGTGATAGAGCACCTGATTGCAGGCGATCTTTCCTCTGCCCGCGACCGCGAGCGCTTCGTCGAGATCGTCTTCGTCGAAATTGGAGACGCCCCAGGAGCGGATCTTTCCCGCCGCTTGCAGCTCATCGAATGCCGCGAAGGTTTCTTCGAGCGGATAAGAACCGCGCCAGTGCAGCAGATAGCAGTCGAGGTAATCGGTTTTCAGTTGCTTCAGCGAGCGCTCGCAGGCGGCAATCGTGCCTTTGCGGGATGCGTTGGATGGAAGCACTTTGGACACCACGAACACCTTATCGCGGCGTCCGGCGATGGCTTCGCCCGTGATCGCCTCGGCGCGGCCCGAGCCATACATCTCCGCAGTGTCGATGTGCGTCATGCCGAGATCGATGCCGCGTTGAAGCGTTCTGACCGCTTCCGCGCGAGGGGCAAGCTCGAGGTTCCATGTCCCCTGACCGATGACGGAAACGCCGGTTTGCCCGGCGCCGAAGGAGCGCGTCTTCATTCGTGGAGTGTTGCGAAGCGCGCCAGCGCGGTCAATGCGCCGGCTTTTCCATCACATAGAGGCCGACGTCGATGGCCTTCGAGCGGAAGCCGCCTTCGCAATAGGCAAGGTAGTATTCCCAGGTCCGTTTGAATTTCTTCGAATAGCCCATCGCCTCGATCTCGGGCCACGCGCGCTGGAAGCGGCGGTTCCATTCGTTCAGCGTCTGCGCGTAGCTGAGCCCGAAGGTTTCGAGCGAGACGAACTTCATGCCCGCCTGCGCGATCTGTTCGCGCATCACCGCATCCGACGGCAGCATGCCGCCCGGGAAGATGTAGCGCTGAATGAAATCGGCGTTCCTGCGGTAAAGGTCGAAGCGCTCGTTGGCGATGGTGATGACTTGCAGCACCGCGCGGCCGCCGGGCCTTAAGACATCGGCGATCTTGCCGAAATAAGTCGGCCAGTATTTCTCGCCGACCGCTTCGATCATTTCGATCGATACGACGCGGTCGAACTTTTCCGTCACGTCACGATAGTCCTGGAGGCGGAGGTCCGCCTTGCCGCCCGCTCCCGCTTTGGCGATGCGCTCCTTTGCGCCGGCAAGCTGCGAGGGCGAAAGCGTGAGTCCGGTAACATGCGCGTTGCGCTCGGTGGTTAGGCGCTCGGCGAGGCGGCCCCAGCCGCAGCCGATCTCGAGTACGCGCTCGCCGCCCTCGATCGCGAGCAGGTCCATAATGCGCGCGAGCTTGTTGTCCTGCGCGTCTTCGAGCGATTGATTTGGCGTTGCATAGAGCGCCGACGAATAGGTCATGCTCGGGTCGAGCCAGAGCCTGTAGAAGTCGTTGCCGAGATCGTAGTGCGCCTCGATGTTGCGGCGGCTCCCGCTCTTCGTGTTCGCGCGGAGCAGATGCTTCACGCGGTGCAGGAAGCGCTTGAACCACCGGCCGGCGGTGACTTCGCTCAACGCCTGTTCGTTCAACGCGGCAAGCTCGATCAGCGTCGCGAGATCGGGCGTCGACCAGTCGCCGTCCATGTAGGCTTCTGAGAATCCGACATCGCCGCCGAACATGAGGCGGCGCATGGTGCGCCATCTGTGCAGGATGAGGGTCGCGCGCGGACCTTCGATCTCGCCTTTACCTTCGACCCGCGCACCGCTCGGCGTTTCGATGATGAGATGACCGACTTTCAGGGATCGGACGACGCGGGCGATCCAGCGGTCGGCAAAGCGCGAGTGATCGAGAACATCTTCGATCTGCGCGCGAACATCAGGCCGCTGGAATTGCGGCGCCTGTGATGACCACGGCATACTTCCTTCCCCAAATTCCACTTGTATTGCGTGTTTCTCTTAGACAAAGGTCGTAAAAGGCACGCCGATAGTCAATCCAGAAAAATACGGAAAATTTATTTTGTGCGATGCAGCGGGGCGGGAAGGAGAAGTTGCAGATCTCCAACCCGGCAAACCGGGAGCGCGAAGATTTCGGGCCGCGGTAATGGCGAGCGTCGCGAGTATGTCCCGGACTGCTCAGGATGTGAACGAGCGACTTAAGCCGCGCGGCTGGATACGTCCTCAAGTATCTTTTCATTCCCTGCACCGCCTTCGTGTTTTCCAACCGTGATCCGTTCCGCCAGCTGCTCCGGTTTCGGCCAGATCTGCACTCCTTTCAGCCAGAGCTTCAGCGCTTCCCAGTGGATACCTGCGAGCACTTTCACGGTGAGCAGCGGATAGGCCGCGAAACATTCGGCCAGCGCCCGATCGGTGAGTTCCGATTTCACCGCCGAGATCGATGCCGCGACAAGAAGTCCCTGCGCGTCATGCGCGTGCACCGAGACCGCGATGCGCTCGCCGGGCGGCGCGATGCGGAAGCGGTAGTTCAGCTCACGCGGCAGAAACGGCGAAACGTGAAATCGCTTTGCCGCCGTTTGCGCGAACGCCTCGCCGGAATCCGGATTTTCGCTGGCGGGTATCAGGTAGTAGTGCCGCTCGCCGAAGGTGTTGCTGACCTCGTAAAGGATCGCGGCGATGTGACCGGACGGCCGGTAACAGAAATAGATGCTGAGCGGGTTGAAGACGAACCCGAGCACGCGCGGCATGCACAGGAGCCGGATCGGGCCTCCCGCCAGATCGATTCCGGTTCGTTTCAGGATCGTTTCGACGTGGCTTCGCAGTGGCGTTTTACCGTCGCCGTGGTCGCGGTCGTAGAAGGAGAACAGGTTGAAGCGGTTGCGGGAGAAAAAGCGCAGCCTCCGGTCGAGGTCCTGAAGTTCATCGAGGTCGAGCAGGACGTTGAAAACGCTGTAGCGGAGCCGGTGCGCTTTCGGACGCAGCCGGCGATGAACGACCGCGCCCCGGTAAAGAGCGGAGGTGAACATCGTCATGACGCCGCTTCCTGCATGGGCGCGAAGGGGGAGGCGCCGACGCGAATGCGGCCGTTCTCGTCCGCTACCTGCCACGGGCGCTTGAGACCGCCGAGCGCCTCGGCGACCGCAAGTCCGGACTGTAAACCGTCCTCGTGAAATCCGGAGCCGAAATACGCGCCGCAGAACCATGTGTTGCGAACGCCTTGCAGCGACCAGAGCTTCTCCTGCGCGCGCAATGCAGGCGCGTCGAAGAGCGGATGGTCGCAGTGCTCGGTCCGGACGATCAACTCTTCCCGCGGAAGCCGCGGCGGATTGAGCGTCACGAACAGCGGCACGTCGTCGCGAATGCCTTGCAGGCGGTTCATCCAGTAGGTGACGCAAAGCTGCTTCGCGCCTTCGGCGCTGCGAGTGCCGATGTAATTCCAGCTCGACCAGGCGGCGCGGCGCTTCGGCATCAGCGACGGATCGCTGTGCAGGATCGCTGTGTTGGGCTGGTAGCGGAATTTCGAAAGCAGGCGCCATTCGGCGTCGTTCGGATCGGCGAGCATGCGCAGCGCTTCGTTCGCGTGCGTTGCGATCACGACATGATCGAACTTGCGGGCTCCGCCGTGGATATCATCCACCTGCACGCCATCCGGCCTTCGCATCACGCGCGTCGCCGCGCAGTTGAGTTGCACGCGGTCGGCGTAGGCCGCAGTGAGGCGCTTCACATATTCCCGGCTGCCGCCCTCGACCGTGCGCCAGACCGGACGGTTCGCGATTTTCATCAGGCCGTGGTTTTCGCAGAAGCGGACGAAAGCCGCGGTCGGGTAGGCCGAGAGCTGTGCGGGCGACGACGACCAGATCGCGGCCGCCATCGGCAGCAGGTGATCCTCGCAGAATGGGCGGCCGTAGCGGTTCTGCGCGAGGTATTCGCCGATCGGCATGAGCGCCGCGGACTTCGCGTGCGCCGGCGCTTCCCGGTAGAAGCGAAGCAGGTCCTTCAGCATCGACCAGAAGCGCGGGCTGAACAGATTGCTCTTCTGCGCGAACAGGCCGCGCAGATCGGTGCCCGAATACTCGAAGGCGCCGCCGTCGAAGGAGGCGGCGAAGGACATATTCGAAGCCTTGGTCGGAACGCCGAGATGCCGCAACAGCGCCGTCAGGTTCGGGTAGTTGGTCTCGTTAAAGACGATGAACCCGGTATCGACCGGCAGCGGCCCGAACGGCGAGGGCGCCTCGACCGTGTTCGAGTGGCCGCCGGCGCGGGCCTCGCGTTCATAGACTGTGACCTGATGCCGCGCGGACAAGAGCCAAGCGGCGCTCATGCCCGAAATGCCGGAGCCGATCACGGCGATTTGCAGCGGGCAGTGGGGGGAGGAAGCTGGGACTAACATGCATGGAGGGAACCCGCAGAGCCCCGGGTTTGGATGCATCCGCGGCGCCGCCGGGCGGGTTATGAAGGATCAATCGGGACAACCTTGCGGGCGATGAAGCGGGTGTGGATCACAGTTCTGGCGGTTGTCGCGGCGCTGGCCGCATTTGCGCTGTGGGCGCCGGCGATGCTGCTCAATCTCGCGGCCCCGGGCGCGGACGTCATCGAAGAGCGCGACATCGCGTTCGGGGACGGAGAGCGGCTCAAGCTCGATGTTTACAGGCCGGCCGAGGCGCGCGGGCCTCTGCCCGTGGTCGTTTTTTTCTACGGCGGCTCGTGGCAGCGGGGCGACAAAGCCAGCTATCGCTTCATCGGCAGCGCACTTGCCCGCGCGGGCATCGTCGCGGTCGTACCGAATTACCGGCTCTATCCTCCGGTGCTTTACCCGGATTTCCTCCACGACTCCGCGCTCGCCGTCCGCTGGACCAAGGACAATGCGGGGCGGTTCGGGGGCGATGCCGGAAAGGTCTTTCTCGCGGGCCATTCGGCGGGGGCCTACAACGCCGTCTCTCTCGCGGCGGACCGCCGCTGGCTCGGCGGCGTGAAGCTCGACCCCAAGGCCGACATCGCGGGCGTAATCGGGATCGCGGGTCCCTATGACTTCCTGCCGCTTAAGGACAAACACCTGAAGATCATCTTCGGTCCCGAGGACGAGCGGCCGAAGACGCAACCCATCAACTATGTGGATGGCGACGAACCGCCGCTCCTGCTCATGCGTCCGCAAAACGACGGCGTGGTTGATCCCGGCAACTCGACGCGGCTCGCGGGCCGCGTGAACGAGAAGGGCGGGAACGCTGCGGTCGTGACCTATGCGCGCGTCGGGCATCTCTCCATTCTCGGCGCGTTCTCGCCGCTGCTTTCGTTTCTTGCGCCTGCGCGCGAAGACCTCGTCGCGTTCGTTCGCGCGAAATCCTCCGCCGGAAAGGCGCAACGATGATCGCCATCGCATTGATCGCCGCCGCAGTTTTTCTGTCTGTATGGATGGCGCTTGCCTGGTGGCTGCAACGGCAGACCGGAAAATCCGGGTGGGTCGATACGCTCTGGTCATATGGCACGGGCATCGCGGGCGTTTCGTTGACCTTACTTGTGCCGCTTGCCGCCGGCGGCGCAATCACGGCGCGGCAAGCGCTCGTGGCCGCACTCTGCGCGGCCTGGTCCGCGCGCCTCGGTACGCACATTCTCTTCCGCACGCTCTCCGGCGGGGACGATCCGCGCTACGCGCAACTCAAGAAAGAGTGGCGTAAGGACGCGCAGCGCAGGATGTTCTGGTTCCTCCAGGTTCAAGCGTTGTGCGCGTTCGTGCTCGCGCTTGCGGTCTTCGTGGCTGCGCAGAACCCGGCACCCGGCTTGCGCGCGATCGACTGGATCGGAGCAGCGCTTCTCGCTCTTGCGACTGCCGGTGCAGGAGTTGCCGACCGGCAGCTCAAGGCATTCGTCAGCGAGAAGAAAAATAAAGGTAACGTCGCGAAGACCGGTCTCTGGGCTTACTCGCGGCATCCCAACTATTTCTTCGAATGGCTGGGTTGGTTCGCCTATGCGCTGATCGCGTTCAATGTCAGCGGAGAGTACAATTGGTGGCCGCTCGCGTTGCTTGCGCCTGCGATGATGTACTGGCTGCTTGTGTACGCCTCCGGCATTCCGCCGCTGGAAGCGCACATGCTGCGTTCGCGCGGCGAGAAGTTTCGCGCCTATCAGGAGCGCGTGAATGCGTTCTTTCCCGGACCGCGCAGGGAGGGCCGCACCCGGCGTTCCGCCGGACGGAAGCGGTGATACGGCACGTGAAGGCACTCGCGCGCATTTATGCATACATCGAGCATCGCGATCCGCTCGCGCGGGCCGGGAACGTGATTGCGATGTTCATCCTGAGCAACCAGCCGTTCTATCCGCTCTACATTTACTTTCTGATCGGAAATCGCTTCTGGCCGGCGCTGCTCACGCTCTTGTCTTCGCCGCTTTTCGCCTTGGTGCCCTGGCTGATGCGCCGAAGCCTTCCCGCGGGAAAGTGGCTGTTGATTGTAGCGAGTCTCGCAAACACGACGATCGCGATCAAGGCGTTCGGCCCGCAAAGCGGGCTCGAGCTCTTTTTCTTTCCATGTGCCGTGCTCGGCGCGCTTCTGTTCGGCGATAGCGAGCGTTACGCGCGCTGGGCTGCGGCGCTCGCGCCTATCGCTCTCTATCTCGTTTTGCGCGGCAGCTATGGCTCCGCGCTCGAGAGCTTTTCGAGCGGCGAGTATGAAACGCTTTTCACACTGCACGCGGTCAGTGCGGCTGCCATTTGTATCGTCGTCTGCTTTGCCGTGACAGCCGCACTCGCGCGGAAACAGCCTAGCGGATGAAGCGCTCGAGCCAGCCAGAGATCAGGAAACCTGCGGTCGATGCCGCGCCGCCGAGAAACGTGCCCCAGAGCATGTCGATCACGGTGAGCTTCGTTTCCCAGTTCCTGAGCGTCGCCTGATTGGTGAGGTCGTAGGTCGCATAAGTGAAGAAGCCGAACAGCGCGCCATAGAGCAGCGCATCGGTCCAGTTGCCGCTGCGCAGGCCGGCCGAGATGCCGAAGATCACGAGCCCCAGCACGAACAGGAGATAGAACACGAGCGCAGGAGCGAGCCGGAAGTCGGGGAGCAGGATGTCCTTGAGAATGGGCCTGTAGAGCGTGTTCGCGGTGGAGGAAAGCCACACGAAATCGAGTGCGAGGAACACGATCAGGGTCGAGATATACGCGAGAATGTAGCGGGTCATGCCGGCCTCGAAGATGACGGGGGATTTCATTTCAGTCTATCGTAACCCGGGAAGCGCCCGGATGGATGCATCCGGCAACAGGCAAGAGTGCAATATCGATGTTATCGAAGTCCGACCGCAGCAAGGCTGCCGCCATTCTCATCGAAGCCGAACGCACGAAGAAGCAGGCGAAGCAGCTTTCCGTCACGTTCCCGAAGATCGACATAGACGACGCCTATGCGATCCAGCAGGAAGTAACGAAGCGGAAGCTGAAGGCGGGCCGCAAGGTGATCGGCCACAAGATCGGCCTGACCTCGAAAGCCATGCAGCAGTCGCTCGGCATCAACGAGCCCGACTACGGGCATCTGTTCGACGACATGATGGTCGCGGACGGCGCGAAGCTTGTATTCGAGAACTACTGCGTTCCGCGCATCGAGGTCGAGCTTGCCTTCGTGCTCGGCAAGCCCCTGAAGGGTCCCGGCATCGGGCTGTTCGACGTGCTGCGCGCGACGGAATACGTCGTGCCGTCGCTCGAGATCATCGACGCGCGGCTCGTCAACCCGCGCAAGATTTTCGATACCGTGTCCGACAACGGCGCTGCGGCCGGCATCGTGATCGGCGGGCAGGTGATGCGGCCGGACGACTTCGACCTGCGCTGGGCCGGCGCGATCCTCTACAAGAATTCCGAGATCGAGGAGACGGGCATCGCCGCAGGCGTGCTCGGCCATCCGGCGCTCGGCATCGCGTGGCTCGCAAACAAGCTTGGGCCGCGCGGCGTCACGCTGAAGCCCGGGCATATTCTCCTGTCGGGCTCCTTCACCCGCCCCGTGCATGCCGCAAAGGGCGACACCATCCACGCGGATTTCGGCCCGCTCGGCGGGCTCGCGATTCAATTCGTCTGATCGGGAGGAAATCATGGCGCTGGAACTGACAGGCGAATACGACCTGCCGCAGAAGCGGGAAGTCGTATGGAAAGCGCTCAACGATCCCGCAGTTCTTGAAAAGTGCATTCCCGGCTGCGAGACGCTGGAAAAACTTTCCGACACCGAATTTCAGGCGACCGTGAAACTGAGAATCGGTCCGGTGAGCGCGCGTTTCAAGGGCAAGGTAAATCTGGAAGAGATCGACGCGCCGAACGGTTACAAGATCGTGGGCGAGGGCGAGGGCGGCGTCGCCGGCTTTGCAAAAGGACACGCTACCGTTGCATTGGCGGAAGCAGAGGAAGGCACAAAGCTGACCTACAAAGCCGAAGCGGCAACGGGCGGTAAAATCGCACAGCTCGGGCAGCGCTTGATCGCGGGCTCAGCGAAGAAGACCGCGGACAGCTTCTTCGAAAATTTTGTCGAGGCGCTGCAAGATTACAAGTAATTGACG
>FKKE01003916.1_pt1 | contig 18856 bp, 13 predicted proteins | sample 1106331 | NCBI WGS metagenome assembly FKKE01 (sample SAMEA3931202, study PRJEB13176) | freshwater metagenome | biome: Drinking water system; feature: drinking water; material: freshwater | place: China | collected 2013-02-06 | reverse complement strand
CTTTTATTCATCCGTTAGCGGCAGTTACCGGAAATGTGATCATTGGAAAAAATTGTTATATAGGTCCCGGTGCAGCGCTTCGTGGCGATTGGGGCCAGATCATAATAGAAGATGGAAGTAATGTGCAGGAAAATTGTGTCGTCCATATGTTTCCGGGCATAACCGTTTTATTAAAAGAAGGGGCACATATTGGCCATGGCGCAATCATTCATGGGGCAACGATAGGCAAAAATTGTTTAATTGGGATGAATGCAGTGATCATGGATAATGTAGAATTAGGTGATGAGTGCATTGTTGGTGCGTTAAGCTTTATAAAACAGGATCAAAAATTCCCCCGCCGGTCAATGATCATCGGTAACCCGGGAAAAATAGTAAAGAAGGTAAGTGATGAAATGATAGCCTGGAAAACCGAAGGCACCCGAATTTACCAGCAGCTACCCATTGAAATGACAAAGTCGTGGAAATCATGCGGTCCGTTGCGCAAACCACGAACCAAACACATCCAAAATGCTGGAAGACAAAGCGGTTACAAACCATTTAGCAAAACCATTTCTAAAGAATTATAAGGGCAAGCTTGCATTTACAAAATACTGTTACTACTTTTATCGCCCATTCGATTCTTACTCACCAAGCATTCCTACAGAAACACCCTGATCTCCAATCATCTTATAGGCACCACGTCTTAAGTTTTATATCCTTTCGAACAACTCTCTCCATGTCCTCGAAACCTCATTCGGGTCGTGTATTATTATTCGTTATATAAAACCTTAAAGACAATGAAAAAATTTACATTTCTGTGCCTTATCATTATTGCTGCAATAATGTTCAGCAATTCTGCATCGGGGCAAATTACATTAAGAGGTTCCGGTACTGGTACTCAAGATACCGAGGGGGGAACCTTAACAATTACTAAGCCAGCCGGACTAGCTGTTGGTGATCTCATGATCGCCAATATTATTCAAAGCGATAATGATGGAGCAGACGGCGGAGATCTTTCCAACGTTACTATTCCTGCTGGGTGGACATTAATTGCCGGTAATCAAACCGGTATTGTTGGTAGCAGCGGTGATGAATTCTGGGGAACGCTTTTGTACAAATTTGCCACTGCAGCTGATGTAGCAGCTACTGATTTCTCGTTTGCAATGGATCCTCAGGCAGATGACGCTTCAGGTGGTATTGTTGCTTTTGATGGTGTACATCAAACAACCCCATTTGATGCTTCTATTTCTTCAACTTATCAGAATATAACAAACGACGCCAGTTTGTCTGCTAATGCAATTACAACTGCTACAGCTGACGCTGCTGTTGTGATGTTTGGAGTTTGGGGGGATAATATTAATGTTACAAATACAAGCTGGGATATTACTGATCCCTCTGATCCGGATGACCTTACTGAAATTTATGATCTTGCTTTTAATTCTAGTTTAGATAATGGAAATGGCGCTGCTTGGGCTTTAAATGCAACAGTTGGAACAACTGGGGCAGGAACAGCAACATTGGCAAGCGCTGCATTTAATGGAGCAATTTTAGTCGCACTTAAACCAGAAGCACCCAGTGTTTCATTAACTTCTCCGGGTTTATCCGTTACTACTATTGTTGCAGGTGGCAATGTTAATTTTACAGCTACAAGAAATGCAAATGGTTTCTGGCCTGGTGGAAACGGCACTTTCGCCTATGACTTTATCTCTTCTCCCACTACCGGCGTTACTTTGCCCGACCCTGCCAATACAACCAATGCAAGTGCATCTACTACCGGAACATTTAGTACTCCCGGTACCTATACGATTTCAGTTACTGTAACTGAACAAGGTGGTGGTTCCTCTGCAAGTACTACAGTGAATAAAACTGTAAAAGTATTAGCAGCCACACCAACTGATGCTTCCCTGTGGGCAACTTCTTCAAGCGGTACACAGATTTCTAGCTTTGTAGTTTCAGAAGGATCTTACTTTAGTGGTCCTACAAATATATTTGCACCTACATTCCCTGTTGGAAGTTCAACTGCTGCATTGGGCACAATGCGTGATATATCTAATAACCGCTTCTTCTATTATCTGCCAAACATAGGAACAAACGGAGTAGTAACTATCATGGGTGCCAATGCAAATGGTTCGGTTATTAACCAGGTGGGTACAATTGATGTAAATGGTGCAAGCACTAATACACTTGGCTTTGTAAGATTGGGTATGGATAACCAGGGACAGGGTTGGATACTTGCCGGCGATGGAAGCACTGTTTACCTGGCTAAATTCATAGCAAACGGAACAGCTGCTGCTACAGTAAGTATTGAAGATAATAATGGTATTACGATCGTTGATGGTACTGCAAGCACATTCCAGAATGGTGACTTAGCTGTTACTGGTAATGGTACTATTTGGGCTTTGGCAAATGATGGTTCAGGTGTTACTCAAGTATTCAGCGGTGTTCCTAATGGTAACTCAACAAGCTTTACAAGAAAGTTCACTCTTAATGACAATAATGGAGTTCCATTCACAGGTTCAGTGAACGGTATAGCATTTGACATTTTCGGTTCAATGTATATTTCTACATCAACAGGCTTATACTATATCAACCCTGCCACTGTTAATGGCCCTGCCGGTACAGTGAATTGCGACCTCGTACAAACTGTATCTGGTTTGCAAGACCTTGCATCTGATGCCTTCCCTGAGCAATCAGTACTGCCAGTAACAATGAAGTCATTTGGAGTTTCAAGATCAGGCAACAATGCATTATTGAACTGGATCACTTCGGCTGAGCAAAACACTGATCATTTTGAAATTGAAAGAAGCTTTGACGGTGTGAACTTTGTAAAAGCAGGAAACGTTCAGGCTGCTGGTAATTCAAATCGTGAAGTAAACTATAGCTTCAGCGATCCGATCACCGTAACTTCCGGTATCATTTACTATCGCTTAAGAACAGTTGATATTGATGGTAAATGGAACCTCAGCAAGATCGTATCACTCCGCCTAAGCGGTAAGTCGATAACTAACTTTACAGTTTATCCTAATCCTTTCACTAATAACATTAAGATCAATGTCAGCAGTGAAAAAGATATGATGGTGACCATACGCATTTCCAATACTGTTGGCCAGATGGTAGTTAACCGTCGTGAAATGGTACAGAAAGGAGAAAGCGTAATTGTACTATCTAATGAGCTTAACTCATTGAGTAAGGGTATTCACTTCATGGAACTCATCACTGAAGAAGGTACTACAACTCAAAAGATCGTTAAGCAATAAAAGAATTGCTCAAGGTTTACCTTAACCCCTTGTCGTTGACAAGGGGTTTTTTATTTTTCATCTAAAAAAATTCTTTATCCGCATTCAGAATCTTCGTAACTTAATTTTCCAGTTCTTAAAAAATCAAAACCTTTATATGAGAAGAAATCTACTTTCAGCATCCTTGCTCCTTGGAACGTTTGGTCTTACTCTATTTACATCAGCACAAACAGATCGTTTTGCATTTGCAATAACTGACCTTGAACAGACCGGCAGTGGATGGAATGCCTTAAGAAAACTTGATCTTAGATCAGGAGAGTTTACACAAGTATTATTGAATGGCAGCGATCCAACGATCACTGCATATGATGTAAGCACAAGAAAAGCATGGAAAGCGATCCCCGATGTAAAATTTGGTAATTATATGCAGGCGCCTTTTGCTACAGGTGTTGCTGCTATGGCTTATGATAAAAAGAACAATCGTCTTTATTTTACTCCTATGTTCATTGATCAGCTTCGTTATGTTGATCTCAAAACAATGAAGGTTTATTATGTAACCGATCAATCCTTCACAAAACTTGGCAGCATGCATAATGATGAAGGAAAGATCATAACAAGAATGACCATCAATCCTGACGGTACAGGGTATGCAGTTTCAAACGATGCAAGTACATTTATCAGCTTTACAACAGGAAAAAAATTACAGGTAACCCAGCTGGGTTCATTGGTTGATGATCCGGCAAATGGCGGCGTATCTATTCATAATCGTTGCGGAAGCTGGGGCGGCGATATGATAGCCGATGATGAAGGCAAGCTGTATATACTTACCTCCCGCAATAGTGTTTACAAAATTGACCCGGCTACAAAAGCTGCAACTTTACTTGGTTATGTACAGGGTTTGCCGCAAGGCTTTACTATTAACGGCGCCGTGGTAACTGCTGAAGGAAAAGTTTTGGTAAGCAGTGCTGTTAATGGAAATGGTTATTTTGTTGTAGATCCAAAAGATTGGACCGCTTCTTTGTATGAATCAAAAGCCGGAATTTTCCGCAGCTCTGACCTGGCTAACAGTAATTTTTTACAAACAAGACCAAAGAATACAACGCAATCAGAAATTGTAACCCGCAAAGTGCCTGATGTTATTTCAGCCAGTAAAGTTTCCCTTTATCCCAACCCGGTTACCAATAATCAATTCACCATTCAATTCGGGAAAATAGCTGCAGGGAATTATCATGTTGAATTGACAAATGTAATGGGGCAGGTGATCATGCAGCGTACCGTAAATGTGCAGGCTGAAGACCAGGTAGAAATTGTTTCAATAAAATCTACAGTTGCAAGAGGAGTTTATCTTGTAAAAGTAGTTGGAGCGGATAAAACATCAATCCTAAACCAAAAGTTAGTGGTGCAGTAAATACTCATTTACTGCGTTACAGCGCCGGCCCCGTAAGACCGGCGTTTTTTTATTGTTTTTATATGAATTGGAAAAAAAGAATTTTAATATTTCTACCTATTACAATTGTTGTAGCTCTCGCTTTAAGTTTTTTTGTAACCCAATTTCTTAAATATCTAGGTGAAGCCTTTGGGGAAAATTGCAATCTAGTTGATACATTTTATGTGAAGAATTACAAAATTGAAGAATCTGAATGTATTGGATGGGCAGGCCCAAAATACGATTCTTATAAATTATATGAAAATGGCAGGCATTTATCTGCTGGTTTATTGAAACAAGATACTTGTCAATTCTATTTTTCTCACGGAAATGATACATTACTTAGATTGGATTCATGCAAGCAAACAGTTGAATTTTTTTTACCTGAAAAGAGAAATTTAGTTTCAAGCGAAATTGATTCTGTAGTAATTTTTAAAACGAGTGATTCAATCAAAAGAAAGCTAAATGCAAAGGAAATAATGGAATTTGTGATAAGATGGAACAATTCAATTTCAGACGGAGCTCAAAACCCTGATAGAGAATGGTATCCTCCACCCAAATATCTAATTGAGGTTTTTACAAAAAATGAAATACGAAAATTTAAAACGTCACATATAACAATACAGGAAAAAGGAAGTTTTTGGAATTTTAATATTTTGGATAAAGGCGAGGATAGAACAACACAAAAGTTTGATAAAATTTTTAACATGATTGATTAGAGCTACTTTCTTCTTCTCAGCAACTTAACCATAAACTTTTTTTGCAGACAATCCGAAATGACCAGGGTAATTCCCGGTTGCAGCCATTTTTTCACACTACAATTCTTTCTGTCGCAGAGACAGACCCTGGATACGTTAAGATTGCTTCGGTCTTACTTTCCTTAAATTCAAATTTATCTTCTTACAGCCGACCTCGCAATGACTAACCTCACTACTTTATTTTATTGTTTAATCTATCGGAGTCTTCGTCATTGCGAGGCTTGTCGATAGTGATGATAGAATTAATGATCCTTTTGCCGACAAGCCGAAGCAATCTGAACCGAATTAATTCATCACTGCTTCCATACCGCCCCCACACCTGCTTCCCATAATTTTTTATTCATCGCAGGAATATCCTTCTCCAATATTTCTACTCCCCTGCTTTTTAATGTTGCCCATTCAGCATTCAGTTCTTTCATCCTGTCCAGTGAAGGTTGATTCACCCGTGGTATCTCACTTTCTGTTTGATTGATCAGGAATAAATAATTGGCCGTGAATTTTGCCGGAAAATTTTCCGCATCATCATACACTTTTGTTTTGCGTTGTATCATATCCTCATCCCATGCTTTCATTTTTTTGGTCAAGGCGGCGATCGCTGTTTTAAGTGCTGCATACTGCTCACCTCTCAGTGAACCCTGCAGTGATTCCAGTTGTTCCCGTTTTGCATTCATGGTATTCACCATCGTATGCATCGTTGTGAGTTCATTTTCCATGCTGCTCATAATGTTGTTGTATTCTTTATACCTAGCTGCATCGGTTGGATATAAAGGATTGGCCAGTATGTTGGCTTCGGTCAAAATTTTTTTGTCATTCAGTTTTAGAGTAATACTGTATTTACCAGGTATTGCCTTATGACCACGGTAACTGGCTTCAATATAAACATCCGGCACACCGGGCATGGTAGGATATCGCATATTCCATACAAACCGGTTCAATCCCTTTTCTTTCATCAATAAAGGTTCGGCAGGAGGGCCACCATCATATTTTTTATACGTACTATCTTTTTTAGAACTGAACCAATGAACCAAATTTCCCTCTGCATCTTTTATTTCCATCGTTAATTCATCTGTTTGCTTTACTGTTGGCAATTGATAATAGATAACCACACCGGTAGAAGGATTGACACCACGGGAAGTACCCAGCCCGGTAAAACCAGGATTGTTTGCATCCAATTCACTGGATCCATTAACGATATATGCCGGCGATGGGCTGAACACCGCAAATGATGAATCTTTTTTATACAGTCGTATCAAACCCAGATCATCCAAAATCCAGAATGAACGACCGGAGGTTGCCGCAATTAAATTTCCTTTGTGCACTTTCAGATCGGTGATCGGGGTTACCGGCATATTCAATTGAAATGGTTCCCAGTTCTTTCCCCCGTTCCATGATATATAGATCCCTGTTTCTGTTCCGGCAAACAACAGGTCTTTTCTTATATCGTCTTCTCTCACAACTCTTGTAAAAGCGTTATCAGGAATGCCATTGCTGATCTTTACCCATGTTTTTCCGTAATCGAGAGACTTATATAAACCCGGTCTGTGATCATTGAATTTATAACGTGTGGTGGCTATATATACCGTTGCTTTATCAAATGGTGATACTTCAATTGCATTGATCAGGCATTCCTGTAAGCCGGCCGGGGTTATATTTTGCCAATGTGCACCATTATCTTTTGTCAAATAAACCAATCCATCATCACTGCCTGTATAGATCACGCCTTTTTCATGTGGTGATTCTATAACATAAGAAAGCGTTCCATAATTTTCCGCCCCTACTGCTTCATTCGTAAAAGGAACTCCTGGTCTTCCCTGTTTTTCTTTTTCATTTCTTGTAAGATCGGGTGAAACTTGCTTCCATGTCCTGCCATGATCCTCTGTTCGCAATAAATATTGGGCGCCATGATAAAAAACATTGGGCTCGTGCTTACTCCAGATGATGGGTGCATTCCAGTTATAACGATACTTCATATCTTTTGCGTCTCTTGTTAAATATTGAATGGGGGCCGCCATAATATTCGTTCCTGCTTTTGCTTTTACATTCAATACTTCAATGGTTCCCTGGTAGCTGCCACCTAAAACAAATTCGGGATCGTCAGGATCAAAAGCAATAAAAGCACTTTCGCCACCAGCGGATGCACTCCAATCTGCATTACTGATGCCGCCACTGCCCAATGATCGGCTGGCAATTTTTACCGAACTATTATCCTGCTGTCCGCCATAAATATTATAGGGAAAAAGATTGTCAACATTGATACGATAGAATTGTGCTGTTGGTTGATTGTTCATACTACTCCATGTTTTTCCTCCATTGATCGTAATAGCTGAACCGCCATCATCCGAAATGATCATGTTGTTAGAATTACCCGGATTGATCCATAGATTGTGATAATCACCATGTGTATTTGAAATATCATCCCATGTTTTTCCACCATCGATCGATTTCATTGCCGGTGCACTCAGTACATACAAGGTGTTTTCATTATTCGGATCGGGAAACAATTCAATATAGTACCATGCTCTTTGTATCAAATGATGATCATTAGTAACCTGGCTCCATGTTTTACCTGCATTATCCGAAACGTATAAGCCACCGGCCTCTTTTTCAAAATCACTTTCGATCAATGCATATACTTTTTCTGAATTAGAACGGCAAACAGCAATGGACATTTTTCCCATTTCTTTTGGTAATCCTTCTTTCATTTTTTCCCAATGATCGCCCCAGTCAGTTGATTTATACAATCCGCTTCCCGGGCCACCGCTGATCACCTGCCATGGTAAACGGCCATGTTCCCACATCGCTGCATACAGGATCATTGGATTGTTCATATCCATTGATATTTCTGCACAACCTGTTTTCTCATCTACATACAAAACATTTTTCCAGCTAGCACCACCATCTACAGATTTATAAATGCCACGTTCCCTGGAATGACTATACAAAGCACCTTGTGCCGCTACATACACAATGTTTGGATCTTTGGGATGGATAACAATGCGGGCAATATGTTGCGTAAGATCCAGACCGATCTTCTTCCATGTTTTCCCTGCATCAGTTGATTTATATACACCATCGCCATGATGTGTCATTACACCACGAATTGCATGCTCACCCATACCTGCATACACAATGTTGGGATCACTTTCTGCAACCGCTATAGCTCCAACAGATCCTGTTTTAAAAAAACCGTCGGAAACATTTTGCCAGTTTAATCCCATATCCTCGGTTTTCCAAAGGCCACCACCTGTAGTACCCTGGTAATACACAGCAGGATTTCCCACTACCCCTGTAGCACAATTAGAACGACCACCCCGAAAGGGGCCAATGCATCTCCATTTTACAGGTTTAAAATATTTGTCAAGCTCAGAACTGTCTCTTTGAGAATAAATATTGATTCCGGTAAAAAAAAGTAAGCAGAAAAGCAGGAAGCATTTTGGCATGATGTAGAATTTATCAGGAAATATAAATCTTATTTGGAAATTGAGAATTAATCTGTGTGCCGGTTTTGCCATTTGAAAGCACCAACTCAATAACTCTTACTTTTGCCGCCACAACTTTTCAAGTGGAGAAAACAAACTTTGTTGACCAGATAAGGATCTTTTGCAGAAGCGGCCATGGCGGCGCCGGCAGTAAGCATTTTGCCCGTACTAAATTCAATCCGCTGGCTGGTCCTGATGGGGGTAATGGTGGACGCGGAGGGCATATCATTTTAAAAGGTAATCGCAATCTCTGGACCCTGCTTCATCTGCGTTATTTCAAAAATGTATTGGCAGAAAATGGGGAAGGCGGTATGAAAAATAAAATGACAGGCCGCGATGGAAAAGACATCATCATTGAAGTGCCATTGGGAACTATTGTAAAAGATGAAGAGACGGGAAAAAAAGAAGCAGAAATATTGGAAGATGGACAAGAGATCATCTGGATGAAAGGTGGCCGCGGGGGATTAGGCAATCACAATTTTGCAACGGCAACAAACCAGGCACCTGAATATGCTCAGCCCGGTGAACCCGGTATTGAAGGCTGGAAAGTGCTTGAATTAAAAGTATTGGCTGATGTTGGATTAGTGGGTTTTCCCAATGCAGGTAAATCAACATTGCTTTCCGTGATCACTGCAGCCAAACCCAAGATCGCCGATTATGCATTCACCACTATCAACCCCCAATTAGGAATTGTAGCATACCGTGATGGAAAAAGTTTTTGTGTTGCTGATCTTCCAGGCATTATTGAAGGTGCAGCAGAAGGAAAAGGATTGGGTCATCGCTTTCTCCGGCATATTGAACGCAACCCGGTATTGTTGTTTTTAATTCCGGCCGATAGTAATGATCATAAAAAAGAATTTGAGATATTGGTGAATGAGCTGGAAAAATACAATCCTGAATTATTACACAAGCAATTCATTATTGCGATAAGCAAAAGTGAAATGCTTGATGATGAATTAAAAGATGCGATAGAAAAGGAATTGCCACCACACATTCCTCATATCTTTATTTCCTCATTTACTCAAAAAGGATTGCTGGAATTAAAAGATCTTTTGTGGAAAACATTGAATGAGCAGCCTGCATAAGCAGTTGATATAATTTGTTGCTCTCATTATCTTTATAGCATGCGAGCCAATCCTTATCGCCACCAGGTATTGTTCAAAGAAGTTTTTACAAGAACAAAGCCATTAAATAACTTCTTAATATTCCTGCGGGTATTGCTTAAAGCGATCTGGCTTTTTTTCCCATCCATCTTATTCCTGGTACTGGCATTGCTTACCACCTGGTATTTAACACAGGGTAAAGACATCATGCAGCGTACACTGGAGCAACCCCGCATCTTCTACACTTTTATTATTGCCACCATTTTTTGGGTGTATATAACGTGGTACACCAGCCGCATCATTGGCAAAATCACTTATGCATCGCTGTCACGCCGGCCGGGTAAAGAAGAAAGATTCTGGGGAAGATTCCTTATTCAAATGCCGAGATTTCTTTCTTTTTCCTGCCTTACGATCATCATACTTGCCTTTGTAAAGCTCGAAGTGGATAAAGAAAACAAGTATGACCTGCTTTTTCTTTTCATGCTTTTCCTCAGCTCATTTTATTACTTTGGTCTTTATCGTTTCTGGTGCAGAAGAGCCGATGCAGTGGATAAGTTAACCACATTAGAAAGTAAAAAGACTTACCTGAACAGGTTGTCCATCTCGGTAAGCATTTTTCTTTTTTCTGCATTATTATTGATCATTTTCTTCCCCTTCTTTCAATCCAATGTTTTTTTGATCGTTCTTCTTGCTGCCTTCCAGGCAGGGCTGGTGTTGCTGCTTGTGTTCCGGAGAAAATCAATTTATGTCCGGTTCCCGGAAAAAGATCCTGAACTGTATGCCAACAGTGCATTTTTTTTCCGGGTAAGAAAATTTGTTTTTGATGAAGAGGATAAAACTTTTTCGTGGGTTTTTGTAAGTGTACTTCTGGTGGGGCTTTTCTTTTATATCACTTCAATTTTTTCAATACAGTTCTCTATTTACATTGGTTCTTTATCTCTTGTATTTTTTGCCTTTGGCACATTACTTATCCTGGGAAACGGGGTTGCCCTGGTATCGGTTCTTTATCGTATCAATGTTCATATCCTAGTTTTCTTTTTTGCCTTTATCATGGGCCTCATTTTTGAACCGCATGATGTGCAGCTTCCTGATAAAAAAACGCAAGCAAGCTTTAATCAACGGCAAACCCTTCATGAATATCTCGACAACTGGATCAGTTTAAGAAAAAATGAAATAGATACTTCTGGTAACAAAGAATACCCCATGATCTTTGTTTTATCTGATGGTGGTGCATCAAGAGCCGGCTATTGGGTAGCCTCTGCACTGGCAAAGATGAATGAAGAAACAGCGGGTAAATTCAATCGTCATCTTTTTTGCTTGTCCGGTGCATCTGGTGGCAGTGTGGGCAATACAGCCTATTTTAATTTGCTAAGAGCAAAGCTGAATAACGATACAATTAAGAATGACCGGAGAATAGTGCAGCAATACCTGGAAACTGATTTTCTTACATTCACATTGGCAAGAATGCTTGGGCCTGATGTATTCCGCCATATTTTCCCTTTTGACTTTGTAGATGACCGGGGAGCTGCCCTGGCCCGTGTACTGGAAGAAGGCGCCCCATCAAAAAATCCTTTGCATAGCAGCATGGCTACAATGTTTTCCGGGCTTATTACACAAAAAAATCAGCCGTATCATTTACCTATCCTCTGCATCAATACCACAAGAATGCAGGATGGGTTGCCTACCGTAATATCGAATATTGATATTTCTGATTACAGGTTCAATCAGCGACTTGATTTTTTAGACCTGCTTGATGAAAAAAAAGATATCAAGCTTAGCACTGCTGTGGTGCTGGGTGCCAGCTTTCCCTATGTAAGCCCGGCCGGAAGAATTGATTCAGCCGGGAAAAAAGATAAAGCAAACTATTTTGTTGATGGCTCTTATTTTGATAACTCAGGCTCAGGTGTTGTAAGTGAAATGATCAGCATGATACTGCAGGATAGTCTTTATAAACATTACAAAAAGAATTTAAAAATTTATATCCTGCATATTGCAAACAGCCCGGCAGAAGGAGTTGAACTTAAAAAAGTAAATCCTTTGATCAATGATCTTGCAGCACCTGTAAAAACCTTGCTGGGTGCTTATGGCACACAAACTACGGTGAATGATAACCGGCTGATCAATATGATGCGAACCCATTTTCCCGGGGATACATTATACAGAAAGATCAATTTGTATGAAGATGGTGAAAGCATTAACTATTCAATGAACTGGGTCATTTCCCAAAAACTACTGGACTCAATGAAAGTGACCCTCGATCGTAACAGGGAAGTAAGGAAAATCATCAATAAGCTAAAGGGTCAATGATATTTTAAGCTGCCTTATCCTCCACTCACCCGTACTGCAGTGCCTGTAGCCACCACCATCAGCATGCTGCCATTGGCGCCTACCGTTTCAAAATCAAGATCAATGCCTACAACAGCATTGGCACCATACGATTGCGCTTTTTGTATCAATTCCTGCATGGCATTCTGCTTTGCTTCATCCAATACTTTTTCATAGGTACCACTGCGACCGCCAAAAAAATCACGGAGGCCACCCAGTATATCTTTAAAAAAATTAGCGCCAATAATAACTTCGGCAGAAACAACTCCATAGTATTGCTCAATGGACTTTCCTTCTATATTGGGCGTTGTTGTTGTTATCATTTTAATGTTTTTAGTCAATAAAAATAATAAGATTATAGTCGTAAAATCATTTGCGGCAGCTGATTTTTCTCTTAGGTTTGCCTTGTAAATTTTTTTTGTATGAAAAAGCTGCTTTGTTCGTTTATCTTCTTCATTGCTTTTTTACTCCGTTCTTTTGCCGATGAAGGCATGTGGCTGCCCCTGCTACTGGGCGAGCAAGTGTATAATGATATGGTGAAAAGAGGGTTGAAACTTTCCAAAGAACAATTATACAGTATCAATAAACCATCCATCAAAGATGCGATCGTCATCTTTGGCGGCGGATGTACCGGGGAAATTGTAAGTATAAACGGGCTCATTTTTACCAATCATCATTGCGGGTATGATGCGATTGCTTCGGCAAGTACAGTTGAGCACAATTACCTGCGTGATGGCTTTTATGCAAAAACATATAGTGATGAAATTCCATCCGGGCTATCTGTCCAGTTTCTTTTGAAGATCGAAGATGTTACACAAATGGTGATGGATTCATTGAAAGGATTAACTGGTAGTGCGAGAACACAAAGACAAAACCGGGTAATCGGAAATCTTAATGCAAAGTTCTCTGATCCGGCACAGTCAATTGAAGCCCGGGTTAGCAGTCTTTTTAAAGGCAATCAATTTTTAGTGTTTGTATACCAGCGTTACAAAGACGTTCGCCTTGTGGGTACACCACCGGAAAGCATTGGAAAGTTTGGCGGCGATACTGATAATTGGGAATGGCCCCGTCATACAGGAGATTTTTCTGTTTTCCGTGTGTATATGAGCAAAGAGGGAAAACCTGCTGAGTATAGCGACGAAAATATTCCCCTGAAACCAAAATGGTTTTTACCTGTATCCATAAAAGGATTTAAAGATGGTGATTATACAATGATCTATGGTTATCCCGGCAGTACGAACCGTTATGAAACATCGTTTGGTGTAAAATTGAAAATTGATATTGATAACCCGACATTGGTTAAGCTTCGTGATGTACGCCTGAAGCACATGTTTGAAGAAATGAAAAAAGATGAAGCGGTCAAATTACAATTGGCCAGCGATTATGCAAGCATTGCGAATTACTGGAAATTTTATGATGGCGAATCAAAACAATTGCTGAAGTATGATGTTTTCGGGCAAAAGAAAAAAGCGGAAGAATCATTTATTAATTGGGCAAAGGGAAAACAGGAATATGCTACCATTTTTGAGGATTGGGCAAAGGCTTACGAAGAGTGGCGGCCGTATGCAAAACACCGGATGTATATCAATGAAGGAATATTCGGGTCGCCGTTAATGATGTTTGCTTCATCATTACAACAAATAGAAAATGCATTGGTGCAACAAGGCAAAACTGCCGGCGATATTAAAAAAGCTTTGGAAAATGCCGTAAAGACAAGAGATGAGTTTTTAAAAACCGAGAATAAGCCATCTGATGAAAGGATACTGGCTGATATAACAATGATGTACTACAATGATGTTGACAAACAGCAGCATCCTATAAATTTTTACCGCACACTGGTAGAAGCCTGGGGGAAATTAGAAGAGCCGGAAACATATAAGAAATATGCCAGGCATGTTTTTGAAAAGACGATGATCTTTGATGATGCCAAATGGAATGCATTTGTAAAAGATCCGGATGCTATTGTATTGCAAAGCGACCCCGCCTATGCCCATGCCAGTGCTTTTCTTACCAATTACCAGAACAAATACATGGCTAAATTTCAACAGTTCCAATCAAAAAATGCAGAACTGGGAAGATTGTATTTGAAAGGCATTATGGAAATGGATCCGGTAAAAGCTAAAAAAATGTATCCCGATGCCACATTTACAATGAGAGTGAGTTTTGGAAATGTAAAAAGCTATCGCCCCAGGGATGCTGTGTTTTATGATTATGTATGTACCATGAGCGGTGTGCTTGAAAAATATAAGCCGGGTGATTATGAATTTGATCTGCCTGCAAAGCAAGTGGAACTTGCCAGGAAAAAAGATTTTGGCCAATACATTGATAAAACAAAGAAGGATCTTGTGGTTTGTTTTATCACAACAAATGATATCACCGGTGGAAATTCCGGTTCGCCGGTTCTGGATGCCAATGGCAATCTTTTGGGACTTGCCTTTGATGGAAACTACGAAGCCTTAAGTCATAAGATCGCATTTGATAAAGATCTTAACCGTACTATTTGTGTTGATGTTCGCTATATACTCTGGTGTATTGACAAGCTGGGTGGAGCTTCGCATCTTATCAATGAATTAAAGCTGGTTAAGTAGTACGTATTTTGGCCATTGTCAAGGAAGAAAAAAGTTTTTATCTTGGTGGAACACAAATTTAATACACATGCCACCGCTGTTCCGTCAATTCAAATGTTTATTTGTATTCTTTTTTTTGTGCTTTGTTTTTATCAAATCAACTGCACAAACATCTGATGCTTACAATGACCTTGCAAAAGCAGCATATGATAAAAAGGATTATAACCTCTGCATAGAGTATTGTACAAAATCAATTGCAATTTCGCCAAATGGCTGGGCTTATTGGGAAAGAGCGGCTGCATATTATAGCCTTCAGAAATATAATGAGTCACTCGGTGATTATGGAAAGGCAATGGGATATTATTCCGACAATACCTCATTAGGCAATCTTTATTATAGCCGCGGCAATGCGTACTATAATGTTTTTAAATACAAAGAATCGATAGAAGATTACGATAAAGCACTTTCGTATGGAAATACCCAATACAAATACATTTATTACAACCGGGGAAATGCCTATTATTTTACGGGCCAATATGATAAGGCCGTTACTGATTTTGATAAAGCGATCTATTATTATAATGATGATCCGAAACAAAAAGCAAAACTGTATAGTTTTATAGCAGATGCAAAATATTATTCCAAAAATTATGATGCCGCTCTTGAGTATTTTACAAAGGCAATTGATACCGATCCCGGGGATAAGTATTCTTATAAAACCCGGGCTAAAATATGGTATGAAAAAGGTGAATACAGAAAAGCCATTGCCGATGTGACCAAAGCTTTGCAATTTATTTCTACAGACCCCCTGGATTATCTTTTTGATTATGAATTGTACCAGCAGCGAAGTCTTTATTATTATTATACAGGTGAATATGAGAATGGGCTGAAAGATGCACATGAAGCATTGAAAACAGATTCATCCATGTTGACATACTGGCGGCTGGGCATCAATTACAAAGGCGCAAAAAAGATCCCCCAATCAGTAGCCGCTTACAGAACAGCCATTGTAAAAACAAAAGACACTTTGAATAAAGCGCTGCTTTATCGCAATATCGCCATTGCATTGCGGAGTAATCTTGATTTCAGGGGCGCATTGAAAGAGATAAATACAGCTATCAGCTTAAGAAAAAATTATAAAGAAGCTTACTGGACCCGTGCCGAGATCAATACAGCCCTGAAGCAATACAAAGCGGCTATTGAAGACTATGATCAGTGTGTTTCATTTTACACAGATAAAAGTTCTTTAGCCTCTCTTTATAAAGGAAGAGCCGAACTGAATTATCAAATGAAGGACATTGACCGTGCGATGTATGATTATAATAAAGTGCTGGAGCTATATCCTGAAAATATTGATTATCTCTATAATGCAGGCCGGTTTCTTGTTCAAAGTAAAAAAGATATCAGCCTGGGAAAACAAAAGCTCGAAAAAGCCGCTTCACTCGACCTGGCACTTGATACCTGTTCTGATTATTCGTATGCAAAATTTTTTCTGGGTGATATTACTGCTGCAATCAATAATTCATTACGGCTTATCGACAGGAATCGTCAAAATGTATATCAACATAAATGGGACTTGCATATTCTGGGCTGTTTGTATGCCTTATCCGGCAATACTGCTAAAGCAATTGAATATTTAGATAAATCCTTTGCGGCCGGGTTTGATGATTATGAACATTTGCATGATGACAGGGATCTCCGGTCTATCGTAAACCTGCCCCAATACAAAGCACTTCTTACCAAATACAAAATACCGGTTGCTAAATTATAGCCGGTCTGTGTTGGTTTGCTTCTGAATATTTATTTTACATTGCAGGATAAGTTTTGCAGTGAATAAAGCCTGTATAGTATTATTATTTTGTTTTTCCGCCTGCAGCCATTGCGTGCATGCCCAGGTAAAATTCAGCATTGCCACTGATTTTTCTGTTTTACGCAACTTTGATGGCAAACAAAAATTTACGGTAGCGGGACAAACCCTCGTTCCTCAATGGCATATGGATAAAAAAACCACCTTATATGCCTGGTTCTCTTATCATGCCAATGGAAAATATAAAAGCACCCTGATGGCTACGGCAAAGTCCGCTTCTACACAACCGCAAACCATTTCATTTACCAATAATTCTGAAATGCGGTTGCGCCAATTCTCATTGGGAATAAAAAAATATTTTGTTGGCTCTTTTGAAAGGTTAGAACAATTTAATCTTTATGGCGCCGGTGGTTTTGGGTTGATCATTGGAACCGCATCAAATAATTTTTCGCCGGCTATTGATACATCACTCTATACCATCCAGAACAATGTGATATATGGCTCCGGTGATTTTAAAAGATTAACGCTTGATCTTGTTGGTGGTTTTGAGTTCCCGGTATCGTATGAGATCTTTGTTTATTCAGAAGTAAGAATGCATATCCCTACCACCAATTATCCAAACAGTTATCTTCTGAAAAATTCAAATGCGCCATTTCTTGGCGGAATAAATATTGGTTTCCGGATATTATTTAATGCTGATCCTTAAAATTTAATGCATGGCTGATCAACAGATCATTTCACAGGTTGAAATGTATAAACTGCGAATTCCACTAATAGAGCCTTTCATTACCTCACTTGCATACGAAACACATGTTGAGAATGTGCTGGTGGTGATAAGAACGGAAAAAGGTATTACCGGTTTTGGCGAATGCAGCCCGTATATGCCGGTGAATGGCGAAAGCATTGATACATGTTTTATCGTTGGCCAATATTTTGCCAAATTATTAAAAGGTAAAAATGCATTAGATCTGCAGGAACATCTGGCAGCCATGGATAAACTCATTTATGCTAACACAAGCATTAAAAGCGCATTTGATATTGCCTTGCATGATATCATTGGGCAATACAAGCAGGTTCCGATTTATGAATTATATGGCGGGAAAAACAATAAAGAGCTGGTAACAGATTATACAGTAAGTCTTGACAATGCGGAAAAGATGGCTGCTGATGCATTGAAGATAAAAGAAAAAGGCTATCCTGCTATTAAAATAAAATTGGGTGATTCCGGGAAAAAAGATGTAGAAAGAATAAAGCTGATACGTAAAGCTGTTGGGAAAAAGATCCCACTACGCATAGATGCCAACCAGGGCTGGACAGTAAAAGAAGCCATTGAAACATTAAACGCATTGGGTAAATATGATATAGAACATTGTGAAGAGCCGATAGCCAAATGGGATTTTATGCGGCTGAGAAAAATAAAAAAGAACAGCCCGATACCGATCATGGCCGATGAAAGTTGTGGTGATGCACACGATGCAGAAAGATTATTAAAGCTGAAAGCCTGTGATATGTTCAACATAAAAGTAGGAAAGGCAGGGGGTGTTTACAATGCTTATGCGATCGTAAAACTGGGAGATAAAGCAAAAATGCATATGCAGGTTGGCGCATTTTTAGAATCAAGATTAGGAATGACAGCCTCTGCACATCTTGCATTATGCAGTGATCATATTGTGCATTGTGATTTTGATACTCCCTTGATGTTTTCTGAAGATATAGTGAGTAACGGTTTAACTTATCATGAAAATGGTTTGATGAAAGTACCGGATACACCCGGGTTAGGAGCAAGTATTGAGCAATGGCAGTTGGATAGGTTGGAAAAAGTTATTATTTAGAACGGTATCAAAAAGGAAGAAGATCCAGTGGCAGACGTAATACGATCGTTTTCTTCATCAATCCTTTTTTAAGTGTCAGATAACTTATTCGTTTGCCTGAAGCCGGTAACCGAAAAATAAGATTGCCCCTATAAATTGCCGTTTTTAATTTTACTGGTGTATTCTCAAGCAGCCATGCATTTCTGATATCCTGCAAGCCGATATTATAGATCGGGTTAAAATATTTGATGATCACTTCTTCAAACACAAAAAAACTTTTTTTAAATTTATAAAAATTAGCTGGCACATTCTCTTATTGATAATCATGAATTTTTTGTGCCAGCAGTAGCGTATATTTATGAGTT
>FKKE01000418.1_pt1 | contig 18872 bp, 15 predicted proteins | sample 1106331 | NCBI WGS metagenome assembly FKKE01 (sample SAMEA3931202, study PRJEB13176) | freshwater metagenome | biome: Drinking water system; feature: drinking water; material: freshwater | place: China | collected 2013-02-06 | reverse complement strand
GATGCCATCCGGCAACTGCCCGACGGGACGAAGTGCCTCCTCTTGGCGCCGATCGTGCGGGGGCGAAAGGGGGAATATCGCAAAGAACTGCTCGACCTGCGTCGCGCCGGCTATGTGCGGGTGCGGGTCAACGGGCGACTCGTCGATCTCGACGAGGACATCAAGCTCGACAAGCAGCGCAAGCACACAATCGAGGTGGTGATCGATCGCATTGTGATGAAAGCCGGTACGGCCGGCGATGCCCTCAGCAAGCGGCTGGCCGACTCGGTCGAGACCGCGCTGAAGCTGGCCGATGGCCTCGTCGGTATCTTGCCCGAAGGCGGCAGCCCCCTCCTGTACAGCGAGAACCTGGCCTGCATTCAATGCGGCGTCAGTTATCCTGAGCTCACCCCACGCATCTTTTCCTTCAACAGCCCGCATGGCGCTTGCCCGGTCTGCGACGGCATCGGCTATGCCATGAGTCCCGGCTGTCCGATGGAGGACATGGAAGAGGACTTCACTCTCCTGGAGCGCTGTCCTGCCTGCCAGGGGGCGCGACTGAAGCCGGAGAGCTTGGCGGTGCGGGTGGGGAAGCGCTCGATCGCCGAGGCGACGGCGCTCTCGGTGCGGGCCGCGGCGGACTTCTTCGGGTCGCTCACGTTGACGGCGCGGGAGGAGTTCATCGCCCAGCGAATCTTGAAGGAGATCCGCGAACGCTTGGGCTTCTTGGTCAACGTCGGCTTGGATTACCTCACGTTAGATCGCGCGGCAGCGACGCTCTCGGGCGGCGAGGGGCAGCGCATTCGCCTGGCCACCCAAATCGGCTCAGGGCTGGTGGGCGTGCTGTACATTCTGGACGAACCCTCGATCGGACTCCATCAGCGCGACAATCGCCGGCTGTTGCAGACGCTCGTCCGACTGCGCGATCTGGGCAACACGGTCGTCGTCGTCGAGCATGATGCCGAAACCATGCTCGCGGCGGATCATATCTTGGATTTGGGACCGGGGGCCGGGGCGCACGGCGGGCATCTGGTCGCACAGGGGACCCCCAAAGACATCATGGCCAACCCGAAGTCGCTCACGGGCCAATATCTCCGCGGCGATCTGACGGTTTCGCTGCCGGCGCGCCGGCGCAGCCCGAAGGGCTTTCTGACCGTGGAGGGCGCACAGAAGCACAACTTGAAGAATCTGACGGTCCGCATTCCGCTCGGCCTCCTCACCTGCGTGACCGGCGTGTCGGGCTCCGGGAAAAGCACGCTGGTTCTGGAAGTCTTGTTCCATTCGCTCTCGCAGATGTTAGGCGGACGGTTTCGAGTTGCGAGTTCCGAGTTTCGAGAAAAACCCGAAACGCGAAACGCGAAACGAGCGACGCGCCGGGAGGTTGTTCATCTGGACGGCTGTAAATCTCTGCTTGGTGTCGAGCGCCTCGACAAGGTCATCGACATCGATCAGTCGCCGATCGGCCGCACGCCGCGATCCAACCCGGCGACCTACACCGGCCTCTTCTCGTTCATCCGGGATCTTTTTTCGAACCTGCCGGAGTCCCGCGTCCGCGGCTACAAGCCGGGCCGTTACAGCTTCAATGTGAAGGGCGGCCGATGCGAAGCCTGTGAAGGGGACGGGTTGATCAAGATTGAAATGCATTTCCTGCCGGACGTCTATGTGACCTGCGAGGTCTGCAAGGGACAACGTTACAACCGCGAGACGTTGGAAGTGTTGCACAAGGGACGGAGCATCGCGGATATTCTGAACATGACCGTCGACGAAGCCCTGGAATTCTTCGAGCACATTCCGTTCATCAAGCGAAAGCTGCAGACGCTGCACGACGTCGGGCTGCACTACATCAAGCTGGGCCAGTCGGCGACCACGCTGTCAGGAGGTGAGGCTCAGCGTGTGAAGCTGTCGCGCGAGTTGTCCAAGCGGCCCACCGGCCGCACGCTCTACATTCTCGATGAACCGACCACCGGCTTGCACTTTGCCGATACGCAGCGACTGTTGGACGTGTTGAATCGCCTGGTGGAGGCGGGCAACACGGTGCTGGTGATCGAGCACAATCTGGATATCGTGAAGAATGCGGATTGGCTGATCGATTTGGGTCCAGAGGGGGGCGATCGTGGCGGGGAGATTGTGGCGGAAGGACGACCGGCGGAGGTGGCGCAGGTGGGGCGGTCGTATACGGGACAGGTGTTGCGAGAGGCAGGGGTGGAAGAAGGTTGAGGCTGAGGTTAAGGTCAAGGGAGGAATTCGCAGATCATGTTTTCCCTAAGCCTTAACCTCAACCTGTGCCTTCAACAGCCACCGTTGTACTGTTTGTCGCTCGCTTTCTCGGACCACCGGAACAGCTTGAGGCGCCTCCTCAGCCCGTGCCGGGCAAGCCCCGCTAAGGCGCTGCACTCGCCACCTGTCGGTTCCACCAAAGACTTGCTCAGCGCGCCGCCTTGTTGAGGGTTCAGCCGCCCCTCCTTCGGCTTCAAGATGACCCAGGACGCAAGATTCGCCTTGACGGGCGCCACATGATACGTACAATGTACGTATGAGTGAGTTGCGCTTCGAGTGGGACCAGGAGAAGGACAAGGCCAACATCAAGAAGCATGGCGTTTCTTTTGATGAGGCGCGTACGGTGTTTTATGACGAGCAGGCGATTCAATTCTTCGATCCCGACCGTTCGGAGGATGAAGGCCGTTTCATCCTGCTCGGGATAAGTTTCAAATTGCGGACCCTGGTCGTCTGTTACTGTCTTCGAGAAAGTGAAACGGTCATCCGGCTCTTCTCGGCGCGGAAGGCTGACAGCGACGAAGAACGGGAATATTGGAGGCGAAGGCGATGAGGGACCATTACGACTTCTCTAGAATGAAAGGGCGCAGGAACCCGTATGCCAAACGCTTGAAGCAACCGGTCACGATGCGGTTGGACCGTGATACTATCGCCTATTTCAGGTCGATCGCGAAGGAAACGGGCATTCCCTATCAGAGTCTGATCAATCTCTACCTTCGCGATTGTGCCGTCCATCACCGCAAATTGCAGATGAAGTGGGCTTCCTAGGGACTTGGGGCTCGTGGCCGGCCACCGGCTGGCAATGTGGCCAGTGTCTTCGGGAAAACCGCGCACAGCGATTCTGTCGATGGAATGCGGACGGAGAGGACGGGTGCGTATCCGACGGTGTACGCGCAGACCTCAACCAAAACCACATGAACAGATTTTGATGCGTAAGCAACCTGCCCGCAGCATCGGACACGAAATCCTTGAGGGGATTCGACAGGTGAAAGGTGGGAAGGTGGGGCGGATCACGAATCGTCCTCCTGTGGCTGAGACGAGGGCTCGCGTGGGGTTGTCCCAGGCCGAGTTTGCGAAGCTGCTTGGGGTATCGGTTCGAACGCTCCAAGAGTGGGAGCAGGAACGGCGTGTCCCCTCGGGGCCTGCCCGGATGCTGCTAGCGATTGCGCACAAGAATCCCCGGGCCCTCTTGGAAGCCGTGTAGATGAAGCGTGGGTGGCGACGTCGTATACGGGGTAAGTGTTGTGAGAGGCGGGGGGGAAGAAGGTTGAGGCTGAGGTTAAGGTCAAGGGGGGAATTCGCAGATCATGTTTTCCCTAAACCTTAACCTCAACCTGTGCCTTCAACAGCCACCGTTGTACTGTTTGTCGCTCGCCTCACGGGCTCATCGGATCGGCTCGCGACATTCGTGTGCCTGTGGATCGATGTCGTGGCCGCGATGCCGGTGTCCTCGACGCGCATCCGGTCCAGCCGAGACGTAGCAGGATGGGCCCAGCGGCACCTAACATCGCGTTCTACATCCATCCGCGCCATGCACACCTCGGTAAAGATGATGGAAGCAGCTGACGGCGCTCATGGCCCGCAGCTGCTTCAATCAGATGAGCGCTTGTGCCATAGGCTATCAGCCATCAACTCTTTGAGAAGGAGTTGTGATGCAGACCATTCTCTTACTGACGATCTCGAATATTTTTATGACGTTCGCCTGGTACGGGCACCTGAAGTACAAAGACTCGCCCCTATGGGCGGCGATTGTGGTGAGCTGGCTGATCGCCTTCGTGGAATATTGTTTCCAGGTGCCGGCCAATCGCATCGGCCACTATCAGTTTCCGGCGGCCCAGTTGAAAACGATCCAAGAGGTCATTACGCTGGCGGTGTTTTGTGTCTTCTCGGTGCTCTATCTGAAGGAAGAGCTGAAGTGGAACTATCTGGTCGGGTTCGCCATGATGGTCGGCGCGGTGTTCGTGATCTTCAAGGAGTGGTAGGGGCGGCTAGAGGCGTGAGGCGAGTGGCGAGAGGCTCGGATAGCTGGAGGCTCGGAAGGATATGAAGAAAACGCCAACAAGGAAGGAGACTCTGAAAAAGGGTGGGAAGCCGAAGGAGGCGCCACCGCCCGGTGCGGAAGATTTCGAAAAGTTGGGCGTGTTCTATCTCGGCCGCCCTTATGACCTGGAAGCGAAGCAGGCCAAGCCGGGCTGGCTGCTCTACGACTCCAAAGACCTCGTGACGCATGCCGTGTGCGTGGGCATGACCGGGAGCGGCAAGACGGGCTTGTGTCTGAGCCTGCTGGAGGAAGCCGCCATCGACGGCATTCCTGCGATCATCATCGACCCCAAGGGCGATCTGTCCAACCTCCTCTTAACTTTCCCCAAACTCCGCGGCGAGGACTTCGAGCCCTGGGTCAATACGGATGATGCGCGGAAGAAGGGGCTCTCTCCGGCTGACTTTGCCGCTCAGCAGGCCGAGTTGTGGAAAAAGGGTTTGGGCTCCTGGGGTCAGGACGGCGCCCGCATTCAACGGCTGAAGGATGCGGCGGACTTTTCCATCTACACGCCCGGCAGCAACGCCGGGTTGCCGGTCTCGATCCTGAAATCCTTTGCCGCGCCGGGACAGGAAATCCTCGATGATGCCGAACTGCTCCGCGAGCGCGTCAGCACCACGACGACGAGCCTGCTGGGCTTGCTGGGGATCGAGGCCGATCCGATCAAGAGCCGGGAGCACATCCTTCTCTCGACGATGCTGGAGAGCCTGTGGAAACAGGGAAAGGACCTCGATCTCGCGGCGTTGATTCAACTCATCCAGAACCCGCCGATGAAGAAGGTGGGGGTCCTCGACCTCGAATCCTTCTATCCCTCGAAAGAACGCTTCGCGCTGGCCATGCAGCTCAACAATCTGCTGGCCGCGCCGGGATTTGCGTCATGGCTGGAAGGCGAGGCGCTGGATATCGGCGCCATGCTGCACCGGCCGGATGGGAAGCCCCGGTTGTCGATTTTTTCGATCGCGCACTTGAGCGACGCCGAGCGGATGTTTTTCGTGACGCTGCTGTTGAGTCAGATGCTCGGCTGGGTGCGTGCCCAGTCGGGCACCACCAGCCTCCGCGCCCTGCTCTATATGGATGAAATCTTCGGCTACTTCCCGCCGGTGGCCAACCCGCCGTCGAAGCTGCCGCTGCTCACGTTGCTGAAGCAGGCGCGGGCCTTCGGCGTGGGCGTCGTGCTCGCGACCCAGAATCCGGTCGACTTGGATTATAAGGGTCTGGCCAACACCGGCACTTGGTTTATCGGCCGGCTCCAGACTGAGCGGGACAAGGCGCGGGTCTTGGAAGGGTTGGAAGGGGCTTCGGCCAGCGCCGGCAAAAAGTTCGACAAGCAGGCCATGGAGCAGATCCTGGCCGGGTTGGGGAGCCGCATCTTTCTCATGAACAACGTCCATGAAGACGCGCCGATCGTGTTCGAAACCCGGTGGGCGCTCTCCTATCTGCGCGGTCCCCTCACACGGACGCAGGTCAAGGTCCTTATGGACCAGGCGAGAGGCGAGAGGCAAGGGGCTCTGGGCGAAAAGCAATCAACTGCCTCGCAACGGTCTTCCCCCTCGCCGCTAGCCCCTCACCTCGTGCCTGGCGGGACACGCCCCGTGCTCCCGCCGGATGTGCCCCAGCACTTCATTCCCTTGCGAGGCGGACATCCGGGCGGCGCGACACTGGTGTACCAGCCCACACTGTTGGGGGCGGCACAGGTGCGGTTTGCGGAGAGCAAGAGCGGCGTCGACCTGACGCAGGATGTCACGGTGCTTGCGCCGATCGGCGCCGGAGCGGTCGCGGTGGATTGGGATCAGGCGGAGGCCGCCGATCTCGCCGTGGCCGATCTGGAGTCGTCCACAGACGAAGACGGTGCCTACGGGGAGTTGCCTGCCGCAGCGGGCAAGGCCAAGAGCTACGAAGCGTGGAGTAAGGACTTTTCCGGCTGGCTGTTTCGCACGCAGAAGCTCGACATCTTCAAGAGCCCCAGCACGAAGCTGGTGTCTCAGCCGGGAGAATCCGAGCGGGATTTCCGGGCGCGGCTCCAGCAAAGTGCGCGCGAAGAACGTGACCGCAGCGCCGAACAGTTGCGACAAGCCTATGCGCCGAAGATCGCGGCGCTTCAAGATCGCATTCGCCGGGCAGAAGCGGCAGTGGAGCGGGAGGCGGATCAGGCGAAGCATGCGGGCCTGCAGGCGGCCATCTCGATCGGCGCGACCGTGTTGGGTGCCTTCATGGGACGCAAGACCATCAGCGCGTCTACCATCGGCAAAGCGACCACGGCGATTCGCGGCGCCGGGCGCACGGTGCGGGATATGAAAGACGTGGGGCTGGCCAAGGACAACGTCGCCGCGTTGCAGCAACAGTTGGCGGACTTGGAGAGCCGATTCAAGCAAGAAGCCGACGCCCTCGCGGCCGCCACCGATCCTTTGCAAGAAAAGCTCGAGACGGTCTCGGTGAAGCCGACCAAGTCCAATATCGCCGTAAAGCTGGTGGCATTGGCCTGGGCGCCCTACTGGCGGGATGAGAAGGGGGCCCTAACGGCCGCGTGGACATGATGAGTAGGATTGGGTCGGCGAGAAGCGTGTGACAGGCGCGACGGGCGAGACAGGCGGGAAACGCGCGACGCGCATAGAGAATATACTCAGCTCGTCTCAAGTTTCACACCCGTCCGACTTTTCTCACGCGTCCCGCTCGTCTCGCCAGTCACGCGATGGCGTCACGTTGCTGGCTTAGAAGTCGAGACGAAGATTGATCGAGCCGATGTGGAAGGTGGTGCGGTAGGCGCCGTCGACCGCGCCGGGACTGGCGACCGGGTTGGCGTTGCCTGAGACCGTGCGGGTTTCGTAGAGCAGCGCCTTGTAAGCCACGTCCAGACCGATTCCCTTCGGTGCCCACCAGTGGTCCGTCACGTGTCCGCAGTCGATCACGCCGAAGAACTTCCCGCCGTGGCGGCAGGTCAGTCCAAGACCGGCCGAGATCGCATGGTTATTCGCATCGGGGACGACCGGGTTGTAGGACCGGTCGGGCACCGGGCTTTCTGAAAACCAGTAGCCGGCGCGCAGCGCGAAATCCCAATGCGGCAGGAGCGGCGCATCGAGCCACGTATACTGCGTCCCGATCATCGTCGTGAGCGCATTCTTCCACTCCTGTGGAAAGGGAATCGTACTGCCGGTGGAAAGATGGACGTCCGTATTCTTGATGGACTGCCAGCCGGTCCAATCCACGTCCCACTCCACCTTCCACTCGTGCCGGTGATCGCGCACCGGCCACCAAGCCATCCCGCCGGTGAGAATCTGTGGCAGCACGAGGGTGGTCGAGGCGCGCGAGGCCGTCGTTCCATTCGCCAGAAACTCGCCATTCAGATGCAGGGTTGCCTGACTGCGATAGACGAGTCCAAAATTGAGAATCGGTTTCCCATCCTCCGTCCGCAGCGGCGTGGCCATGAGGCTCACATTGAAGCCAGTTGCCGTGCCCTTGCCGTTGATCTCGACCTGTGTCCCGGCGGGCGGCAGTCCTGCGCCTCCGGATGAGACCAGGTGGGTTTCATACTGCCCCTCACCCCAAAAATTGAAGAACGTGTACACATCCAGTCCGAGGCCGACGGAGAGGCGATCGTTGACCTTATAGGCGAGCGTCGGCTTCACATCGATGAGCTCCAGCGCGGCGCTGGTGACGGCGGTGGCGAAGGGGCCGTTCGACGGGTATTGATAGAGGGTGCCGAACGGGGACAGCACGGCGAGGCCTGCCGAGAGATCGCCAAGGCCGGTCACGCCGAGGTCTTTCAGATTCGCGGTGAGATAGAAATTGGATGGCGGTGGAACGGCCACGCTGTCGCCGAAGTCGCCTCGTGTCGATGTGCCGGCGGCGTTGCGAAAGTGGGTGGAGCCGCCGATCAGCGTCGTCCCGGCCATGAATTGCAGGCCTCGAATCTGCGTCATGCCGGCGGGGTTGTAGTAGACGGCCGAGGCGTCGTCGGCTTGCGCGGTGAACGCATCAGCCTGCCCAGCCGCGGCCGCCGCCTGGTCGTAGATGCGGAAGCCGGCCGCATGCACGCTTTCCGACAGTGAGAGCACGATCATGAGGACGAGCCAAGCTCGGCGGTGCCAGCGGCTGCTTCTTGTCGTTCGAGGCATAGGGGTCATCAGTCACCGGTCATTAGTCACTGGTCAGTAGAGATGGGAAAGCGGACGGGCATCGGTCATTGGTGGAGACGTGCTTCATTCCGTCCAATGACGGATGACCAATGACTCATGACAGTGACCAGTGACCTCTCTCCTTCAGTGCCGGTCACGCTGCATCAGCTTATCCGTCCACGCCAGCATGATGGCGGAGCCGATAAACGTCATGTGGATGAAGATCTGCCACTGGACTCGTTCCAGGTCCATGTTGGAGATGTTGACGAAGGCTTTCAGCAAATGGATGCTGGAGATCCCGATCAGCGAGGCCGCCAGTTTGACCTTGATCGTGCCCGGATCGACGTGGCTGAGCCAATCGGGCCGGTCGCGATGAGAATCCAGATCGAGCTTGCTGACGAAGGTGGCGTAGCCGCCGATGACGACCATGGTGAGCAGATTGGCCACCATCGTAATGTCGATGAGCGACAGGACCCCCAACATGAAAATCGTTTCTTCGAGGTGGCCGATCTCGCGAATCATGTCGACCAGTTCGGTAAGGAATTTGAAGGCATAGAGCAGCTCGGCGATGATCAGGCCGGCGTAGAGCGGGGCCTGAATCCATCGACTGGCGAAGACGACCACCTCAAAGGCGGTTTCAAATTTGCTGGGGATATCGGGGACGCCGCCCATGGGGGCCATGGCGGTTCCTGATGGGGTGCTCACATTCGACATAGATCCTCCTTGTGGTTAGAAAGGGCACGATGCGTGAGGCGCTGGGGGCTGAGTGTCGCCGGATTGCGCGTAGAGGTCAATGCCTCGCTGCCCAGTGATCAGCGGTGAGACGAGTGATCAGTGAGGAAGGACGGGGAGGCTAGGGCTTGTGGCGAGCGGCGACGGCGGCCTGGAGACGGATGAAGTGTTCTTCCAAGTCTCGACGCAGGAAAGTCGTCAAGAGCCAGTCAGGAGCCCACCCCTTCGGTTGGACGTCCATCTCCAAAGTGGCGACAGTGACCTGCGCCGTCAATCCCGTGCTCAGACGCCAGGTGCGGCTGTAACGGTGAAAGTCGCCTTCGATGAACCTCGTTTCCAGAAGTCCGGGCGCCGTCTCTCTGGTTTCTGTGACGAGGTGGAGCTCGCCGGGCAGCAGGTGGCGCGCGGCCCACAGGTCCGTCACGACTCCGGAAGGCTCGCGGCGGATGCCGACGATCCGAAGGCCGGGTGGAAACAATGCCGGCCAATGTTCATAGTCGGTGAGGACGGCCCAAGCCGCTTCGGGTGGCCCCGGCAAGTCCACCCGGGCCGAGATCCGGGCCAGACTCTGGGGGTGCAGCTGGATATCGAGGGTAAAGCCTGGAGTGGAGGGGTCGGCCGGAGAAGCGGACTCGGCGCAAGCCAGGCACCCAAGGAGCAGCAACCAGCCGAATCCAGGCGGGCGTGGCTGCCTGGCGTCGTGGGCGATGGGCATGCGTTCGAGCGGAGGGCCTTCGTGTCGGACGAGGGAGCGATTGTCCAAAGGCTATTGGGCTCCGTGGAGCACTTCCCGCACCTGGTTCAGCAAATCCTGGCGTTCGAACGGCTTCTGGAGCGTTCGAGCAGCGCCCAGGTGCCGGGCCGCGGGCAGGAGGTTGGTGAGCTTCGCGGCCCCTCCGCCGGTGATGGCGATGATCTTGGCGGTGGGGTCTTGCTTCCGAATCGCCGTGATGACTTCAAACCCGTCCATCTCGGGCATGAGCACATCGGTGATGACGAGATCCGGGCGGTCCTCCTGCCAACTCCGGATCGCCCGCTTGCCGTCGAGGGCCTCTCGGACCCGGTACCCGGCCACTTCGAGCATTTGCCTCAGCATCGTGCGCACCTGCGCGTCATCTTCCACAATCAGAATCTCGGCGGTGCGGTCAGGGGCCTCAACTATGGCTGTGTGTCTCCTTGTCTTGAGTTGCGGGTGCGGGGCGGAGGGCGGCTCGGATGGCGTTGGCCATCTCGGTGATCGTGAGCGGCTTCTCGATCAACCCCCGAATCCCCAGGCGTTTCACGGACGCATCGGTCAGTCCCTGACTGAAGCCCGTGCAGAGCAATATGGGGAGCGAGGGCCGCAGGCGCAGAACCTCCTGCGCGAACGACTCGCCGCTCATCCCCGGCATGGTGTGATCCGTCATGATGAGATCGAACGCGTTCGGGTCGCTGCGAATCTGCCCGAGGGCCAGCACGGGGTCCGTCAACGCCGTCACCCGGTACCCGAGATGTCCCAACATTTGCTCGGCGAGGCGGACGAGGGCGACTTCGTCGTCGACGAAGAGAATTCGCTCTGAGCCGCCGACGAGCGAACCGGCTCCCGGCGTAGCGGGATGATCGGAGGCTGCGAGTTTCGGAAGATAGACACAGAAGGTCGAACCTTTCCCCGGTTCGCTGTGAACGGTGAGCGTGCCGCCATGGCTGGTCACAATCCCCAGCGCGGCGGAGAGGCCCAGCCCTGTGCCTTCTCCGACTTTCTTGGTGGTGAAAAACGGGTCGAAGATGCGCCGCAGCACCTCTGCCGACATGCCGACGCCCGTGTCGCGAACCGTGAGCCGAATGTGAGGCCCGACCGACAAGGGTGGATTCGCGGCTGCAAATGACGCGGGGACATCCCATTCGTCGAGACGGATGCTCAAGCTGCCGCCTGTCGAGCGCATGGCTTGGGCGGCGTTGGTGCAGAGGTTGAGAATGACCTGCTGTAACTGGGTCGGATCGGCCTGCACGAGGCCGCCCGGGGCCATCAGATTGATGTCCATGGCGATGGTGGCAGGAATGGATGCGCGAAGCAGAGCGAACGATTCGTCGAGCAATCGGCGAAGATCGACCGCCTCGCGCTGCGGCTCCCGGTTGCGGCTGAAGGCCAAGATTTGTTGGATGAGGGATTTGGCGCGTTGACCGGCGATCAGGACTTGATCGAGGTTTTGCTGGGCGCGGCTGCCCGGGGCGATGCCGTCGCGCGCGAGTTCGGTATAGCCGATCATGGCCGCGAGAATATTGTTGAAATCGTGGGCGATGCCGCCGGCCAGGGTGCCGATCGCCTCCATCTTTTCCGACTGGCGCAGGCGCTGCTCGATCTGCTTGCGCTCCGTTATGTCTTCCGAAATGCCGAGGAGATACTGTGGGCGCCCTTTCTCGTCGAAGATGGGGATCTTTTTCGTGTGCAGCACGCGGGGGCCCTTCAAGCGGGTGTGGATCGGTTCCTCCTGAATCTCGAACAGTCGCCCGCTATTCAGCACCTCCCGGTCCTTTGCCGTAAAGGCGTTTGCCTCCTCTCGGGGGAAGAAATCGGAATCGGTCTTGCCGATTAACTCCTCCCGGCTGAAGCCGAGCAACTCTTCGCCCGCCAGATTGAGGCGGGCGAATCTCAGATCGGCAGCATCCTTCACGAAGATCATGTGAGGGATGTTCTCGATAATGGAGTTGATGAACCGTTGGGATCGTTCGGACTCTTCCTGCAATTGCTTGCGGGCCGTGATGTCATGGACGGCCCCTATGGCGTACAGCGGTCCGCCTGAGTCATCCTGTACAATCCGTCCTCGATCGTGCACCCAGAGCACCTTGCCGTCCCGTCGAACGAGGCGATGTTCGACATCGTACAGACCGGTGCCCTGAGCCCGGTCCCAGGCCTCGCGCATGGGGGCGAGGTCCTCTGGGTGCACGTGAGAGAACCACTCGTCGACATGCTGGGTGCTGGGCTTGGGATCGTAGCCGAGAAGTCGGTTGAGCGAAGCATCTCGGGTATCCATCCCTGTGCGGAGATCCACCCGCCAGGTTCCGGCATGGCTGGCTTCGAGGGCTCGTTCCAACCGCTCATAACTCTCCCGGAGCGCTTGCTCCACGTGCTTGCGCTCGGTGATATTGCTCAAAATGCCCAGGGATGACGTGGGATTCCCCTGCTGGTCTCGAAAGGTCCGACTCCAGAGTTGCAGGTCGATACGCGTTCCGTCCCTTCTCATCCGTTGAATCTCAATCCCCTTTAAGTCGACGCCTTGGGTGGCCTTGTTCCACAAGGTCTCGGCCTCCGTTTCCTTTTCCGGGGGAATGTAGGGGATTTGTTTGCCCAGCACTTCTGCCTCATTCCAACCGAACGTTGCTTCTGCAGCCTGGTTCCAACCTGTAATATTGCCGTGAAGATCCAACCTGACGACTGGAAGGGGCAAGGTTTGGACCAGACCCTGAAGGAACTGGGTGGCGCTGCGCAACGACTCCTCGGCCTGCTTGCGCTCGGTGATATCCCGCATGAAGCAATGGTGTCCCAGCGGTGAGGAGCCGGTTTCTTTTCCTTGCACCATCAGGACCAGCTTATGGAATGTCGACCCGTCTGCGCGAAGGCCGCGCGCCTCGACCTCGACCTTGCCCTCTCGCTTCATCCGCTCATAGGCCGCCGCCAATATGGAGCGGTCGTCTGGGTGGACCGTGATCTCCCACGACTGTCCGAGTAAGGCCTCAGGGGCGTACCCCAGTGTCTGGGCGTAGGCCGCATTGACGTAGAGGTACCTTCCGCCGGGATCGAAGCGGGCGATGCCCGGCATCGCGTGGCTAAGAGCGCTGTTGGTCTCACGGAGCAGGTCCTCCGCCTGCTTGCGTTCTTCAATGCGCTGGACGGTTGCGATGAAATTCAGCGGTGTCCCGTCCTGGTTTCTGACTAATGCGAGGGAGAGGTTCGCCCAGACGTAGTCGCCGCCCTTTCGGCGATACCGCTGGTCCATCGTGAAACTGCTGCGGGCGCCGGAGAGCAGTTCCTGGATGAAGGCCAAGTTGTCCCGGAGATCGTCGGGATGCGTCAGCGCTTGAACGGTGGAGGCCAGGGCTTCGGCTTCCGTGTATCCCAAGAGCTGCAGCAGCCAGGGATTGACGCGCTGAAATCGTCCTTGAAGGTCGAGCTTCGCGATCCCGATCGGCGCCAGATCGAAGAGCGTACGGAACTGGCGATCCTGGTCGCGAGCCGCTTTCTGCGCCTGCGTCTGGTCCGAAATGTCACGGCAGGTGCACACGAAGCCCGCAGCCTGTCCCTGGGCGTCTCGGATCACGCAGAGGGCCACGGCTTGGTCGAACGCGCTCCCGTCCCTCCGTTGCGCCACGACTTCACCGTGCCAGACGCCCGATGCGAGCAGGGACGGGAATTGCTGCTCGAGGGCGCGCTGCCAGACCGGTGAATAGAGGATTTTCCAGGACCGGCCCAGCATCTCATTCGGCGTATAGCCGAACAGGCGAGCGTGGGCGGGGTTCACATACCGATACAGTCCTTGCGCATCCAGCAGCGCGACGCCTTCCACTTGATGCTCGACGGCAAATTGAAAGTTGGGAACGGACGCGATGGAGTGGCCCTCGCCACCCGACAGGTCGGGCGATGGGGGCGAAGGGGACGGCGATGCCTGCGCGGACTCGTTCGGATCGAACATCGCTTCCTCAAGAGGACGGGATGATCGGAGATCTCATCATATTACCGTAGCGGCGGAACTCCGCAAACGACTTTCTTCGCCCGCCTGGCCACGCGAGACCATCGGGTGTTCCCATTCGTTATCGCTCGCCGACTCAGACGAACAGGTCTCGCCAGTCGGGCGGCAGCTCATCCAAGGCGCGCACGATGCTGCGCGGGGGTGCGGTGGGCGCCAAGACCGACAGATCGACGATCCATGGCGCGGGATACCGCTGTCCGGTGGGGTCCATCACGACTTTCACGGTCGGTTTCAGCCGCGCCTCCAAGTTCACCGCAATGACGATCCCCCGTTCCCCAGTGTTGAGCTCGACCGCAGTGCCCAAGGGAAAGACCCCGACGCATTGGATGAGCCGATCGATGAGGGCGCGATCGAAGTGATTGCGCCGCTCATGTTGGTAGAGTTGGGCGACGGCTTGTCGAATCGGCAAGGCCGGCCTGGCGCCTCGGGCGCTCACCATGGCGTCGTACCGTTCGATGAGCGCGACGATCTGGCTGGGGACTGCGATATCGGGGTTGCGCAGGTGCATGGGATAGCCGGAGCCATCCAGTCGCTCATGATGCTCGGCGACGATGCGACGCACCATTTCCGGCACCTCCGGTGTCTCATGCAGAATGGCCACGCCGGCGAATGGGTGTGTCTCGATGATGGTGCGGTCATCGTCCGTAAAGGGGGTTGCTTTGGCGAAGAGCTCGGGTGGGATACGCAGTTCACCGACGTCGTGGACGAGGGCCCCCATCCCCAATTGCTTCAGCAAGGGCAGCGTCAAGCCATGCACCTGCCCGATGGCGAGAGAGAGGACGGCGACGTCGAGCGCATGGGCGCAAGGGTCGCGATCGGTCCGCTCTGCCTGTGACATCTGGGTCAGGAGCATGATGGCGGTGCGATCTTCGGTGAGTTGGTGAATCAAATCTTGAACCGCCGCGCCGACTTCGACGAGATCGAAGGGGGCTCCGGTCTTCACTCCCTCGAACAGACGGTTCAGCGCTTGCTGGGCTCGAAGCCGAACTCGCCGGGCTGCTTCTACGCCCTGTGGCGTGACGCCTGGGGGTGAAGGCGTCTCGGGCCTGGGTTCTGCTCCCGGCGTCGCACTCGCCGGCGACTCTGATGGGCCGGACTCCGACGGAAGGCTTAAGGTCGGATCGATCGTGACTTCTCGAATGCCGGCTTCGCGAAATCGCGCGATCTCTTCTTCTGTCTTGATCAGGAAATGATGACGAAGGAAGGGGGTTTCAAGCCAGGATCGATCGACCCCGACCACGAACATCCCGGGCCGAAGTTCTGCTATAGGAATCCGCTTCGTACTCACTGGCAATCAGTCGAGATACTCGTATCCGAGTGGGCTCAACAACGCTATCAGGGATATCCCTGTTCTCGGCAGATTTTCGCGGTTGCTGAAATCTAAAAAGTATCCTAGGGATTTCGTCGAATGGGAATCGGGGATTCCCCTAGGGCCGAACGGATCTGGTCCGCTGTGCCCTTATCGATGCCGGCGACCTCGCGCAGTTGCTCGTCGGAGGCGGCGGCGATCTGGTCGAGGGTGTTGAAGTAGTGCAGCAGCCGCTTGCGGCGGACCTCCCCCACGCCGGCGATCGTATCGAGGACCGAGGCGATCAGGGCCTTGCCGCGGAGTTTGCGATGGTAGGTGACGGCAAACCGATGGGCTTCGTCGCGAATGCGCTGGACGAGGTGCGTCGCGGGGGAGTTGCTTCTGAGGAGAATCGGGTTCTTGCGCCCGGGCAGAAAGATGCGCTCGTTCTTTTCTGCACGGGCCTTGGCCAGTCCGAAGATGGGGATGGACGGGCGCCCCGCCTGACGCAAGCCCTCTTGGGCGGCGGCCAACTGCCCGAGGCCTCCATCGATCAAGATCAGATCGGGCTTGGACAGGTATTCGGTCGACGGCTCGGGTGGCCCCTCCGGTGGGGCGTACCGGCGCCGCACGGCTTCCTGCATGCTGGCGAAGTCGTTGGCCCCCTCGACGGTCCGAATGCGGAACTTTCGATAGTCGGCCTTCTTCATGGCCCCCTCGTCCCAGACGACCAGCGAGGCCACCGACTGACGGCCCATCGTGTTGGAAATGTCGAACCCTTCGATCCGCTTGGGGGTGCGATCGAGCTTGAGCAAACGCTGAAGCTCTTCAGCCGCCAGCCGATCCGTTGCCTCATCGCGCAAGTGGTCCGAGAGCGCGGCCGCCGCGTTCTCCTCCGCCAGTTTGACGAGCTCATGCTTGGCGCCCCGTTCCGGGACGACGACGCGCACCGGGTCACTCTTGTTCTCGCTGAGCCACTGTTCGATGAGGGAGGACTCGGGAAGAGCGAGACCGAGCAAGAGCTCCTTCGGCGGCAATCCTTCCTTGTTATAGAACTGCGCGATCGTCGAACGCAGCAGCTCTTCGTCCGGCACGGCCAGCGCGTCTCCCCAGAAAAAGTCTTTGCGCCCGATGAGAAGGCCGCCTCTTACGAACAGGAGCTGGACATCGGCGGCGGCGCCTTGCCGCGCCAAGCCGATCACGTCCTGATCGGCGGCGGTGGTCTGGGTAATCCGCTGCTTTTCCAGGGTGCGCTCGATCTTGAAGAGGCGGTCGCGCAACCGGGCCGCCTCCTCGTACTGCTCCCGGTCGGCGGCGGCATCCATCTCCGCTCGAAGGCCGTCGAGCAGCTCCGTATCCCGCCCTTCGAGAAACAGCCGGACCTGTTTCACAATGCGATGATAGTCCTCCCGGCTCTGGTGGCCGGTACAGGGCGCCATGCACCGCTTGATTTCGAACTCGATGCAGGCGCGCTCCGCCCTCCCGTCAATCTCGATCTCGCAGGTGGCCAATGGAAACACCTTGCGGATGACCTTCAAGGTCTCGCGCAACGCGCCGGCCGGCGTATAGGGACCGTAGTAGAGCGCCCCGTCCTTCTGCACGCGACGCACGATGGACAGGCGTGGGAACGGGTCTTTCACCGGCAGGCGCAGATAGGGGTACTGCTTGTCGTCGCGGAGGACGACGTTGAACCGGGGACGGTGGCGCTTGATCAGGTTGCTTTCAAGAATGAGCGCTTCCAGTTCCGAGCGGGTGACGATCGTTTCGATGTCCGCAATCTGGCTGACGAGGAGGCTGGTTTTGGGCGACGGGTCGCCGCCCTCTTGGAAATAGTTGCGCACGCGGTCGGCCAAGACCCGCGCCTTGCCGATGTACAGAATCTCCCCCCGACCATTTTTCATCAGATACACCCCGGGCTGCTCCGGGAGGTGGGCGAGTTTGGATTGCAGGGGGGAGGTCATAGGTCACTGGTCATTGGTCAATGGTCATTGGAGGAGAGAAGAAATCATTGGTCACAGGTTTCTTGACGGAACAACAATGCTTTCGCATATGACGAGAGACCCTCTGCTCCTATGAGGTCTACTGGCCTTCGTCTTGTCCATTTCTCTGGCCGATCTTCCGGATGTATCCGTTGAGGAGTCTTAGGAAGGAAGAGAGCTCGTGCTCTAAGTCTTGCTGCTGATCGGCATCGATGTAGTGCTCGTCCAGGCAGGTGATTAGGTGATCCATCAGCTCGGTGGCAGATCCTCGGGCGATTCGACAGAATTGTAGGTTCTCTTTGTAGTGGTATCGTCCAAATCCTTCCGCAATATTCGAAGTTAGGGAAATAGCGGCAGCCCTTATCTGTGCGGCAAGGTTGTATCTCTCAATGGGAGGGAGGCCCTTTGCCACGTCATAGAGTTTCTTTCTGAGTGCCCGTCCCCGCTTCCACACCTCAAGTTCGTTGAAAGACCGGCGAAAGCCATTCACCGCGCTCCGATGACCAGTGACAGATGACCGATGACTTATCTGAACGTCCGCACGAACGACGGGCTGAGGGCGCCGCGCGCGACTTCTGCAACCGGGCCTTTCATGGTGAGCTGAAAGTCGGCGGCGACGTCGATGCGCAAGGTGCCCCCCGGCATCGTCACCGTCACCGGGCTCTGGACGAGGCCCAATCGGACGGCGGCACTGGCGGCCGCACAGGAGGAGGAACCCGAAGCCTGCGTCTCCCCGGCGCCGCGTTCCCAGATGAGGATGAAAAGCTCCCGGGGACCGGTCGGGACGGCCAGCTGCACATTGGTGCGTTTGGGGAACAGAGGATGGTTCTCCAGCGCGGGGCCTAAGGCGAGCAGTTCGTCGCGAGACCAGGACTGGCCCGTGGGACGAAACACCACGCAATGGGGATTCCCGACACTCACGCCGGTGAACCGCAGCGATCGCCCCGCGGCCTCAATCGGCTGTTCGATCAATTCCAAGGCCGGCACCGTGCAAGGCAGCGCGTCAGGCTTGAAGGTCGCTGCGCCCATCTCCACGGTGGCCTCACTGGCGTCGCCATGGCGATCCGTATGGAGTTGGATGCGAACGATCCCGCCCTTCGTCTCCACCGTGAACTGAGGCCGCTTGGATTTCCGGGTGGCGTGGAGATACCGGGCGAAAATGCGCAGGCCGTTACCGGATTTCTCGGCCTCGCTGCCATCGGGGTTATAGATGCGGAGGCCAAAGTCTGCCTTCTTGGACGGGGTCAGGGCCAAGATCCCGTCGCTCCCCAGTCCCCAATGACGGTCGCAAATAGCGCGAATTGCCTTCGGGGTGAGCCGGAAGCCGAGTTCTTTGGGGTCCATCACGAGATAATCGTTCCCGAGACCGTGGCCGCGGAAGAAAGCGTTCTTCATGCTCAACTCTCCCTCAAGATTAAAGAAGTCATGGGTCACCGGTCATTAGTCACTGGTTAATGAATTCTCCCCCCAATGACTGTCGACCAATGACATCGGTTTACGCTAATGCCACTCCCGGCGGGCGCTCGATCAACTCCACTTCATAGCCGTCCGGGGCGTCGATAAAGATGAACCGACTACCGGAGGACGTCCGGGTTGGCCCGTCCGTAATCTTCACGCCTTGGCTGGTGAGGGCCTCGATGGTCAGATCAAGATTCTCGACCTCGAAGGCCAGATGCACCAGGTCTTCTTGCACCGTCACCGGCCCGCTCGGGGGAAAGCTGCAAAGTTCGATCAGCTCCTCGCTGT
>FKKE01004725.1_pt2 | contig 18890 bp, 16 predicted proteins | sample 1106331 | NCBI WGS metagenome assembly FKKE01 (sample SAMEA3931202, study PRJEB13176) | freshwater metagenome | biome: Drinking water system; feature: drinking water; material: freshwater | place: China | collected 2013-02-06 | reverse complement strand
CTTGAACAAATCCGAAATCCGAAATCCGAAATCTGAAATCGATCTGCATAAACCTTATGTTGACGACATCATTCTGGTAAGTAAATCAGGCAAATTAATGAAACGTGTGCCAGATCTTATTGATGTTTGGTTTGATAGCGGTGCCATGCCCTATGCTCAATGGCATTTTCCTTTTGACAATAAAGAAACATTCAAAGAAAATTTCCCTGCACATTTTATTGCTGAAGGTGTTGACCAGACAAGAGGTTGGTTTTATACTTTACATGCAATTGCAGCGTTGGTGTTTGACTCAGTTGCATACAAAACCTGTGTATCGAATGGATTAGTGCTGGATAAGAATGGCAACAAGATGAGCAAGCGTTTAGGAAATGTGGTTGACCCCTTCAAAACAATTGAAACTTTCGGAGCTGATGCTACAAGATGGTATCTCGTTACAAATGCTTCTCCATGGGACAATATGAAGTTTGACCTGGATGGAATTAAAGAAGTTCAACGTAAATTCTTTGGCACTCTTTATAACACTTACCAGTTTTTTGCTTTGTATGCTAATGTGGATGGATTTGCTTTTAAAGAAAAATATGTTCCATTAAACGAAAGGCCTGAGATCGATCGTTGGATACTTTCTTCATTAAATACAGTTGTAAAGAAAGTAAATGAGTTCATGGATGATTATGAGCCAACACAGGCTGGCCGTGTGGTTGAAGATTTTTTGGATGAACATTTGAGCAACTGGTATGTACGTCTTTGCCGCCGTCGTTTCTGGAAAGGAGAATACGAGCATGATAAAGTTTGTGCTTATCAAACTCTCTATGAATGTTTAGAAACTGTCCTTCGATTGATTGCGCCGATTTCTCCATTCTTCAGCGATGCAATTTTTAGAAATCTTAATTCCGTAACGGGAAGATTCAAAGCTGGATCCATTCACCATGTTCTCTTCCCTTCTCTTGAGGCAGCTGAAAATCCACCATTGGGAGGCAGGGTGGCCATAGACGAATTACTTGAAGAAAGGATGCAACTGGCGCAGGATGCTTCATCATTGATCTTATCCTTACGTAAAAAACAAAACATAAAAGTTCGCCAACCGCTGCAAAAAGTTTTGATACCGGCATTGAACATAACAATGAAACAGCAGTTGCAAAAAGTGGAGGATCTGATCAAAGCTGAAGTAAATGTAAAAGAGATTGAATACCTGGACCCGGATAATAGTTTTATCAATAAAAAGATAAAACCAAATTTTGTTGCATTAGGAAAAAAGCTGGGCCCTAAGATGAAAGCGGTTTCAAATTTGCTAACTCACTTTACTCAGGACCAAATAAGAATGTTGGAAAAAGATGGCCAATATAATTTGCAGGTTGAGGGGGATGAGGTAATATTACAGGCTTCAGAAGTTGAAATAACAAGTGAGGATATTCCTGGCTGGTTGGTAGCAAGCAAAGGTCAACTGACCGTTGCTTTAGATGTGACGATCACACCTGAACTGGAAAATGAAGGCAATGCCCGGGAGTTTGTGAACAGGATCCAGAAGATCCGCAAGGATAGTGGGTTTGAACTGACAGATAGAATTGAAGTTGGCGTTATGGATGGCCATGGATTAAAAAATTCGTTGGCTCAGTTTAAAGACTATATTTGCGCCGAAATTCTGGCAGATAAACTTGAATTTTTGCCCGAAAATGACAGGGGAATAGAAATTGAAGTGAATGATATTCAATTAAAAGTGATTGTTTCAAAAAAAGCTTAACAGTATGGCTACAAAGAAAAAGCCTGCACCAAAAAAAGCTAGCAAGCCAATGAAAAAAGCGGCTACTAAAAAGCCTGCAGCAAAAAAAGCAGCTCCCAAAAAAGTGGCTAAACCTGCTGCTAAAAAAGCTGCGCCTCATAAGCCAGCTAAAGTTCTTGCCAAACCTGCCCGTGCGACAGGTGGAAAACCAATAGAAAAAACATCCAAACCAACAAAAGCAGCGGATAAGAAACCGGCTGCTCAAGAAAACAAATCTCTCGTTTCCGTTAAACCCCAAATAAAGCCAATAGTGAAAAAGGAACCTCCAAAACCCGTGAAAGTTGTGATACCTAAAACAACAACTAAGTCAGTAAAGAAATATGAGCCTGAATTTACCAAATCCGTACTTGATGCACAAGAACAGGATGCGGGGGCTCCCTCCATGCGATATTCCGACGCTGAATTAGTTGAATTCAGAGAGATCATCATGAAAAAGCTGGATGCGGCGAAAAAGGAATTGAATTACCTGCAGGGTTTGATCACAAGAAAAGATGAAAGCGGCGATATGGATGAAGGCCGTTACATGACAATGGAAGATGGCAGTGTAAGCATGGAAAGAGAACAACTCAGCCAGATGGCAAGCCGCCAGATCACTTTCATTGATCACCTTGAAAAGGCATTGATGCGTATTGAAAATAAAACGTATGGCATTTGCCGTGTTACAGGTAAGCTGATCGATAAAGCAAGATTAAGAGCAGTACCTCATGCTACGCTTAGCATTGAAGCAAAGCAAATGATGAATAAATAATGATCGTACACAACTGATTTAAACCAGGGAATTAAATCCCTGGTTTTTTTATTTTCAGAATTATTTTTCCAAGTAACTTGTTGCAAATTTTTCTTCAATGATCCGCCAACTTTTTTTTGCCCCTTTTTTGTTTGTTGCTGTTATTGCATCTTCACAAGTTGTTTCAGGGCCAATGCTTGGGCCAATTGAATACCGGGATGCAAAGATCTGGCTGGAAGTAACTCAAGCCGTAAAATCCGTTTCACTTCAATATAAAAAGAAGACCCGCCCGGATGACCCGGCCGAACGGGGCGATACTAAAACAAAAACTATTGCCTACAGAGGACAATTGGGAAATGATTTCAATCCTCTTCAACTAACTCTTGGCGGTTTGGATTTCAATACTACTTATGAGTACCAGTTTATAATTGATGGCAAACCATCCTCCGCAAAAGGACAATTCACAACAAAGGATCTTTGGCAATACAGAAAGCCTGTTCCTGATTTTTCTTTTTTAACCGGAAGTTGTGCATACACAAATGAGCCGGCTTTTGATAGGGTCTTTAGCGATCCCGTTCGTTTAGACAGACCCGCAGTTCCGTATGGAAAGGATTCTTCTATTTTTGAAACAATGGCAAAAGAAAAATCGGCATTCATGTTATGGCTGGGTGATGCGTGGTACACAAGAGAAGTGGATTATTATAGCGAATGGGGTTTATGGTACAGGGCACATCATACAAGAAAACAACCCGTGTTGCAAAACTTCTTTAAAGCAATGCCGCATTTTGCTATTTGGGATGATCATGATTATGGGCCAAATGATATTGGCAAGAATTATATTTTAAAAGATGCCAGCAGGAAAGTTTTTATGAACTACTTCTGCAATACTTCTTATGGCCAAAATGGGCAGGGCATTTATTCAATGATCAATTGGGCAGATGTAGATATATTTATGACTGATGATCGTTGGTGGCGGAGTGAAGAAAAGATAAAAGATTCGGTTGATGATCCGGGAGGACTTCCTGGCAGAAAACCAAACCCTGAAAAAAGAATGTTGGGTAAAGAACAAATGGAATGGTTGAAAAATTCTTTGTTGTACAGTTTTGCAACTTTTAAAATAGTGGCTACAGGCAGCCAGGTATTGAATCCGGTTTCTCCTTTTGATAAATTCCGGGATTTCCCTGTTGAGTATGATGAACTGATGAATTTTATTAAAGAATATAAGATCACTGGTGTAGTTTTTCTTAGCGGTGACCGCCATCATAGCGAGATCATCAAAGTTGAAAGGCCCGGGCATTATCCATTGTATGATATCACCAACTCCGCATTGACCTCAACCGGGTATCCTTTTAATGCCGTAGAAAAAAATAATCCATACAGGGTAATCGGATTTGACCAAAAACAGAATTACACAAGAATATCTTTTTCAGGAAAACCCGGCGATAGAAAGATGACAGTTCAATATTTGGGAATAAAAGGAGAGCAGCTTGCAGAGTGGAGTGTACATCAAAAAGAATTGAGGTATTAATGATTTTAATATCGTAGAGACAAGGCATGCCTTGTCTCTGCAGAAAAATGGGTAATATCAGCGTGACGATTCATTTCACATATGAAAAATCGAAAGTGATACAGGCTTTACGCTATCATTTTATTACAAGACCTGAATTGCGGATCATGATCATAGTGGTAAATGTGTTTGCGTTATTGTCAGCTGCCTTAGCTTATTTTAATGTTGTAGGGATACTTCCTTTCTTCCTGGGCACTGTTCTGTGGCTAATGCTAATGATCAGTGTTTGGTTTTTATTGCCGGCATTAATTTATCGCCGAACCTCTACTTTCAAAGATCATTTTGAAATGCGTTTTGAAGAGAATGGATTTTCTTTAGGTAATGAAAGAGGATCCCGCAATTGGCCATGGAAAGTAGTAAGATCATTTTTAGAAAGTCCGCATTTCTTTTACCTGTATTTTGATAGCCGCACTTTTTTCCTGGTTCCTAAATCCGGTTTCAGATCAAGTGATGAGGTGTTTGAATTAAGACAGCTATTGAAGGAAAAGATAAAAAAGAAATAATAGCTCGTTGCCCGGGGCAAACAGCTACTCATAATTCTTTCTCCATCTCATAATGCGGAATAGTGATCTCGATGAATTCCTCACTCGTTTTTTTATATCCCATCTTTTCAAAAAAGGGAATTGTAGGTTTTCTGGCATGCATACTCATGATCTTATAGCCATGGTCTCTTGCCAGGTTTTCTGCAAACTGTATCAATGCTCTTCCAATTCCTTTTCCCTGCAGGTTATTTAAAACGGCCATTTGTCTTAACCTTGCTTTTTTGGGATCCATTTCTACGATCATACAACAGCCCAGCATCTGCTCATCTTCAAATGCCCCGATCAGTAAATTATCTTTTTCTTTTTCAATTTCTTCTTTTGAAAATGTAAGTCCAAGTGGCTTACGCAGGATATCTTCCCGCATTTTTAACATTTGCTGGTATTCCGGAGTGCCAAAATCTATAATTTTCAGAGCCATAGTTGGTTTTGCATATTGAAGTATGCCGGTTTTCAATTTACAACATATATCGATACTATCAACCGTTTGCAATTACATTTTTAGGCCTGTAATGGGGGCTAATCCTTAGTAGTCAGGCTTTTTTAATAACCAAGAAAAAAACGCTGTAAATGCGGTAGTTAATTCAAAAATTCTATTTTTGCAGCCATATTTAACTAAACTATCTCATCATGTCAGACATTGCATCAAGAGTAAAGAAAATTATTGTAGACAAATTAGGTGTTGATGAAGCTGAAGTAACAAACGAAGCTTCTTTTACCAATGATCTGGGTGCAGACTCATTAGACACCGTAGAACTGATCATGGAATTCGAAAAGGAATTCAATATCTCCATTCCTGATGAGCAGGCAGAAACCATTACAACCGTGGGCCAGGCGATCGCTTACCTGGATGAGAACGCAAAGTAAAACCTTATCATTACGTGCAGGGGTATTTACCTGCATGAATGCAAACAGGAAATAAATTTATCCGCCTTCTGCAGGTATCGTGGAAGGCGGTTTTACTTTACCTCATAGCTGCTTAACTTTAATTAAAATTCGGAAGGCAATTATGGAATTGAAAAGAGTAGTTGTAACAGGATTAGGTGCTATAACACCACTGGGAAATACTATTGATGAATACTGGAATGGTTTGATCAATGGTGTTTCAGGTTGTGATATGATCACTTTGTTCGATGCTTCTAAATTCAAAACAAAATTTGCCTGTGAAATAAAAGGATTTGATGCTACTGCTTTTTTAGAAAAAAAAGAAGCCAGAAAGATCGATCGCTTTACACAAACTGCATTGGTTGCCAGCGACCAGGCAGTTAAAGATGCCGGCATTACAAAACAAAACGTAAATACAGATAGAGTGGGTGTTGTATTTGCAAGTGGTATTGGCGGCCTCATCACTTTCCAGGAAGAGGTAATGAATTTTGCAAAAGGCGATGGCACTCCCCGATTCAATCCCTTCTTTATACCTAAAATGATCCTGGACATTGCTGCCGGGCAAATATCAATGCGTCATGGTTTCCGGGGGCCCAACTTTGCCGTCGTGAGTGCCTGCGCATCTTCTACCAATGCTATGATGGAAGCAGCCAATCTTATTCGTTTAGGAAAAGCGGACATCATTATTACAGGGGGTGCTGAAAGTGTGATAAGCGAGGCTGGTGTGGGTGGTTTTAATGCAATGAAAGCATTGAGTGAAAGAAATGACGATCCTAAGACTGCAAGCCGGCCTTATGATAAAGACCGTGATGGTTTTGTAATGGGTGAAGGTGCCGGTGTAGTGGTATTAGAATCCCTTGAACATGCAAAAGCAAGAGGCGCTAAAATTTATTGTGAGCTGGCTGGTTCAGGAGCCACTGCAGATGCTCACCATATCACGGCTCCGCATCCTGAAGGGTTGGGCGCAAAAAATGTAATGAATGAAGCCCTTGCTGATGCAGGAATGAAGCCTGAAGATATTGATTACATCAATACACATGGTACCTCCACACCGCTGGGGGATATTGCTGAAGTAAAAGCTATTGTTGATGTATTCGGGGATCATGCATATAAATTAAATATCAGTTCTACCAAATCAATGACGGGTCATTGCCTGGGGGCTGCCGGTGTTATTGAGGCAATAGCCTGTATCAAAAGTGTAATGCATGATATTGTGCCCCCCACTATCAATCATTTTACTGACGATCCTGAACTGGATCCACGTTTGAATTTTACTTTTCATAAAGCCCAGCAGCGTACCGTGAATGCTGCATTAAGTAACACATTCGGATTCGGTGGTCATAATGCTTGTGTGATCGTAAAAAAATTCCATTGAAAAAAAGTCCGGGATCTTATCAATATCATATCTCTATTTTATTTCATTTGGACTTTGGAATTTTCGCATCAGGATTTTTTCAGGATTTATCTTCACAGAAAATTTCGTAGCTTTTAACCGTGGATTTCTTCAAACAATTCTTTAAAGAAGAGAAAGGAGCTTCATTCAAGAAGCAATTAAAAAATGTACTCGGATTTACACCGAATAATTTATCACTTTATAAAACAGCGTTAACACATCGTTCTGTTCGTGAAAATGCGGATGAGAACAATGAACGGCTTGAATACCTTGGGGATGCCGTTCTCAGTGCATTGATCGCAGATTATCTTTTTATGCGGTATCCTTACCGTGAAGAGGGGTTTCTTACAGAAATGAGGAGTAAAATGGTAAACCGCCAGCAATTGAATGAGATCGCATTACGGATGGGTTTAAAAAAGATCACACTTTATAATAAATCTGATGGCTCTTTAAAGATCAGCCAGATATTTGGAAATACTCTCGAGGCATTGGTTGGCGCCATTTATCTGGACAAAGGATATAAGAAAACAGCAAAATGGGTGACGGAAAGGATCATTTTACCTCATATGTTTATAGATGATCTTGAGTTGCTCGAAATAAATCATAAGAATAAACTTTATGGCTGGGCAAATAAGAACGGGAAGATCCTTGAGTTTGCCACTATTGAAGAGAAAGTGGAAAATGGCCGTCGGCTATTTACCATTGCGGCAGTTGTGGATGGAAATAAAATAGCAGAAGGAAAAGCGTTTAATAAAAAAGATGCTTCGCAAATAGCAGCGCAGATGGCGGTGGCTATGTTGGGGATCATTAATAGTGTGGAAGCATCGGAAAATGAAACGGAGAAATAGTTAACTGATCTACACCGAAGGAGACCTTACGGACTGGCAAAGCTCGATCAATACCCCATTTGTATTTTTTGGATGAAGAAAACAAACCAGTTTATTATCCGCTCCGGGTTTTGGTTTATCATTTAATAAAACAAAACCTTCGTTTTTTAATCTTTCCATTTCTGATTCGATATCGGCCACTTCAAAAGCGATATGATGTAAGCCCTCACCTTTCTTTTCAATGAATTTTGAGATCACTCCATCGGCTTCGGTACTTTCCAGCAGCTCAATTTTTGTTTCACCTATTTGAAAAAAAGCGGTGTTTACTTTCTCGCTTTCCACCCTTTCCGTTTTATAACACTGACTATTCAGCAGCTTTTCAAACAAAGGCACGGAATCTGCCAATGTTCTTACGGCTATACCGATATGTTCAACCTTTTGCATGGCTTTTTGTTTATGGTTTTTAAGACCTTACGATTTCGGTAAAATTAGCGGTTAGCCCTGAAAAATGCCCTTTGAAGTAAGCGGTTATGAGTTAATTTTGTAGTTCTGACAATTTTAATAAAAGACATCTATGTTGAAATTCCCAATATATCTCGACCACAATGCTACAACACCCTGCGATCCAAGAGTTGTTGAGGCAATGATTCCTTATTTCACCAACAATTTTGGCAATGCGGCAAGCCGTAATCATCCATTTGGCTGGCAGGCTGAAGAAGCAGTTGATAATGCCCGTGAGCAAGTGGCAAAATTGATTGGCGCTGATCCAAAAGAAATAATTTTTACTTCCGGTGCTACCGAAGCGGATAACCTTGCTATCAAAGGTGTTTTTGAAATGTATGCAAGCAAAGGAAATCATATCATCACCTGCAATATTGAACATAAAGCGGTGCTTGATACATGCAAGCATATTGAAAAAGAAGGCGGCGAAGTAACTTATTTAAAAGTGAATCCTGATGGTTTGATCGATATGCAGGAACTGGAAGCAGCGATTAAGCCAACAACAATTCTTATCGCCATCATGTACGCAAATAACGAGATCGGCACGGTGATGCCGATGAAAGAGATCAGTGCATTGGCAAAGAAAAAAGGTATTCTTGTTTTCTCAGATGCAACACAAGCGGTAGGAAAAATTCCGGTTGATGTAAACAAGGATGGAATTGACCTGATGGCTTTTACTGCACATAAAATGTACGGACCAAAAGGCGTTGGTGCATTATATGTCCGCAGAAAAAATCCACGGGTAAAAGTAACTGCACAAATGGATGGGGGCGGACATGAACGTGGAATGAGAAGCGGTACTTTGAATGTTCCGGGGATCGTTGGTTTTGGTAAAGCATGTGAGATCTGCATGAGTGAAATGGACAGTGAAACTAAAAGATTAAGTGCATTAAGAGATAAACTGGAAAGTGCACTGACAACGATCGAAGAATCGTATGTGAATGGAAGCAAGCAATATCGTTTGCCACATGTTACAAATATTTCTTTCAAATATGTGGAAGGTGAAGGTTTGCTGATGGGTTTCAATAAAGATATTGCTGTATCATCAGGTTCAGCATGTACTTCCGCATCACTGGAACCATCTTATGTGTTAAAAGCACTCGGTTTAGGTGATGACCTGGCGCATAGTTCGCTTCGCTTTGGATTAGGAAGATTTACAACAGAAGACCAGATTGATTATACAATAGAAGCGGTAACAAAGACCGTAAATAAATTAAGAGAAATGAGCCCACTTTGGGAAATGTATAAGGAAGGAATTGATATGAATAGCATTGAATGGGCACATCATTAAACCCCAAGGGGCTTTTTGAGTAGTTCTTTAAATTGAAACGAAATAAAAATAAAACCCTTCGTCCTAAGGTTTATAATCCCCCTTTAGGGGATAGGGGCAAAAACTTTATGGCATACTCAGATAAAGTGATCGATCACTACCAGAATCCTAAAAATGTAGGAACGCTGGATAAAAGCAAACAAAATGTGGGTACCGGCCTGGTAGGAGCACCAGAATGCGGCGACGTAATGCGTTTGCAAATTGAAGTTGATGAGAACGGGCTGATCAAAGATGCTAAATTCAAAACCTTTGGCTGCGGTTCTGCCATCGCTTCTTCTTCTTTAGCTACTGAATGGCTGAAAGGAAAAACTGTTGATGAAGCGATAAAGATCGACAACATGGAAATTGTTGAAGAGCTTCATTTGCCTCCGGTAAAAATTCACTGTTCAGTATTAGCCGAAGATGCTATTAAAGCTGCGGTTAATGACTATCGTAAAAAGAATGGTTTGCCAGAGATCAAATTTGAAGAAAGTGTAGTTCATTAAAAAGCTGCGAGTCCCGAGCCATGAGCGGCGAGACTTTAATTTGAAGTGTCCGCTCCAGCCCGAACTCAAAGCTCATAGCTGGATTATGAATGTAGCAGTAGAAAATAGTATTTACATAAGCGATAAGGCAAAAGCCAAAATTCAGCAACTGATGCTGGATGCCGGAATTGCTAACGATCCATCTTATTTTATAAGAGTAGGAGTTGTTGGCGGCGGTTGTTCCGGCCTTAGTTATAAACTTGATTTTGACAATGAGCAAAAACCCATGGACCAGGTGTTTGAAGATAATGGGTTGAAAATAGTGACCGATCTGAAAAGCTTTCTGTATCTCGTCAACACTACTCTCGATTTTTCAGACGGATTAAATGGAAAAGGTTTTTACTTTAGCAATCCCAATGCAAGTCGTACCTGCGGATGCGGTGAAAGCTTTGCAGTTTAAGCCAGCTTTATAAAATCATTTAAAAAAATTTGAATCTCCCTACAGGGAGATTTTTTCTTTAAGGAAGAAATCTGAAACAGGCAATCGTAAATCTAAAATCTAAACTGTATTTTGCACAATCTATCCAAGCCTATGTGGTCTGTTTGTAAAAAAGAACTACGTCAATTCTTCAGCAGTCTTACCGGTTACATTGCCATCATTGTTTTCCTTTTGGTAAATGGTGTAATGCTTTTTGTTTTTGAAAATAATATTCTTGATTTTGGATATGCTACACTTGATCGTTTCTTTCAACTGGCGCCGTGGATATTTTTATTGTTGATCCCGGCAATTACAATGCGCAGCTTTGCCGAAGAATTCAAAACCGGCACTTTTGAAATTCTGCAAACAAGACCATTAAGTCGCTGGCAAATAGTTTTTGGTAAATACTTTGGCAGCCTGATCGTTGTCGTTGTTGCTTTACTTCCTACCCTCATCTATTTTTTTACTGTGCAAATACTTTCAGAAGGCGAAGGCATAGATACCGGTGCTACCATAGGCTCTTATATTGGTTTATTATTTCTGGCTGCAGTTTTTACCGCAATTGGCATTTGCTCCAGCAGCTTTACTAATAATGCCGTTATTGCTTTTATCATAAGCATTGTGGCTTGTGCGCTTTTCTATTATGGATTTAGTGCCATCAGTTTATTACCTGCATTAAGCGGCAATGCTGATTATTATCTTGAAATGATCGGTATCGACTTTCATTATCGCAGTATCAGCCGCGGCGTGATAGATACAAGAGACCTTGTTTATTTTCTTAGTGTCATCATATTGTTTCTTGCCATCACTAACCGGAATCTTTTGAAAAGATAAGCCACAATGAAAAGCATAAATAAAATATGGTCCTCTCATTTCTGGTGGTTATTTCTGCTCCTGCTTATAGTGACCGTTAATTTTCTGGCTTCTTCATTTCATACACGGTTTGATCTTACAAAGGAAAAAAGATATACACTTAGCCCGGCATCCAAACAACTATTGTATGGTTTGACGGAACCTGTAACCATTGATGTATTTGTACATAAAAAGGATCTGCCTTCTGAAGTTAAAAAGCTTGAGAATTCAATAAATGAGTTTTTACAGAATTGCCAGGAGTATGGTAAAAACAATTTTCAGTTTGAGTTTATCAATCCTTATGAAGGCGTTCATGATTCTTTACACAAAAGATTAGAAGATTCACTGTATTATTTCTATGGCATTTATCCGTCTGTACTTAGTGCACCGGAAAAGGCCGGCGATGAATTAGCTATTAGCAAATTAATTCATGGAGCCGTTGTAAAATACCGCGATACTGCCATAGGTGTAAATCTTCTGCAGGGACAAAGAGGATTTGGTACCGAAAAAGAGCAACGTGCTGCTTTATACAATAATATTGAAGCCACGCTTGAATATAAATTCATGCAGGCGGTTCAAAAAATAACTTCAGATAGAAAACCGATAGTGGCTTATGCCCTGGGAAATGGCGAAGCATTTGGCTATAATGTGAATGATGCTTTTGTAACCTTGCGTAATAATTATAACACGGATACTATAAATATTCCGCAGATACCTTTTATCCCATCCCAGATCGACGCATTGGTTATTTTAAAACCGACCATTGCATTTTCTGAGTCAGACAAATTGAAAATTGATCAGTATGTAATGCGGGGCGGAAAAGTTTTCTGGATGATCGATATCATGTATGCCGAATTTGATAGCTTGTATAAGTCAAACGGATTTGTTGCATTCGACAGGGGGTTGAACATTGATGATCTGCTTTTTAAATACGGAGCAAGGATCAATCAGAATTTATTACAGGATATGGCATGTGATCAGCTCGGTCAAATGAGCTCCAATCCTGATAATCCTCAGCAACGGCTTGTTAACTGGCCATTTTTTCCTGTGCTAAGTGGAACGGATCATGCAATAAGTAAAAATCTTGATGGTGTAAGAACAATGTTTCCCAGTACTGTTGATACAGTAAAAGCAGCAGGCATCAGGAAAACATTTCTTTTAAAGTCATCACAGAATGCCCGTATTTTAAATACACCCGCCAAAATTGATTTTGAATTTTTACAGATCGCACCGGATATAAAATTGTTCAATATAAAAGATACTCCGGTTGCGGTACTGCTGGAAGGTAAATTCAAATCTTTATATACTGGTCGTGTGCCGGGATCAGTTGCCGATACACTTTCTTCTTATGGCGTGCCATTTCTCAATCAATCTTTAACTGATGGAAAAATGATCATAGTGGCAGATGGCGATATTGCGATGAATGCGGTAAGTATGCGGGATGGCCCATCACCCATGGGATTTAACTTTTATACCCGGCATACTTTTGCTAACAAAGATTTTTTCCTTAATGCCATCGAGTATCTTGTTAACCCTTCTGAGATATTATCAACAAGGGCAAAAGATTATACGCTGCGACTATTAAACCCAGTAAAAGTCAGTGATGAAAAGATAATGTGGCAAATAATCAACATTCTTGTGCCCATTCTTTTCATTATTACAGCGGGGTTAGTTTATCAGCAAATAAGAAAAAGAAAATACGCTGCCTGACAAGGCAAACAGCATTAATTTCTTTGCCATCCTGATCCTTGCGCCTTGTGCCTTCTGCCTATCTTTGCCCTCTTAAGAAAGTTAAATGACACAACAGCTGGTTACGTATTTAGTGTTCGGTGGTGTTTTGATCCTTGCATTGGTTTTTGACCTTGGTTTACTGAGTAAAAAGAATAAGACCATTACCGTAAGGCAAGCATTAATGCAGACTTTTTTCTGGGTCTCCCTTGCCCTGGCCTTTTTTGTTTATGTATGGATAGAACGGGGTCAGCAAACCGCATTGGAATATATCAGTGGCTACCTGATGGAATGGAGCTTAAGTATTGATAACATATTTGTCTTTATTCTTATTTTTTCATCATTCAAAGTAAAAGAACAGTATTATGGAAGGGTGTTGTTAATAGGTATCCTTATGGCCATCATCATGCGGGTGATCTTTATTACGGCGGGGGTTGCACTGGTAAATAAATTTCATTGGATACTCTATTTATTCGGAGCCTTCCTTGTTTATACAGGATATAAAATGTTTACAGCAAGTGATGATCATGAATTTGATCCGCATAATACCAAGGCATATAAATTCATTAAGCGTTTTATACCGATGATCCCGGGTGATCATGGCGGTAAATACTTTGTAAAAGATGAAAAAGGCAAAAGACGGTACACCATGCTTTTTGTTGTGATCCTGATGCTTGCTTTTATAGATCTTGTTTTTGCGCTGGATTCCATTCCGGCTATCATGGGGTTGGTTGATAATTCTCCTGCCCGCCGTTATGATGCGCAACTTGTAATTTATACATCAAATATTTTTGCCGTCCTTGGATTACGTTCGCTGTTCTTTTTATTACGATCGGCTGTTTCCAAATTTGATTATCTGCAGCAGGGTATTGCTATTGTTCTTGCATTCATTGGTTTAAAAATGCTGGGTGAGCATTGGATAAATCAATGGCTTGATAAAACCACCCAGGTATTTATTTCGCTTGGCATAATTATGGTTTGTCTTTCCGGGTCCATTGCATATTCCATTTTTATGCAGAAAAAAGGAATACCGCCGGAGAAAAAAGAACCGCTATAATTTTTCCTTTACTTTTTTTGCTGTGAGTTATTTTATCAGTCATATTGCAAAAACCATCGGCGCTAATGCAGAGATAGTTGCTGATAATTCTATTGAGTATATCTTTTTTGATATTTTTAAAATTTTTTACCCGGCTTCTTCATTATTCATTGCTTTAAAAGGCCCAAGAAGGAATGGCCATAGTTTTCTGCCCGAGCTTTATAAAAAAGGGGTCAGAAATTTTATTGTTTGCGAAGAGATAAAGAAAGAAGACTTTCCCGGTTCAAATATTTTATATGTCAAAGATGGATTAAAAGCATTACAACAATTAGCAGCTTTTCATCGTAAGCAATTCGATATACCGGTGATTGGGATTACCGGCAGCAATGGAAAAACCATTGTAAAAGAATGGCTCTATCAATTATTACACGAGAATTTTAATATTGTTCGCAGTCCTAAGAGTTATAATTCACAGATCGGCGTACCCCTAAGTGTGTGGGAAATGAACAGGCAGCATACACTGGCCATCTTTGAGGCAGGCATTTCACAGCCCAATGAAATGAATAAGCTCAATGAGATCATTAAGCCAACCATCGGGATACTTACTAATATTGGCGAAGCACATAGCGAAGGGTTTGACAGCATTGATCAGAAAGTCCAGGAGAAAATAAAGTTATTTGAAAATGCAGAGCTGGTGATCTATTCCAGTGATGATTGGGTAGCGGAAAAGGCGATTGTTTTAAAACATGAGCTGGCATTTCATAAGACCGGGAAATATCCATTTAAAATATTTTCCTGGGGCAAAATAAATAAATCCGACCTGCAGATACTGGAGATCAATAAAACAGCAGCCGATACAGAAATAATTGCTGCATACAAAGATGCAGAAACAGCGATCAGGATACCATTTACAGACGATGCATCAATCCATAATGCCATTACCTGCTGGTGTGTGATGCTCCATTTGGGTATAAAAGAAAGTGTGATCGTAAAGCGGATGAAACAATTACAGCCGGTGAATATGCGGCTTGAATTAAAAAAAGGCATCAATCACTGTACCATCATCAATGACAGCTATAGTGCAGATCTTAATTCATTGCATATTGCTCTTGATTTTTTGAATCAAATGAGCAGCGTTGACAAAAGAACAGTGATCCTTTCAGACTTTTTTCAAACAGGGATGAATGAGGAAGAACTTTATGAAAGAATAGCCACCGATCTTGTGCAGCACAAGATCGATAGGGTGGTGGGTATCGGGTTAAACATTACTAATTATCTGAAATTTGACAGTGCGCCAGCCTCCCATCCAATAAAAAGTGAATTTTATAATTCCACAGAAGAGTTTATTTCACGATTCCGTTTTTCAGATTTCAAAGATGAAACCGTTTTAGTAAAAGGTGCAAGGGTATTTTGCTTTGAACAGATCATTCAATTGCTGGAACTAAAAGTACATCAAACAGAGCTTGAAATAAATCTGAATGCAGTTGTACATAATCTGCAGCAGTACCAAAAGCTTTTACAGCCAAATACAAAAATGATGGTAATGGTAAAAGCATTTGCCTATGGCAGCGGAGGCGCAGAGATCGCCAATACTTTACAATACCATAAAGTGGATTATCTCGGCGTGGCTTATGCTGATGAAGGAATGGAATTGCGAAAAGCAGGCATCACTTTGCCGATCATGGTAATGAATGCAGAAAACGAAACGTTTGAAGCATTGATAAATAACCAGCTGGAACCGGTTGTTTTTTCTTTTACCATGTTACGATCGCTGGATGATTTTTTAAAGAAAGAAGGAGTTAAGAATTATCCTGTACATATCGAGATCGAAACAGGTATGAATCGTCTTGGATTTGCTGCCAATGAAATTGTGAATTTATGCAAAGAATTAAAGAACACTCCGTCATTTAGAATTCAATCTGTCTTCTCTCACCTTGCTGCCAGTGAAGATCCGATGCAGGATGAATTTACATACCGGCAATATGAGCTTTATAAAGAGTTAACAAAAACGATCCAAAAAGAGCTGGGATATCAATTTCTCCAACATATTGCCAACTCTGCTGCCATACTGCGGCATAAACAAATGCAGCTTGATATGGTAAGATTGGGAATAGGATTGTATGGAGTAGATAGTGCTGCATCGGGCCAGCTTGATCTTGAACCGGCAGCCACATTAAAATCGACAATTGCGCAAATAAGAAATTTAAAAGCGGGTGAAACAGTTGGCTATAATCGCAAAGGCGTAATTGAGAAAGATTCAGTGATCGCAACTGTAAGTATCGGGTATGCAGATGGATTCAGCCGCAGATTTGGAAATGGTACAGGAAAAATTTGGGTCAGAGGTCAACTGGCGCCTGTAATCGGCACTGTTTGCATGGATATGACCATGATAGATGTAACAGGAATACCTGGTGTAAAGCAAGGTGATGAAGTGATCATTTTTGGAAAAGAAATTCCGATACAAGACCTTGCCAACCGGGCAGGCACTATCCCTTATGAGATCATGACCGGAATTTCTGAAAGAGTGAAAAGAGTTTATTATGAAGAGTAACCTTTGGCTGTTCTTTATGTAAACTTAATAAATAGGTATACTCATTTTCCAGGTGAAAAGCGAATAGTATTAAGCAAGCGGCTTCCCTCATTCTGCTTATATTTGCCCCTTAAACCCGGTCTTGGTGAAACTTAAATATGTGATCTTCATTATTGCCCTGATAATTATTGCCGACCAGGCATTGAAGATATATATAAAAACGAGCTATTATTTTGGTGAATCAAATGAAATTCTTCCCTGGTTTCATTTGCATTTTATTGAAAACCCCGGCATGGCATGGGGTTGGAAATTTGGAAATGAAACAGGCAAAGTCATCTTAACTCTTTTCCGTCTTGCGGCTGTTATTTTTGGTACATGGTATTTAGGTAAAATAGTAAAACAACATTATCACAGGGGGTTTATTGTTTGCGCCTCATTGATATATGCCGGCGCATTGGGAAATCTTATTGACAGTATGTTTTACGGAATGATCTTCGATAAAGGGTACACCTATGTTCCTGAATTGGCACGATACCAGGAGTATTCCGGTATAGCTGCTTTTTCTACGAATGGTTATTCAAGTTTTTTACATGGCTGTGTAGTGGATATGCTGTATTTCCCCATCATTGAAAACAAAACCTTACCAGAATGGGTACCTTTTTGGGGCGGTGAGAATTTTACTTTTTTTTCCCCCATCTTTAATATTGCTGATGCCTCAATTTCAGTAGGCGTAATAACGCTGCTTTTGTTTCAAAAGAGATTTTTTCGCAAAAAAAAGCCGGAGGAAACATATGCTACTGCGGAAACCAGCGTTGATATAAGTGATAAAGTACAGGTTCAGTAAACTATTCCGTTTAACACAAGTCTCACAGCACATTGGGAAAAAACTATTATTTTCAACTCAAATTTCGCCTCATGAAGACACTTACCAGGATCACCGCTTTGCTGATAGCGGCATCAGTTATACTGTTGGCCTGCCAAAAGGAAGTAAGTTTTGAAAAGGGCACCTCGACTGTCTCTGTTGGTTCGCTGGCAACTGATGCTACAGGCAATTGTCTTGGCGCCATTATTTCGGGTACTTATTATAAAGACACAACTCTTACCACTTCAAACTATGTAGATGTAACAGTGCAGGTTGATACAGCCGGAACCTATACTATTTCATCCGATACTGTGAATGGATATTATTTCAAAGCAACCGGAAGCTTTTCTGCTACCGGTACGCAAACAGTTAGGTTAACAGGTGCCGGTAAACCGTTGGCAACCGGCTCTAATATTTTTACAGTTACGTACAATGGGACAGTGTGCAACTTTACAGTTACTGTTACTGCACCAGCTGGCGGCTCTTCAGCATTTACAGTTACCTGTACTGGTGCTACACCTGTTGGTACTTACCAGGTTGGTAATACACTTACATCCGCAAATACGATTACATTAAATGTGAATGTAACTGCTATTGGCACATGGAGTGTTACCACTGCCCCTGCAGTGAATGGTATTACATTCAGTGGAACAGGAACCTTTACTGCCACAGGAAATCAAACGATAACACTTACTGCCAGTGGTACACCTGTAGCAGCGGGCACGTTTACATTTACTGTAACAGGCGGCACAGGTACTTGTACCTTCCAATTGACATGTACAGCAGTTCCTGATTATTTTCCACGTACAGCATTTAGTAACTGGAGTTATGAATATGATGACGTAGCCTCTGACTCATTACTTATTTATGCTATTACTCCTACTAAATCAATCAACGGTAATACATATAATATATTCTTCTATAATGATGGTACCACAGTAGATTCTTTTGGCTACTATAGAAGAGTGGGACCCGATTATTTTGAATGGATCGATATGGGAACATATGTGGGGTTAGATGATCCACTTTGGATGGAATATACTTTCCTGAAAGATAATCTAACCGTTGGCGGTACCTGGAATACTGCTCAATTTAGTGGCCCTTATACACCAACGGGGGGAAGTACGATCACAGTAACGCTTCGCTGGGACTTTTCTATCATTCAGCAAAATGCTACAGTAGCAGTAACCTCTTCTACAGGAACTGTGAATTATCCAAATACAATACAGGTAAAGCAGGAATTAAAACAGCTTGTCGGGGGTAATTGGGTAACCGGTGCTTATTTCGATTGTTATTATGCTAGAGACAAAGGACTTGTAAGGCAGGATCTGTATGTATTTAATAGTACTACTTCTACTTTTGATCTAAGTTCAAAAATGGAGGCAAGACGATTA
>FKKE01003905.1_pt1 | contig 18909 bp, 12 predicted proteins | sample 1106331 | NCBI WGS metagenome assembly FKKE01 (sample SAMEA3931202, study PRJEB13176) | freshwater metagenome | biome: Drinking water system; feature: drinking water; material: freshwater | place: China | collected 2013-02-06 | reverse complement strand
TAATAATTGTTCTCAGGGTTATTCATTGTAGAATTCAAACTCAATCCAATACTGCCATCAATATAAGAATAAGTAGGATCAGTAATATTTTCTCCAATTCCCATTCCTTCATATTGGCTGTTGGTTGTCACTTTTGAAAGATCAATGCTATGCTGAACCCAACCACCCATGGCACCCAATGATAAGTAAGTATTTTTTTCTGCGCTAATTGATTTATGATAATTAAATGCAGGTAAAATTTTTGTTTGAGTAAATGAAACAGTACCGGCTCTGTCATAGAACATTTGCATACCAAGAGTTACAAAATCATCTCCATTGCCAACAGGCATTTTATATTCTCCGCTTAAAGATCCCGTTCTGTAACCTGTAGTAACACTATTCCATTGGTCACGATAAACAGCCTGTAACCTGATATCACCGGTAAATAATCCCGCAAGTGCAGGGTTCCTTAAAAGAGGAGTTTCAAAAAATTGTGACAAATGCAGATCCTGGCCATGAAGGCAAATTCCAAAAAACAAATTCCAAATTCCGGTTAATATGATCGATCGCTTTTTCATTTTCACTTCATAATTATCTTATTAATGTTATGTTGCCGGTATAAGTTAACAATTCTCCATTCTGACAATAGATCTCAATCTGATAAATGTATGTATCCGCATTTGCTTTTTTCCCTTTCCATGTTCCATCCCAACCAACTGAAGCAGTATTAACAGGCATATCATATTTTTCAAAAACTACCTCACCCCAGCGATTGAATATCCGCATATGCTTAGCCCTGTCAAGTCCTACACCTCTTGGATAGAAAACATCATTACTTCCATCCCCATTTGGTGAGAATAGATTTGGAATAAACACATTGGCGTTTTTACACTGCGTTTTAATGATTATTGAACCTGTATTTACACAATTATTACTATCTGTAAAAGTTACAGTGTATTGAACATTGTAAGGCGGCGTTGCATCTGGCCTTGGACAACTAACACAGTTCAAGAATGTTGTTGGTGTCCATGTATAACTTGTCATGTTTCCTGAGTAGGTAGCCGGAATTGTAACTGTTGTTCCAGCAGGTATCAAAATATCAGGCGGCATTGTTACAGTAGGTATTGGATGAACTCTAATTGTCGTTGTTGTAGTATCTGTACAGCCGGTACTATTGGTAGCAATAGCTGTAATAGTGTAGTTTCCTGATTGGTTGTAGGATTGCGCTGGCGGATTTTGTAATGATGATGTAGAGCCATTTCCAAAATTCCAGTTCCATGTTACTAATGAAGTATCGGGGATATTAAAATTCCCGCTAAATAAGATCGGTTCAGCAGTACAAGTTGCATTATTTCCATCAATTCTTACATCCGGATTGGCAACAACCATTACCGCACTGTCGATCCGCATTGTATCTGTACAGCCGAATTGTGTTTGTACAATAAGAGTAACATCATATAAACCGGGTGAACTGTAATTATGAGTTGGATTTTGTGATGTTGAAGTATTTCCATCACCAAAATTCCAGTTATAGCTGATTACAGGATCATTGAATGTTGTAGAATCTGTGAAATTGACTGTAGCTGCCTGGCAGAAAACACTATCATCCAATCCAAAATTTGCCACTGCACCTATGATATTTATCGTATCGTTTCCATTTAATGGTACTAAGCAACCTGTTCCATCCTGCAATATCACTTTAGGTGAAAAGTTTCCAAATGATGAATAGGTATGAGAGATTGTTGGAGAATTTGAAACCATGGTTTGACCATCACCAAAATCCCAGATATAAGTTTGGGTTGCTGTAGAGGTAACATTAAAGTCAACTGTCATTGGATTACAACCGGAAAATGGATTATAGTCAATTCTGAAACCGGCAGTATCATAAAGTATAATTGTTTTATATGCCGAATCCTGGCATCCTCCGGGGCTGGTTATTAAGAGTTGTACATTATATGTTCCGGGTGTAGCAAAATAATAGGCCGGATTTTGAAGAGTAGAAGTGCCACCGGGTTCAAAGGTCCAGGTTTGTGAATAGTAAAATGAAGAAGTATTTGTAAAGTTCACTTCAAAAGGACTGCAAACACTTACAGAATCGTCGGCTAAAAAACTTGCATTCGGCGAACCAACAGTAATATAATTTGTTCTAACTAATGAATCGGTACAACCATAAGTATCGGAGGCATATAATTTTACTGTATAAATACCAGGAGTTGCGTAAGATTTTGGTGGGAAGGTCATGGTAGATGTTGTCCCATCACCAAAATCCCAAAATAATGAAGCATAGTTAACACCAGAAACTCCCCAATTAATGATTGCTCCCGGGCAAGTAACAGTGTTATTAGTATTAAACGTTATCCATGGATCGGTTGAGTGAATAAGATTATTAATAGTGATAGAATCAATACATCCTGATGCATCAGTTATTTTAAGTGTAACTGAAAAAGTACCTACGGCAGTATATGTATGGGTAAATGGCGGAGTTGTGAAAGTTTGAATAATGCCATCACCAAAATTCCATTGCCATGAAACAATAGGATTTGCGCCTCCGGGCATTGAAAGATCGTTGAATGTTGTTGTTAAACCGCTACATCCATCAGTATTCGTAGCATTGAAATTTGCTGTAGGCCCGTTCGATGTGATATAATTTATTTTGTTTACAGTGTCTTTGCAACCATGGATATCCGTAGTTATTAATGTTACATTATAGTTGCCTGATGTTGTATAAATATGGCTGATCGTATCTGCAGTTGTTGTTGTTTGAATACCATCACCAAAATCCCAATAATATGAACTGATGTTACCGGGGTTAATTCCAGTAACTGAAAAATTCACACGACTTCTTCTGCACACTATTGTTATATCACTGGTGAAATCCGGATTTTCATTAACTGTTCTGATATTGGTTGCATATGTATTAGAACAACTTCCGTTTGTAACAGTTAATTTAACCGTATAGGTTGCTAATACCGGATAAACATGTGGTAGAGGGTTTTGCAAAGTTGAAGTAGTTCCGTCTCCAAATTCCCAAAACCAGCTCAGCGGTCCAGTTGAATTATCGGTAAAAGTGAATTCATACCTGTTAGTACAACTTGGAGTTGCAATAAAATTAGCAACCGGCGGTAATACTGTTACATAGGATACTTTTGTTTCAGTATCAGGACAGCCGCTGTTTCTTGCCGTTAATGTAACAGTGTATGTTCCGGGAGCTGTATATTGATGTGATGGATTTTGCAATGTTGATGTAGTACCATCTCCAAAATTCCATAACCAATCATCTGCCGGAATGGAAAGATCAGTGAATTGAACGGGTGCAAATGCGCAGGCAATAAGTGGGTTGGCAGAAAAATCGGCTACTGGCATAGTGCCGGCTTTTACTCCGCCGATCAATGTTAATGTATCTGTACAACCTAAACTTGTTGTTATGATCAATCGAACAGTGTAGGTTCCTAAAACAGTATACGTATGAGAAGGGTTTTGCAATGTTGATGTACCACCATCTCCAAAATCCCAATTGTAAGATGTTACATTATCAAGTGCAGTAATATTAGGAATGGGATTAATTGTAAAAGGGATACATCCTTGTGCCGGTAGCCCAGAAATGGTGATCACCGCTTTTCTGATCCTGATAAAATTAGTCTTAACTATCGTATCTCTACAACCTGAGCTATTAGTAGCGATCAGGGTAACTGTGTAATCGCCATAGTTTGTATAAGTATGAGATGGATTCTGTATTGTTGAAGTGCCCCCATCACCAAAATTCCATTGCCAGCTTACTGCGCCTGTTGATGTATTTTGAAAATTTACAGTTAATGGCGGTTTGCAATTGATAGTATCAGGGCTTGAGAAGTCTGCAATAGGTTTTGGAGAAACAACTACAGTTTTCATTGCTGTATCTGAACAGGCAGGATAATTATTAGTTAAGATCACAGTGTATACACCTGCTGCAGTATAAGTTTTTATTGGACTTACGATGGAAGAACCTGTAGCATCACCAAAATCCCAGGTTTGTGCTTGTGCAGCGGGTGATGATGTATTATTAAAAGTAACAGGTGAGTTTATACAAACTGTATCCGGTGCAGTAAATGATGTAACATTGGTGCTGATAACAACTGCACTGTTTTTAATAAGCGTATCAGAGCATCCCAAACTGCTTGAAACAACTAATGTAACATTAAATGAACCGGTACTGTTATAAATATGCGAAGGATTTTGTGAAGTAGAAGTGCCGCCATCGCCAAAATTCCAATTATAGGAAAGTACTCCGGGCCCCGTAGATGAGTTAACAAAATTAATATTGACAGGAGGGCTGCAACTAAGCGGTTGTGAATTGCTGAAATTGGGAACCACACCAGCAGATACTTGTATGTATTGTGTTTTGCTAAAAATTTTAAAACAGCCTTTGTCATTGGTTACTTTTAAGGTAACGGTATAATTACCCCCCGATGAATAAGTATGAGATGGGTTTTGTAAAGTTGAAGTAGCGCCGTCACCAAAATTCCATTCCCAGGTTGTATTCGTAGTACCGGCTCCGGCAGTTGAAAGATCTGAGAACTGAACCGGATGAGGGGAACAGCCAGAAGTGTCGTTTGCTGTAAAATTTACAGCTGGTGAGGCATTTACAGTAATGTAATTAGTTCGGGTTAATGTATTCGATCCGCTGGAATTCGTAGCGGTAAGTCGTACTGTATATGTTCCGGGATTTAGATAAGTTGCAATTGGATTTTGTGAAGTTGAAGTATTACCATTCCCAAAATCCCATAACCATGAAGTGGGATTGTTCGATGATAGATCCTGAAAATTAACAACAAGAGGAGAACAACCAGCTTGTGGGCTTCCTGTAAAATTAGCTACAGGAGCCTGCGCAAAGGCTGCAGAACTTGCTGTACAAAACAAGATGATTGTAACAGCGAAACGGCTTTTTAGGATATTAAGATTTTTCACTCTCAATAGCAGGCTTATATAACGGAGATTGGGTCGCAAAATTATTGGTTTAACAACAATTAAGAATAAACACTTGAATTTTAATGGCTACAGGATTTTGGATAAAGCTTTGATATTGAATATAATGCTGTCAAATATACCTATGACCCAGATTATTTCTTATCGTTTAAGATCAATGTAGGACCAGTTGATAAGGGCAGGATCATTGTTTATCTAACCGTAATGTTTTTGAATCTGCTCCGTTTTGGGTTGCTTCCACATAGGTCCAGCTGTTTTTGGTAATATTCCAGGTACCGTTTATTAAGGCAATCGGGTTTGGGGCACCGGGAAAATTTGCCCATGTTGTCATAGCTGAGGCATTTCCATCCCAGGAACCTGTTCTTTCCACCACACCATTGTTTATGGCATCTACTGTTTTATTCTTGTAGTATTGAAACTTATAAGTAGAAAAGTTGGATGTAATATCTGTACCGTTCAGCGTAAACTTAGTGATCTTCCATTGCCCGTCTGTCATCGCTTTGATTACGAGATCTTCACCAATTTGTTCAACCACTTTTCCACAATTGCTGAAGGCTAAAACAATGAAGAATAATATAAATAGTTTTTTCATAAGTAATCTTAATGGAACAGGCAAGATAACTATAAACACTCACCTTTGCAATAAGCACCGCTATTTAGTACAAAAGCCGTTCCATGAACGGCCAGGAAAAGATTTTATTTTATTTCACTATTATTTTGGAAACCCCGCACTGGCTTTTACTTCATTCAATTGCTTCGTATGCCGTGTGGTATGTGAAGAGATCATGAGGCAAAGCTGATAACAATCAATCAGGCCAAATGGCATTTGTACAAAATGATTTCTCAGATCTTCTGAAGTAGCTTTTATATATTTAATGTGAGCAGTTCTGTTTGTTTTAAAATCACTCATCGCCTCATCTATAGATTTATAACCGGTATTTTGTGGCTCAAAAGGAGAAAAAGTTTTTACTTTATTATCTCTGCTCTCTATCATTTTTATCACCTGTTCATCTGTTACTTTAAGGTCTTTTTTCTTTTCCGGGGAAGCAGGTTCCTTCATGCTTTTTTCAAGCATTGCCCATAAATTTTTTTCCGAAACGGCGATATGAAACACACATTCTTTTACAGACCATTGATCAGCTGCCGGTTTGAAATCTAATTGCGTTTCACTAAGACCTTTAATAGCATCCTGCAATGCTGCTTTTGTACTTTTCATATGATCAGCCGCAAACTTTCTTTCCTTTTTTGAAAGCGCATCATCGGTTGGCGTTCCGGCCAACCCGGAAAAAACAATGAACAAAAGAAGAAGGTAATGATATGTTTTTCTTCGTGGCATAGCTGGCGTTTTTTTGTTCTATAATCGGGCAGGATCTGATCATTCAATTGGTAGGTTGGGACGGAAAAGGTACGAAAGCATTTTAATTCAGCAACCAATTTTTCTTCACTTTTTTAGAGAATTAATACAGGTGGCCCTTTATTATCTTTAACCAATGAAAATAAAAGATATCATAGCTTCACTTGAAACTTTGGCTCCCCCCACACTCCAGGAAGGATATGATAATGCCGGGTTGATAACGGGTGATGAAAATGCAGAATGTAAAGGCATATTGGTTTCATTGGATGCTATTGAACCAGTGATTGATGAAGCAATTAAAAAGAATTGTAATCTCATCATTTCTCATCATCCAATTGTTTTTTCAGGATTAAAAAGAATTACCGGGAAAAATTATGTTGAGAAAGCAGTTATCAAAGCCATCAGGAATGATATAGCTATATATGCTATTCATACCAATCTTGATAGTATTATCAATGGAGTAAATGGAAGAATTGCAGGGTTACTTGGTTTGAAGAATGTTTCTATTTTGTCACAAAAAGAGAATCAGCTTAAGAAACTATACACTTTTGTTCCTGCTGCCCATGCTGATAAAGTAAGACAGGCCATTTTTGAGGCGGGTGGCGGGCACATTGGAAATTATGAAGAATGCAGTTTTAATGCGGAAGGCTTTGGTACATTTAAAGGCGGAATGAACACGGATCCTTTTGTAGGAAAACCCGGCGAACTGCATAAAGAGAATGAAATAAAGATTGAAGCGATATTTCCTGCATGGCTTGAAGGCAGGATCATTATGAATCTTTTATCGGCGCATCCATATGAGGAAGTAGCATATGATATTATCAGGCTTGACAACAGGTCTTCATCAATTGGATCGGGAATAATCGGAGAACTGGATAAGCCTGTACCGGAAAAAGATTTTTTAAAATTATTACAGCAAATTTTTGGGCTCCGGGTAATCAGAACTACAGCATTTTTGGATAAACCAATAAAGAGAGTGGCTGCTTGTGGTGGTGCTGGAAGTTTCCTGATTTCCAGTGCTTTGGCTGCGGGGGCTGACATTTATATTACTTCAGATATAAAATATCATGAGTTCTTTGATGCCAATGAAAAAATGATGATAGCCGACATCGGCCATTATGAAAGCGAACAGTTCACCATCAACCTTTTGCAGGAATTTTTGGAACAAAAATTCCCTACCTTTGCCGTCCTCAAAACAGAGGTGAATACGAACCCGGTAAGATATTTTTTGTAATGCTCGGTAGCGATAAGAATCCTGAAGAGTGTTCCGAAAATCAAGCGACTCTCCAAAAGCGTCACTTGACCATTGGAGAATTCCTTCAGAACAACGCAACAGAAACAAAATAGTAGTACAATTGCCAGGCTCATAAATTAAAACGATAAAACAAACAATCAATCAAAATAAATGAGTACAGTTAAAGAGTATTCGGTACAGGAAAAATTAACCGGCCTTGTAACACTTCAAAAAATTGATTCAAAGCTGGATGAGTTGAAAATATTAAAAGGCGAACTTCCGATGGAAGTGGCCGACCTGGAAGATGAGATACAAGGTTTGCATGCAAGACAAACCCGCATTGAAGAGGAGATCAATGGTATCACAGAATTCATTGAACAGAAGAAAGAAGCTATAAAAGAGTCGCAGGCTTTGGTGAAAAAGTATGAGAAGCAAAGCAATAATGTAAAAAATAACCGTGAGTTTGAAGCGATCAATAAAGAGATCGAGATGCAACAACTGGAAGTAAAGCTTGCTGAAAAGCATATTAAAGATGCTACGGAAGAAATAGCGGAAAAAGCAGTGTTGCTTGAAAAGGCTAAAAAAACAATTGCAACCAAGGAAGGGATACTGAATACAAAGAAGGAAGAACTTGAAAAGATCATTGCTTCTACTGAAAAAGAGGAAAAACATTTCAATAAATTGGCAGCTGAGGCAAAAGATTCTGTGGACCCCCGCTTACTTGCCAGCTATAATAAAATCCGTACCAGTTATAGAAATGGGTTGGCTGTGGTACAGGTGGAAAGAGATGCTTGTGGCGGTTGTTTTTATGCTATTCCCCCTCAAAAGCAAAGTGAGATACGCCAGCACAAAAAGATCATGGTTTGTGAGAACTGCGGTCGTGTATTGGTAGATACTGATCTTCACACAGCTATCGAGATAAAATAGAAACCACGATTAATAGATTATTCAGGGTAAAAAGAAAAATGAAGTTGTTCTGTTTTAGAACAACTTTTTTATTGAAGGAGGTTTCTGTTTAATAAATTTGTTTGCTCATAATCTTTAATCCATCTAATCCCGGTACAGCATGCTGCAACATCTCTCTATTCAGAATTATGCCATCATTGATGTGATCGATATACAGTTTCCGGGAGGAATGAATGTGGTTACAGGTGAAACCGGTGCTGGTAAATCAATTATCATGGGAGCTTTGGGGCTGATACTGGGCGACAGGGCTGACTCATCAGCATTAGTAAATAAAGAAAGAAAATGTATTGTAGAGGGAATCTTTAAAGTGAATGACAGACGGGGAGTAAATAAATTTTTAAAAGAGAATGACCCCGATAACTATCTTGAGGATAATGAAGAAGAATTAATAATAAGAAGAGAGATAGCTGTAAACGGCAAATCCCGGGCTTTTATAAATGATACCCCGGTGAATCTTGAACAGCTTAGAGAGCTCAGCAGTTTTCTTGTTGACCTTCACCAGCAGTTTGATTCCCTTCAATTAGGCGAGAATGATTTCCAGAGAGAAGTGATTGATGCATTGGCTGGCAATAATGATCTTATTAATGAATACCAGTCGGTTTATCAGCGGTGGAAAGGCTTGCAAAAGGAATTAAATGACCTGGAAGACCGAAAGCTTCAATTTGATAAAGAGGCAGATTATAATCGTTTTCAATTTTCAGAATTAGATGAAGCTTCATTCAGGGAAAATGAGTTGGAAGAAATTGATGGGGAATTAAAAATGCTGAATAATGCAGAAGAGATCAAAAATGTTTTGTCAAAAGTTTATGGCGAATTAAAGGACAGTGAATTGCCGATCGTTCAGCAATTAAAAAGCATAGCCAATCAGTTGCATCCTTATTCATCATTTCATCCGCAATTGCCCAATTTAATTCAACGGTTACAATCTGCACAACTGGAATTGCAGGATATAGCTGGCGATATCGATAGTATCAGCGATCATATCAATTATAGCCCTGAAAAAATTGAACAATTAAATGACCGGCTTACGTTAGGGTATAAATTATTTAAAAAGCATGGAGTTAAAACGACGGGTGAATTATTGGCGATCCAAAAGCAATTCGAAGAAAAACTACAGGCTGTATTGAATATTGACGAGGAAATTCAAAAAAAAGAAAAGATTGTAATAGAAACCAGGCAGGTATTATATCTAAAGGCAAAAAAGATCTCAGAGGCCCGGCATAAACAAATAAAACCTTTTGAAGAGAAAGTAAATAAATTATTATCACAGGTCGGAATGCCAAATGCAAAGATCAAAGTTGAGGTCAGCGAAGAGAAAGAATTGAATGCATTTGGGATGAACAACATTGAGTTTTTATTTGATGCGAATAATAGCAAACAGTTTTTACCCATAAAAAAAGTAGCCAGCGGTGGTGAATTGAGCCGATTGATGCTTTGTATAAAATCTTTGGTAGCGCAGAAGCTGGATATGCCAACCCTGATATTTGATGAGATCGACACGGGTATATCAGGTGAAGCCGCAAGACAAGTGGGCATCATCATGAAAGATCTTGCTGACAACCGGCAGGTGATCTGTATTACCCATCAACCACAAATAGCAGGAAAAGCCAATGCTCATTTTTTTGTTTATAAAGAAATCGTGAAGGATGAAGTGAAGACAAATATCCGGTTACTGAATAAGGATGAAAGAATAACTGCCATAGCCAAAATGCTGAGTGGCGAAAAGCCCACAGCAGCTGCGATGGAGAATGCTAGGGAGATGGTGGGTAATTAGCAAATGAGCAAATATGAAAATTTGCAAATGAAATCTATATTCGTTCTTGGTCTTGTTGTTGTATTTATGTTCCTTGGTTTTTTTATGTATAGATGGTTGCAAAATGTTATTCAACCGAAAAGATCATTTAGCAGGTTGATCTTTTATTTCGTAGCTGTATTGGTTTCTGTTTTTATTTTATCCTTCATTATGGTGTTTGTTATTTCAAAGATCTACCCGGATGAGCTAATGAAATAACTTCTTACATTTACCGCCACAAAACAAATGGCTATGGCATATAATCTTTTAAAAGGAAAAAGAGGAATTATAACGGGTGCTCTCGATGCGAATTCTATTGCCTGGAAGGTGGCAGAGAAAGCACATGAAGAAGGGGGAACATTTGTTCTCACAAATGCTCCGATCGCAATGCGAATGGGAGAAATAAATAAACTGGCTGAGAAAACCGGATCACAGATCATGCCTGCTGATGCTACAAATGTTGATGAACTGACAACTCTTTTTACTAAATCACAGGAAATTTTAGGTGGTAAAATAGATTTTGTGCTTCATTCGATAGGAATGAGTGTAAACATCAGGAAGAAGATACCCTATACAGAATCTAATTATGAATATTTCATGAAAGGTCTTGATGTTTCCGCATTGTCGTTTCATAAAATGTTGGCTGTGGCAAGAAAGCTGGATGCCATAAATGAGTGGGGGAGTGTGGTGGCGCTTACTTATATGGCGGCTCAACGAACTTTTCCTTTTTATACTGATATGGCGGATATAAAAGCGATGCTTGAATCTATAGCCAGAAGCTTTGGTTATCATTATGGCGTTGAGAAAAAAGTAAGGATCAATACAGTTTCTCAATCACCAACAAAAACAACTGCAGGAACAGGAATTAAAGGATTTGGTGATTTTTTTGATTATGCCAATACTGTGGCTCCGTTAGGAAATGCAAGTGCAGAAGATTGTGCTAATTACTGTATCACTCTGTTCTCCGATCTTACAAGAATGGTAACCATGCAAAATCTTTTTCATGATGGTGGTTATTCTAATACTGGTGTGAGTAATGCTGTAATGCAAAAGTTTGGAATAAGTGAATAATTGCTCATTAGAATTACAGAACGATGAACGGATTGCGACGCAACAGAAGCTGATAAGAATTACAGAAGCTGGTATCACATAAAAAAAGCATCCTTTTTTCATGAATGCTTAGTATCGTTTATAAATGATCAGTTATTATCAGGCCTCTTTCCCGTGACAATGTTTATATTTTTTTCCAGAGCCACAGGGACAAGGATCATTGCGGCCGATCTTAGGAGCTGCTTTTACCGGGGTTTGTTTTACATCAGCACCTGAAGGATCATAATAATCTTTTTCATTGGCGCCATAATCCTGGCCTGCGGCATCTATCTCTTCTTTGTTTGCCTTTAATTTACTCAGGTCAGTTTTTTCCCGGCGGCCTTCTTTCAATGGGGCTTGTTGTTCCTGCTGGGGTAAGCCCGCATGACACATAAATGAAACAATATCCCTGTTCACTCCGGCATCCATGTTTTTGAACAGGTTAAATGCTTCCATTTTATAAATTACCAATGGATCTTTTTGTTCCAGGTAAGCCGTTTGCACACTTTGCTTCAGGTCATCCATGGCCCGCAAATGTTCTTTCCATGCATCATCAATTACTGCCAGGGTGATCTGCCGCTCCAGTGAATCGCTTAATTCCTGGCCATTGGTATCAAGCATTTTTTGCATATTCACCAATACTCCAATGATCTTACGACCATCACTGAAAGGTACCTGCACATTTTCTATATGACTGCCTTGTGTTAACCGGATATTTTTAAATACAGGCAAGGCTTGCTTTTTCAGCTCTTCTTTTTTGCGCTCATAATTCTCAGTGGCTTCATTGTATAATTTCTCAATAACTGCATTTGCATCGCCTTTCAGGAATTCTTCTTTCTCAATTTTTGTATCCATTCCAAAGTTCACAATACAATCAAGCTTAAAACCTTCATAATCTTCCTGCTCACGGTAAGTGGCAACCAACCCTTCTGCAACAACCCAAAATGCATTATCAATATCAAGCGCCAATCTTTCACCAAACAATGCATGCTGCCGTTTGCCATAAACAACATTACGCTGCTTGTTCATTACATCATCATATTCCAGTAATCTTTTACGAATACCAAAATTATTTTCTTCTACTTTCTTCTGTGCTCTTTCAATGCTTGATGTGATCATGCTGTGCTGTATCACTTCACCTTCTTTATAACCAAGACGGTCCATGATCCTGGCAATACGTTCGCTGCCGAACATACGCATCAGGTCATCTTCTAATGCCACATAGAATTGTGATGTACCCGGATCACCCTGCCTGCCTGCACGACCACGCAACTGCCTATCCACACGACGGCTATCATGGCGTTCCGTACCGATAATGGCTAAACCACCCGCTTCTTTAACACCGGGGCCGAGTTTAATATCCGTACCACGACCGGCCATATTTGTTGCAATAGTAATGGCACCGGGTAAACCAGCTTCTGCCACTATCTGCGCTTCACGGGCATGTTGTTTTGCATTCAATACATTGTGTGGTATCTTTTTTACATGCAGCATTTTACTCAGCAATTCACTTACTTCAACGGAAGTAGTACCAACCAGTGCGGGTCTTCCTGAATTGCGAAGAGTTTCTATTTCTTCAATAACGGCTTTAAACTTCTCTCTCTTGGTTTTATATACAAGATCCTGGTGATCTTTACGGATCATTGGAAGATTAGTGGGAATAGTAACTACATCAAGCTTATAAATATCCCAAAGTTCTTTTGCTTCTGTTTCTGCAGTACCCGTCATACCTGCCAGCTTATGATACATGCGGAAATAGTTTTGCAACGTAATGGTGGCATACGTTTGCGTGGCGGCTTCGATCTTTACATTCTCTTTTGCTTCAATGGCCTGGTGCAAGCCATCAGAATATCTTCTGCCTTCAAGGATACGGCCGGTTTGCTCATCAACAATTTTTACAGCGCCATCCATTACCACATACTCAACATCTTTGGCAAATAATGTATATGCTTTCAGTAATTGCTGTACTGTATGAATACGATCTGCTTTTACCCTGAAATCATTCAATGCTTCTTCTTTTTTGTGCATTTTTTCATCAGGGTTCAATTCTGCTTTTTCTATTTCCGCTAAACGAACACCAATATCAGGAAGGATAAAGAAATCGGCATCTTCACCTGTTTTGGTGATCATCGCAATTCCTTTATCGGTAAGATCCACAGAATTGTTTTTTTCATCAATATGGAAAAGCAATTCTTCGTCTACTTTTGGCATTTCCTTCTGCTGATCGGCGAGATAAAAGTTCTCGGTCTTCTGCATTTTTACCCTTATTCCCGGTTCGCTTAAAAATTTAATAGTAGGGCCATATTTGGGCAAACCACGATGGGCTCTGAATAAATTCAAGCCGCCACTTTTCGGATCATCATCACCTTCAGCAATTTTTTTCTTGGCTTCATTCAGGTTCGCTCTTACAATTCTTTCCTGTGCTTCTACCAATTGCAGCACTCTCGGTTTTAAAATATGATATTGCTGATCTTCGCCTTTGGGGATAGGACCTGAAATGATCAACGGTGTTCTTGCATCATCGATCAATACGCTATCGGTTTCATCAACCATTGCAAAATGATGTTTGCGCTGTACCATTTCTTCCGGTGAATGAACCATATTATCGCGGAGGTAATCAAAACCAAATTCATTATTGGTTCCATAAGTAATGTCGGCGAGATAGGCTTTTCTTCTTTCATCACTATTCGGTTGATGCTTATCAATGCAATCAACAGTGATGCCGAGCCATTCAAAAATAGTTCCGTTCCATTCCTGGTCACGACGGGCCAGGTAATCATTCACCGTTACAATATGAACACCTTCACCAGCTAATGCATTTAAATAAGCGGGCAAAGTAGAAACCAGTGTTTTACCCTCACCCGTTGCCATCTCGGCTATCTTTCCCTCATGTAACACAACACCGCCGATCAGCTGCACATCGTAATGCACCATATTCCATGTTACATTGCCACCTGCCGCTGTCCATGTATTTTTAAAGATGGATTTATCGCCATCGATGATCACATATTCTTTTTTCACACTCAGGTCACGGTCCATTTGTGTAGCAGTGGCAACGAGCTCTGTATTCTCTTTAAATCTTCTTGCCGTTTCTTTTACCACGGCAAATGCTTCCGGTAAAATAGCTTCAAGTGCTTCTTCAATTTTTTTATCACGATCCTTTTTCAGCTTATCCACTTCCTGGTAAATGGCATCTTTACCCAACAGATCATTAAAAGAAAGCTCTTCTGCTTTTTTATTCGTGTCTGCGATCAGGTTATCGATCTCAGTTAAATGTTCTTTTATGCGTTGACGAAATTCTTTGGTTTTATTACGCAGTTCATCGTTGGTGAGTGATTGATAAGATGCAAAATGCTGGTTGATCTTTACAACAAGAGGTTGGATCTTCTTTACATCTTTTTCCGATTTACTGCCGCCAAATAGCTTGGAAAACAAACTCATAAATTCTCAAATTAATTTTTCTCAAAAGCCCGCAAGAGCGGAATCTTTTGGTTGTCAAATACGGTGCTAAATAATTTATTGGCCAATTTGACAGAATTTTTGCCGAAGGCATTCCTTTTGGAAAAAAGAAACCTTCGAAGGGGGGCAAAGATAAGGCGAAGTTTCTGCTTTACCGTCCTGAGTTTCAGCATGGCACAATAAGGATTCATACTGTTCAGGGAGTAAGGTGTCAGAATAACCATTGTGTTCACAGCGGTGTCCTGCAATGTGTTTCTCAGCGGTTGCTGTGGTTCATTTATTTCATCGCAGAAGAAAAAAATGAAGAAAGGTGATTTCATAATAAACTTATTTTCGTTCTTTATCTTTTTCTTAAGGAACTTATACCTGGAAATGGAATTAATTACAAATAACAACTATGAACCGTTTTATCATTTTCATCAGTACAGCTTTTTTGCTTGTTTCCTGCAACGATTTTGGCTGTACAAGCAGCGAGATCGGAAATAGCAAAGATGTAAACCCTGATGCCGTATATTTTGATTATGAGATATCGGCTGATGAAACCAATCCTGATGTAACGGTAAATCTCCAGTTTCGTATGGGAGGTAAGAATGGAACTACACTTGTGCTGGATGAACCAAGCAAAGTATTGTTTGACGGCGAGCCAATGAAAGTAGACAGCGCAAAAGTTACCGGCGCCTATTATGAGATACAAAAAGCGGCGAACACTTTTGCAGGCAAGCATACTGTTACATTTACTGATCTGAATAAAAAGGAGTACAAAGAAGAATTTGAATTTGTTCCTTTCACTGTTGATTCAATACAGCCGGTAATGAATCGGGGTGATCTTGTATTTACTTTCAAAGGACTTGAGCCTGTTGATGTTTTGGATGTGGCATTAACAGATACTTCTTTTCAAAGTGCAGATATTAATGATTCGGATACGGTAAAAAACGGCCGGTTGGTTATTTCTGCTGAAAGGCTTTCTGCTTTGGTAAATGGCCCCATCAATGTTCAGTTTTATAAAGACACCGAAAAGCCAATAAAAAATGGGACAAAAGAAGGGGGAAGGATTTTGATCCGTTATGGATTGAGGAGAGAGTTTGAGTTGAGGAATGCTAATATTAAATAAAGCTTTACTGTTAATTTACCAGCTTTTTATAGGTGAGAAATCAATTATTCACAGTCAAAATTTCCACTGGTTTTTTAGCCTTCCAACCTTACCTTTGCGGCCGGATTTTAAGGTTCAAAAGGTTTAATGGTTTAAGACGTTTAAAGGTTAATTCCACAACGAAACAACCCTCAAACCATGAAACCCTTAAACCCTTAAACGACAAAATATGGCAGGTCAATTAAAAGAAGTTCGTAACAGAATTAAGTCAGTACAAAGTACGCAGCAGATCACAAAGGCAATGAAGATGGTGAGTGCCGCTAAGCTGCGCCGTGCACAGGATGCAATTATTCAAATGCGTCCTTACGCAAAGAAGATGCAGGAGATGCTTAGCAATATCGTAAGCAATGCTGGTGGTGGTGCAGGCATGTCACTGGCTGCAGAAAGGCCTGTTCAAAAAGTTTTACTGATCGTTATCACAAGTGACCGCGGACTTTGCGGCGCATTCAATGCCAACCTGATCAAGCTTGCTAAAGCAACTATCAACGAGAGATATGCTGATCAATTTAAAAAAGGAAATGTATCTATCTGGAGCATTGGTAAAAAGGGGTATGAGCATTTTCTGAAAAATCGTTTTAATGTTTCTGATACTTACAAAGACATATTCCTTCATTTGAATTTTGAAAGTGTGCAGCAGGCTGCACAAGCAGCGCAAAAAGGTTTTGCAGAAGGCCAATTCGATGTTGTTGAAATTGTTTACAGCCAGTTCAAGAATGCAGCTACACAGCGTTTCGAAGTAGAAAGATTTTTACCCATACCAAAAGTGGAAGGCAAGGCTGGTGCAACGAAAGCAGATTTTATTTACGATCCTTCAAAAGAAGAATTGATAGCCGAGCTGATGCCAAAGATCCTCAATACACAATTATATAAAGCAGTTCTTGATTCCAATGCCTCTGAGCATGGTGCCCGTATGACGGCTATGGATAAAGCCAGTGACAATGCACAGGAAATGTTGCGTTCATTGAAGATCTCTTACAACCGTGCAAGACAAGCTGCCATTACAACCGAGTTGACTGAGATCGTAAGTGGTGCGGCAGCGTTGCAGGGATAAGGCCCCCTGTCCCCCGAAGGGGGAACTTAGATTTGCAGAGTTTATTATGTTTGGAATTATTCCTAAGTTGAAGTGGAAGATTTGAAGTCGGGATTTGTAATGAAACACCGCTCCCTTCCTTTCGGGAAGGGAGGTGGAGGGTTAGACCTGATGTTGATAATTGTGTTACCAGCTTTTGATTCCCTGATTGTATTTTCGTTGCGTCGCACTCTTGTACTTTCAGTTTTCTATTCAGCTTAATTTGAAACTTTATTATAAAATGGAAATTACTAACCTGATACCACATATTGAGGCCTTGATCTTTGCAAGTGACAAGCCATTAACTACGTTGGAGATCACTGATCTTATGAATAATGTCTTTTCTTTTATGGATGAAAAAATTTCACTTGACCAGGTGGAAATATCTTTAGAAGGTATTGTGGAAAAATACAAGTCAGAATTTTATCCGTTTGAAGTGATCCAAAGTGGCGGTGGCTGGCAATTCCTTACTAAAAAAGATTTTCATAAAACAATTGCACAGCTTAATGGCGATAAGTTTTTAAAGAAACTTTCTGCAGCAGCCATGGAAACTCTTTCTATTGTAGCTTACAAACAACCGGTGACCAAAGGACAGATAGAAGCGATACGAGGTGTAAGTGCTGATTATGCTATTCAGAAATTATTAGAGAAAGAACTGATAGTGATCAGCGGTCGCAATGAAAACATGCCAGGCCATCCGTTAGTGTATTCTACTTCTAAAACTTTTATGGATTACTTCGGTATCAATTCACCTGATGACCTTCCAAAGATCAAAGAAGTGCTGGCGGAGCAGATCGTAGAACCTACTATTGTCACGGAATCAGATTTTATTTCTGAATCTGCAAAAGCTGAAGAAACTCCGGCTAAAACTCACCCGGCTGACGATACTGTTAATCTTGCAGTAACAGAAGATGGTGAACTGATCGAGAATAAAGATCAGCAACAGGAAGGAGAAACCCCAAACCCCTAAAAGGGAGTTAAACAACAGTCATGGTAATTTTATTTTGGAATTTGATAGCTCAAAATCCGTGCACCTCTGTTTAGTCCGTGTCATCTGTGTTCCTATCTTCGCAAGCTATGTCACTGGAACTTTCACCTGGTCAGTTAAAAGATATCGCCAAGGAATTCGGAACTCCCGTTTATGTTTATCATGCCGAAAGAATAAAACAACAGTACAATAATTTGCTTACTGCTTTTAACGGCGTTGATACAAAGTTTTTTTACGCAGCAAAGGCATTAACCAACATTAATATTCTCAAATATATCCTGTCAATTGGTTGCAATATTGATTGCAGTTCGGTGAATGAAGTGAAGCTGGCATTGAAAGCCGGGTTTGAACCAAAGAACATTCTTTATACTTCAAACAATATTGCTTTTGAAGAAATAGAAGAAGCAAAAAATATCGGTGTACATATTAATATCGACAGCATTTCAAATTTGAAAAAGTTTGGAAAAAAATTCGGCCATAGTTACCCGGTTGGCATTCGTTTGCGTCCTAATATCATGGCAGGTGGCAATTTGAAAATCTCAACGGGTCATGCAGATAGCAAGTTTGGAGTGGCACTGGAAAGCCTGAATGAAGTTCTTGAAGTTGTTAAAGAAACTGATTTACACATCCGCACATTACATATACATACCGGCAGTGAGATCAAAGATGTAGAAGTTTTCGCAAGAGGAATTGACGTGTTGTTTGATGTGGCCGGGCATTTTCCTGAGCTCGGGGTGCTTGATCTTGGCGGCGGGTTTAAAATACCCTATATGCCCGGCGAAGAAGGAACAGATATTCCCCTGCTGGGTAAAAAAGTAAAAGAAGAATTTGAGTTTTTTGAAAAAAAATACAACCGGCATTTACAGG
>FKKE01011943.1_pt1 | contig 18934 bp, 17 predicted proteins | sample 1106331 | NCBI WGS metagenome assembly FKKE01 (sample SAMEA3931202, study PRJEB13176) | freshwater metagenome | biome: Drinking water system; feature: drinking water; material: freshwater | place: China | collected 2013-02-06 | reverse complement strand
GTGTGTAGGGACCAGCTCCTGTTCCGGTAACAGCTGTTACAGTTGGAGATTGACGTGACTCAATATCAGCGTTCGTAATTTCCTGACCATCCCGGTAAAAGGAGAGGTGAAAGTTTGCTGGAGTAAGAGCACCTCCCAAGGCGCTCTCAACCGGTGCAGAGAAGGTTAGCTGAAGCTCAGTAATCCCTACCCGTGTCCCATCAGCTCTCCGGTTCTCCCGTGGATCGCTGTAGCCCGAGGATGGGGAGCTTGCCGTAATAAACGGGCTATTCTGCGCGGTTGCCACTTCGAAGTAGGCAACGGTTAGCCACATATTAAGCAACAATATCAGACATTTACTAAATCGCTTCATCAGAGCTCTCTAAGAATCCAAGAACATACCGGATCAGGCGCAATGCAACCCACAAGCCTTAGGAGGAGGCAGGCAATAACCGTACCAGCACTAAATGCAGCATTTAGGCATTATGTAACTAAAGAGTAAAGCCTTGCCTGGCAAGATGGCTGCGGAAGAGAGAGAATGGAGCAACCATCAGTAAACGGGGGCACGACTCCAGCCAATCGGTGTTATCAAGCGATAGTAGATGCTATCGTTGCTCAATAAACGAGCAGATGCGAACGACGGAATCAAACATTGCTTGGTCAAAAGGCGTATCAGAAAAATCGATTCCGAACTCCTGCTCTAAGTAGACCACAAGCTCAACAATTGCCGATGAATCTAATCGGCCAGAGAAAACCAGCGATGCTTCATCGCGAAACGCTTCGCTGTCTCCCGCAAGCACGAGCTCGGAACAGGGATTGCCAGAAGATTAAAAAACCGTGCCAATCAAAACCCCGATTCAAAAATGAATCGGGGTTTTGATTTAAAGTTATACCTTGCGATTACGATGTCTTAGCCATTTGGAAATTGGCGGCAATCAACAACTTGCAGACTAAACGCATAAGGAAGGCAGCCTTCGCCTGAAAGTGGTGTGGGATTCTGATAACTTGATGGAGGATATACGTCATTTACACTCCCATCCTGACTTTTCACTTTAAAACCGGCGATGCCTTTGATTACAAAATGCCCATTCTCGTAATATAAAGTGCATTTTCCAGTAGGACCCATAACTGAATCTGCATCTTCTAGAAGAACATAAGCTGACGCGGTGGTGCCATTTACATTGTATTCAAATTGGTCACCGATTAGTAATTGGAAATCAGCTATGGATCTATAGCCACAATAGGTAACTGATCCACCAGAACCCGGCTCTGATTCAATTTCGTTTACTCCATTTTCCCCTTCGAATCTTTTATCAACTTCATTGATATTCTCTAATGCCCAAAGATTCTCAATGCCCAATAAACTGATGATTGCTCCAGCCACTAAGGACAGTAGAATATTTTTTTTCATATAAAACCTCTATTCTCATTCAACCCCACTCGAATCATTCAAAACCCATATCGCCCCGAATTCTTTATCTGCTTCCATAAATTACGGAAAAAGCGCGAAAAAGATCAGACATCCGATATTATTTGTGGCTAACTCCTTAGGATTCTTAACTTGGGGCTAGACATTGAGTGTCAGCGTCTCATAGATCCCCTCGCTGTGAATGGTCGGGATACTGCAAGGTTCGAGAGGCACGAAGAGGAACGGAAGGAGAACGGGAAAGCGTCCATCGTCTATCTGCTCGACAAATTAGTTCCCAGTTAACGAAACGATATGAATCCACCCTGGCATGATACTTGCTACACAAGGTTTGGTTAGGGTCGCAGCGGGTCAAACAAATCCAACACCGAATAGGAAACCAGGTACGCATCGTGGCCAGTAGTCTGGCTACAAATGTGTCTTCTTATTAGGAGTTGTTATGTCGATTCGCTCTTGTTTCGATCGATGTATTTTGACAATACGCGCTGCGACAAATACGCGATCCGGTCTCCCGCCTGCCGTATTAAGAGCATCCCTCCTATTTATGGTGTTTCTTTGGCCACATGCTGTTTTGGCACTTGATGTAACGGATACTGTCGAACTGATGGCTGATGCACCAACGACATTGGGAGAGCCGGGATCTGGTGGCGGAAGTTCGCATCCTTGCCGAGACAGATCTCAACTATACTGGAAGATTGGATTAGCCTGCTTCGTTGGCACAAGTCCAGGATTTGCGGATCTCAACAATGATGGATACACCGACTACCGAGTTTTGCTCCCACTCAATTTGAACACGAATGGGGAAGCGTGGGATGGCTGGACGGCTTATCGCTGGCCGACGCTAAAATGGCATTGCCTCCCAAAACCTTCTGCTTTTGGAGGCGGAGTGCGAATTTCGGTGGTAGGGATCAATACAAACCGCGTTTCATGCGTTGACGCCTCTCCCCAACTAGGCGATTTAGATGGCGTACCTGGAAATCAAGACAATGCGTATCTTTGCAGCGCTCCTGCAACTTCGCAAACGATAGATTATTATTCGCTAGGCTACACGCCAACGAGCCATTACATCGGATATCCCGAAGCGCCGGAAGTAGATATTTGCAATCAAAAGGCATCGTGCAAAGTACAATGGATCTGTATGCCACCGTCTGATGGTGACCCGGAATAGCCGATCGTCAGGGCTCCGACGCGACACGTGCGCTCCTCACCCAACTACGCTTTAAGCGTTTTCCACGTGCCGTTTCGGATGCACACCCTCGGCAAACTCTTCAATCATCTTGCGATTGAAATCGGGAATATCATCCGGCTTCCTACTGGTTACAAGACCCTGATCGGTGACCACGCTTTCATCTTCCCAACGTGCACCAGCGTTTTCTAGATCAAGGCGAATCGTGTGATAGGAGGTCATCTTTCGTCCTTTCACACCTCCGGCGTTGACCAACGTCCAGGGACCGTGACAGATCGCTGCGATTGGTTTACCACTTTCGACAAAGTGCCTGACAAATTGAATCGCCGCTTCGCTTCCCCGTAACGTATCAGGATTCATTACTCCACCCGGAAGCAACAACCCATCAAAATATTCTGGTTTTGCTTCACTCACCGTCATATCAACCGGGAATTGGTCGCCCCAATCGGTATGCTGCCACCCTTTGACGTTTCCTGGTTTCAGCGACACTGTAACGGTCTTCGCACCCGCTTGATCGAGAGCCTTTTTCGGTTCGACATACTCCGATTGCTCAAAGCCATCGGCAACGAGAATGGCGATCTGTTTTTCTTGAAGTTGCTTTTCCATAGTGTGCATAGTCCTATGGGTTTTGTGGGGTCGCTATGAGCGTCGTCATGTAAGGTAACTTTGCGAGAACAGTGTTTCCCTGTCGCTCGAGAAGCTCGCGTGCGAGGTCCGCAGAGAGGACAGAATTCTCTGCATTTAAGAAGAGAACCTAATCCTCCAAAACATTACGAGGGAGCCCTTTTTTCCTGAGCGCCGTGGTTCATTTCGTTCTTGATTGGTGTTACCAGCCAAAGTGTGGCGGCATTGAGCAAACTCAACGCCACTGCCGTTTCATAGCTATTGTAGGCGATAGCCGCTCCAATGGCCCCAGTGTTCCAGATACTCGCAGCAGTTACGGTGCCCTCTTCGGCGTCAAGACGCGCCGCCGAGATGAGAAAGGCGCCGTTTTCAAGCGTAATGGCTCCGTCGAGGTCTGGCGATGACGGCGCGCCGCGAACCCGAATGTCGGCGCTCATGCGACCCCGCATTTCGTCTACGGCCGGAACGAGGGCGGCAACAGTTTGCAGCCGCAACTGTCCATTCAGACTCAGATCAAGCGCTTCCGGGGAGGCGGTCCCGCTCAGCGTTACGCGGCCGTATCTCCCACGTAGTATCGACGGCGCGATTGATGCTGAAAGGCCATCAAGTTGAATCGCAGCTGGAGCCGCAAGTCTCATCTCCGCTTCATTGCAGCCGATGTGAAATTGCTTGACCGCGAGCGTTCCGGTTCCGGAACGAATATCGTAGCCGGGAAAGCTGTATTCGAGTCTCGCAACGAGCTCGCCGCACGCTTTTTGTGCAATATAGTCATCGAGTAAGAGATTGTGGGCAGTGAGAGCGACCGAGGAGCGTGTCCGTTCACCAGTGCTCAGCTCGGCCTGAAGCAGCAGGCCCTGAAGCTCCCGGGCCTCGACACTTATCGTTTGGTTCTTAAGCTCTAACACCGCATCGACTTTGCCATGCTCGGAGTGCAATTGAAATTCGGTTTCTCCCGAAGGAGGTTCGGCGCCGAGGATATTTCTCAACATCATCGTGCCGCTTACTTCGAACGGAGTTTCATTTACACGGAGCGCCGCCTCTTGAATCTCGGCGCGCACGATTGGACTTGCGAGCTCGCCTGAGAGCTCGACGGAAGCCCCAAGCCGTGAAACGTTAATACCTGAAAGCTCGGTATCCGCGAGCGACAGGTCGAGCGCCCCCGAAATCCTTCCCTCGCTGATACGAATCGGCTCGCGGAGCGAAAGTGTAAGCGGTGCCCCACCGGCCTGCCATTTGAGAATCGAAACCCGAGGTCCCGTCTCGTCGAGTGCGTCCTTATAAGCAATCTCCAATTGGTTCAAGGTCAGCGCCGACTCACGCTCGGGCATGATGGTCAGCCCAGCCGCTCCCGCGGTCGCATGGCCGTAGAGCACCGGATGCGATGATTTGCCACCGAGCACCGCCTCGCCGGTGATCACTCCGCGAAGAAACTTATCGACTCCGAGCGCGGCTAACTCGATGCGGTGTCGAATTGTTCCGTCGAGCTTGCCTTCAATGAGAGAGGCAGATGCCTCGAGCGACGGTTTGTCGACATGAATCAGCTCGAGCGCTTCGAGACGCACGAGACCGGGTCCGGCTTCAAGCGTTGCTTCCAAGCGCCCGAGAGTAATCTCGGGTAGCTTTTCGGCCGGGGTCGTGATACAAATCGCCGCCGCGGAAGCCTCCAGCGCATAGATCTTTTCGTCGGCGCGACTTGCGTCGAGAGAGATTCCGGTGATCGAGAGCGCGGTCCCCTGAACGGCGGTTCGAATCTCGGATCGATCTAGCTCCAGGCGATTGAGCTCAACCTGCCAGCTGCTTTTTTCTTTCTCGCGGCGCTCGCCTGAGGCGAAGTGTTCGATAAGCCGTGCAACCACCGTGCCCTCGGTTGTGCCATGAATCGCGAGTCCGGATCCGTCTACTTTTTCGATGAGAATTCTTTTTTTTAGCAGTGCTCGGAGATTTACTCCGATCGAGACTTGCTCGAGCTCGACATGCGATCCATTGTCCGGCGAAGTATCACTAAGCCTGAAGTGCCGACCATGCACGCTCGTCGGAAGATAGTCGATGTGGACCGCCCCGACCGCGACGTCACACTTACAGGCCTCGGAGAGAAAATTCTTTAATTTGCGCTCGGCAAACTGTTCAATCTCGGAGCGCAAGAATATTGGCGCCGCGACAACGGCAAGCGCCAGTCCGATCAGCACAAGCACCAAACGGCGCCACATTATTGCTCCGATGTTTCACCGCCTCACGCTCTCGCAATGAAGCCCTCTCAGCACCACGGGCGATTCTGACGGAGGCCGCCGCGAACCAAGAGCATAGCCGGCTGCGCCTCCAGCGCCGATAGATGCACCTGAGCCGTACGCTATCTATCGGTGTCTTTCCGGACCATGACGAAACCCAGGCACGGGAATATAGGTTTTTGCTCAAGCTGACTTACGTCATATTGGTGTGCTCGATGCGCTGCGTATTTCTTAGCAGTGTCATTTTTAGGCGCGTGCGGAAAGAATTCTCCGAAGCAGCTGGGGCAGCTATTGGCCTCATCGCTCGGGGCATCGACGGCCTCGAGGACAGTATCGAGTATGAGCGAGGCAGGCAAACATGAGAAGCTCCGCCACCGCGAGATTGCGTCGGGTATAGTCATCGCCGCCTCGTTCATCGGTTTGGCGGCGCTCGTAATTTACGCGGCAAGCATTTTCCTGCTGCTTTTTGCCGGAATCCTCTTCGGTGTTTTCCTGCGCTCGGTGGCTAAAATCCTCTCGCGTCACGGCCGGCTTGGAATTCGTGCGGCGGTCGGCATAACTACCACCGTGGTGATCCTGATTGTCGCTGGAACCGCGGCGTTTCTTGCGCCGCAGATCTCGCAGCAAGTGTTGGAGCTGCGGCAGCAGATTCCGCAGCTTGCCGATCGCCTTCCAAGCGGCTCATTCTTGCGAAATCCCGTGCAGCAAGTGCAGGCAGCCCTTGACGATCCAGAGACGCGCGACGCAGTTCTGAAGCAAGCATTCGGCTTATTCTCAACTGCCCTTGGCGCTGTGGTCGGGGTGATCGTCATTACCGTTTTCGGAATATATTTTGCCATCGACCCCGACACTTATCGGCGCGGCGTGCTGGCGCTCCTCGTCGACGAGCATCGTGAGAAGCTCCGGTGCATTCTCGACCGCGCGGGGGAAATTCTCTCGAGCTGGCTTCTTGGCCGGCTGGCGTCGATGCTGATCGTCGGAGCCTCTACCTGGATCGGACTGATGCTATTTGGAATCTCTCCTGCCCTTACACTTGCGGTGCTCGCCTTTATTCTCGATTTCATTCCCAATATCGGCCCGGTCATCGCCGCGCTCCCGGCGATCGGGCTCGGGCTTCTTCAGAGCACGGAGACAGCGGTCGCGATCGCCGGCTTCTATATTACTCTGCAATTCCTCGAGAGCTATCTCATCACGCCAAAGATACAGCAGAAGATGATACAGCTGCCGCCGGTTCTCGTGATATTTGCTCAGCTTCTCTTCGGCGTATTCCTCGGCGCCCCGGGAGTCATTCTTGCCACGCCGCTTGTTGCCGTGCTGATTGTCGCCGCCAAGGAGCTGTATCTAGAACCTCATGTCGAAGCCCACAAGCGCATGGAGGCTGCCTTGTCCCATCGCTGCCACGCCTGTGCCTGGACAATAGCCCTAAAGAACCATGCCGATACCGAAAATGACAGCGCCAAGTGCCACACCTAATAGATCAGCGGACTTTATGTGATACTGCGCTAATCCCACCCCATGAAGTAGCCACATTCCAATACCTCCGATAAGTACAGCAGAGAGCATCACCTTGAGAACCGTAAAATCTTTAAAACGAAACTGGTTCACAATGACATTGTAGTCGGTTACTTTTCCGCGCTGGAGTAAAAATCCGAAAACTTCGCCGAATAACACCGCTAACGCAAGAACGAAATTTCCTGTAATTGGTAAGTTCGCCATTTTCCCTCCTCGATTTACTGTTTTCGGAACATGAATCTGGCCGTTATGACCCCGCTGATGAACATGACAATGAAAAACACCCAGTACTTACCGCAAGCTGTAAAGAACCGCTTATTCCATGACCACTTGTGCACCCTCCCGCCATTCGCGCACCATACATCACGAGCACGCCTCCAAGAAAAGCCACAATAAAACGCTTCGGAGCAGAACTCCCAAAATGTTCGCGCCAGACCAACGGCACTTTCTCCCAGGCGAAAGTTCGAGCAACGAGGGCACTCACGAGTGCTCCGAAAAAAGTGCCGACGAGAAAGAGCGTCCCATAATCAAATGCCGGAATAGTTTTTGCCCAATAGGGGTTCTGCAAAACATTTTCCTCGCCCAGTATCGGCATCGCCACCGCTCCGGAAGCCTCCGAAATTGCCGTTGAGATACCAATCGGAGCATTGACGACAACAAAGACAATTCAGGAGAGAATGCCAATTGCCGCGCCGATGAAATAAGGACGCCACGAATTTATGACCATATTTCAAGTCCTCCCAAGACTAAATGAGTAATTATACAATTATTCATTACCAACTGTAGAGAAACGTGCGTGCCGCGGGTAGAGAGAGCTACCTGATTCTAACGCCTTTAGCCTTCCAATGAGGTAACGGGAAAGACTTTTCACCGCTTTTTGGCTATGAGGTCTCCCGTTATCCTTTGTGTGAAATGCAACCGTCGCTTCCTTTCCACAATAATCGAGAATAGTTTTCGGAGAAGCTGGATGTTTCGGAATATAAGGGGTGACATCATAAACTTTGTTGTCAATGACAAGCCAACAACTTTTATCCGAATTATGAATTGCAACCTCGATACTATCGAAGACAACTTCCGTCTCCTGTGCCAGGGCAATCGACCCTGGACAGAAACAAGCCCATGCTAAAAGAAAAATACAACTTGCTACGAACAATCCGCATGACTCATGCTTAATCTTCTTCGGTGAAATTCCGAGAGAGGTAAGTAATCGTTGAAGATCAAGAATCATCTGCGGCGGACCGCTGAGTAGAAAGCTACGCTTCGCAAAATCAGGCGTCTTTTCTTCTATTATTGACATTAGTTCCGTAGCATCACCCTCAATTGAAACGGGGTAAATAGCAATATGTTTGCGATTCGTTGCAGCGTCATACAATCGGGGCAGGAGCACATGCTCATCCTCGTTTCGAGCTACATAATACAGATCAATAGGACAATTGTCGTTCGTCTTAGTCTCCAGTAGTGGAATGAGCGGACCGACGCCGATACCTCCACCAATCCAAATTTGACTGCCTGCTCCAGGCTCGAGTCCCCCGAATGGCCCTTCCAGGTGAGCATGGATTCCGGAAACCACCTTTTGCAATCGACATGTACAATCTCCTTTCGCTTTTACAATCAGTTCCAACTCTCTATTTTTAGGCAAGGAAGTTATCGTAAATGGATGAAACTCATTACAAGCCTGGTAGCCTTGAGCCGTATGGAATGCCGCAAAAACATACTGTCCCGGACGATGGCGAAGACGCTTTCCAACCGGAGTAAGAGAAATAACGGTGTGCCTATGATCGAGATGTTTTACACCTTCGACGAGATAACGGTAAGCGAAAATGTACTTGAATGCTCTCATCAGTGAAACGATAAATCCAAGAGCGAGAAGTGTCGAGAGTGCTATTCGAAGTCCTCCAAGTGCGGTCGTATAAGAGTAAAAATGGTAGAACGCAAAAATATAGGCTGGAACGCTGAGGAAGTGCAGATATCTCCAGAGCCTATGCCCTCGATCGAGTTTGGATGCCGCAATCGACACGACTGACAAAAGGAACAGAGAAAGCCAACCAAGTATCAGTTCACGCGGGTGATTCCACGGACGGAGAAGGTAGAGAGCCGCTTCTTTGGAAACTATGTAATTTGATAAAACGAGGAAAAAAACGTGACCCAAGATAAAGACAACAGCCCAGATTCCGGCAAAGTGGTGAAGGCGATAGAGATTATCAAGACCAAAAGTTAATCGTTCGGCGAGAGGATGTCTAAAGGTAAGGAGGGCTGAAAAAGCCAAGCAAGTAAGGCCGGAGATTCCGAGCCAAAGTGCGAAGAGCCGTAGAATCCCTGAAATTTCAAGAACACTTTGGATGTTCTGTTGAAACATGAAAAGCACAGACGGCAGCTGTGCGATAACAAATAGCAACAGACGAGGCTTCCTCCATGCACTCAATTGATTAAAATCTATTTAGCGAGGCCGAAAGTATACGCGGTTTATCGCTGAATATTATGACATAGAGATAACCCAAAAAAAAGAGACAACCGAGTTTTGCTTGCGAAAGCTGCGGTCCCGATTGTTTTGTTGGCAGAATGCAACGCTCACGGCCTCTCTCCCAGATCAAATCCGCTCCAGCCATGTCCTGGTTGATATGGGTAGGTGCCGATGCCGTTCATAAGCTGTTGATATCTTCTCCGGCGATTATTCCGTTCCGCTTTTGGTCCAAATACTCAACATAGGGCGCAGCAAATGGCGGCGGCGGAGTAAACGTTTCGCTCGTAATCGAAACCCAGCGGATGATGTCATCACCCGAAACTTGATAGTCTTGATTGACATCCATCGGGAGAAACCCAAGCACCACGCGATTGTCATAGTCGTTAGTTGCAATAGGCGTGCCGCTTGCTGCATCAAGCACGTTAGATTTGACTCGTATTTCAGTCCAGGCTCCGAGGCAGATTCGTCGGGAAAGATGCACGGTATATGGCCCTGTTCCGGTGACGGTTGAAATAGATGGTGTGAGACCAGTTTGCAGATCCGTTACGTCAGCACCATTTTTCGTGCAGCGCACTTGAAAGTTGTTGGCAGTTAAAGTCGCGCTTCCGCTGGTTGAATCTTTTACAGCAGCAGAAAAAGTAATTGAAACACTTTGGATACCGTAAAGTGTGTTTGAGTCCGAAGGATCTCTATCTTGCAAGGGGTCGACAAAGAGGTTCGGCGGAGAGCTTGAAGTAATTCTAAGTGGGGTGCCCGCGAATTTAAAAACATAAGCCGCGCCGGGCGTAATAGGTAGAATGGCTATGTTGATGCGCACCAACAACGAAGTCCTCCCCGAACAGACTGACCGATGTTCCAAACTGGTCCCATGATGCGGCATCTGAGGCCACGAGCTTCTGGTCCTGCGTCCAACTCGACCCTACCTTGCGGAAAATGTACGCAGCGCCCTCGCCGTCCGGAGACCCGTAGTCGGTGCGGCCGGCATTCGGAGCACCAATAAGAGCGAGGTTATCACCAGCACAGACCGAGAAACCGAACTTGTCATTTTGGGCTGAGTCCGCGCCGTAAAGCTTGGTCTCCAGAACCCAGCTCGATCCATTGAGTCGGTAAACATAAGTCGAGCCGAAGTTGAGCCCAGTGTCGTCATCCTGGTAAACGCCAACTAGGGCAAGATCGCTGTACAGGGAGACGGACCAGCCGAAAGAATCATTCGATACCGCGTCCGTTCTAGGAAGTTTCACGCCGCTATTCCAAGTAGAGCCAGTTCGACGGAACGCGTAAGCCGAACCCGAGTTCAATCCGCCATCGTCATCCCACACCGCTCCGACCACGGCGACATCGCCGGAAATCGACACCGACCAGCCGAAGCGGTCCGCTGGCGCACCGTCGGGAGCAAGGAGGGTAGCCTCATGATTCCAACGAGATCCGTTCCAGTGGAAGGCATAGGCAGCGCCATATCCGTCGACAAAGCCATTGTTGTTCGCGTTGTAGGCACCAACCAGAATGGTGTCGCCGGAGATGCTGACCGACCCGCCGAAGAAATCCAGGTAGGCTCGATCCGGCGCAAGCAGCAGTTGTTCCTGGACCCAAGATGATCCGTTCCACCGAAAGACATATGCCGCGCCTGCGTCCGTCGTGGCGCCATCATTGCGATTCGGAGACCCTACGACAAGGACGTTTCCGTCAAGGGCCACGGATGCGCCGAAGTAATCCTGCTGGGCGGCATCCGAAGCTTTCAGCTTCGTCTCGATCCACGTCGTCCCCGATTTCCGGAAGACATAGGCTGCGCCCGAGTTAAGGAAAGTTTCACTGTCGTGATGAGCGCTAGCGACGACGACGGATCCTGAAGCGGCCGTTGATTTTCCCAGGAACGAGGAAGAGGCGCCGTCTGATGCAAGCATCTCAGTTTCGGTTTGGCCTTCAGCTGCTCTGCCCGCTAGGACCAGCGCTAACAAAAGCACCCGCCTAAGATAAACCAAACTACCAAAATACTTGTCCATGGATTTTATAAGCTCACAACAGTGGTGAGGTTGTGGGAGCGTGTTAAAACCCTTCTGTCAATAGTGCTCGACAGCCTTACGATTGTTACGATTGCAGGAAATATGCCAATGAGAATGAGGCTCCTTCGCGATTGGAGGAACCGATCGCTTTTGAAAACTCTGCGCGGGATTACTTTGATTTCCCAGTATACCGCATAAACGAGCGATTTGAGATTGACGTAGAATTCAGTCACGGTGACGAGCCAACCGCGGTCAACACCGTAGGCTGGGAAAAAATCGGACACCCAATATTATTTGTAGCTAACTCTTTAGGATTCTCATTCTTGGGGCTAGACATTGGGTAATGAAATGGACCCGCTCCTTTTATGAACGGCTTCGATGAGCCAGAATGATTTCATAAGTTGTAATTAGAAATCATTAAGAAAAGGAGACAGGCCCATGAGCGATGTAAGCGTAATTGGAATTGATTTGGCAAAGCGAGTGTTTCACGTGGTTGGTATGAATTGCAGCGGGCGAGTAGTGTTTCGTCGTCGTTTTTGTCGTGTTTCGTTGTTAGAGTTTCTTGGTAAACATCCGCGGGTGTTGATTGGCTTGGAAGCGTGTGGTGGGAGTCATTACTGGGGACGAGCGTTGCGGAAATATGGACACGAAGTGCGCTTGATGTCGCCTCAGTTTGTAAAATCGTATGTAAAATCGAATAAGAATGACACGCGAGATGCTGAGGCGATAGCGGAAGCAGTGACTCGTCCGACGATGAGATATGTATCGGTAAAGTCAGTGGAGCAACAAGAGCTTCAGTTTTTGCACCGAGTACGCGAGCGATTGATCAAGGGTCGAACGGCACTGGTCAATGAATTGCGTGGGATACTGGGGGAATACGGAATTGTAGCGCCGCAAGGAGCGAAGCGACTGATGGCAAAGTTGCCTGAGTTACTGAAGCAGACAGAGCTACTCTCAATTAAAGGAATCCTAAGGTTTCCTCGATACAGGCATTCAGGGAGTCCATCCGTTCAGCTGAATTATGAAACACACAACTAAAATCCGCTAGACCGCGCGTTCCCCCTGACAGAAAGCAACACCTGAGGATCGCCTCATTTATAGGACTGATTGCGTGCGCGTCGCTAATTAATATTCCGTTTGTTAAAAGTAATAGAGCGAATACATTGCGTTTCAACATAGCCGAAATCTCTCCCACGAAGATTAATAAGATAGATAAGTTATGCTAAGAGAAGGTGTATAAGTGGCATATAATTTCGGCCCTGCGATACCGCCTCAAATTAAGTGTTACCGAAGTGAATAACCCAATTTATTCATAAGGAAGCGAATTACTGATTGTAGGACCGCTGAATCATATTCTCAAATCCCGTGTCTTGGAACCATCGCGTTCCTATGCTGCAAGCGCGCATCAAATTGAATTCGTGCGATAGCGGAGAATTTCAGACGCATGAAATCTTCGGAAGACCAGTTCTCTTTTCCTCAAGAGCACCCGTGGTCCGAAGCCTCGGCGAAGGACCATGGCGATGGGTGGACTCGAACCACCGACATCGGAATTATGAGTTCCGCGCTCTAGCCAGCTGAGCTACATCGCCAGATGAAGGGAGACTGTCTGAAACCATGCGAAGTGATAAATGTCAAGAAGCGGTCCGTTGGAACTACTCTACGGACTCCTATACGCCTTCAAATTTGCATTTGCTAAGATCTGCCTGAGTCTTCTTCACCTTCCGTGCACCGCGAGTGATCTCGAAGAGGTCACCGCTTTTCAGTTCAAGGCAGCTGAGTTTATTCCCAAAAACAAGTCCGGTATCTAAGCCCACCTTGTACGGCAGGTGGAACAATACCTCTTGATGGGGAGTATGCCCAAACACGACCGTGCGGCGAAATGCGTGCTCATGTGAGATGAATTCGTCACGAATCCAAAATACATCGGCGTCCTCCTGGGCATTCAGGTCGCGAAGCGGATTCAGCCCCGCATGAACAGCGAGATAATTGTTCCCGATTGCAATGATACTCTCGAGTTCGCGAAGAAACTTAAAATGCTCCCGCGGCATTGCTTCGATCATCTCTTCCGGCGGAGAGAAAACAGATATCCCATAACTCTGCATTGTCTCGAGACCCCCGTTATAGAGAAACGCTTGCCCGAGTCGACCACCGAAACCAAGGAAGTCTAAGAGCATGTCCTCGTGGTTCCCCTTGAGAAACCTCGTGCGGGGGAACTTCTCGCGAAAGGCGAGCATGAGGTCGATAACATCCTTACTCTTCGGACCACGATCAATATAGTCGCCAAGAAAAATAACAAGATCGTCCGTAGTGAGACCTTCCTTTTCCTCGAGCCGTTCAAGGAGTATCTCTGGCTCCTCCGGACAGCCGTGGATGTCACCAATTACAAAAACTCGCGTGCCGTCCGCTTCGGATACGTTTGAAGATGCCACGAAAAATTACTCCCTCACTACTGACTCACTAGAAAATTCGGCTCCAAGTAGCGCTCAAATGATCGAAGCACCGCCTCCGCAACAACATCTAATGGCGGAGCGCTTGCCTGCTCCTGCTCAATGCTTGTGACCTGAAGTCCAGTATGCCCACATGGACGAAACCAGGAGAAAGGACTGAGATCACCAGCTACGTTGAGCGAGAATCCGTGATTCGTGACGCCACCAGTAATCCGAAGTCCAACTGAAGCGATCTTCGCTTGCGTTGCGTCGCGCCGCTCGACCCACACTCCCGCAGGGTCAAGTAACGGAGTACTCTCAATACCGAAGGAGGATAATACATCAGCAATGGCTCCTAAGCCCAGTTGAGTAAACAGACGAACGCCTAGGCGCCGGGTTGTTAAGCAAATAACCGGGTAAATTACTAGTTGACCCGGTCCATGGTAGGTCGCTTTCCCTCCCCGATCGCAGAAGACAATCGCCTGAAAGGCATCGCGATTCTGCACCTGGGCTTGGTCTTCGGTGCGACTACGCTTGCCAAAACTTAGCGTCGGCGGATGCTCACAGAAAAGGAACAGGTCACTCACCTCACCCATTCGACGCTTCTGGACGAATTCTTCCTGAACTTTCCGCGCGTCATCAAATGTCACCCGTCCAAGGAAGCGCGACGCAATTCCATTCGGAGATACGAAGTCATCAGCTTCGCCTGCATCTAACATCGCCTTACTCAATCCCCTTCCCAATACGTTCCCAGCGAATTTTACTCGTTCCATTAGCACGGTAGAGAGAAAAGTAAATGAGAAACCCCTTCCCAATAATTGAGTCCCGGGTTATCGCACCAAAAAATCGGCTGTCTTCGCTATTGAAGCGATTATCGCCCAAGACGAAATACTCTCGATCCTGAATGACGTAACTCGTATCACGTGGCATCGGCATCTCTGGAGCGAGTGGTTGAATTACGAGCTCCCCTACTCTTCCCCTGGGTGCGACCTCCGTCCCGTTAACAAAAGTCTTGCTCGCACGTACCTCGACCTGGTCACCCGGGAGAGCAGCAATCCGCTTAATGTAATATCTCGTAGGTTCCCCTTCCACAGCCGTCCGGGAAAAAACGACCACATCGCCGATTTGGGGGTCCCTTCCAGCAAACTGGCGCTCCGGAAAAAAGGGGAAACGAAATCCAAAAGCAAACTTGCTGACCAACACATGATCCCCCACTTTCAGTGTAGGGAGCATCGATGTCGATGGAATTTCAAAACCCTGGATAAAAAACGTCCGAATAATAACAGCAAGTACAACAGTGAAGCAGGCGACGGTAATCCATCCTCCCCATCCAATCTTTGGTGGGTGATAGCTGGGTTTTTCCAAGAGCTCATTGATTACTTCATTTGTCGTCATCGATTTTAAGCGCAGCAAGGAATGCTTCCTGAGAAATTTCTACAGTGCCAACTTGCTTCATGCGCTTCTTCCCCGCTTTCTGTTTCTCAAGCAGCTTCCGTTTTCGGGTAATGTCGCCGCCATAACATTTCGCAGTCACGTTCTTCCGTAACGCCTTCACCGTACTTCGAGCAATTACTCGGCTGCCAATTGACGCCTGAATCGCCACATCAAACATCTGCCGGTCAATTAAGTCTTTCATCTTCGTCGCGAGCTTTTGCCCCCGGCTATAGGCGTGGTCACGGTGAACAATCACGCTCAACGCATCAACAACCTCGTTATTGATCCGCAAATCAAGTTTCACTAGGTCGCTCTCTTGATATCCAGAGAACTCGTAGTCAAATGAAGCGTAACCACGAGAGACACTCTTCAACCGATCGTAGAAATCCATCACAATTTCATTGAGTGGTAACAGATAGCCGAGCCGAACGCGATTCCCTGTGTAGAACACAAAGGTTTGCTGAACACCTCGTTTCTCCTCACAGAGTTTGAGCACAGCGCCTACGTATTCCTGAATGACATGAATCGTACCCAACATCACCGGCTCAAGGATCTTTTCAATATCACCGAGCGCTGGAAACTTCGCCGGGTTATCGACCATTACCTCTGCTCCGGATTTCAGGACAACTCGATAGGCAACCGAAGGAATAGTGGTGATAAGGTTAAGCTCGTACTCATGTTCCAATCGCTCCTGAACAATCTCCATATGGAGGAGCCCGAGATATCCACAACGAAAACCAAAGCCGAGTGCCACCGAACTCTCCGGTTCAAAGGTAAACGCCGAATCGTTGAGACGGAGCTTTCCCAACGCATCACGGAGTGGATTGTAATCGTTGGGGTCAGCTGGGAAGAGCCCACTGAAAACCATTGGCTTTACCTCTTCAAAACCAGGAAGCGGAACTGTCGCCGGTCGTGCAGCTTCGGTAACAGTGTCACCAATTTTTGCATCGGCAATGTTCTTTATCTGCGCAGCAAGATAGCCAACCTCTCCGGCGGAGAGCTCCCGAATCTTCTTTGGTGCAGGACTAAAAACCCCAATCTCCGTCACCTGGTAGGTGGAGCCGGTCGCCATAAACCGAATTGTATCACCCGGCCGAATCCGACCATCAAAAACACGTAACTGGACAATTACCCCGAGATAAGCATCAAACCAACTATCGTAGAGAAGCGCGCGAAGCGGGGCCGCAGGATCCCCCTTTGGCGGCGGGATGCTACGAACTATCTCTTCCATGAGCTCTGGAACGCCGTCTCCGGTTTTTGCGCTCACGGCAATTGCTCGACTCGCATCGAGACCGATGATCTCTTCGATCTCTTGCTTCACCCGATCCGGATCAGCCTGAGCGAGATCGATCTTATTCAGTACTGGTATAATTTCGAGGTCGTTATTAATCGCCGCATACACATTCGCCACGGTCTGTGCCTGGACACCTTGCGCTGCATCGACAACGAGTAGCGCTCCTTCGCACGCCGCAAGACTCCGTGATACTTCGTAATGGAAATCGACATGACCCGGCGTGTCGATGAGATTCAACTTATACTCCACCCCATCGCTTGCACGGTAGTGGAGCACTACTGAGTGTGACTTAACCGTAATTCCGCGTTCACGCTCGACCGGCATATTATCGAGAATCTGGTCCATCTTCTCGCGCTCACTCACTGCGCCAGTGAGATCGAGAATGCGATCGGCAAGAGTCGACTTCCCATGATCGATATGAGCAATGATTGAGAAATTGCGGATTCGAGCTAACACACGAAACTTCGAATGGTCTTCGTTAGCCCTTCGGCTAGACTTACTTCGGCATGAAATTGAAGCTTCAGAGCAAGTTGGTCTGGAGCAACCACGCTCCGACGTTGCTCTCCGGGAAGCGCCGGTCCATGAACGACACGAAAGGTTCCGTCGCAGCCGAGTTCGGAAGCGAGTTTCTCCCAAATTGGGCGTAATTCATCGATGAGTTGAAGCAGTGACACTTCCTTTCCTCGGCCAACGTTAAATACACTCAAACCTTTCTCTTCCCACCTGTCGAGCACCCGAAGATTTGCCTCAACCACATCACCAACGTAAACGAAATCACGCGTTTGTTTCCCATCACCATTTACACGTAGCGGCTCGCCTGCGCGTAAGCGCTCGGCAAATATTGCAACGACCCCCGCCTCACCATGCGGGTTCTGCCGTGGCCCGTAAACATTGGCATAGCGGAGTGCAACAGCAACGAGGGGATACGCACGGCTGAAGTATTCAAGATACCCCTCTCCCGCTTTCTTGCTTACGCCGTAGGGAGCCTCAGGCTTACTCTCATGCTCTTCGGGGGCCGGGAATACCTCTTGCTCTCCATAGATTGCGCCACCGGTCGAAGCGAAGATAAACTTTTTAACTCCAACTTGCCGACACGCCTCGAGCAGATTGACCGTCCCGACAACGTTTACCGTAGCATCGAACACCGGGTCAGAGACACTCCGTCGCACATTCATCTGCGCGGCAAGATGAAAAACTACCTCCGGCGAAAAGCGCTTGAGCGATTCAGCCGCTTCGCTGCTCGTAATTGAGCAACGTTCGAGCTCGAGCCTTCCTGACTGAGACGCTGCTTTAAGATTTTGCTCGCGCCCAGTCGAAAAATCATCAATCACGAGCACCTGGGCGCCACGCGCAAGGAGCGCATCAACAAGATGTGACCCGATAAAACCACCGCCTCCGGTAACAAGTGCTTTCATCGAGCTTCCATCCGTTTACGAAAATCTTTAATTGTTTGCTCTAATCCATCGCGGAGCGTCACTCGTGGCTCAAACTGAAGTTTCTTCTTCGCGAGAGTGATATCAGGCTGCCTTCGTGTTGGGTCGTCGGCAGGGAGTGGTTCATAAGCGATCTTCGATTTCGAACCCGTAAGTCGAATAATCTCTTCCGCAAGCTCTAGCACCGTGATCTCATGTGGATTTCCGAGGTTCAACGGGCCCGGAAAGTCGGGACATTCCATCATCGCCATCAGTCCGTCAAGGAGATCGCTCACGAAACAGAAGGACCGGGTCTGGGTTCCCTTCCCAAAAATGCTGATCGGTTTATTCTCAAGAGCTTGGACAATAAAATTAGAAACGACTCGTCCATCATTGAAGAGCATTCGCGGACCGTAGGTATTAAAAATTCGTACGATCTTCGTATCAACTCGATTCTGCCGGTAGTAGTCCATCGTGAGAGTTTCGGCAACGCGCTTCCCTTCATCGTAACAGCTACGAATTCCAATCGGATTGACATTCCCCCAGTACGTTTCCGGCTGCGGATGAACTGCTGGTTCGCCGTAAACCTCAGAAGTAGAGCCGAGCAACAATCGAGCGTGGACGCGTTTGGCGAGGCCGAGCATGTTGATCGTCCCAATGACGTTCGTCTTAATCGTTTTTACCGGATTTGACTGGTAATGAACGGGCGATGCGGGACAGGCGAGATGGTAAATTTGGTCGACTTCGAGCAGCACCGGCTCAATAACGTCATATCGCAGAAGTTCAAACTTCGGGTGCTGTAAGAGCGAGACGATATTCTCACGGCGACCGGTGAAGAAATTATCGAGACAGATCACCTCATCTCCGCGCGCGAGCAGACGCTCACAGAGATGAGAACCAATGAATCCACCACCGCCGGTAACAAGTATCCGTTTCATCAAAAGCCTTGCGCTAT
>FKKE01000926.1_pt1 | contig 18961 bp, 12 predicted proteins | sample 1106331 | NCBI WGS metagenome assembly FKKE01 (sample SAMEA3931202, study PRJEB13176) | freshwater metagenome | biome: Drinking water system; feature: drinking water; material: freshwater | place: China | collected 2013-02-06 | reverse complement strand
GCGTGCTGCCGATCCATCACGTCAACGGCACCGTCGTCACGCTGGTCACGCCGTTCTTTGCGCGCGGCAGCCTCGTGCTGACCCGCAAGTTCAAGGCCGGAACCTTTTGGCGACGCATTCACGAGGAGGGCGTCACCGTCGTGAGCGTGGTGCCGACCGTCCTGGAATATCTGCTGATGCTGAATGAAGATCTCGGCAACTACGATCTCACCCGCTTCCGCGGCGTGATCTGTGGTGCCGGCCCGCTGCTGAAAGACACGGCGGCCCGATTCGAAGACCGCTTCGGCGTCCCGATCCGTCATGGCTATGGGCTGTCAGAAACCACGTGCTATGCCTGCTTTCTCCCGCCGGATCTCCCGGCTGCCGAGCGGCGACACTGGCTGACGGCATTCGACTTTCCCTCGATCGGCGTGCCGATTCGCCATAACGAGATGGCCATTCTGGATGAGCAGGGTCGGCCGGTCCCCGACGGGATGCGGGGAGAGATCTGCATCCGCGGCAGGACGATCTGCCACGGCTACTTCAAACGTCCGGAGGCGGATGCCGTGGCATTCACCGGCGGCTGGTTCCGGTCCGGAGACGAGGGCTTCATCGTGCGGGATGAGGCGGGCCGGCCGTTCTTCTTCATCTCCGGCCGGATCAAGGAGCTGATCATTCGGGGCGGCGTGAACATCTCGCCGCTGGAAATCGACGACGTGTTGAAGTCCCACCCGGCCGTCGCCTTTGCGATGGCCGTGCCCTTCGAACATCAGCTGTACGGCGAAGAAGTGGCGGCCTATGTCGTGCCGCGGGAGACGGACGAGCCGCCTACCGAGTCCACCCTGCTGGAGTATTGCCGGAGCCGGCTCTCCGCCGCCAAGCGCCCCAAGGTCATTCTGTTCGGAACGGACGTGCCCTATACCACCACCGGGAAACCCAAACGCCTCGCGCTCAAAGCCCGGTTGGCTGCCTCCCTCGCGCCCTATCGCAACAGGCGCTTTTCAGAACGATGAGCTACACCCGTTTCGTACCCCTCGCGTGAACGTGCCGTGGGCTTTTCGCAGCCATCGGCGATCGGTTCACAGCCAGCCATCGGCTCTCGAGCTTCCGAAGTGACGGGTTATGAACGAGAGGGAATGCGGGGCGCCTCCAAGAGAGCGCTTCGCCGCGCAGTGGAAAACGACGGCCGGTTACGAGGCGGGGGATTGGGTCTTCGGATTCAAACACTCTTCAATAGCGGAGGAAAGCGCGGCAAAATCGAAGGGTTTCACGAGCGCGGCCGACGCGCCGAGCTTCCTGGCGATGTTCAACACGTTGAGATTCATCCCCCCGGCTTTCTCGGCCGACATCGCGATGATGCATTGGCCCGGCTTTTCTTTTCGGACTTCCATGATCACCTCCAAACCGTCTTTCTCCGGCATCACAATGTCGGTGATGACGACGTCGGGATGGTAGTCCCGAAAGAGCTTGATGCCGACCCGTCCGTTCGGCGCCTCAAGGACCTGATACCCTTTTGACAGGAGGCGATCCCTGAGACCCTCGCGAATCGAGTCTTCATCCTCGATAAGGAGTAGCGTGGCCATTCGTCAAAATCTTCAGCAGCATACCGCACGAATGGCAATGACAACCAGAGGAAGTAAGGAACAGAGAGAAAGTATTTTGCCCCTATGAGAATAGGGCCATTATGCCCTATCATGTGGAAGCCGTCTGCTTGGCGACGAGGGCTGCGACTTGCGCGCGGCGATTGACGTTGAGCTTGTCGAACACATTCGCCAGGTAATTCTTCACGGTCTTTTCACTCAAGCTCAGCTCAGTGGCAATCTCCTTGTTGGTCTTGCCTTCGGCCACCAGAAACACGACGCGCTGCTCCTGTGCCGACAGCGGAGGCGTCTTTCCCGGAGCGCCGGGCCGACCGCCGGTCATGCCAACCAGGAGCTGTTGCACCCGTGACGTGACGCCTTGATCGAACACCGAGCGTCCCGCCATGACATGCTTGACCGTGTCGATCAACGACGCCGAACCGATTTGCTTCAACACGAACCCCTGCGCCCCGGCCAGCCAGGCTCCGAGCAGCGTTTCATCGTCGGCGTAGGAGGTCAGGAAGAGCACCCGAACCGCAGGGTCGGCCGAGCGAATCTCCCGGCTCGCGGCAATGCCGCTCTCATCGGGCAAGCGGATATCCATCAGCACGACGTCGGGATGCAGCCGGGCGGCCGCCTCGACGGCCGCGGCCGCGGTCCCCGCTTCTCCGACGACCGCAATCTCGGGCCTGCGCTCCAGCAGGCTGCGGAGCCCCACGCGGACCAACTCGTGGTCATCGACCAGCAACACCCGGATCGGCTGCTCCGTTGACACGAACATGGCTGTCCACCTCCTGTTTCGTCAACTCCACGACCACCTCCGTCCCCGTGCCGAGGTCGGAAACGATCTGGAACCTCGCCCCGAGGCTGTTGGCGCGCGTCTTCATATTGCGCAGTCCGTAGCCGCTTCCCGCCACCGCCGTCGGATGGAATCCCCGCCCATCGTCTTTCACGCGGAGACGGATGGTTCCTTGCTCACGCTGCAACTCCACTAGAATAGAACGAGGCCGCCCATGCCGCAAACTATTGCTCAACGCCTCGCGCAGGATGTTCAAGAGGGTCAGCCGCTCCCCGACGCTCAAAGCGAGGACGGCTTCGGGATCGATGCGCATCTCGCTCTGCACGTGATAGAAGGTGCTGTGCGATTGAACCAGCACACGGACCGCCGCCTCCCACTCGTCGCCGCGCGACACCCCGGTGTCCAATCCGCCGATGAACTGCCGCACCTCCTGCATGACGTCGTTGAGCTGGGCGACCACCTGATCCAGCAACTGCCGCCCCTCGCGGGGCCGATCGTTCAGCAATTCCTGGCTGGACTCCAGGGCCAATCCGGTCGCATAGAGCGATTGAAGAATCCCGTCATGCAAATCGCGGCCGATCCGTTCACGCTCCTCCAAGGCCTGGCGGCGGACCCGCTCCGTGACCTCGCGGACCACGCAGACCACCCGGGGCGTGGGCAGGCCTTCACGAATCGGCGCGGAGCTCCTCGCCTCGTACCACCGTACCCCATCGGGCATCTCCAGTTCGTAGGTGATCGACTGTGACTCCCCCGTCTCGATGGAGTGCCGCACGAAGGCCAGGAAGCGCTCCGCCAGCTCGGGTGGCAAGACCTCATGAAAGGTCCGGCCCAAGACCGCTTCGCGAGACGCGAAGTGGGGCGCCTCATTGTCCGCCGCGAAGATTTCCTGAAACCGTCCCGCGGCGTCGACCACGAAGGTCAGGTCCGGCAGCGCCGACACCAGGGCCTGGAAGCGCGCCCGCTCGTTCGCCAGCGCCTGGGCGCGGCGCAAGTCCGCTTCTGTCCGTCGCAACTCGGTGAGATCTTGGATCTGCGCAAGTCTATAGATGGGCTTCCCCGCTTCGCCCCGGAGCCACGACAAGGTCAAGACCGCAGGCACGGCGCGTCCGTCTTTGTGGAGATACCGGTTCTCGTCGATATACACCGACAACCGCCCCGATTCCAGCGCGGCGATGCCAGTGTTGGTCCTCGACAGGTCGTCGGGATGCGAGAGCGTCGAAAATTGCACGCCGATCAGCTCTTCCTCCGAATACCCCAACAGGGCGCACAAGCGATAATTGACGCGAAGAATGTGTCCATCCGACGTGGCGAGGGCCATCCCGATCGGTGCCATCTCGAAGGCCGAGCGGAACCGTTCTTCGCTTTCCCGCTGGGCGGCTTCCGCCTGTTTGCGAGCCGTCACGTCTTGGACCAGGGCGAGGATTCTGGGTTGCGGACTGTCCGGGAAGACGACGCCCGACACGGTGACGGAGACCCAGAGGGTCCGCCCGTCCTTTCGGATGTAACGTTTTTCCACGGTGTAGCCGGACCGCGCCCCGGAGAGAAACTCATCGGTCAGTCGCAGATTGGCGTCCAGGTCGTCCGGATGCGTACACAACGCATAGGTCCGCCCGATGAGTTCCGACTCGTCATAGCCGACCAAGTCGCACATGGCTCGATTCACCCGGAGATACCGCTTCCCGTGATCGAGGAGCGCCATCGGCGTGTTGGACTGCTCGAACAGCAGACGGAACCGTTCCTCGCTTTGCCGCAGGGATTCCTCGGCCCGGCGGCGGTCCGTCACATCCCGCCCCACCGACTGGTATTCCTGCACGCGCCCCTCGGCGTCGCAGATAGCCCGATTGATCCATTCCTGCCACCGGACGTCGCCGGACGGCAGCACGATGCGTTGTTCGTAGGCGATCGGGTTCCGGAACTCGGCCAAATCGGAGACATGCGCTCGGACCGCTGCCCGATCCTCCTCCGGCAGCAGGTCGAGAACCCGTCTCCCGATCAAGTCTTCCGCGCGGTGCCCGAAGTAGCGGGCGTAGGCCTCGTTGACGAAGGTCAGGGTGGTATCCGCCCGGAACCGGCAGACCAGCTCGGACTGGGATTCCACGACCGCCCGGTACCGCTCCTCGCTGGCGCGCAAGGCCGCCTCGATCGCTTTTCGTTCGGTAATATCTTCGGAGATCCCGACGAGAAACCGCGGACGCCCCTCGGGGTCGAAGATCGGAAATTTCTTGGTGTGGAGATACCGCAGGCCTTGGCCCTTGGTTTGAATCGGTTCCTCGGGAATATCCAGGACCTGTCCGCGCTCGAAGACCGCCCGGTCCTTGGCGACGAAAAAGTCGGCCTGTTCCTTGGGGAAGAAGTGGTAGTCGCTCTTGCCCAGGACCTCCGACTCCGACAGCCCTACGATCTCTTCCGCCGCCTTGTTGAAGCGGACGAACCGGAGCTCTCGAGCCTCTTTGATGAAGACCATCAAGGGCAAGTTGTCCACGACCGCGCGAACCAGCGCTTCCGACCGTTGGAGCTGCTCATGGCTGCGTTGCACGTCCTCCTCGGCCTGCTTCCGGGCCGTCACGTCTTGCACGATGGTCAGGAAATAGCCGGGCGCTTCTCCCGCCTCGTGCAGATAGGAGACGCTCAGCGCGACCCAGATGATCGCGTCGGTTTTCGTGAGGTATCGCTTCTCGAAATTGGCCTCCCGCATTTCCAGCGAGACGAGCCGGCGCAGCCATTCCATGTTCCTCGGCAAGTCATCCGGGTGGGTAAACTCGGCGAAGGACCGTCCCACGATCTCGGACTCCGGCCGGCCGAGAATTTCGCAAAATCTGGCGTTCACCGATTGAAGCACCCCTTCGGGGGAGCAGAGGACGATGCCCACGGCCGCATTCTGGAAGGCGGCGCGGAATCGGGCCTCGGACTTCCGCAGGGCCAGCTCCGCCTGCTTGCGTTCGGAGATGTCCCTGTGCGTACCCACGACGCGCAGCGCCTTGCCGTCGGCTGTCCGGCTCATCACCTTGCCCCGGTCCAGGATCCATTTGTACGAGCCGTCCTTGCACCGCACGCGATGCTCGGACGTATAGACGGGGGCCATCCCGCTGAGGTGCCTGTCGATCTTTTCGCCGACAACGTCCCGATCCTCCGGATGGACCCGACTGTCCCATTCGGCCAAGGTCGCGCCAATCTCCTGCTCCTCGAATCCCAACATGGATTTCCAGCGTGGGGAATAGTACACCTCGTTGGTCTGAGCGTTCCAATCCCAGACCCCTTCATCGGCGCCCTCGAGCGCGAATTTCCACCGCTCCTCGCTCTCGCGCAGCGCCGCCGTCCTCTCGGCCACTTGCTGCTCCAATGTCGAATTGAGGTGTGCCAGCGCCTGCTCCGCCTCCTTGCGCGCCGTGATATCGCCGGCGATGCCGGCGATACGGATAACGCCGCCCTGCTCGTCGCGAATGGGAAAGGCGCGGTCCCGGATCCAGCGGACGGCCCCATCCGGCCGGACGATGCGATACTCTTCGTCGTACGTGCCGGCCGTTTGCTTGGTGCACGCCGCCTGCCAGACGCGTTCCCGATCGTCCGGATGGATGGCCTCCAGCCAGGAGCGCGGCGACGCGTAGAGGCCTTCGCACGACCGGCCCCAGACCGATTCATACGCAGGACTGACGTAGAGAACCTCTCGCTTCGCCGTATCGCCGAGCCAAAACACCTCTTGGATGTGCTCGGTCACCTCGCGGAACCGCGCCTCGCTCACACGCAGGGCCTCCTCCGCCCGCGTGCGCTCGGTGATGTCGATCAAGATACCGTTCCAGACGATGCTTCCGTCCGGACGTGTCGGCTCCGGGATCGAGCTCCCTCTGAGCCACTTGATGGCTCCGTCGGCCAGGCGAATACGAAACTCGTGCCTCCAGGGCGACAGCGTCGCCGCGGAGTGCCGGATCGTGGACCAGAGCGGGCCGACATCCTCCGGCAGCACCAGATTCCACACCAACGAGAAGTCTTCGAGGGCCTTGGCCGCGGGACAGCCGAACAGGTCGTGGCACCCCTTGCTCATGAAGAGGAATCGTTGCGTGCCATCCGGCGTCAGTTGATATTGATAGACGGCGCCGGGAATCGTATCCGTGACACGACGCAGCCGCTCCTCGCTGGCGCTCAGCGCCGCGGTCCGCTCGATCACTTTCGCTTCCAACTCGGCGCGCGCACGCTGGAGCGCCCGCTCCGCCCGCTTGCGCTCGGTGATGTCCTCACAGACAATCAGCGCCATCGGCTCCGACTGATGCCGAACGATGTGGACCGTCTCCCGCACCCACAAGATCGAACCATCCCGATGGACCTTCCGAAATTCCCAATGTGAAACCAACCCGACGTCCTCGAACGCGGCGGCCAGCGCTTGGGCCGCCTCCGGTTTGTCCTCGTGGTGGAAGAGGTCCGTGACCGGTCGACCGATCAACTCGTCCGGAGCATAGCCCAACTGGGCGGCGCCGAAGGCATTGGCGGATCGCACGACACCGGCGGCATCGACGGTGAAGTACATCGCCGGCGTCTCGTCGTAGAGCGTATGGTAGCGCGCTTCGCTGGCCTGCAACGCGGCTTCCGCTTTTTTGCGCTCGGTGATATCGGTGATGATGGAGCAGCAACATTCTTGCGCGGCCCATGGCAAATAGGCGATCGAGACCTCGACCGGGAACATCCGTCCGCTTTTCGTCCGATTGACCGTTTCGATGACGAGGCGGCCGGCTTGCTTCAGCTCGTGCCAGTGCGACGGCCACCGTCGGGCGGGGTAATCCGGATCAATGTCGGCGATGGTCATGGTCAGCAGTTCTTCGCAGGTGTATTCCAGCCGCCGGCACACGGTCTCATTGGCGGCCAGGATGCGGCCGTCGGCGGCGACGATGAACATGCCTTCGGACGAATGGTCCATGGCGGATTCCCTGAGTCGGAGCCTGGCCTCCGTCTGGGTCCGCTCGATCTCCGCGGCCGCGCGCGTCGCAAAGATCTGGAGAATAGACTCGGCCATGGCCGTGGAATCCAGCGGTCGGCAGTACAGCACCCCCATCAGGCCGAGCGGGTTTTCCGTTGAATCGAACAACGGGGCGCCGATGTAGGCTTCGACACGGGCCTGGGCCAGCCAGACATCTTGCGGGAACTGCTGCTGAACCCGGCGGGGGTAGGTGCTCAGCCCCTTCCCGAACACGTCTTCGCACGGGGTGCCCCGCATGTCGTACTCGATATTGTCCACGATCATCCCACGTGCCCAGAAGGCGATGGTCTTGGCCCGGTGCGGCTTCTCCTTCGTAACCTCGGCCACGAAGGCATAATCAGCTCCCAGGGTGTCGGCAAGATGTTCGACCAATAAACGAAAGAAGCCTGCTCCCCTTGTCATGGACAAGCCCCGGGCAACGGTGTTCCACCCTTCTTCCACCCGCTTGCGCTCCGTGATGTCGCGCGCGATCGCGCAGGTGACCGGTTGGCCCTGGTACTCCCGACAGCTGACGCTGATCTCGATGGGGAACTCGGTGCCGTCCTTTCGCCGGTGCACCGACTCATACCGCGCCTCCGCCCCCTGCCGGAGCCGCTCGGTTCGTTCGGCAAATGCGCGAGGGTCGTGCCGGGGCGCGATGTCGGGAATCCGCAAGGAGAGGAGTTCCTCACGGGGATACCCCAGGGACCGGCAGGCCGCGTCGTTCACGTAGACAAATCGTTTGGTCTCGTCGGCGAACAAGACGGCATCGGAGGCATGGGCGACGGCATGCTGGGCCAACCCCAAGGCGCGCTGGTGGTCTTTCATGCGTAGGAGCAGCCAGGTGAGACAGGCCCCGGCGCCCACGATCATCGCTCGATTCACGATCGCATAGCGAATCTCGGTTGCTGGCGGCGACCACAGGAACTCGATCAGCGTCAGCAGCGTCGTGATGCCAAAGACCACCAGCGGCGCCGATTTCGACGGATACCAGAGCGAGAGGAGCAGGGGGATGCCGAAGAGGAGCGGGACGGCGTAGCCAAGCGGCGTCACGAGATCGGCCGCAAAAACAGCCAGGATCAGGCCGCCGATGAACCACGACAGGATACGGGGGGACCAGACGGACGGCATAGGCCTCCGAGCGTCCGTCATGATACCGTTCCTTCCGCTTTTTGTATAGAAAAAGACGCGTTCGAAAGCGTGGATTCCACGCGCGGCGGATGGAAGCTCGTGGTTCGAGAAAAGGGGAGGGACTACGCCGCTCGGCGCTGTTCCATCGGTCGGGTCTGAGGCATCGCCCACGCGGTCAGGACGCGGCTGAGCTCGTCCGGCATGACCGGCTTGCTGATGTAGTCGTCCATACCGGCCTCCAAACAGCGTTCCCGATCGCCCTGCATGACATTGGCGGTCATGGCAATGATCGGCAGGCGGCGGAAACCTGCCGCGTCGTTCGTCGTTCGTGAAGCGTATCCCGTCTCTGATTCGGACGCTTCACGCCTCACGCTTGACGCTTCACGCTCCCTGATGACGCGGGTGGCTTCGAACCCGTCCATCTCCGGCATCTGGCAATCCATAAAGACGAGGTCGTAGGGCTGTTTGGCGAGGGCGGCGACCGCTTCCTTCCCGTTGTGGGCGATGTCCACGCGGCAGCCGAGCTTCTCCAACATGCGGACGGCCACTTTCTGATTCACGGCGTTGTCCTCGGCCAGCAAGATTCGGAGATGCTGCTCGGCGATCGCCTCGCGGGCCGCGCGCGGCATCACCGGTGGCTTCCCCCGCTCCCCAGTCCAGCCCTTCGAAGGCCCGGCAGTCTCCGTCGACGCACTCGCCGTCGCTCCCCCTGCCGAGCGATCGGGGCGCAGCGCTTCACAGAATTTTCGGCCCAGCGCATCTCGGTGAATCGGCTTGGTGAGGTGCACGGCCACGCCGGCCTGGCGGGCGGCCTCGGCATACCCTCGATCCATCAACGATGTCAGCATGACCAGGCGGGTTCCGGCCCAGACCGGCTCCGCCTTGATCGCAGCCGCCAGTTGCACGCCGTCCATTTCCGGCATCTGCATGTCGAGGATCGCCAGGTCAAACGACTCGCCTCGCCCCGCTGCCTTTCGAAGCAGCTCGAGCGCTTCCGGCCCGCCGGCGGCCGACTCGTGTGCCATCCCCCACACCACGGCATAGTGCTGCAAGATGGTCCGATTCGTGGCATTGTCGTCGACGATGAGCAGCCGCTTGCCGACGAGTTCCGCCTGAGGCGCCGACTGGCCCACGCATGTGGCTGCGGATTTTTTCAGTCTGGCCGTAAACCAAAAGCAGCTCCCGCTGCCGGGCGCGCTCATGAGGCCGATCTGGCCGCCCATGGCTTCCACGAGGCGGCGGCAGATCGCGAGGCCCAGCCCCGTCCCGCCGTATTTCCTCGTGGTCGAGCTGTCCGCTTGGGAAAAGGCATGAAAGAGCCGGGCTTGTGCCTCATCCGGTATGCCGGTGCCGGTGTCGCTGACGTCGAACCGGACGAGGAGCTGATCGGCCTGCTCCTCCTGCAGGGAGACGTAGACCGAGACCTCACCCTGGTGTGTGAACTTGAGGGCATTACCGATCAAATTTATCAAGACCTGCCGCAGCCGACCCGGATCGCCCTCAACCGCAGTCGGCACCTGGGCATAGACCAGCCCCGCCAACTCCAGGCCCTTGGCGTGGGCCTTTTCGGCCAAGAGGTCCAAGATCTCTTCCACCACCGTCCGGAGGTCAAACGGAATCTGCTCCAACTCCATCTTGCCGGCTTCGATCTTGGAGAAGTCCAAGATATCGTTGATGATGGTCAGCAGGGCATTGCCGGAATTCCGCACGGTTGTGGCATAGTCGCGCTGCTCGGGGGTTAGCTCGGTATCCAACAACAGGCTGGTCATCCCGATGACCCCGTTCATCGGCGTGCGGATCTCGTGGCTCATCGTCGCCAGGAAGTCGGCCTTGATGCGGGCCGCCGTCTCGGCCGCTTCTTTGGCTTGAAACAGTTCCTGCTCGATTCGCTTGCGCTCCGTAATATCTTGCCCGATTGCCAGGATGCCTATGGGGAGGCCCTGGGCATCGACCAACCGGTCGACATTCCAGAGCAGTACATGCTCTCGTCCGTCCCGATCCTGAACGGGATTCTCAAATCCCTTCGTGGCGCGACCGGACAGCACCGCCCGAATATCCGTGGCCACCGCGTCCCACGCAGATTCTGGGAGGCAGAGCGTCACATAGTCCCTCCCAAGGGCCTCTTGGCGGGTATAGCCAAAGACCCGCTCCGCTTCCGGGTTCCATTCCAAGATGCGATGCTCAGCGGACAGGATGAGAATCGGACTCCCACAGGTTGCGATGATCGCCCGATTGCGCTCTTCGCTCGCACGGAGCTGCGCTTCCGCATCTTTCTTCTTAATCAATTGGGCAATCTGGTCGCCGACCGCTTCCAAGACTTGGAGAATCCCCGGAGTCTTGGGCATCGGGACATGATGGAAGAATTCCAGAATGGAATGCACTTCCCCATCCACGAGGATCGGGATGGCCATCGCGCCGTGCAGATTCGAGGCTTCCGCATAGGGCGCCCGTGGGAAGTTCGGGTCCTTCGTGACGTCGACGATCCATGCCGGTTCTCGGCTCGCCCACACCCTCCCAGGGAGCCCTTCACCCAGCTGAAAGCGGATCTCGCGACTCTTCGCGATGAACGGGCTCAGATCCCGGGCGGCCGCCGATCGAATGGCGATGCAAGCCAGCATCCGATGATCCGCAGGGTCGACCATCCAGACTTCCCCCAGATCCCAACCCAGCGCCTCACAGACCTCCTGCAAGAGGGCGGAGATGACCTCCTCAATCGTGTCCGAGGAGGCGTAGGCCTTGGTGCCTGCCATCCGCACGCTCGCGAGCTGTTGCGCGTGTATGCGTTCCGTGATGTCCCGCACAAAGGCGCTGAAGAGCATGCCGCTGGAGAGAGTGATGGGCGTGATGGCCAGCTCGACGGGAAACTCCGTGCCATCACGTCGGAGCGCCGTGATCTCGATGCGCTGGCCGAGCACCGGCCCCTCGCCGGTTTGCACATAGCGCTGCAATCCGCGCTCATGGGCGGCGCGATACTGTGGCGGGACGATTAGATCGGACAGGCGGCGCGAGACGGCCTCCGCGCGCGGCCACCCGAAGATCTTCTCCGCCTGCGCGTTCCATTCGGCGATCCGTCCCTGGGTATCCATCACGATGACCGCGTCCAGGGCCGTGTTGATGACGCACCTCTGGCGTTGTTCACTGTCCCGGATCTGCGCCGTCTGCTCCAGGACGCGGACCTCGAGCTGTTCATGCGCGTCGCGCAGCTGGGCGTTGGCGCGGCACGCTTCGCCGATGCTGGCGTCCAATTGCTGGAACAGGTGATACATATTGACCGTGAGGCCGGTCAAAACACAGAGGTAGCCGGCCGGCTTGAGTAGGTGCGCAACATTGAACAGGGTATCGTGCATTTCCCGAGACTGTGACATGAAGAACAGCTGATCGGCCAGCTGAATTGTAATTCCCATGACCAGCCAGTGTTCAAAGCTGCTGCGCATCCACCCACCTTTCCTGAGGTAGCCGATCAAGGCCACTCCCAGTAGGAGTGCGGGAGGCAGCTCCTGCGGTCGAGGAAGCCAGGCGGCCGGGCGCACCGCCCGCGGGAGCGGAACGAACAGGAACAGAAGAAATGTTACGACCGTAAGCGCCAGTGACGCCCCGTAGACCCAGTACTCGCCGATTCGCCCGCCCTCTCCATGCCGCTGCTCGTACCGCCACCCATACCAACTGGCCAAGATCATCACGGAAAGACAGAGACGCGACGGAAGCCAACTCCAAGGCAAGAGGACCGCCACGTCCGATGGAAGACCGGCAACAATCTCCGGCGAGGTGAGGATGGTGTGATACAGATCCAGCAACCCTGTACCCAGAAAGGCCGTGCCGAGGAAGAGAAATTGATTGTCTTTCTTACTATAGAACCTCGTGATGGCCAGTAGCCCCACGAAGAGGGCGATCAGGGTGGAGGCTGCTTCGAACATTCGATGGAGATAGGGCGACCCGGTCCAAGCGACATCGCCGAGGAGGAGCGATGCGGCGAGGAGGCCCACGAGGGTCCCGAAGTAGATGGTCAATCGCTTAGCATGCATGGAATGCCGGGCTGCCCCCTTGCAGAGTTTTGCCTTCTCTCTGCACCAGGGCACAGAACCCTGATCTGGAGTAGAGAGTCATCCTCCTCTTATCGGAAGCGGAGGCTAACCCCTTGAGAACATTGATGGATGCAGGGATACATGGCCTCGAAATGGGGTGGAACACTCTTAGCAGAAATCTCGGTGGGAGGGCCTAACGGGATGATTCCCTCTTCTGAGCTGAATTGATGCACGCGCAGTCATTGTCCTGCCGGCGATGCGGAGCATAGTCGATAACCGACCGGCGGCGGTCGAGCTGGATGGCGCAACAGGCATTGAGCATCGATTTGAGTTGCCTGCGCCCGCGCTGGACGCGCGACTTCATGCCGGGGAGCGAGAGGCCCAGGCGCGTGGCGGCGGCCTGTTGGGTGAGCCCCTCCAACTCCACGAGGGTCACGGCCTGCCGATAGGCGGGTGCAAGCCGGTCGATCATGGGCCGGAGGCAGCCGGCCAATTCGGTCCGCGGGTCGGATGGCGCCGCGTCATCGGGGGTGGCCGAGTGAACCCCCCTCGTGTCGGCGCCCTCTATGTCGCCAGCCAGGCCAGCGGGCTGCTCCCGCCGTCGGACCGGCGACCGGGCGTGATCGACAAGGACATGCCGCGTGATCTGGTAGAGCCAGGACACGACCTTGCCCGAGTCCTTGAGGCTGTTGAGCTTCCGATGCATCCGCAAGAACACCTCTTGCAGAATGTCGTCCACATCGGCCGCATCGGCCACGCGCTTGGCGACAAAGCCGCGCAAGCCGGCCTGGACTTCCTCCCAGACTGCCTGTGGGTCATGAGGCATCGCTCTCGCTCCTGAATGGTTTTCAGTATACGGTTTTCCGTCTTCGGTTTCAGAAAATGCTAGCTAAGAACTGACAACTGTTTACCCCTTATGTCCCTACGTAAGTAACCGCAGCTCCTCCACCAGACCCCTTCGGCACGCAGCACCCGGTGTTCTTCAACGGCCCGGACACCGGCAGTTGCTCATGCACCGTGAACACCTCCCAGGCGTTCCCGTCCGGGTCAGTGAACCACAGTTTATCTTGCCGCGCGAAGCAGCAGGCGAGATTCTCTTCCACCCGCTCCAATACGCCGGCGTCGATCAACCGTGCCTTCCAGGCCCCGATTTCGTCTCTGGAGTCCACCTCAATGCCGAGGTGGTTGACCCGGCTAATCTCACGCGATGTCGACACGAGCGAGAGGTTCAGGGCCGGCTCGGCCAGATCGAATTTGGCATAGTCCTCCGTCTGCTTTTGCGGCGCGACGCCGAACACCTTCTGATAGAATGCCACCGATTCCGGCACACTGCGGACATCCAGGGAAATGTGGGGTCTCATATGGGGCCTCCTCTCCTTGTTGCCGGCAAGAGCTGATTCCCTCGCCTACCCCTAAAGACGGAGGAGGCAGCAAAAGGATGCAGGCCCTGGCCCCTCCCGCAGGCGGACACCCGCCCGCATTCCTCCACGGCCTGCTAGCCGTGGCTTCCTGCGAAGGCGGGTGAAACGATTCGTTCGCCCGCGAGACAGCCCAGCTAAGAGAAGAGGGAGCGGTCTGCCTCGGGACCGAATATGGCATGGCCAGCGCGTTGCTCTATGACCGTCTGCAGTTCGCGTTCACCGCGACCTTTCACTATCTGTTTCCCCAGCTCACCATGGGCCTGGCCCTGCTTCTGGTCTTTCTTCGCACCAAGACCTTGCGCAGCGGCGCGGCCCACGATCGGGACGTCGCGCGATTCTGGACCAAGCTCTTCGCCCTCAGCTTTGCCTTCGGCGTCGTGACCGGCATCCCCCTCGAATTTCAGTTCGGCACCAACTGGGCCCGGTTCTCCAATGTCGCGGGCGGCGTGATCGGCTCCACCCTTGCGATGGAGGGTGTCTTCGCCTTCTTTCTGGAATCCTCGTTCCTGGGCGTCCTGCTCTACGGCGAATCGCGCTTCAGCCAGCGCAGCCTCTGGGCGACTTCGGTCCTCCTCTGTCTCGGTTCCTGGCTCTCGGGCTATTTCATCCTCGCGACCAATGCCTGGATGCAGCATCCCGTGGCCTACCGGGTGGCCGACGACGGCCGGCTCTTCGTCGAGAGCTTGTCGGGCCTCCTCACCAATCCCTGGCTCTTCTGGGAATACACGCACACGATGACGGCCGCGGTGGTCACGGCGTCGTTTGTGATGGCGGCAGTGGGCGCGGGCTATCTTCTCTCGGACCGCCACGTCGAGCAGGCGAAGACCTTCCTGCGCACCGGCGTGACGGCCGGCGCCGTCGCCTGCGCCCTGATGATTTTCCCGACCGGCCATGGCAACGCCCGGCAGGTGTTCGAGCATCAGCCGATCAAAAGCGCCGCCTTCGAAGGGCTCTTCAAAACAGAACGAGGCGCCGGGCTCTATCTGATCGGCCAACCCAATCTGGAAACGATGACTATCGACAACCCCGTGGAAGTTCCCTATGCGCTCAGCATTCTGGTCTATGACGAGTTGTACGCGCAGGTGAAGGGCCTCGATGCCTTCCCGCGCGAGGACTGGCCGGACAATCTGCCGCTGCTGTACTACGCCTATCACATCATGGCGGGACTCGGCACCATCCTCGTGGGGGTCAGCGGCCTGGCGTTGCTTCTCCTGTGGCGAGGGCGCTTGTTCCAAGCGAGGTGGCTCCTGTGGGCGCTGATGCTCTGCGCGCCGCTCCCCTATCTGGCCACCACAGCCGGCTGGATGACGGCCGAGCTGGGCCGCCAACCCTGGCTGGTCTACGGCCTGCTCCGCACCGCCGACGGCGCGTCACCGTTGGTCCATTCGGGCAATGCGCTCTTCACGCTGCTGGGCTTCCTGGGACTCTACCTGTTGCTGGGCCTCTTGTTTCTGTTCTTGGTGGCCGATTGGCTCCGGAAGGGCCCGGCGCCGCACCCGCATGGGACCTAGAACATGGACACGATCTGGTACGGCATCCTGACCGCCATGCTCGCGATGTACGTCGTGCTCGACGGGTTCGACCTCGGCATCGGGACAACCTGCCTCTTCCTGGCTCGAACGGAACCGGAGCGGCGGGCCGCTTTGGCCGCGATCGGCCCCGTCTGGAACGGCAACGAAGTCTGGCTCATCGCGAGCGGGGGCTTGCTCTTTTTCGCCTTTCCCAAGGCCTATGCGGCAGGCTTCAGCGGATTTTATCTGGCGCTCATCGTGGTGCTCTGGCTGCTGATGTTTCGCGGTCTCGCCTTGGAGCTGCGCGGGCACATGACCCACCGGCTGTGGCGTCAATTCTGGGACGCCGCCTTCGCAGGATCGAGTGCCGGACTCGCCCTGGTCTTGGGCGCGGCGCTCGGGAATTTGATTCGCGGTGTCCCGCTGAATCAGGACGGCTATTTTTTCGTCGCCCTCTGGACGGACTTCCACAGCGGGCCGAACCCCGGCATTCTGGACTGGTTCACCCTCCTCACGGGACTCGCCAGCGGCGTGATTCTCTCCTGGCACGGGGCGAACTATCTGGCGCTCAAATGTGAGGGGGCCTTGTACGACCGCGCCGTTCGCTACTCATGGTCGACCGGATGGGCCGTGGGCGGCCTGACCGCCGCGGTGATGGGGGCGATCACCGTCGTTCAGCCTGGGTTGCGCCTGAACTACTCGGCTCACCCGATCGGCTATGTCCTTCCCCTGCTGGGCCCGCTGTCGCTCGGTGCCTGGGGATGGTGCCGACGGCAGCGGCACGATGCCTACGCCTTTGCTGCCTCTAGCCTCTTCATCTTGACCATGCTGGCAAGCGTGGCCTGGGGCTGCTATCCCAACGTGCTCATCGCTACGACCTCGCCGGCCAATAGCCTGACCATCGCCAACGCCTCGGCCGGCGCCTACGGTCTGGAGGCGGGCTTCGGGTGGTTTGTCGTTGGACTGGCCCTGATCGCCGCCTACACGATCACCGTCCACCTGGCCTTTCGAGGCAAGGTGCGGCTCGGCGACAGTTTGCACGACCAGGCCTCCCCTTAAGCCTAGCCCGCCGCGCGCCTGACGGCCCACCGTACCGAATCAAGTCCGCTCGCCGGACCGCCGACAGAAGGTGAGAGGGGGGGCGCCCTTTCGGTGTCCGCTCTCAGTCAACCAAGGAGCAGCGCGTCATGCTCACAGCCATCGGCGATGTGATGCGACAGTGTTATGCGCGGGGGTGGATTACCACTCGCGATGGGAACATCAGCCTGCGCAAAAAGGACGGGCGGTTCGTCTATATCACGCCCTCCGGTATGCGGAAGACCATCGTGCATCCCGAGTGGATGGTCAAGATCCCGATCGTGAGCGATACGACAGACGGCCTTCCACGGCTCGCCCTCCAGCCGGGACAAAACCCCTCAGGCGAGTTGGACATGCATTGGAATCTGCTCCGCCACGCCCCGCGCACCCGGGTGGTGGTCCATGTGCATGCGACCCACATTGTGGCGGCGCTCTATCGAGGATTCGACTTGCAGCAGATCAGCAATGAATTTCCCGAGGTGAAGCGCTATACGAAAGTGGGGCCGTCCGTGCCAACGCTGCCGGCTCTCTCGCGGGAACTCGCCGACGCCACCGCCGAGTGCCTCGGGCTCATGCGGGATGGACGGTTGCAGTACGACATCGTGGGGCAGTCCAACCACGGAGTCTGCGCCGTGGGCCCCGACCCTTGGTCGGCCTACGAGCACATCGAACGACTCAATCACATCTGCGAGATTGTTCTGACCAGCGGAGTGGTCCCGCAGGCTACGGCCCTTCCCCAGGCAGAAGCGGCGTAATGCAGAAGAACCCGGACTCAGCGATCAACTGTCAGTTCTCACTGTTCAGTTTCGGAAACTGATACCTGACGACTGTTCACGGATCACGCGTTTCGCTTGGCGCTGACTCGGCGGCGAGACGGATCCCGGCGGTTTGAGGTAGGGTGTACTTTCCGTGGGAGCGGGCGGCGTGCCGGGCGGGGTGGCGACAAACGTGAAACTCTGCCCCTTCCAGCCATTCGACACGTAGCTGGTCACCCCGTTGCGGGTGCTGGCCGTGAAGGAGTTGATTCCCTGCTGCAATTTGATCGTGACCATGCCGCCGGCTTTCTGAGTGATGAGTCCCGCATGCACGGCGGCCGAACAGACTGAGGAATCGTCCGTGTAGACGTCCGTGCCATAGATGGTGTGCAGCTCCAGCGGCCCGTTGCACTGGAACGTCAGCACCCGCCCTACCTGTCCTGCCCAGGAATCGACTTGTGCCGTGTCCGTCGCCGCAATGGCCGGCTCCGGCTCCTTGAGCGCCTCACCCCACACAAAGATGAAAGCCCCGTTCCACGGCTCCATCCAGTCGCCGGTCCCCATTCCATTGCGGCTCGTGCCGCCGTACTGGCCTGCGTCGGGACGAATCTCGACCGTGACGACGCCGCCCTGCTGCGCCGAGATCAGCCCGGCGTGGACCGCCGCCGTGCAGATGGAGGAATCGTCGGTGTAGATGTCGGTTCCCCAGGCCATCTCCAGCGGGCCGCCGGCCGGACAGCGCAACGTTTCACGCCGCCCCCAAAAGCCTTGCCACTTGCTCGCGCCGGTCCCCCAGGTAATCTCTTGGGGCAGAGGTACGACATCCGGTGCGTGTGGAAGTGCAGGAGGTTGCGCCGATGATCGCCCAACGCCGAGGAACCCAGCGATGAGGAAGATGAACAAGGATGACAGAGCGAGGCGGAGGGAGAGGAGCGCCAGCCGCTGTCTTGCGCCGCGGTGGACGTTCGCTGTCATCACGTCTCAGGGACGCGGCTCAAGTTCGATCAACCCTTTGCGGATCGCCAAGATGGCGGCCTGTGTGCGATCGTAGACCTGGAGTTTATGGAAGATGTTGCGCACGTGGTTCTTGACGGTCTTTTCGCTCAAATCCAGCGCGTTGGCGATCTCCTTGTTGGTCTTGCCGTCGGCGACCAATCGCAACACGGTGATTTCCCGTTCCGTCAGGTCGTGCTCCACCCATGAGGGCTTCTTGCGATTCTTCTGCGCCATGAGCGAGAACTCAGCGAGGATCTTGCTGGCGACGGAGGGATGGATGAGCGATTCTCCCTTGTAGATCGACCGAATGGCCGCGACGATCTGGGAGGATTCGGAATCTTTGAGGAGATAGCCGGTCGCGCCGGCTCGGACGAGATCGAAGATATATTGCTGCTCTTCATACATCGTCAGCGCCACGACGCCGATGTGGGGGAACTCCCGCTTGATCGCCCGCGTGGCTTCCACGCCGGTCATGCGCGGCATGCTCACGTCCATGAGCACGACGTCCGGCACCAAAGCCCGCGCCTTCTCGACCGCCTCGACGCCGTCCTGGGCTTCGCCCACGACCTCGATATTGTCCTTGGTCTTGAGGATCGCGGACAGGCCCTCCCGCACCACGCGGTGATCGTCAGCGATTAAGACTCGAATCCGTTCCATCCTGTCCGACCTCCTTCGTCTCCAGCGGTACGCGCACCGTGATGCGCGTGCCCGCGCCCATGCGTGACTCCACCCGGCCTTCTCCGCC
>FKKE01001773.1_pt1 | contig 18964 bp, 19 predicted proteins | sample 1106331 | NCBI WGS metagenome assembly FKKE01 (sample SAMEA3931202, study PRJEB13176) | freshwater metagenome | biome: Drinking water system; feature: drinking water; material: freshwater | place: China | collected 2013-02-06 | reverse complement strand
TCAATGGCACGATAGCGCGGCAGAATGATGCGGACTTCGTGCCCCAGTTTGGCCAAGGCGCGAGGCAACGCGCCGACGACGTCCGCTAACCCGCCCGTCTTGGCAAAGGGCGCGGCTTCCGGCGTCACGAAGAGGATGCGGAGTGGCTGGGTGGTCACGGAGGTCGATCAGGTGGCTCTACCGTCGGTCAGCGCTTGATGATGGCCCGTTGCGGCTGAAACCGCTTTTCGCGTTGCCACATTTTGCCGATCTCATGCACCGTCTCGGGGGACAGCTTCTCGAAATAGACGAGGCGATCGTCAAGAAAACCGACGATCTGCCCCCGATCTGCATAGGCAAGGAAATAGCCCACGCCCATGTCGGCCGACGAATCCCAGTCGTTGGGCGCTTCGCCCAGCGGAACCCGAAACTGCGGCACATGCTGCCCGTTTGTCACACGATAAAACTGGATGAAATCCTTGTACTCGTAGGTCGCCGGGCCCCAGGCATCGAGCACCGCGCGGCTGCTGATCTTGTCCAGGCGCAGATCCCCGGCCTGCACCCACGCCTTCTGCTGTTCGAGGCTGGGGGTGCAGGCGGCGAGCACGAACGCCAGCGACCAGATCCGAGCTGTCCGGCTCATGACCGACCACTGTGAACTGACCACCGCAAACCGGTTCCGCACTACATGAGCCTCTTGGATTTGTGCGCCTGGGGCTTCACGGGCACGCAGACATCACACTGACAGTGTTTGCGCAGGAAATCGTAGGAGTAGAGTCCGGTGTCATGGCCGTCGCTCCATGTAAACTTGAAGGCGTAGCGGCCCACCGGCTCGATGTCATCCAATCGAATCAACATGGGGATGTCGTCGGCCTTGAGCTTGAGTTCGCCGGTCCATTCGTCCGTGCAGGCCGCGCAGGGGCAATGGAGGCGCAGATAGCGGACCGGATAGACGCCGTGATGCCCGTCGGACCATTCGATCCCGAGCACCCCCTTGTCCAACCACTCCATGTCCTTGGGTTCAAGCATCGGGCGCGTCATGCCTTCCGAACAGCCGACCACCTCTGTGGCAGCAACGAGGCGACTCTATCAGATCGCTTGTGCCCTCACAAGCAAACGCCGATCGTGAACATTTCACAGGGCATCGGCCACTTGATGGACCGGGGACGCCCACGCTGCAGCTCGAACCGAAAATCAAGATTCGTAGACAGCCGTCGATTCCGCCACGAGAAAGTCAACCGGCGGGAGGCGCCTGCCGGTCACGACGGTGACATAGGATTCGACGGCGGCTTCGGCCTCGGCGCGAATGCGGCCTTCGGCTTTCAACCGCGTGAGCACCGCCGGCTTCCAGCGAATGGCGTGCTGCATGAACGCGAGACTGCCCGGCGAGAGCGGGAGGCAGGAGTTACGCTGGCGCGTGGCGCACCCGGCACAGAGCAGTCCCCCAGAGACGGGGGAAAAATGGCCGGAGACAAAGGCCCGGCCGTCTTCGGCCGACTCTCCGCAGGCGGCACAGTGGTCGGTCTGCGGGCGAAAACCCGTTAGACCAAGCAGCCGAATCTGAAAGAGCAAGGCGGTGAGGGCTGGATCGGTCGAGGTTTGGAGAGCCTGCAGGCCTTCGAGCAGGGTCTCGAAAATCTTTGCGCCCGCATCTCCTTCGCCGGTCACCGCCTCCACTAGATTGGTTAGGCGCCCGGCGGCCGCCATCAAGCCCAAGTCTTCGCGCAACCGGGGGAAGGGATCGTGGATATCGGCCTGGGTGATCCGATAGAGCGAGTCGCCGCGCTTCTCGAACAAATTGAGTTCCGTGTGGACGAACGGCTCAAGAGACGCGCCGAACCGGGCTTTCGACCGCCGCGCCCCACGGGCCACCCCGCGCAGCTTTCCGAATCGCAGCGTGTAGAAGGTAACGATGCGGTCCGCTTCCCCCCACTTGCGGCCTTTCAACGAAATGGCGGGAGTTTTGAGCAGAGGCATGGAAGGCTATGGGCAATAGGCGATGGGCAACGGAATAAAAATGGCCTGAGCTCGACCAGGCTCCGGCATCTGTGTTCTCCCCCTATGCCCCATTGCCTCTTGCCTCACGCCACTCGCCTCTTACTTGAGGTACTCAAGGAGCACGGTGGCGAGGGCCAGGTAGATCGTGATGCCAGTGATGTCGTTGGCCGTCGTCACGAAGGGACCGGCCGCGATGGCCGGATCGATGCCAGAGCGTTTGAGGACAATCGGCATCACCGTGGCCATGCTGGTGGAGACCAGGAACGCGATCAGGACCGACACCCCGACCACCACGCCCAGATAGGGCTGCCCGTGCCAGATCCATCCGGTTAGGGTGAGGAAGATGCCGCAGGCGGCGCCGAGCAACAGCCCGATCCGCACTTCGCGGAACAAGACCTTCCACATCTCCGCCATTTCGACGCCGCCGGTCGCCAGGCCGCGAATGATCAGGGTGGAGGATTGCAGGCCCACGTTCCCACCCATGGCCGCAATCACCGGCACGAAGCTCACGATCGCGACAACCTGCTGGATGGTCAACCGGAAGTACCAGAGGATCGCGCCGGAGAGCAGGCCGCCGGCCAAGTTGGTAAAGAGCCAGGGGAAGCGGAGTTTGGCCGCTTCGAACGGCGAGGCTTTCAGCAGGGCGTCTTCCTCCGCCGCCTCCGCCGCGCCGACCATCTTCAACATGTCTTCAGTGGCTTCTTCGCGAATGACGTCGACCACGTCGTCGACGGTGATGATGCCGACCAAGGTGTTGTCTTTCTCCACGACCGGAATCGCCAGCAGATTGTAGCGGGCCACCTGGCGGGCCACTTCCTCTTGGTCCATATCGACGGACACGCTCAACACGTCCGCGGTCATGATGTTCTTGAGCGGCGTGGCCGGCGGCACCCGCAACAGCTGCCGCAAGGAGAGGACGCCGACGAGGTGCTCGTCCTTGTCGGTGACGTAAATGTAGAAGACCATCTCGGTATCGCCCGCCTGTTGCAGACGGCGGATGGCTTCCTGCGCCGTGGCATCCTCGTTCAAGGAGAAGAACTCCGTGGTCATGATGCCGCCGGCCGTATCCTTCGGATACTTCAGCAGGTCGGCGACCTCCGTCGAGTCCTCCGTCCGCATGAGGGTGAGGATTTCTTTCGACTGCTCTTCGGGGAGCACGCCCAGGATGTAGGCTTGATCGTCAGGCCCGAGGTCTTTCAGCAGCCAGGCGATGTCCGTGGCCGCCAGATCCGCGAGCAGCTCCTGGATGCTGGCGGCATCCAATTCGCTGAGCACCTGGCCGCGCTGCGACTCGCCCTTGACGAGCTCGAAGACCGTCCGCTTTTCCTTGCCGAGCGACAGGTGTTGGATGACGCGGGCGATGTCAGCCGGGTGCATGCGCCCCAGCATCTTGACGAGGTTGGTGATGGCTCCGCGGCGGAGCAGACGCCGGAAGGATTCCTGGACGACGTCGGCCTTGGACTGGCCTCGGTCAGCCGAATCCTTCGGCACGTCCCGGTCGAGCGTTCGTGAGCGTTCAGGGGGCTGCATGGTTCCCGTAAGGCAAGGGGCCAGAGGCAAGAGGCGAGGGGGAAGAACCTTACCCTCTCATGATTCCCATAGCCTATCGCCCATTGCCTGCGTTACGTTCAATATCCCAATTCTTCGAGTGCTTGTTCGTCTTCGCGCCAGCCGGCGCGCACTTTCACCCAGAGCTGCAAAAAGACTTTCAGCCCGAAGAGCCGCTCCATGTCGAGCCGAGCCTCGGTCCCCACGGCTTTCAGGAGCGCCCCGCCCTTGCCGACCACGATGCCCTTTTGCGATTCCTTCTCGACGAACACCGTCGCGGCGATGCGCGCCAGCTTGCCCTCTTCCTTGAAGTCGTCGATTTCCACGGCCACCGAGTAGGGAATCTCCTGCTGGGTTTTGAGGAACAGCTTCTCGCGAATCAATTCGGCGGCCAGCACCCGCATGGGCTGATCGGTGAACGTCTCCTCGCCGAACGGCGCCTCGCCTTCCGGCAAAAACTTGATGGTCAGCTCCAGCAGCCGGTCCACATTATCGCCGGCCAAGGCCGAGAGCGGAATGATTTCCGTCCAGTCCAACAGGCGGCTGTAGTCGGCGATCAGCGGCAACACCCGGGCCTTGTTGACCATGTCCACCTTGTTGATCAGCAGAAAGACCGGCCGCGGCCTCGCCTGGAGCAGCTCGCGCACTTGCCGGAGCACCGTGCGATCGCCCGCTTGCGGCGGCCCGGTGGCTTCAACCATGACGTACAGCAGATCGGCCTCTTCCGAGGCCTCGACGGCGGTTCGCACCATCCGCTTGTTCAGCTCATGTCGCGGACTATGGATGCCGGGTGTATCCAGCACGACGATCTGCGCGCCCGGCCGGTGGACGACGCCGAGGATGCGCGACCGCGTCGTCTGCGGCTTGTCCGAAACGATGGCGATCTTCTCGCCCAAGAGCGCGTTGAGCAGCGTGGACTTGCCCACATTGGGGCGGCCGATGAGCGTGACGGTTCCGGTTTTCATAGCTCCTTCGGAGAGGCAATGGGCAAGAGGCGATGGGTAATGGGATGATTCATGGTTTCACATTCCGCCTCCGGCCTATCGCCTCCGGCCCATTGCCTTTTTGATCTTCCACGATCTGATACACCGTTTCGCCCTTTTTCACGAGTCCCAACCGTTCCCGCGCCAACTCTTCGATCCTCGCCGGATCACGTTCCAGTCGCCCCGCTTCGCGCCGGAGCTGCTCCGCCTCGCTTTTCAAATCTTGGATCTCCCCGACCAGCTTCTCCGCATGTTCGCTCATGCGAAGGTACTTGGGGATACCCATTTCGTCAAAGAAGAAGGACGTCGCCAGCACACCGCCGAAGACCAAGCCGACCGTCAGCGTGATCAGCCGGGATCGCCGCCGGTCACGTTCCACCGCGCTCCGTCTCGAGTTGGGTCTCATGACACTTCCAACTGCGCGTTAGGCATGTCCCTGCTTCACCGCCCCCCGGCCCGGATAGACCGCACCGGAACCCAGTTCCTCCTCGATGCGGAGCAATTGATTATACTTGGCGACCCGGTCTGTCCGGGACAGGGAACCGGTCTTGATGAGGCCGGTGTTGACCGCCACCGCGATATCCGCGATGGTCGTGTCCTCGGTTTCGCCGGACCGATGCGAGACCACCGCCGTGTACCCGGACCGTCGCGCCAGCTCGATGGCCTCCAGAGTCTCCGTCAAGGTCCCGATCTGATTGACCTTGATCAAGATGGAGTTCCCCAGTCCCTCGCGGATGCCCTTGGCGAAGATTTCCACGTTGGTGACGAACAGATCATCGCCCACCAGTTGGACGCGGGAGCCCAACTTTTCGGTCATCATCTTCCAGCCCTTCCAATCGTGCTCGCTCAGGCCGTCCTCGATCGACAGAATGGGATAGCCGTCGACCAAGCGGCTGTAGTAGCGGATCATCTCCTCGGAGCTGCGATTCGGCTGTTTTTCGGCCTCAAGGACATAGTGATCCTTGTCGTAGAACTCGCTGGCCGCGGCATCCAAGGCCAGGGCGATGTCCTTGCCCGGCTTGTAGCCCGCGCCTTCGCTCGCCTGCATGATCAAGGCGAGCGCCTCCTCATTAGAGCCCAGGTCCGGGGCAAACCCGCCTTCGTCGCCCACCGCCGTGTTCAATCCACGCTTCTTCAAGAGTCCTTTGAGCATATGGAAGACTTCCGTCGCCATCCGCAGACCTTCGGAGAAGCGGGAGGCCCCCACGGGCATGATCATGAATTCCTGCAGATCAAGCCGATTGTCCGCGTGGGCTCCGCCGTTGATGATGTTCATCAAAGGCACCGGCAGAGTTCGCGCATTGGCGCCGCCGATATACCGATAGAGGGGCTGGCCGGTCTCCGCCGCGGCCGCCCGCGCCACGGCCAGCGACACGCCCAGAATCGCATTGGCGCCCAGCCGGCCTTTCGTCTTGGTGCCGTCTAATGCGATCATCGCACGGTCCACCGCGGTTTGGTCCAGCGCCTCCATGCCGAGCAGCTTGGGCGCCAGAATCTTCTGGACGTTCGCCACGGCCTTGGACACGCCCTTGCCCATCCACCGCTTCTTGTCTCCGTCGCGCAGCTCGATGGCTTCTTTCTCGCCGGTTGACGCGCCGGAGGGCACCGCCGCCCGCCCTAGCGCCCCGCTCTCCAGCAGCACCTCGACCTCCACAGTCGGATTCCCCCGCGAATCCAAAATCTGCCTCGCCCTGATCTCCCGAATCTCGCTCATCGTCTCATCTCTCCGGCATGAAGTTAGGAAGCCCGAACGTACCCCCTCAGTACTACTTATTATCGCCATCGAGGGAGGTGGAGCGGATGCACGCAGAGGCTTTCGACATGGCGCTAATTATCTTTTAACAGCCATGAGAGTGCCGGGCGCCGCTCCGTCGATCTGTTAAAGGCGCACGGCCAACAGTACGACGATAGTTTGCCTTTGGGTTACATCGCATCATGTCGAAACCGGCGCGTGCGCCGCTCGTCACCCGTCACCCCTCCCCCGACCGCCGTTCGTCAGCCGGGTCTTTTCCTCCGGCACTCCCGGCCTCACCCGCTCAACTTCTTCTTTAGCAACTCATTCACCTTGCCCGGATTCGCCTTTCCCCCCGACGCCTTCATCACCTGCCCCACCAGGAACCCCAGCACCTGCTGCTTCCCTTCCTTGAACTGCGCCACCTGCGCTGGATTCTTGGTCAATACCTCGTCGATGATCCCGCTCAAGGCCCCTTCGTCGGAAACTTGCGTCAGCCCCTTCTCCTGCACCAACTGTTCAGCCGATTTCCCGCTCGCGTAGAACTCCGGAAAGAGATCGCGGGCGACCTTCAGACTGACCGTGCCTCCCTCGACCAGCTTCAGGAGACTCACCAGGCGGGCTGGCGTCACCGGCGACTGAGCCGCATCGATGCCTGCCTGATTGAGCTCACGCGCCAACTCTCCCATCACCCAATTGCTCACGGTTTTGGGCTGGGGAAACAAGGCCACGCAGGCTTCGAAATAGTCCGCGACCGCCTTGGAGGCGGTCAATACTCCCGCATCATACTCGGGAAGCCCCAAATCCGCCACGAATCGTTGCTGCCTGGCCGTGGGAAGCTCCGGCAAGGTTGCTCTGATCGTCGTGATCCACTCGGCGGGCACCTCGACCGGTACCAGATCGGGATCGGGGAAGTACCGATAGTCGTGCGCCTCTTCCTTGCTGCGCATGGTCGCGGTGACGCCGCGGTCCGCATCCCAGAGCCTGGTTTCCTGATGGATCGTGCCGCCTTCGTTCAAGACCTTCGTCTGCCGCTTCACCTCATACTCGATCGCCTCTTTGGCGAACTTGAACGAGTTAATGTTCTTGAGCTCGACCTTGGTTCCGAACTGCGCCTGGCCGACCGGGCGCAAGGACACATTCGGCTCGCAGCGCAGACTGCCCTGTTCCATATTGCCGTCACAGACCCCCAGATAGACGAGCACATCCCGCAGCCCTTTCAAGTAGGCCACCACTTCGTCCGAGGAGCGCATGTCGGGCTCCGTCACGATTTCCAGCAGCGGCGTGCCCGCGCGGTTCAAATCCACCCGGCTGCCCTCGCCGCCTTCGTGGACGTTCTTCCCGGCATCTTCTTCCAGATGGGCGCGCCGGATGCGAATCTTCTTAGGACCGCCGCCGACGCTCACCTCGATCGTGCCATGCTCGCAGATCGGCGTCTCATACTGGGAAATTTGATAGCCCTTCGGCAGGTCGGGATAGAAGTAATTTTTACGCGCAAAAATGTTGGGGGTGCGAATGGTGCAGTTCAGCGCCACGCCCGTCCGCACCGCCATTTCCACGGCGGTCCGATTGAGCACCGGCAGCGTGCCCGGCAGTCCCAGGCAGACGGGACAGGTTTGGGTATTAGCCCCTTGGCCGAAGACCGTGCCGCACCCGCAGAACAGTTTGGACCGCGTCTGCAGTTGCGCATGGACCTCAAGGCCGATGACGGTCTCGTAGGCGATCACCCGTTCTTCTCGGGCGAGTAGCGCTCGCGCTCCCGTCGCATGGCTTCACGGCCGGCTTCCCAGGCTTCGGTCAGCATGGATTTCTTCTCCTGCACCACCTCCATGCCACGCTCCACGGCACGGTCCAGCGCCTGTCCGGCTTTCTCCGCCAAATCGCGGACGCCGTCTTCGGCCTTCCGCGCGTACCCGCGCAGCTGCTCGCGCGTCTCCCGGCCTGACTTCGGCGCGAGGAGCAGCGCAGCCGCCGCGCCGATCAAGGCCCCGCTCAGAAATGCCAACCCGACCGCACCCGGTGAAAATCCACGATCATCCGCCATTGGTGTGCCCTCCTTCTTCGCCCCGATGACGCATTCGTTCCTTGACGAACGATGTGGCCGCCTTGAAACCGGCCATCATGCTCGCCACATTCATCAGCAATCCGCCGCCCGCATTCCGCACGGTGTCGTGGACTTCCTGCACCGTATCCCCGACCGCGCCGATGGCGTGCAGCAGCCCGGAGGCATGCTCCAGCCCGCCGCGTGTCCGCTCCACCAGCTCTTTCACGTTGACGGACATCTCGCGCAGCTCTTTGAGCATGCTCGGCAGATCGCGATTCATCTGTGCGAGGAGCTGTTGCGATTGCCGGATGGTCCGCTTGAGCTCGACAAGCGCCGGCACGAGAAACCCGACCAGGACGGCGAAGGCGATGGCGACAAAGACGGCGGCAATTTCGACGATCATACAGCCTCCGCAATCAGTGAGGAGTCAGGAGCGAGAAGCAAGGAATGATACGGAGAACCCCTTACCCTCCAGACTGGCTATTGTACCCCTCATTCAGGTCGTTTTTCCAATCACTTAGGCCCGGATGACGGCTTTTTTCGCCTGCCAGTTGGTGGCCTGCTCATAGGCATGGGCCGCCCGGAGGATGACCTCTTCTTCGAAAGGCCGTCCGATCAGTTGCAGCCCGATGGGCAACCCGCCTTGGCTGAACCCGCAGGGGATGGCGATCGCCGGCAGACCGGCTAGATTGACCGAGATCGTATAGATATCAGACAAGTACATCTGGAGGGGGTCTTGAAGTTTCTCGCCCAACTTGAAGGCCGGCGTCGGTGTCACCGGCGTGACGATCAGATCGACCTCCTTGAAGACCGCGTCAAAGTCCTGTTTGATCAACGTCCGGACCGCCTGCGCCTTGCCGTAATAGGCCTCATAGTAGCCGGCGCTGAGAGCATAGGTGCCGAGCATAATACGTCGCTTCACCTCGGCGCCGAACCCCTCCGCCCGGGTCTTGAGGTACATTTCGGCGAGGTTCTTGGCTTCCTTCGAGCGAAGGCCGAACCTCACGCCGTCGTAGCGGGCCAAGTTGGAACTGGCTTCCGCCGTCGCGATCAGATAGTAGGTGGCCACCGCCGCATCCGTGCGCGGCAGACTGATCTCCTTGATCTCCCCGCCCAGCGTTTTGAGCTCCTCGATCGCCGCCCGCACGGCTTGCTCGACCTGTGGATCCAGCCCCTCGGCGAAAAATTCCCGAGGCACACCGACCCGGAGTTTCTTCAGGTCTTTCTTCTTGAAGGCCCGCAGATAATCCGGGACAGCGACATCCGCCGACGTGGAATCCATGCCGTCACGTCCGGCGATGACGTTCATCAGCAGGGCCGCATCCGTGACGCACTTGGTGATGGGTCCGATCTGATCGAGGGACGAGGCAAAGGCCACCAAGCCGTAGCGAGAGACACGCCCGTAGGTGGGCTTGAGCCCCACCACGCCGCAAAAGGCCGCCGGCTGCCGGATGGACCCGCCGGTATCGGATCCCAGCGCCGCCGCGCACTCGTCGGCCGCCACCGCCGCCGCGGACCCGCCGCTCGAGCCGCCCGGCACATGCGCGAGATTCCAGGGATTGCGGCTTGGGCCGAAGGCCGAGTTTTCGGTCGAGGACCCCATCGCAAACTCGTCGAGGTTGGTCTTGCCGATGAACAGCGCCCGATTGGCCCGCAGCTTGGCGACCACGGTTGCGTCATAGGGCGGCACGAATTGCTCCAGCATCCGCGACGAACAGGTGGTCCGCACCTGATCGGTACAGATGTTGTCCTTGATCGCCAGCGGCATCGCCATGAGCGGCAACGTCTTTCGCCAGGACTTCAACGACTCGTCGATCGCCCGCGCCTCCGCTGTCGCCGATTCCTGCAGGGTGGTGACGTAGGCCCGTACCTTGGGCTCGACCTGATTGATGCGGAGAAAATAGGCGCGCACGATCTCGGCGGCGGACACCTCGCCGGCGACGAATTTTCGTTGGAGTTCGTGCAGAGTGAGTTTGTGGAGGGACATACCTGGGGAAGGCACGAGGCGCGGGGCTATGGGTATCAAGGGGCCATGGGCTCTAGGCTAGGGGCTATAGTAAGAGCTCGGTCTCTCACCCATTGCCCATTGTCTCTCGCCAATTGCCGACTGCATACCGATCGCCCAGCGCCGCTAGCCCTTGTTCAGGATGTGGTTCTTGTCATCGACACGGATGATCTTCGGGACGTGCCGCTTGATTTCCTCCTCGGCGTAGTACTCGTAACAAAAGATGATGATCTGATCGCCCACCGCGCCCTTGCGGGCCGTCGGACCGTTCAGCACGATTTCGCCGCTCCCGCGGCGCCCGGCCATTGCGTAGGTGGTGAACCGCTCGCCGTTGTTGAGATTCGAGATGACGATGGCTTCATAAGGCAGGATGCCCGCGGCATCCAGCAGGTCTTCATCCACGGTCAAGCTGCCTTCGTACTCCAGGCAAGCCTCCGTCACGGTCGCGCGGTGAATCTTGGAACGCAGCATTTGTCGGAACATGTATTCAACTCCAGTTAGGAGTTAGCAGTAAGGAGTTCGATCCCAAAGCGGCGCCTCCCGATTACTGACTCCTTACGATTTACTGCTCACCGATAATTTTCGGTACGCCGAAAAACCCTTCAGCCGGCTGCGGCGCATTCGCCACAGCCCGGTCGACGGGCAACGAGGCCTTCGCCACATCGTCCCGAAACGCCTTCGTCGCTCCCAACACCGTCGCCGCCGGCGCGACGCCGGACGTGTCCAAGGCCCTCAGTTGTTCCACATAGGATAGAATGGCACTCAACTGGTTTGCAAACATCTCCTTCTCGGCCTCGGAGAGGTCCAAACGGGCCAGGGTGGCCACATGCTCCACTTCCGTCCGCGACAGCGCCATAGCGGGGTTAGTCTAAAAGTCGGGCGCTGAAAAGTCAAAAGCCGGAAGGCCCTTGCGGGCCCTCCGGCTCTTTCTTTGCAGACCGATCGAACGATGGCAATTGAGGCGGCCAACGCTCCGGCCGAACGAAGGTCGAGGCTGAAGTTAAGGCTGAGGGAAGGAGGATGCAGAAGGACGATCTTTCGAATGCGCTCTTTTCAGTCTTTTTTTGTCACCCTTAACCTGAGCCTTAACCTATGACTCCGCTCATTCCACCGTGACGCTCTTGGCCAGGTTGCGTGGCTTGTCCACGTCGCAGCCCCGCAGCACCGCCACATGGTAGGCCAAGAGCTGCAAGGCCACCGTGAAGAGAATGGGGGTCAGCACGGCCGGCACGTCCGGAATCGTGAAGACCGAGTCGGCCGCCTTGCCCAGCTCGCGCTCCCCTTCCGTCACAAACGCGAGGACAGGCGCTCCCCGGGCTTTGACTTCCATCAGATTGCTGACGGTTTTTTCGTAGAGGCGATCGCGCGGCGCCATGACCACCACGGGCATGTCCTTGTCGATCAGTGCGATCGGCCCGTGCTTCATCTCGCCGGCGGCATAGCCTTCGGCGTGGATGTAGGAGATCTCCTTGAGCTTCAAGGCTCCCTCGAGCGCGATGGGATAATTGATCCCGCGCCCCAAATACAGGAAGTTGCGCTTGGTGTGATAGCGCTTGGCCATCGAGACGAGTTCCGCTTCTCGGCCGAGCACCCGCCGCACGAGCGCCGGCAGCATGACAAAGCGATCCAGCCAGACCTTCCCTTCCTCGATCGAGATGGCGTTGCGCATCCGCCCCAAGTGCAAGGCCAGGAGATAGAGGGCCGTGAGCTGTCCCGTAAAAGCCTTGGTGGACGCGACGCCGATCTCCGGCCCGCAGTGCGTGTAGAGCACATCGTCCGATTCGCGGGCCAGCGTACTGCCGACGACGTTGACGATGGACAACACGCGGGCGCCGCGCCGTTTCGCTTCGCGCGCCGCCGCCAGCGTATCGGCCGTCTCGCCCGACTGTGAGATGGTGATGAACAGGTCGTCCTTCTCCACCAGCGGATCGCGGTAGCGGAACTCGGACCCGATATCGACCTGCACCGGCATTCGGATCATCTCTTCGAAGAGGTACTTGCCGACCAACCCGGCGTGCCAGGAGGTGCCGCAAGCCACGATCCAAATCTTGCCGGCCTTCGCGAATTGCTCCTTGGTCATCGAGACATCCGGCACATCCGCCTCGCCGGTCTCGAAGGAGTATCGCCCGCGGAGCGTATCCAAAATGGTTTGGGGCTGCTCGTGAATTTCCTTCAGCATGAAGTGCGGGTACCCGCTCTTTTCGGCCGCGTCCGCATCCCAGGTCACTTGAGACACGGGGCGGGTCACCGGCCGGCCGTCCGCCAGCATCACCTCCACGCTCGACTTGGTGACGACCGCGATGTCCCCCTCTTCCAGATAGGTCACGTCGCGCGTATGGGTCAGCATGGCCATCACGTCGGACGCGACGAACGACGCGCCCTTGTGCTGGCCGATGACGAGCGGGCAGCCGGACCGGGCGACCACCATCTTGTCTGGCTCGATCTCGCAGATCGCCGCGATCGCGTAGCTGCCGTGAATCTGCGCCGTCGCCGCGCGGACCGACTCCACGAGGCTCAGTCCCTTTTTCAAGTGGCTGTTGATGAGGTGCGCCACGACTTCCGTGTCCGTTTCGGATTCGAATGTGTAGCCGTCCCTCTGCAACTGTTGCCGGAGGGGGACGTAATTCTCGATGATGCCGTTGTGGACCAGCACGCAAGGCCCCGATCGATGCGGATGGGCGTTCGCTTCCGACGGCTTCCCATGGGTGGCCCAACGGGTATGCCCGATGCCGATTTCGCCGGTGAGCCCCTTTTCGCTCAGTGACTTCTCCAGATTGGCCAGCTTGCCGACGCTGCGGCGGACAGCGATCTTCTTGCCCTGCAGCACGGCCACGCCGGCCGAGTCATAGCCGCGATATTCCAGGCGCCGAAGGCCTTCGATCAGAATCGGCACCGCCTCGTCATTGCCCACGTAGCCGACAATGCCACACATGGCCTATTTCTTCCCCCGCTTTTTCATCGACCTCGATCCAGCGGGCTTGGATGGTGGGGCCTTAGATTGAGCTCGCGCCGGAGGCCTCGTGCCCCGCGCCTCGCGCCCGCCTCCCGAGGCTTGCAACTGCCGCCGCTTTTCCGCCCAACCCGGGATATTGACCTGACGCGCCCGGGCCACCACCAGCGCGTCCGCGGGGACGTCATCCGTAATGCTGGACCCGGCCGCGACGATGGCCCCCTTTCCCACCGCCACCGGGGCGATCAACTGCGTGTCGCTGCCGATAAACACCCTATCCTCGATGATGGTTTCATGCTTCTTGAACCCATCGTAGTTGCACGTGATGGTGCCGGCCCCGATGTTCACGTCTTTGCCGATCTTGGCGTCGCCGAGATAGGTGAGATGGTTGGCCTTGGTCCCCTCTCCCAGTTCGGACTTCTTGATCTCGACGAAATTGCCGACCTTTGCGGAGCGGCGCAGCACCGCGCCCGGCCGCAGGTGAGCAAACGGGCCGACGGTCGTGTCGTCTTCCAATCTAGCTTCACGCAACACACAACTGTCTTGCACGACCACCCGCTGCCCGAGCACGCAGTCCGTCACGCGGCTGTGCGAGCGCACCACGCAGTCTTCACCGAGGATCGTCCGTCCTTCGAGTGTGATATGCGGATGGAGCACGGTGTCTCGGCCGATCTCCACGCCGTGGTCGATCCAGGTGCTGCCCGGATCCAGCAGGGTCACTCCGGCGTCCATCCAGCGCTGGGCGATGCGGCCGCGGATGACCCGTTCCGCCGCCGCCAACTGCTGCCGCGTATTGATGCCCATCCCCTCGTCAACGTCCGCGGCAATGAGCGCCGATACCCGGCGGCCCTGCGTGACGGCCATCTCGATAATGTCGGTCAGATAGTATTCCCTTTGCGCATTCTTGGGCTGCAGGTGCGAGAGCGCTTCGAACAGGAAGGGGCCGTCCACGACATAGGTGCCGACATTGATCTCATCGATGCCGGCTTCGGCCGGAGAGGCGTCCTTGTCTTCCACGATCCGCAGCACATCCATCGCATCCGTGCGGCTCTCGCTCCGCACCACCCGTCCGTACCCGGAAGGATCCGGCAGGTGCACCGTCAGCAAGGTCACGGCGGCCCGCTCGCGCTCGTGCATACGCAACAGGGCGCGCACCGTGTCCTCCGAGAGCAGCGGCGTGTCGCCGTTCAAGATCAGGTAGGCGCCCGCCGGGCCGTCCGACATCTGCCGAAAGACATCCCGCGCCTGCATGACGGCGTGCCCCGTGCCCAACTGCTGGGCCTGCACGGCAAAATGCACGGGCGCCAACTCGGCGCTCGGCTGGCCGTTGGTGCACCCAAGGGGCGACTCGCGCATGGCGTGCAGGCGATCACGGCTGGCGGTCGCCGCGCAGTGGGCTTCCACCACCGATTTGACCTGTCCCCCCTGATGTCCCACGACCACGACGACGCCACGGTTCGCCAGACGCTGCGCCACATCGACCACGTAGAGCACCATCGGACGGCCGGCGATCGGGTGGAGCACCTTCCCCAACTTGGACCGCATGCGCTTGCCAAGCCCGGCGGCCATGACGATCGCGCCGATGCTCTGCGCGCGAACGCCGCGGCCCTGCCCGCCCGATTCAGCCGCATCGCCCGGTTCGAGCACCGTTCCTTTTGAGTGAAGCGTCATCGCGTCGGCACCTCGACTTGGCTCGGCATGGTACGCATCCCCATCTGCGGCGGCTGAGTCGGCACATAGAGCCCGCCGGATACAATCAGCTTCATCGCTTCTTCCACGCTCATCTCCACCGGCGTCACCTCACGCTCCGGGACCAGCAGGAAGTAGCCGGAGGTCGGATTCGGCGACGTGGGCACATAGACGTTCAACAGCGGCTCCGGCGAAAACGATTGCAACTCGCCCTGCGTGACCCCGGTCACGAAGGCGAAACAATAATGCCCGTTCTTCGGAAATTGAATCAGCACCACGCGGTTGTATTTTTCGCGCTCCTTGAAGGAAAGAATATCCATCATGGACTTGAGCGTCGAGTAGATGCCGCGCACGACCGGCACCCGATCCAGCGTATCCTCCCATAATTTGACGATGCGACGTCCGATGAAATTGGCCGCCGATACCCCCACGAGAAAGATCAGCGCAATGAGGGTGACGATACCCAGCCCCGGGATATAGGAGGCCGGGGTCAAATACCGGCTGACAACATCCCCTAATATTCCATCGACAGCTACGAACAGAGTCTTGAGGACTAAAACCGTGCCCCAGATAGGTGTGACCACCAGCAGGCCGGTCAGGAGGTACCGTTTGAGGGCGGTTCTAAGGAGTTTCACGGGGGCTCCGAGCTCGGTTGATCTTACTGGCTTTGCCCAAGCCCCGCAAGCTTTTCTTGCTATTTTCAAGCACTTGGACTAGCATCCGACCATTTTTGTCAGGCCAAAATCACGGTGAAACCCCAGGGCAGGCAGAGCCGACCAGGACGAGGACTCTTCATCACCGGGGAAGGGGTGGAGGGGAGCGGAAAAACCACCCAGCTTCACCGACTGGCCACTTCCCTGTGCGCCCAAGGGTATAAGATCGTGGAGACTCGGGAGCCCGGGGGGACCCCTGCGGCCGAGCAGATCCGCCAGCTTTTGCTCGAGACCCAAGGGGATGCCTCCCCCTCACTCCTCCCGTGGTGCGAAGCCTATCTCGTCCTGGCGGCCCGGACCCAGCACGTGGCGCAAGTGATTCGTCCCGCCCTCCGGCGAGGCGCTATCGTTGTCTGCGATCGATTCGTCGACTCCACCCTCGCCTACCAGGGCTATGGACGAGGCCTTCCGGTGGCGCTTTTGCGGAAACTGAATGCCCTGGCCACGGGCGGCGTCTCGCCTGACCTGACCCTCTTGTTCGACCTGCCGGTTGGTGTAGGATTAGCCCGGCGCCGGAAAGGCCGCCTGGAAGAAACCAGGATCGACCGCGAGAGCCAGCGGTTTCATGAACGCGTGCGTCGCGGCTTTCTGGCCCTGGCAAAACGGGACCGTGGGCGCATCCGAGTGATCGATGCCGGCCGGCCGCCCGAGGCCGTGGCGGAACAGGTGCGGCAGGTGGTGGCACGGGCGTTGACACGAAAACGTTCCCGCGACTGACAACGTATCGCGGATCGCCCAGAGCTTTATTGTTACTCGTTCCGTGTTACTCATGACTCGTCACTGTTGATGCCATGCCCTTCTCTGACATTATCGGTCACGAGCGGCCCATCGCGTTTCTGAAAACCGCGCTCGGAAACGGCCAACTCGGCCACGCCTACTTGTTGTACGGCGCGGATGGGATCGGGAAACGACAGGTGGCCTTCCGGCTCGCGCAGGCCATTCTGTGCGAGCGGAACGTCAACGAGTTGGAAGCCGATTCCTGCGGAGCCTGTCGCGGCTGTCTCCAAGTCATCACGCGCACGCATCCTGATTTTCTCCTGATCGAACCGGACCCCGAGCAGGCCACCCCGCTGATCAAAATCGAGCAAATCCGCGAACTGGAATCCCAGGTCGTCTACCGACCGCTAATCGCCGCGCGGAAGGTCTTCATCGTGGACGAGGCGGACCGCCTGACGATCGGCGCAGCGAACGCGCTGTTGAAGACGCTGGAAGAGCCGCCCACCCACGCGTTGTTCCTTCTGGTCACCAGCCGGATCGACGCCCTGCCGGCCACCATCCGATCACGTTGTCAGCGACTGCGCTTTTCTCCGCCGAGCGAAGACCAGGTGCGGCGCACGCTCACGGCCCAGCTCGGCTGGTCCGCCGCTGACGCACAATTCGTCACCATGTTGACCGAGTCCCGCATCGGCCTGGCGCTCAAGGGAGATCCGGCTACCTTACGCACTCAGCAGGAGGAATTCTGTACCCTTGCCGAGGCCAAAGCGCTGCAGTCCTCCGCGTCCGTCCTGACCATGGCGGAAACGCTCCATCGGGCTGAGCGTGCTCCGGAAGCCCTGACTTGGCTTGCCCGCTGGGTTCGCGACTTGATCCTCATCAGAACCGGTGCCGGGCCCGAGTTGCTGATCAATCAGAACCGCCGCTCCGCCCTCGAACAGGGCGCGCGCCCTGACCAACTCGACGGCCTCCTCGATCTCTACGCCACCATCGACCAGATGGAGCGCTCCGCCACCCGCAATCTGAATCTGCAACTCGCGCTCGAATCGGTCCTGCTGCAACTCCGTGACATCCTCGTGCCGGCACAAGCTGCATTTAAGAGGTCATAGCCACCATTCTCCCGCATCCTCACCGATAAGTACCAAGAATCCCCTCGATTGAGCCAGCCTATTGTTTGAGCGCCATCATTCCTAGGCCAACGTATGGCTATGCCATCTGCAGATTCGGCTGATCCCGATGTGAACAGTATTTGGTTTCTATCTAACTGCCCCGACTGGAAGGGTGGGCGCGACGGGCGCGCGTCATGGCGAAATTTATGAATAGAAGAGCAGTAAAAATGCCGCTGGGACGGCTTCGCGCTCCCGCGCGGCTTCATAGGCGCAGCGGCAAATATTCGGCTTACATCGCATCATGACGCAGCCCTGAACGTCCGCCCTTCGTCAGTCGGGGCTGCATTCCTCTTCTGGCATTCGCCCACCCAACCTGGTATCTTTTCGCACCACGCATATGGCCAACCTCTTTTACCTCACCACGCCCATTTACTACGTCAACGACGTGCCGCATATCGGGCATGCGTATACGACCATTGCCGCTGATGTGCTGGCGCGCTATCACCGGCTGATCGGCGATGAGGTCTTCTTCCTCACCGGGCTCGATGAGCACGGCCAAAAGGTCCAGCAGGCGGCCGCCAAGGCAGAGGTAGAGCCACAGGCCCACTGTGATCGGCTGGCGCCGCAGTTTGAGCAACTTTGGATCAAGCTGAACATCTCGAACGACGGCTTTATCCGCACCACACAGGCACCGCACAAGGCCTATGTCCAGCAAGCCCTCCAGACCCTCTACGATCAGAAACTCATCTATTCCGCCGAGTACAGCGGCTGGTACTGCACCTTCGACGAGCGATTCTGGACTGAAAAGGACGTGGTTCGACAAGGCTCACCACTGGTGGTTCGAGAGGGCTCACCACAGGGAGAGCAACTGCTCTGCCCGGACTGTAAGCGGCCGATCGAGCGCCTGAGCGAGCGCAATTATTTTTTCAAGATGAGCCAGTACCAGGATCGGCTCATCGATCACATCCGGTCCCATCCCGAGTTCATTCGCCCGCAATCACGATGCAACGAAGTCCTGGGTTTTCTGCAGAAGCCGCTCGAAGACCTGTCCATTTCTCGCCCCAAGTCCAGGTTGTCCTGGGGCATCGAGCTGCCCTTCGATCGGGACTACGTGACGTACGTCTGGTTCGACGCGCTGGTGAATTATCTGTCCGGTCCGACCTATCTCGGTGCGGCCCCTCATCCAACCCGCTTCTGGCCCGCCTCGCTGCATCTTGTCGGAAAAGATATTCTCACCACCCACGCGGTCTACTGGTCGACCATCCTCATGGCATTGGGGCGACCGCTTCCCTCCACCATCTTTGCGCATGGCTGGTGGACCGTGAACGGCGAGAAGATGTCCAAGAGCCGAGGGAACGTCGTTGATCCCTATGCCGTCGTCGATAAGTTCGGCGTCGACGCCTTCCGGTACTTTGTCTTGCGGGAAGTGCCGTTCGGCCACGACGGCGATTACTCCCGTGAGGGCATGATCGGCCGAATCAACAGCGAGCTGGCCAACGG
>FKKE01006273.1_pt1 | contig 18997 bp, 21 predicted proteins | sample 1106331 | NCBI WGS metagenome assembly FKKE01 (sample SAMEA3931202, study PRJEB13176) | freshwater metagenome | biome: Drinking water system; feature: drinking water; material: freshwater | place: China | collected 2013-02-06 | reverse complement strand
GCATGCCTACTACGCAGAAGGGTACATGAACGGCGACTTCTTCAACCAGAAGTCGATCCGTGGGGACAAGGGTCCGGGCGTCGTACTCGTGTCGGCAGAAGCCTTCTACGACTAACAGTCGCGCCAACCGTGTTCAAGTCGAGGCGCGTGGCGCCAGGCCACGCGCCTCGATTGAGGTTCAACCATGTCTACACTCTACACCGTCACGTTGATGGAGCGTATGATCGCGTGCCTAGTCGACTGTGCATTAGGCTACGATGGCCCAGACTCACAACGCACAGACGGTCGTGTCGTTCGTGGGCTCGCGAGACGCAAGCTCGTCACAGTCGATCTCCCTAATGGGGTGTCAGCCTTCCGCCTGCTCTCGCCGGATCAGGTCAACCTCACTCGGCATGGCCGACTGCTAGTCGACTACCTAGCCTCAATCAGTGCCACCGAACGCGAAGACGCCAGCGCCGAGCCCGCGCGTGTCTGACCAAAGCCATGACCTTCGTTGGACTGTCACGCCCAACAATCGAGCCACGTACGTTGGGCGCGAAGTGTGATGAATGCCCGTTACGTTGCGTTGCAGACGCGGGCAAGGCAGTTGGGCCACGCTACGCACAGCCCAGTCGATTCGCGACTGGCAACACCCCGACGCCGCAACGCACAGCCCTAATCATCATCGCTGAAGCCCCAGGCCGCAACGAAGAACGTGAAGGTGTGCCCTTGATCGGCGAGTCTGGCAAGCTGCTAGACGAGATGGTCAACCGATTCGCGTTCGACACCTCGACCCTCCACAAGTCGAACGCGCTACTGTGTAGACCCGATCGCTACCTCACACCCAAGGAATGGCGCCAAGCGATCAAGGCTTGTCAACCTAGGCTGCAAGCTGAACTCACTGCCGTCACCGAAGCAAGTCAGTGCCGTACCCTCTACCTACTCGGCGCGCGTGCGCTACAGACAGTCTGCGGTAAGGCCAAAATCTTCGATTGGGTAGGTACACCGTACCTCGACCCGATCAAGGCGTTCGCGGGCTACAGTGTTATCGCTACACTACACCCTGCGTTTGTGTTACGCGAGTCAGCCTACAGGCCAGTGCTCGCAATCCACACACTCCGCGCGATCCAACTAGCGGAGGGATCGCTCAAGCCGTGGACCTGGCCAGCAACCGCGATCGGATCTGGCCCGGACGTAGAAGCGATGCTCGAAGACATCGCCCAACGTAGTCTGCCCATCGGTGTTGACGTCGAAACACACGGTCGAGATCCACTAACCGCACCACTGCTGAATGTCGGGATCGCAGATGCACATGCGATGGTCTCGGTTGACTGGACTACCGCAAGCGATCGACTGAAAGCTCTAGCGATCAGCATCCTGCAGAGTCAGCAACCGAAGGTCTACCAGAACGGTCAGTTTGACCTAATCTCACTCGCAACACACGGGATCATCGCCAACAACTATGCGTTCGACACACTCCTAGCACACTACCTAGCAGCGCCGGGAGTCAAGCACAGTCTCGATTTCATCGCCTGCATCGAGTTCTCGCTTCTGCGTTGGAAACAAGAGTTTCGCCTCAGCACTGACGATGCTGGCACCGATCGATTCATCGCAGCAGACCCTACCGAACGCGCACTCTACAACGCCCGTGACGCGTGGGTAACTGTGTTGCTTGAACCGATCCTGCGTCGCAGACTCAAGCAAACACACAACGGCGAAGAACTCTACGCCACGCTTCATCAGCTAGCGATCATCGCGATCAGCATGCGGACTACTGGGATCGCGGTCGATCCTGCCAAGCTCACAGCGCACAAGTTTGACCTTCAACGTAAGCTAGTTAACTGTGATCGTGAGATCGAGAAACTCACCCGTGAGCTTGGGTTCGACGGCTTCAACGTCCAAGCCAAAGCCCATTTGACTCACTTGTTCTTCGACCGATTCGGACTTAAGCCACTAGCTAGGTCAGTCAAGACCGGTCAACCCAAAATCGACACAAAGCTGCTGTCAAGCCTGATTGCACACCCGAACCGTCAAGTGTCTGCGCTCGCACGCTTGATCCTCAAGCGGCGCAAGGCTAAGACGCTGATGAAGTACGTCACGCTTACGACTTCAAACGGCATCGTACACCCGACCTGGAACCCACAAGGGGCGCGCACTGGACGATGGTCGAGTCAGCGACCGAACATGCAGAACTTCCCACAACCGCGCTACAAAGTCGGCGCACGTGGGAACAAGCTACTAGTTCAGCCTGGCATGCGGAATGTGTTCTGCGCCAGACCTGGCCACTTGCTGATCACAGCAGACTACTCACAGCTTGAGTTGCGTCTGATCGCGTTGGCCAGTGGCGATCGCAAGCTGCTCGCGTGGTACGCAGACGGGATCGATGTCCACACTCTCAACGCACGCGATCTCTTCGGTTGCGATGTACCACTGCCGAATCAACGTGTGCTCGCCAAGAACTTCGTCTACAACGCCAACTACCTAGGGTCTGCGGAAACGATCTGGAAGCTACTGATCGTTGAGTTCCCTGAACTCACACTCTACCAGGTCAAGCGTCTACTCGCAGCATGGTTCGCCGCACACCCCGACATCCGCGCTTGGCATGCGCGCATCCTCGATCGTGCAGCACGACTACACTATGTAGAGTGCGAGTTGAGCGGTCGTCGGCTGCACTTCCTTGACGGCAAGATCGAGGGTACGAAGGTCGCGAATCACCCGATTCAGACCGGCGCAGCATGGTTGATCAATCGCGCGCTGATCGCGATCTACCAGGCGATCCGCGCAGCGGTCATTGCGAGTCTACGCAAGTCACGAGTGTTGACTCAAGTGCACGATGAACTAACTTGCGAAACGATTGCCAGACGACCTGAGGCGCACGCCTTACTCGACCTAATGCACGCATCTATGGAGCAGACGGTCGAACTCGCTGGGCGCAAGATGACATTCCCAGTCGAGTTCAAGATCGGCGTCAACTGGGGTGAAAGCAAGCCGTGCAAGACACTTGCAGAAGCACGGGCAGAGATCGACAGGCTGTGTGCGTAAACAACGAAAAATGACAGTCGCGGGCTTGTCGCGGACTGTACAGTGACTAGACTGTAGCAAGGTCGACAGACCGACCGACCGACCGAAAGGGAGCAAACATGGCAAAGCCGATCGAGTTCATCTACGTTCCTGGACAGGCTGTACAGATCGCGAAGTATGCAACGACGCGGGCTCAGTATCGTGAGTTTTGCGAAGCAACAAATCGTAAACTCCCACCGTGGCCCGAAGACTGGGATGATCAGTGCCCGGCAACGAACGTGACCGCGTTCGACGCTGAAGCTTACTGTGTGTGGTACGGGGAGAAGATCGGTAAGACAGTCCGTCTGCCAACGGAAGCCGAACTACTCGCGGTCATGCCCGAGTCATGTCCCAAAACCGATTCGTGGGAGCCTGGCAAGAAAGGACCCTTGCCGGTCGGATCGGTGCCCGAGTCAGTCTCGAAGTACGGGCACTATGACCTGCTTGGGGGTGTCTGGGAATGGACTGCGGCAGATACGGGTGAAGGCCCAGGATGATTGAGTAGACCGCGCCACCACAACGCAAACCCAAACCGAGTGAGGGTGCTAGATGAACGTCCGACGTATAGTTAGGGGCGGAAGCTGGGCAGGTGACGACGGACCTTACACCGAAGCGTCTAGTCGGTTTTGCTTCGTGCTCCCCTACCAGCACAGCAACGTTGGGTTCCGCTGCGCACTAGCCCATAACGCGCTACGTATAGTAAGGGGCGGGTGCTGGCTCACCGAAGATGCGAGGGTCCTACGCGCGACCTACCGGTTCAGGCGCGATCCCAGGAATCGGCACGACCTTTTCGGTTTTCGTTGTGCGACACAACAACCACCGGGATCGCATCGTGTATCGCGTGGCGGTTTCGCGCCAGGGTTCCAGAACGTCGTTGGCGGTTTCCGCTGCGCACATGAGCCAACAACTGGGCTGCGTAAAATCGTACCCGGAAGTTGGGAGAGTCTCGGTTTTCGTTGCGCGTTACACAGTCCACCTACTGAGATCAGTGAAGCCAAAGCTCGGTCACTCGCAGCCTTCCGATCTGTCATAGGCGGAAACGATGAACCACAAACGTAACCGCAACCGAGGTCCACGAAACGGCGAGAACAGCGCTGCCCAACGCAGACTGCGGTGTGCAGAACTAAAGCTCCATGGGATGTCAGTCTTAGAGCTAGCATCGTACTTCGGTGTCACACGCCAACGTGTCTATCAGTGGCTCGCAGAGCAAGCCCACCTCGATGAGTACGGTACACTCCCGACTAAACGCACGAACCAACCTGTCATCACGCACCTTCGTGAACTACACAACATCGCGCGATGCGGTGTCGCTGTAGTCTCCCAGCTACCACAGCAACCTAAGTTGCAGAGGTTCTACGTTACAGGCGAACTCACAGATCGGTTCGCCGCCATGACCTGTCCAGAGTGCAGAAAGACCGTCCTAGCGACACGGGAACTCGCAGAAATCAGGCGTGAACTAAGGCGCCTCGCACTCATACAGAAAGGGTAGATCCATCATGCGTTACTTCGAGCCCTTCATCGGTGGAGGCGCAGTGTGCTTTAGTCGCTACGGTGTGCCCAGTCCCTTCAAATGGACAGGTGGGAAGCGTCGTTTGCTGCCTGAGATCGTCGCTGCATTCGGTGACCGCTGGACCCACCGTGCAGACTGTCACATCAGCGACATGAACGCCGACCTGATCAACGTCTACCACGTCATGCGTGACAACAACGATGAACTCCGCGAACGGCTAGAAGCCTACCAGAACCTCTACGATCTAGCCGTACATGAAGGTCTGTCACGAGGGCATGGACTAGACTGTGCGCAGGATCTCTTCTACTCGATCCGCGCCGTCGATCCCACTGGTCTAACACAAGTCGAGCAAGCAGCACGACTGATCTTCTTGATCCAAACGTGCTTCAACGGACTGTACCGTGTGAACCAACGTGGCAGCTTCAACACGCCATACGGTAAGTACAGACGTGCGACGATTGTTGCTCCAACACTCAAGCTGTGCGGTCAGGCTCTGCGCGACTGTCACATCGCACAAGGTGACTTTGAGGTAACGACATCCGGCGCGAGCGATGGGGACCTAGTGTACTTCGATCCGCCCTACATCCCGATCAGCGCAACGTCAGCCTTCACCGGCTACACCGCTGCAGGCTTCACCATGGCCGATCAAGAACGCCTAGCATGGTGGTTCACGACACTCGTTGCCCGAGGCGCAACTTGTGTTGCAAGCAACGCCTACTCGCCCACCGTCGTAAGTCTGTACTCCGAGCACACCCTGTACGCACTCACCACGCAACGCACTCAAGCTGCCATGTCGGGATCGCGTGGCGCGATCCAGGAGTACCTGATCGTCGGCGGTAAGTCATGACACCCGACGACCTACCGCACTTCTCGATCACGGACTGGATACGTGACAGTGCGTCAGTCCTACGCGCAGCACATACACACGGCTACGCCAAGGTTTTCGGGCCCGAACCCGACTGTGCGTTGCTAGTCACGATCACAGCACCTTCACGCCAGACTGGAGACCCTTCGCATGGGCTATACACTTGCGAGGCATGCGGCTTCTCGTACCCGATCGCTGGCCTAGAACTCGACCTAACGCCCGATACACTGGCCACAGAGCAACCCACTAGCAATGCCTGCTGCACCGCACGCACTGACCGCAAGCCAGGTTGACAGCGTTTCGCACGCTGGACACTGAGGGCACGCAGGGCAGATCACTAGATCTGCAATCCGCACAGGATCGCGGGCAGCAAGCCGTGCTTCTAACGCAACAACGTAGGCGTGTGCTTCACGGGCTCGACACTCCCAGACTTCAGCGGCGAACCTCAACTGTGCCTCGCATGGCGTGATGATCGGCGCCCGACGACACTCGTTCGGTGCGTCAGCAGGGATGCCTCCACACTTGCTGATGTAGCTAGGGAGGCTAGGAAGACTAGCCGCAGTCGAAGTTACAGTCAGCGCCACAATCAGCGTCGGGACGGTGGCCATTCATCCTCCCGCGCACTGTCCACAACGTCAGCAGCAGACCGAGCATCGCTAGCAACTGTACCAGGACTGGTCACACGTGCCAGGTCGTCAGTCAACTTGCGTTGCGCTGCATCGTCAGCTTGCATGATCGTCCCGAGCACACCTTGTGCTGCTTGCGCTTGCCTACGTCTGGCGTGTTCGATCTCACGTCGTTGTGCGACTTCACGCCTGCGGTCGAGGTAGGTCCAAAGTGCCCCAACAATCGCCGCTAGTGCAGCTACGATCGTGCCGATTGTGACCATCATGGGCTCACCGTCGGGGTAGAGTGCGCAACCGCAACCGCAGACCTGGCCCGCACCCCGTCAACGTACGCAGTGCCACCGGATCCTAGTGAGAGTACAGCCCCTAGAACTAGGACTAGATCGCGGTCAGTGTCTGCACTACCGCCAGTCAGCCGATTTGCGACGAACAAGCCCGCACACGCAACAACACCGATCACAGTCAGTGTCCACTTCGCCCGTGTCCACAGTGGCCTGCTTTCGCTCGCAAGCATCGCTCCTAAGTCTCGCATCGATCACTCCTCACTCATCGTTCAGTCGTCTTCGTTCGCTGCGATCCCGGGCGTCGAACCGCTCCCGCATCGCGCGCAAGTCAGCTTGCATTTCGATCAGTGCGTCACGCACCTGCGCCAGTGTCCGGCGCACTTCAGAGTGTTCGGCCTGTACAGCCTGAAACTCTGCCTGCCACTTGATCGACTGTGCTACGTGGATACGGTAGTCTGCCTCAAGCGCACTGACCTTGGCGGTTAGTTGGATCACGTTGTCGCGCACCACATACGCAGTCCCGATCGCGCCTGCGAGAACGACCGCAGTGCCTACTGACGCGCTAGCAATCTTGATCAACTCGCTTAGGTTGCGTTGCTCCCGCTCCCGCTCAATCACGTACCCGCTCCCTTCTGCTCACCGTTGTTGATCAACTGTACTCCAACACCGACTAGCATCATGCGAAGCTTCTCGCGCACGCGATCCATGTTGAGATTCGGGCATGACTTCCGGCCATGCCCCTTGGCCACCTCGACCGGTGTCTCGCAGTGTCCTAGCACGTCGTTGAAGGTCGAACCGTTGCGTAGGCAGACACCGATCACTAGCGCATACATCGATGTCAGTTGGCGCCGCGTGAATGTGGCCTTCCCGATCAAACAGATCCCGACCGCATCGTTGCTCCCTTGCGCATGCGCACCGATCTCATGCTCGTACCTCGCGGTCACGATCTGACCATCACGCATCGGATCGTAGTCACGTTCGTGTCGGGAGGTAGTCCAACCGTTTTCGATCACGTAGTGGTACCCGATCGCCGTCAGCCCACGGTCCGGATCGCGTCGCTTGAACCCGCGCGCGGCATGCCACTCATCGATCAGTTGGACAGTCCCGAAGCTAGAGTCAGAACAATGCAAGATGACTTGACGCGACAAGACTCACACTCCTAGCAGCACGCATGCCGCACAGCCTAGAACACACCCGAGGATGACGCCCAACATGAAGGCAAACGTCATTCCCCAGACAACATACTCTGGCGGTTCCCGATCATCGCGATCATGGTGCATCGATCTCAAAGTCGCCTGCCTCCATATTAGTTGCGGTCCCGTCGACGCCAAGCGAGCCTTGATCGTCGAGTGTCGGGAACGAGTCACCTGCAGCGTCGCCACCTCGAATCCACCAAATCGGTGCCAGTGGCGCTAGACTCGCGGGCTTGCCGCTACGGTAGATCCAGTTGATTTGTGTCGCGGTCAGCACAGACGAGAACATCGCTACCTCATCTAGGTTGCCACGATAGTTCCGCGTCCCACCAGAATCTCTACCTCGACCTAGCTGTGTAGTCGTCGCACAGTCCATGATCGACGTGATGGTAGCGCCAGAATGGTTAGTCGTGACCGCAGCACCGTCGATGTAAAACTGGCAACATGTTGCCCCATCCGCCATGTTCACAGTCAACGCAACGTACGCCCATTCATTGTCCGGCAGCACACCATCCGCGGTTGCGTGAGTCATCGCTCCACCATCGGTCTGATCACAGTCATCATGCGTGATGAACGCAAGCTTGCGCGTTGTCGTTGCGCCGATGTCGATCTGCCATTCGTGCGTTGTCGTTGAGTCAGCCCTGCTCCACACATAGCTAGCGACTGACCCTTGCGTCTCCGCAACCTTGATCCAGAACGAGAGTGTGAAGGACTGATCGGTGAAGCTGGCATGATCCGCAGCGGTCACGTACTCATCAGTCGAACCATCGTTGAATCGCACAGACTTTGTGGACCATGCTGTAGCAGGTGGCGCATCCTCCACAATGTCGCCAGCATCCATGTTAGTCATGGTCAAGTGTAGCAGGTTCGGTCCACTGTCTAGTAGCGTCGGGTACGTGTCACCATCGCCCAAACGCCAGAACGCGATCAGTCCTGATCGTGCAGACTCATCCTTCGGGGTGCCGTCGTTGTAGATGTCGAGCACGTCAGCGGCGGACAACACACCTTCAACAACTAGAACCCCATGGAGTCTGCCGTCGAGGGTCAGACTCTCTGTGATGTCATGACCGATAGTCGTTGGCGTCGCACAGTTGGGCAACGCAGCACCTGTGCCCGCTGCTGTGCCGTTCGGGACTAACGCACCGTCGAGGTACCATTTGACCTGATCGCCCAACGCAACCCCAACAGTCTCCGGGTACGTGACGCACCAATGTGTCCACGTATCAGGGACTAGGTTGATCGCAGACCGCACGCCAGTAAGTGACCCTGTACATACAGCGTTGATCGCGATCCCGATCTGTAGCGAGTCAAGCTGATCCATGAACACGCCCCATTCGAGCTGACGTGCTCCTGGTTGTGTGTACCGTGCAACAAGGTAGTTCCAAAAAAATCCAGGCTGGTCACTCGGAACGTTGGCCCATCCACACACTGACAGACCGTTGCCGTCAGTATCCCAAATGTCATCATCAGGCGTTGTTGCGTAGTCGTTCACACCGTCGAGATCGACTGACTTCGTGACATCGAAAGTAGGCGATCCAGCGGCGGACCTTGCCCCTTGTGTAATGACAGTGCTCGACCTAGTACCTCGACGCCTGCCTGCGCTGACATCTACAGCAACCGCGATTGTACCCACCGCCAGGATGACGACTAGGGCATCATGGGATCGTATTGACTGTGGCATCGTTCATCGCTCCGATCATCACTCCAATCATCGTCCCGTCCCGATCACCGTTCGGGGTTGACGAAAATGAACCCCGCTGCTGCAGCACGACACTTGAGGAGTGCCCCTGATGCAGCCTTAGCAGAGTTCGTCGGGCTAGTCGTGCACGTCGCGCCAGACATCCCGGAGTCTGTGCAGTCACCATCTACACGACATGGCGGAAACACATTCTTCCCGTCAACGGACACGTCACCGGGCTTGTTGCATACGCCAGTGCGATTCCCCGGGCCGGCCGTGACTGATGACTGCTCAACCATGACCTGGCGTTGGCCACCTGCAACCAGGCTGATCGTGCGACAGTAGCCATTCTTCGACGCATCCCCACCGTCAGTGAGGTAGTTCGCGTTAAAGCCAGTCTGCGCCCCAAGCGTGACAGTGCTAGTCATGGTCAAGCAGCACGTCGCCCTTACGTCAGACTGCACAGTCAGGCTCGTACCCCAGGCGTACCAAGCGATGTCAGTCCGGTTTGAGTCTGCGTAGCAGTGATACGACGTTGTATCTGCATCTACAACCATCACGCACCCCTGATACGGCACCCCAACCCGTGCTAGTTGATCTGCCTTCGGGATGTCCAACGGCTGACCGATCGCGGCCGGCCCAACACCGATGATGATCGCCAGGGTCACTGTGAACGGAACAAGCGTATAACGCATCGTAAGCCTACTTTCTAGCTTGTCTACGCAAGCCAAGTTGCGAAGTCAGTCTGCCCCATCGATCACTGCCATCTTCGAGATCGACAGGTCCTTTGCAGATGCTGCAGCAGCGAAGATGAGTGCCCAGGTCAAGAGGTTCGTCGAGGCCCCAGGAAGGTTCGCGGTCGCACTCAACCGCTTACCGTTCACCACGAACTCGACCGTTCCCGCACCATCATCGATCGCGATCTCGATCTGATATGCGGTCGAAGTCGCTACAGTGAGTGTCGTGTCAGTAACAGTCTGTGCGGCGCCATCGCTGGTGACTGCTTGCCAGGTCGTATCGCCGGCCACAGTCGAGTAACGCAGCAACGCACCATGGTTCGCCGAGTTGTCGTCACCATACGGTGGCGATGATGATGACAGACCGATCCACACTCGCACGTCAGCGATGCTCGAACCAGTTTTGACAGTCACTCTGAACCGTGGGTTCCACCGTCGTTGCGTTGTTGCGTCTAGATCGAGCCCACCTTTAGCCGCAGGTGCAGCAGCGGTTGTACATGTGATGTACTTACGGGTTGCGTCGCCACCATCCGATGCTGTCCCCTGCGTATTCGTAGCGCAACCAACGCCCACGAAGTCAGTCACCTTCGGCTGACTGTACCATTCACGGCGGTAGTCTGGTCTCGCGTTCGCAGCAAGCCAGTTCGACCCGTCACAATAGAGCCAGAGTTCGCCGTGTGCACGCGAGAAGACTAGGCTAGGTCGACCGTTGATCGTCTCACTCCCGTTCGGCATGATGCGGATCATGTTCACGTCAGCCGTACCGGTAGCATCCTGAACATGGAGCCAAGCCCCAGACCCCGCCGTAGCAGCGGCTCTGAGGTTGATCACTCGCGCTGCAGACGTGTCGACTTGCAAGCTAACTTGCTCGGTCGTAACGGTGTAGGGCGAAGACGACACCGCGATCACCGAAAGCTTGGCCTTGACCGGTCCGCTGAACGTAGTCGTGCCAGTCCCCAGGAAGCTGATAGTCGGGTTCGTTGTTGCGTTGCCAAACGAGACTGCCTCACTCCCGTTGGTCGTATCGATCTTGAGATAGTCTGCGCCGCTAGTCTCCTCGATCAGGTACGCGTTAGTTGCGTTGTCCGGGATGGTCGCGGGGTATGGATACACGCCCAACGGCTGATGTACCTGATCGGGTCCAAGTAGATCCTTGTGCGCCATGACTGTTAGTTCCTTCTGGTTGTGATCGATGATCTCTGCGCCGGCGTCGTCAACTAGTCGAGTGAGTAGCGCACTGAGAGTCTGGTTGCCGATCCGTGTCCCATAGCCCTTAGTCGGGGTGTACGCAAGTGCATCACGGACGTGAGCACAGTCAAGCATCACACCCGGCGAGTCTGACAGTGCGTCGATCTCGACCCTCGTTACCTCCCAGATCACATTGTTCGTCACACCGTTGTGCCCGTAGAACAAAACGCGATCGTCGATGAACGAGATGAAGTCGCCAAGCTGTAGATCTGCGTTGCGTAGCGGAACGTGCAACCGCACAATCGGGAGCCCATTCGCGAACCGAGTCAAGTGAAGATCGGCGAGTCTGACCGCTGCTGTGATGTCCCAGACACGTGCGCTTGGCGCTACAATCGACTGACCAGGATAGTTGCCGACGAACCACACTGCAGGTGCAGTCGTACCGAACAGGCCGCGCGCAGCGATCGTGTAGGTCGAGATGAACGGAACTCGGTTGTCTTGCGTCGTGATGTTCGGTGACATGACTGGGTTTGGTTCACCTGCACGTTGCCAACCTACAGCGCTTGCAGCAACCAAATTGCACGACAGGATCTCTCTGTGACCGAGTGTCGGCACACCGCCCGCAGCGATCATCGCTGGACCCTCAATCAAGAAGTACGCGAGTCGTGTTCCCGATAGCTGCGCATCAGTGTTGACAGTCCAAGCACCAGTGCCAGCAGCACGATCGAACCGTGCCCCCGCAAACCCATTCAGCGCAGCGTAAACAAGGTCTATCGACGTGTCTCCGAGGATGAACAAGTTTCGCGACTGACCCGCGATCCCGATGCTCTGACCTGGCGTCGCACGGTCGATCACTGCGGCGCCGTTCAACCAGTCCGACGACAGTTGTCGACCGATCACGTTCGACATCTGATCGAAGAATGCAGCGTTAGTCTGCGCTACAGTATCCTCAACCCAATGTGCCACCGATGCGTTCAACTCGTACGTTGTCTGCGCGGCCGGTGGGTTGCCTCCAAGTGACACTTGTTGCGGAATCGATCGACGTGACTCGCCGATCCCGATCTCGATCCGGTTCGCCGCCAAGTCTGACGTTGCGATCTGTTCGCACGACACAATGTCGTTCGCCGTGAAATCACGATCGGATGCTGCAGTCCCATCGTACGGCACGAACGCGAACACACCGTCTGCGCCAGGCGCGAACGTCCCACCAAGCAAGAACGCAAGCTCGTTCACGAGCGTTGCTGCAGGTGTGCTCACGACCCGACGATCGATCTCGATCGGGAGTGCAGTGAGTGTTCGAGACACTGTGATATGTGAGATCGTAGGCCAGGTCGCAGGCGCAAGGCTAGTTGCGTCGTACATGGCAGGTGGCACGTCTGCCGTGTCCAGAATCCACTTGATGATCTCAAGCGGATGCATCGCAACGAAGTGTGCCGAAATCGGTCTGCTCCCTAGCAACGCCCACAGATCATCGCACGACAGAGTAACAGTCCCATCCGCGTTCGGTAGCACTTCGCGAATGACATACGTGCCGATCGTCTCGAACACTGACTCTGCTACGACAGGATTCGGCGTAGGTTCAGGCGAAAGTAGGTTGATCGCGTCATCCAGTGCGGCTAGCGCAACGTCCACACGCTTCCCGAGCAACCGCTTGGTCGAGGCTAGCGTGGTCATTTCGCCGTCGTTGGCGAACGTGATCTCAACTCCACCGATCGTGACTGTGCGCGTGATGACATCTAGCTCTGACGCTACAGATGACACGTCATGCACTGACGGTGGCATATAGTACAGGATGCGATCACCGGTCACGTACTTGAGGCTAGCCGCATCCCCATCGGGGTACAGAGTCACACGGTAGACCGGCCGAACGTTGCCACGTTCGAGACCTTCCTTCCAGGCATCATCAGTCGTCAGCATGACTCACTCGCCGCTACTCACGAACGGTGCTTGTTCGACGAACCGCGATCCATACTGACGTTCCGCAGGCCCAGTCAGCAGCAGGTCGAACTCTGGATCCTCAAGGTGCATCATATACGCAGTCGGGCCATGCGGTGTCGGGTCTATGTGCGCACCTGATCCGTACCCCGAATCGTCAGGATCCGGCACAAAGAAGAACTTGCGCTCACCATACGAGAGATCGTCCACGAACCATGACTCAAGTGTAGTGATGTCGTTTAGTCCGTACACTCCGTCCGCACCCGATGAACCCCACGTTGGAGTGAAGATCCGCTGCCCACGGTTGCGAGAGTAAGTCGTGTGAACGCCACCGTACGTCACATGTGACGGATTGTTGCTGCGCCAGTGTTTGTCATCCCACTGGCCCTGGGGCTTGCGCGACAGTTGCCGACGACGCCCGAGGTAGACTTCGCCGATCCTAGGCACAATGTCGACCGCGTTACCAGTGTCCTGAATGTTGATCTGCAGGTACCGCAACGAGGTATACGACTCCTCATCGTTCGTGATCGACTGCCCAGTAGGGCCAAGGTTGAACGTGACTAACCTTTCGTTGCTTGACACAGCAGACCACAGTGCAATCCGTCGATTATTCGTGGTGAAGTCTACCGCATCTGCGATGTAGACGAACACGTCAACATCCGCGCCGAGTGTGGCCAGGTCACCGAAGTTGTGGCCCGCAATGATGAGTGAGTCAGCAGGTGTTGCAGACTCAACTAGATCGAAGAGGAGTGCCCAACGCTTGCTCGGCGTGGTCGAGTCTGGCCACGTCTGCAGGTGCATATAGTCGTCGGATGCGCGTGCAGTCGGCGCAGTCGAGAGTGTCTTGTTAGTCGCTGCCCACGTCGGAAGTGCGCCTCCAACTGTACCCGCACGCCATTCCGCACCCGTACGGCTCGCGGGGTTGGGGTTCGTCTGGTTACGTAGTAGGTTGTGCCCAAGCAGAATGGGCTTCCCTGCGAGGCTCGCAGCACGTTCGCCAGCCGAGTTTGCGCCGATCGAGTACGCCACCTGATCAACTCCCTAATCTACGCAAAGTGTCTAAACGTGCCAGGATCATACCTGGAACCCACGTCGACGCAAGCTGCGTTGCGTGCGCAACACGTTGTCTCGCATGTACCGTTCGTTCGCCGCCTGTGTCGGGAGACTCTGTAGCGCGATGGTCTGCTGGATCACGATCGACGGCGCACTCTGATTCGCGCTGTACGCTCGCACCACGTCAGCAGGGATGACTACCTCACCCGGTGTCAGCATCGCTGGCACTGAATCATGACCGGTCCGTCCACCCGTCACAAGGCCACCGTGGGCGAATCCAGCGGGTCGTTCCTTGACTCGACCTGCGTACGCCATGACCGCTGACAGTGCCGTTGCCGCAACTGCAGTGCCGATCGCCAGGCCGACAAACGGGATCCCAGCATGCGCAGACAGTGACGCAGCGGCAGCCTTCATCGCTTCTGCGATGATAATCCCGATCGCTGCTTGTTGCACTGCATCTAGGACCGAGTTGACGACCTGCACATAGGCTTGCCCAACTGTGATCGTACCTGCCGCTAGCTGGTCAAACGCGCCCGCTGCACTCTGTAGCGTAGCACCTAGAGCCGCACCTGCGATCTGTGACATAGCCGCCGCTGACGCTTCAGTGGCGCTATGTTGCTCTGCAGCAAACGTCGCTAGTTGAGCCGCAATCGCATCCTGCATTTCCTGATTACCACGAATCGTGTCAGCCTGTACGCTGGCGTTACCAGCCCTTTCGTGGTCCCTGATCACCTGCATGAACGCTTCGTGGTCTTCTGCCTTCTGCCGCAGGTGCTCATAGTAAGCATCCACCGGTTGCGTTGCATCAGGCCCCAACACTAGCGGCTTGCCTTGCGGCGTCGGTCGAGGCTTGAACTCGACCTTCGTGCGACCGAATCCCTGCGCTAGTTGCTGTGCAACATTCTGGCCTGCAGACAAGATCGAAGACACGTCCACACTTGGCGCAACTGGACGTTCTAGCGCATCGTATGCGGTGTTGATCGCGCCACTAAACAGTTGATACGCTTGCGCAGCAAGCCCTACTGGGCCAGGCACTTTATCGATCAACTTACCTGCGTACGTCAGCCCTTGCCCAAGTGCGTTCGTGCCGGTATGTGCACCCTGTAGTTGCTCGGTCATGAAGAGTACAGACTTACTCAATACTCCAAGTCCCTTAGCCAGATCCTCACTCTGCGTGAACGCCTTACCTAGCTCCTCGCGCAGGTCACCCCAGTTTGCGGACAGCACAGCAGTCCGAGTCTCAAGCGTCTCACTTTGCGCCGCAGCAAGCTTGAAGGCACGAAGCAACTGATCGGTTGCGTCGGTCGCATCAGTCGCGCGGATCCCGTACTCCCGCAACGCTCCCACGTCACCGGCGAGTGCCTTCGACACAGCTTTTGCCGCATCGTTCAAGTTCCCTCCGGTGACCTGTGCTAGGCCGATTGTGGCTTGCGTAGCTTCCTTGATCTTGCCGGGCATGACGCCCATCGCCAACAACGTACCCTGCATCTGGAGTAGGGCTTCATCGCCAACACCGATGAATTGTTGCATCGCACCGTTGAACTCTTGCAGGTCCGCCATCGTCTCGCGAACCGCGCCACCTCGCGCTGCCAACGCTTCCGCAACACGTCGTTCGGTACGCTCCTGCGTCTGGGCCAGCTTGATCGATTCGATGACGGTTGAAGCGACTGTAGTAAAGGTTCCAGCAACCAGACCTAGAGCACCTTGCAGGTCGTGCATGACCTGGAATGTGCCCTTCCAGCGCTCAGTGAATCGCTTGACGATCGAGTCTGCTTTCTCGGTTTTCTTGCCCAGCTTCTCGACTTCATCGCCTGAAGCCTTGACCCCTTTAGCCTTGACTTCAAGCTCGATTCCAGCCTTGACGATCCTAGTCATGTTGCACCACGGCGTTTGCGTAAGTCACGTTGCGGAGTGAACCCGAAGTGCCTGAGAATCTCGTCATGGTGCGACACAACATTTCCGCCTGTAGGCCTTTTGTGCGCCGCTTTCGCTCGTTCGGCACGCCAAGCGTTCGCGGCACGTTCACACTCCATGATCGCTTCAAGCACGAACGCAGGATCATCCTGTACCCTACGCGCCCCAAATGGCACTACCCTTGCCGTCTTCCATTCGTCCCACCATCGTAACGCAAGCCAGGTTGCAGGCGTCACCGACGACGGTGGGCTACCGCCAGTCAGGACGGCTCTAACTGCGGTTGCGATTCCCCCGGCGAAGTGCCGATCCCTTCGAGCGTAGACCCTCGACGCAACGCACGATCGATGTCGTCGATCACCGCAAGCTCACTCGCTGGCACGTCATCACGCATGATGACAGACCATAGTTCCCGACCGTTCTTCGGGGTGATCACAACCCCATCACGAGTGACGACACTGTAGCCTCGAACCGAGATCACATTTGTTTCGAACACCGCTTGCATCACACTGAAGGCGCGTTCGAGAAAGTTAACCTGTCCAGCCCTCTTCGGGTCGAGATCGATCACACCTAGTCCGTCACGTTCGAGCGCACGTAACTGTGTACCAGACAGCGGGCGCAGCACAACCACGAAAGGATCCGTGTCTGCCGCAGAGTCAGCATGCCCGTTGACGGTCGGGTAGTACGTTACCTCAGGTGCGAGTGTCGAGATTCTTCGGGCCATGCTCGTACCTTACTTCCCGTTGACAAGCCGGACTGTAGCGGCATCGGGTCGCACAATCGCTGGTGTAGACTCTTGTTGCGTTGCAGCATTCCGCGCTAGCCGCTTGGCTCTAAGCTCAGTCACAACATCAGTCGCGACTGCACGCGCAAGCGGATCTAGAGTGTCAAGGGCTGCGAGCAGGTTGCCCGCAATCGTCGCCAGGAACCCAACGTAGCATGCACTCGCTACGTTACCCTCGAACCCTCCGACTGCAACACGCGACTGCGCGCCAGCAATCAGCTTGCGTGCTTCGTTCGCACCTTGCTGTGAATAGGCGCGCATGACTGTATCGATCTTGTCCGGTGTCCCCATTCCCCGTTCGTCTGACATTTGCTACTCCTCTTCTCATCCGGCCGGAGCCGCTCAACCAATCAGCCGATCAGGTGAACGACCACTTCACTTCGTCTTCGTTCGCGAGTGCACTCGACAACGCAACAAACGGCATACGCACGATTGCCTCTAGTTCGCTCGGAATCTCTAGTGGCGCTAGGTCGAACACGATCTTCGGTAGGTCGATCACGAGTCGCCTGCCTGCAGCGTTCCCGATAGTGACCGCGACATCCGCATCGCGGTTGTGCTTGCGGTTCGCGAGGTAGATAATCAGGTCCTTACGTGCGCGGAATGTGAACGATCCAGTCACCTCGCGATACGGGAGTGTGTAGTCAGTCGGGTACTCGGTCAACGCTTCCTGGATCATGTTGACGTTGTTGGCGATAGTACACTCGAACTCGGTGATCGGAATGTTTGCTGCGCCAGGTCCACCGGTAACCGCAATGTTGAGCGAACCTGCAGTACCAGCAAGCGGCGATCCAGCAGTCGTCTCGCTAGGCAGGTACGGTACAACCGTCGAAGCATCGCTCTCAGTAACCGAAGCATCTACCGTGAACGAAGGTCGAGCAGAGTCAACCGTAACCTGTAGTCCGTTCGTCCCAACTGTGTTGTCGACCTTGACTAGCGATCCTGCCTCGAAGTTGTCGCCGTCTACAGTCTGCACGACCATGGTAGTTGAACCGGACATGGCACCATTCAAGGTCGAGGTGCCTGTATGGTACATGTTAGCACCCATGCCCTCCCATTTGAGTCTGGGCTCCTGTGACTCTGACGTATTGATTGTGAGCCGATCGACAATCGCTCCCGCAATGGCCTGCGAGTAGAGTTCTGCGTAGTCTCCCCATGACAGCGTAAGTGACTCTAGCGCAGTCTGTGAGTTCGCCAGCGAGTAGACATCCGACGTAGAACCGGTGTTCACGTACCCTGAGAACACACGCAGCAACAACGGATGAATGTCAGGTGGAGTGCCAGCAGATCCGCTCGGAATGAGGTACCCTTCCGCAGACCATTTGACCGACTTCCGCATCGCGATCCGCTCAAGCAACGACCGCGTGTTGCGCGTGTCCATTCGCGGGATGCGTTCATGCTGAAAATCGAAGGACACATTCAGCATCTTGACCGCATCGGTGGCCGTATGCTTGACGCGGGTTCCGTACACAGTCTCGACAGTCGCGAAGAACTTACCCTCGCGCCCGAGAACATGGAGTGATTCGACGCCCATCTTAGTTTGCTCCTACACCCGTAAACGCATCGGAAAGTGTGCTTTGGACCTATTCTAGCGCATCGTCAACGTGGGTTGCAACCCCACTGCCGTCGAGCATCGGTGCCCGAATCGGCGCCTGATTCTGCACAAGGATCGGCTCAAAGAACGGCGCCGGGTTGTGCTCAGGCGAGAAAGGCACCCGTTTTCCCATGTGCGGCCTTAAATAAGGAATCGAGAGCTTCCCGGTGATCGGGTCAAACCGCAGTGCGAAGCGCTTGCCGGGTGTGGGACTCTTATAGTTCACCCACACCTGCTTCGTCTCCGGTTCGGACATGGCGACATTTCCTTCCCAGACCCAATCGAGCACCGTCGCATCCATCGAGACAACCTGCTTGTGCTCGTCATCGGTCCCGCCTGGTTTTCCCTGGGCCGGAAGCATCATGTCAACCCACTCTTTGATCGACACTTCGGGTGGGTTGGCCTTCCAATCGCTCTTGTCGGCTGTGATTTTGTATTTCTGACCACCAAACCAATCGACCGACTTGCCGATGAGTTTGTCGGAGCTGACCGCCGGTTTCATTTTCCCCTTGCGATCTGGAAGCTCGGCCAGCGGCGGCATGATGTCGTCCTGAGAGCCGGACACTTGAAGGGTGTTGTAGACTCTCCAGAATCCCCACATTC